>Ga0315912_10001247_pt1 | contig 32728 bp, 36 predicted proteins | sample VfabasoilMG_FD_204469 | JGI IMG/M metagenome (GOLD analysis project Ga0315912, IMG submission 204469) | Garden soil microbial communities collected in Santa Monica, California, United States - V. faba soil | ecosystem: Environmental > Terrestrial > Soil > Garden | place: USA: California...
TCACTCAGCAGCAGCCCGCCGAACAGTTCCGGGAGACGCCATGAAGATCGTCGTAGCTCTCGGAGGTAACGCATTCCTCGGTCGCGGCGAGCCCCCGACGCTCGAGACGCAGCGCTACAACGTACGGCGTGCCGCGCGCTCGCTGGCGACGCTGGCCAAGTGCCACACCCTCATCGTCACGCATGGCAACGGCCCGCAGATCGGACTGCTGGCGCTGCTGGCCGCGGACGCTCACACCGATCCCTATCCACTGGACGTCCTGGGCGCCGAAACCGAGGGAATGATCGGCTATCTGCTGGCACAGGAATTGGCAAATGAACTGCCTCAAGCGCGCGTCGTCACGCTGCTCACCCGCACCATTGTCCGCAGCGATGATCCCGGATTGCTGCAGCCGACGAAATTCGTGGGCCCGATGTACGAGCAAGCCGAGGCGGAAAAAATGGCCGCGCGACACGGCTGGAAGATTGCGCGTGATGGCCAGGGATGGCGGCGCGTCGTCCCGTCTCCCGAGCCCACCGACATCGTAGAGCTTGCGGCGGTCAATCATCTGTGTGGCGCGGGGTTCTTGGTGGTCTGCGCCGGCGGCGGCGGCGTGCCAGTTCATCGCACAGACGGCAACAGGCTCGAAGGCGTCGAGGGTGTCGTGGACAAGGACCTGGCCTCCGCCCTGCTTGCGACCCGCGTGGGCGCGGATTGCCTGATGCTCCTCACCGACGTTCCCGCCGTGTTTGATGGCTGGGGCAGCGACCACGCGCGTCGAATTCGTTCGGCGCATCCCGAAGCGCTGGCCGAGTTCAACTTTCCCGCCGGCTCCATGGGGCCGAAAGTGGAAGCCGCGAGGCGCTTTGCGATGCACACGGGCGGACCGGCCTATATCGGAGCGCTCGGCGATGCTGCCTCTCTGCTCGAGTGCAATACGGGCACGCGCGTGTCCATGGACGTGGGAGGCGTGGGCTTCGCATAGCGCCGCGTCCGTAGAGTTACGAATTCGAGCGAGGGAAGCACCCAATGCGGTAAGGCGTTCACTGGCAAACAATCCTGGCATCGCGTCGGAACCAAAGGGGAGTTCCAGATGGGGCAACAAACCGACGAACAGCCGACTCTTCAGTCGGAGGATCGCCATCTCGAGCATCGATGGGGACAGCGACTTAGATGCAAGGCTCGGGTGCGCCTGTCCACGGGCACCGGCATAACCGGTTCCGGCCGGATTCGCGACATCAGCTCGAGCGGCGCCTTCATCGAAACCACTGTCGAATTGCCCACTGACATTCAGGTGGAGCTCGTCATTCTGGGAAACGAGTCGGCCATGCAGGTCGTGGAGATGGCCGCAAACGTGGTGCGCGTCGGATCAAGCGGCATTGCGGTCGAATGGAGCAAGACGCCACCCTGCGCGATCTGCTCGGTCATAGGCTGCACCGTCCGCTGCACGGACGTTGAATCATCCGGTTGATTCGCTCACGACTCTCACGCCGCGAGCGCGTCTCGAACATCGACGTCCTTCAGCTGACGGAAATCATCGTAGTACGCTCCGACAGCCTCGAATGGTTCCGGTACGTGCAGGCAGATCACCTCGTCCGCATGATGCTGGAGCGACTTGATGGCCTCTCGAGATCCCACGGGCACAGCCACCACCAGGCAGTTCGCCCCCATGATCCGCGCCGCGCTCAATGCCGCTCGCATGGTAGCTCCAGTGGCCAAGCCATCATCGACGAGGATTACCGTTTTGCCTTCGAGCGAAAGCGGCTCTCGTCCCCATCGATAGCGCACTTCCCGTTTGTTCACTTCGATGCGCTGTTCAGCTGCGAGCGCCTCGAACCGCGTGGGGGAAATGTCCGCGGCAGTGTTCGGATTACGCACCGTTACGCCGCCGGCGGCGACGGCGCCAATCGCGACCTCGGGCTGACGCGGATGACGGACCTTCCGGACCACCAGCACATCAAACGGCAGATGCAATTCGTAAGCCACGGCCTTCGCGATGGGCACGCCTCCTCGTGGCAGCGCAAGCACGACGGCGGGTGACGGCCAAGAGATTCCCAGCAACCTGCGACCAAGTGCGAAACCCGCCGCGGCGCGATCTTCGAATGGAAATGCTTCGTCACCGCCGGAATCCATGAAGCAAACGATGGCCGACATCAAGGGGCGCGACATCCGTGGTGTTACGCATGATTAGCGCTGCCACTACTGATGCGCTCACCACCGCCTCCTTCGAGAATTCTCTCACTACCTTCTGATCGGGAGAGCCACATGTCTATCGATCGCATAGTGCTCGCTTTTGCCGGCACCATGATCCTGACGAGTCTGGTGCTAGCCTACTACTTCGGCCCGTTGTGGCTGGTCCTCGCCGCATTCTTTGGCATCAATCTCCTCCAGGCTGCATTCACGGGAATATGCCCGCTGGCCATGGTGCTCAAGAAGGCGGGGGTTCGACCCGGAGCCGCGTTTCGATAAAGGAGAAGGATGATGAAACAGACCAATCAGCGCATCGAAGACATCGAGGAACTGTTCGATGCGGCCGATGAAGACCGGGACGATCAGATCAGCTTGACGGAGTTCAGAGGACTGATGCTCACGCTCGATCGTGAGATGCGCGACGATGCAGTCGCCACCAGCTTTCTGAACATCGACACGAACCACGACGGCCGGATCGGCTTCGACGAGTTCCGCTCCTGGTGGCTGCGCGGTTGACGCAATGTCCACAAAGAACATTCTGGTCATCGACGCTCATCCGGATCCGGCCCCCGACCACTTCGTTCATGCGCTGGGCGTGCAATACGCCGCGGCTGCAGGCGCTGCCGGTCACCTGGTACAGGTGGTGAGGCTCGCCGAGCTGCGATTTCCCTGGCTTCGAAATGCGGCAGAGTTCGCGGCGCAGCCGCCGGCGATGATCGAATCCCAACAGCAGCATTTCAGCTGGGCAGATCACGTGGTCATCATCTACCCCCTTTGGCTGGGATCGATGCCGGCGCTGCTCAAAGCTTATCTCGAACAGGTCATGCGGCCTGGTTTCGCCTTCAAGTACGGCAAGAAGAATGAATTGCCGGGGAAGCTCATGATCGGCAGGTCCGCACGCATTGTCGTAACCATGGGCATGCCTTCTCTGTTCTACCGGCTTTACTACCGATCGCACAGCGTGCGGTCGTTGGCCCGAAACATCCTGGGCTTCGTCGGGTTCAGACCGATCCGAGTCAGCTTGATCGGCAATATCGAGAGTTCCAAGGCGCGCGCTCGTGGCATGGCCGAGATCATCGCCCACGCAAAGCAGGGAACCTGAGCCTCAATCGCGAGGCAGTGGCCTCCAGATGCGTAACCACGTCACGGCGATCGCCGCGCCAGCGAGTGCTAGCGCCATGTCCTTTTGCGCATCCCATTCGTCGCCCTGCGTACCCAGGTAGGCCGTACCGAGATCGCCGCCGAACACAAGCGCCGCGACCATCTCCACGACCTCGTAGATGACCGAGTGCGAGGCCAGGAACAGGATCGGAAGCAGCCACCGCCAGATGCCCTCTTGCGGAGCACGGCGGTCCAGCAGTTGAACGGCCACCGGCGCCATCAGCAGGCCGTATGCGAAATGCACGAAGCGGTCGTAGTGGTTCCGATTCCAGCCCAGCAGGTCGTTCAGCGAATGTCCGGACACCGCACGAGCCCACTCGTCATATGGCACTTCGGCATAGGTGTAATGCGCTCCCACCGCGTGAATGCAGAAGAAGACGAACAGCGATAGGTAGGCGCCATTCGTGAATCGAAGATGGCGGAACCTCGCGACGAAGAGGGGTAATGCAATCGCGACCAGCAGATTCTCGAGCGCCCAGTCCTGTCGATAGCGCGGATCGATCGCGAGTGCCGTCCATATAAGCAGGTATACCGACAGGAGCAGACGCGGGAGCGAAACCGGCGCGCCGATGTCTTTGGCGTCCACCGAAAAACCGTTCTCAGCGCGGCTTGCCAAAGCGCGCGACGTTGATGCAACCGACGAGGAGGATGGCGCCCAGCAGCGAGACCAGGAGCGACGGGAGGCTGAAGTCACGCTGGTTGATCGTAGCGACACCGAGCAACGGGCTGAAAAACCACCCGCCCAACAGGGCGCCACAGATGCCAACTACTACGTTGAGGAAAGCGCCTTGCTCGGCATTGGTGTGCATGAGCACGCTTGCCAGCCAGCCGATCAATCCACCTGCGATGAACCAGACGATGATGTTCATTGCCATCTCCACGTTCGAGCGTACGAGCAAGTTCGTTCCCGCAAGCTCTCACCGCTCGCGTGCGCGATACATCTGTAGCTTTGCGTACTGATCCGACATAGGTAGTTCCCCTGCATCCACCGCAGGATCTACGGATGTTAGGCCGCGGCCGATCCCGAAGAATCGCGGCAGGTTCCAACCGGAGCATGCCAATGTCCATCGATCGCATCGTGCTCGCTTTCGCCGGTTCCATGGTCCTTCTCAGCCTGATATTGGCGCACTACCTGACGCCTCACTGGTTGTGGCTGGCGGCGTTTGTCGGCCTCAACTTGCTGCAGTCCGCATTCACCGGATTTTGTCCGCTGGCCATCATCCTCAAGAAAGTCGGCGCGCGGCCCGGTGCGGCGTTTCACTGACATGATCACCATGCGATCCGCTTGTCGCGGCTGGGCGTTGATGTCGCTGCTCGCCCTGACGGGGTGCGGCACGGATCAGCCCGGCGAAGCACCGCCTCGCCCGCCGACGCTGGAGACGTTCCTTCTCGAGCCCGAGCACATCCCGCTGGAACGCATGCTGGACGGTCGGATCGAGGCGGTGAATCAGGGTACGGTCGCAGCACAAACTTCGGGTCGAGTCACCGAAGTTCTCTACGACGTCAACGACTTCGTGCCGGCCGGTGCGGTCATCCTCCGTCTGCGCGCCACCGAGCAGCGCGCCGGATTGCTGCAGGCGCAAGCCTCACTGCGCGAGGCCACCGCGCGCGACACGGAAGCGAGGCAACAATTCGACCGAGTCGCTCTCATGCATGAAAAGGGCCTGGTGGCGAAGGCGGCGCTCGATCAGGCCACAGCAAACCGCGACGCGGCAAGGGCACACTTGGCAGCCAGCAGGGCGGCGCTGCAGAGCGCTCAGGAAGGCGTTGCCTACACCGAGATCCGTGCTCCCTATGCGGGCGTTGTCACACGCCGTCACGTGGAGCCGGGTGAAACGGTCGGCCCTGGAACTCCGCTGATGAGCGGCCTCTCGCTGCAGTACCTGCGTGTAGCCGTCGATCTGCCGCAGTCGAACGTCGACCAGGTGCGGCGGATACGCAAGGCCGCCGTGTACATCGATGGGCGGCGAGTCGAAGCGGCGAAGCTCACCGTATTCCCAGAAGCCTCAGGTTCCAACACCATTCGAGCGCGTATAGATCTGCCGGAGAACGCGGCCGACCTGTATCCCGGCATGTTCGTCAAGGTCGGCTTCGTGGTCGGCGAGGCGCAGCGCCTGCTGATTCCCGTTACCGCGCTGGTGGAACGCGGCGAGATCACCGCGGCATATGCCGTCGATGAGTCAGGCCAGGTCTCGCTGCGGCAACTGCGATTGGGCCATCGCTTCGGCGACAAGGTGGAGGTGCTGGCTGGCCTGGCCGCCGGCGAGCGGATCAGCGCCGATGCGCTGCTGGCGATGAAGGCTTTGGAAAAAGGTTCGGCTCCATGAGTTCGAACGCGGCCGAGCGTCTCGGAATTAGCGGCAGGCTGGCAAAGACCTTCCTTGGACGCAAGCTCACGCCGCTGCTCGCCATCGCTGCCGCTTTGGCGGGCGTGTTCGCCGTGATGGTGACGCCGCGCGAAGAAGAGCCACAGATCGACGTGACGTTCGCGAACGTGCTCATTGCCTTTCCCGGCGCGTCGGCGGAGCAGGTAGAGAATCTCTTGGCGACGCCGATGGAAAAGGTGCTCGGCGAAATCTCCGGCGTCGAGCACATCGTCTCCGCATCCCGGCCCGGTCTTGCCGTCCTCGGCGTCCAGTTCGAGGTGGGAGAGGCACGCACCGAGGCAATCGTGCGGCTGTACAACGCCATCTACTCGAACCAGGACTGGCGCCCGGCGAATGCGGGCGTGCTGCAGCCGCTGGTAAAGCCCAAGGGCATCGACGACGTGCCGGTGGTCACGCTCACGCTGTGGACTCGGGATCCCGCGCGCGGCCCAGAACAGCTGGGACAGGTGGCGCGCTCGATCGAGGCGGAGATCAAACGCGTACCCGGCACGCGCAACGTCTACACGGTCGGTGATCCCCAGAGCGTAGTGCGCGTGGATCTCGACGCGCAGCGGCTGGCTGGGTTCGGCCTTACCGTCGATGAGCTGACCGCATCACTGCAGGCCGCCAACATTGTTCGAAGAGCGGGAGAGGTGGTCGGCGGCAACCAGGTCATCGCCGTCGACGCGGGCGAATTCCTCGCCGATCGCGACGATGTCGCGGCGCTGGTAGTCGGAGCACGCGACGGCAAGCCGGTGTTCCTCGACGACGTCGCCACGGTGAGCCGCGGCGCCGAGCAGCGGCAGTTCATCGTGTGGCATGGCACAGGCGCGGGGATGCAGGCGCGCGACGCGTTGCCGCCGCTCGCGCCGGCACCGGCGGTGACGCTTGCGATCTCGAAGAAGCCCGGTGAGAACGCCATCGACGTGGCGGAACACGTGATCCGGCGCGTGCAGCAGCTGCGCGGAACCTACATCCCGTCCGGCATCGAGGTGACGGTGACGCGCAACTACGGCGTGACCGCCAACGATAAGGCGGTCAAGCTCATCCAGAAGCTGCTGTTCGCCACGCTGTCCGTCATTCTCCTGGTGGCCCTGGCCGTGGGGCGGCGCGAGGCCGTGGTCGTCGGTGCGGCCATCGTCGTGACACTCGCCGCCACGTTGTTCGCCTCGTGGGCCTGGGGCTTTACGATCAACCGGGTCTCGTTGTTCGCGTTGATCTTCTCCATCGGCATCCTGGTCGACGATGCCATCGTCATCGTCGAGAACATTCATCGCCACCGGCACCTGCCGGAAAACGCCGGCGCGTCCTTGGCACGCATCATCCCCGCCGCGGTGGACGAAGTGGGTGGGCCCACCATCCTCGCTACCTTCACCGTCATCGCCGCGCTGCTGCCCATGGCATTCGTCAGCGGCCTCATGGGGCCATACATGAGCCCTATTCCCATCAACTCGAGTATGGGCATGATGATCTCGCTGGGGGTGGCCCTGGTCTTCACGCCCTGGCTGTGCCGCAAGCTTCTCGGCTCGCACGCCCCCACTCCGGACGGTGCGCATCGCGATCGCGGCAGCCGCTGGGTGCGGAGCATTTTCGAGCGAGGGCTGTGGCCTTTTCTCGGCGGCGACGGCGCCCGGCGGCGCCGACATCTGCTGTACGGCGGAGTCGTGGCCGCCATCATCGCGTCCGTGCTGCTGGTGGCATCCAAGGTCGTGGTACTCAAGATGCTGCCCTTTGACAACAAGTCGGAGTTCCAGGTAGTGGTCAATCTGCCGGAAGGATCGACGGTCGAATCCACCGCGCAAGTACTCGACGAGATCGCGCGCGAAGTACGAACGCTGCCGGAAGTCAGCGACTACCAAGCCTATGCCGGCACCGCTGCGCCCATCAACTTCAATGGACTCGTGCGCCAGTACTACCTGCGCGAAAGCGCCGAGCTCGGCGACCTGCAGGTGAACCTGGTCGACAAGCACGCGCGTGCGCGGCACAGCCACGAGATCGCAATCTCGGTACGTCCAAAGCTGGAAGAGATCGGCCGCAAATACGGCGCGTCGGTCCAACTGGTCGAAGTGCCACCCGGCCCACCGGTGCAGGCGCCGATCGTCGCAGAAGTCTATGGCCCGAGCCATGACGGACAGCGCCGTCTCGCCGCCGCAGTCCGCAAGGTGTTCGACGCCACCGACGACATCGTCGGCGTGGACGACACCATCGAGGCGCCAGCGAAGCGACAGAACATCGAGGTCGACCGGCAGAAAGCCGCGCGCTTCGGCGTGTCGCAGCAGCGCATCGTCGAAACCCTGCAGACCGCATTGAACGGCGCCGATGTGATCTACGTTCATCCCGGTCGTGAGCGTTATCCGATCCCGGTGCGCGCGGGCCTCTCGATCGCGGACAAGGCGGATCTGAGCGCCGCGCTCTCGCTGGAGGTGCGTGCATCCGACGGCGCCGCCGCGCCGTTGTCGGAGCTGGTCACGGTGAAGGAATCTCATGACGACCACACCATCCATCACAAGGATCTCCTGCCCGTGGTCTACGTCACGGGCGACATGGGGGGACGCCTGGACAGCCCGCTGTATGGGATGTTCCGAATGGTCGAAACGCTGTCTCGGGATGCGCCCGGCGGCAATCGCGTAGAGCAGCGATTCATCAGTCAGCCGGAAGACCCCGGCCACTGGGCCATCAAGTGGGACGGCGAGTGGCAGATCACTTACGAGACGTTTCGCGACATGGGCGCCGCCTACGCCGTGGGCTTGGTGCTCATCTATCTGCTGGTGGTCGCGCAGTTCGGTTCGTATGCATTGCCGCTCATCATAATGGCGCCTATCCCGCTCACCATCATCGGCGTGATGCCGGGACATGCGCTGCTCGGCGCGCAGTTCACGGCGACATCGATGATCGGCATGATCGCGCTCGCCGGCATCATCGTGCGCAACTCCATTCTCCTGGTCGATTTCATCGACGCCGAGATCCGTGCCGGCGCCCTCCGCGAAGACGCCGTGCTGCGCGCCGGCGTCGTCCGCGCCAAGCCTATCGCGCTCACCGGGCTCGCAGCCATGATCGGCGCCTTCTTCATCCTCGACGACCCGATCTTCAACGGCCTCGCGGTGTCGCTGATCTTCGGCATCCTGGTTTCCACGGTTCTCACGCTGGTCGTGATACCGGTCCTCTACTACGCCTTCTTGAAACGGCAGCCGGCTGCGCCGGTTGCCGGGGAGTGACGGTCATGGCACATGTAATCGTGATTGGCGCGGGCGTAGGCGGAGTGCCTTGCGCTTACCAGCTGCGCCGCGCGTTGCGCGATCCGCACCGCATCACGCTGGTGGGCTCGTCTCCCTACTTCGAGTTCACGCCTTCGAATCCATGGGTGGCGGTCGGCTGGCGCGCCTGCGAGAAGACGCGGGTCGACCTGCGTGAGCCCCTGGCGTCCAAGGGTATCGAGTGGCATGACGAGCCTGCCGTCAGCATCGACGCTGCCGCGAACCGTTTGCGTCTGCGTGGTGGCACCGAGCTCACTTATGACTATCTGGTCGTGGCGACGGGTCCCAAGCTGGCATTCGATGAAGTGCCGGGCCTGGGTCCCGCCGGGTTCACGCGATCCATCTGCACACACGAGCATGCACTGCAGGCCTGGAGCGAGTACCAGGCTTTCCTGAAGAATCCAGGACCCATTATCGTCGGCGCTGCCGCCGGTGCCAGCTGCTTCGGCCCCGCCTACGAATTCGCGATGATCCTGGATGCCGACCTGCGCAAGCGCAAACTCCGCGATCGCGTGCCGATGACCTTCGTGACCAGCGAGCCCTACGTCGGCCACATGGGACTTGGCGGCGTCGGGGACAGCAAAGGCCTCATGGAGTCCGAACTGCGCCAGCGGCACATCCAGTGGCTCACCAACAGCAGGATCGTCCAGGCGACCCGCGGAGAAATGAAGGTCGTCGAGCACGACGGCGAAGGCATTCCACGCAAGGAACATGCCCTTCCGTTTCACTACGCCATGGTCATCCCTGCTTTCCGTGGCGTGGACGCGGTGGCGGCCGTGCCGGAATTGTGCAATTCGCGCGGCTTCGTGCTCATCGATGCGCATCAACGTTCGAAGAAATACGCCAACGTGTTTTCCGCCGGCGTTTGCGTCGCGATTCCGCCGGTGGAAGCGACCCCCGTGCCCACTGGGGCACCCAAGACCGGCTACATGATCGAGTCCATGGTCAGCGCCATCTGCGAGAACATCGCGGCGGAGATCGGCGGCAAGCCCGCCACGGCGCGTGCGACCTGGAACGCCATCTGCCTCGCCGATTTCGGCGATACGGGCGCCGCATTCGTGGCGCTACCGGAGATCCCGCCCCGCAATCTCACCTGGGCGAAGACTGGTAAATGGGTGCATCTGGCAAAGATCGCCTTCGAGAAGTATTTCCTGCGCAAGGTGCGCACGGGCTCCGTGACCCCCGTGTACGAGAAGTATGTGCTGCGGCTGCTAGGCATCGATGCGCTCAAGCCCGGGGAATGACGTCCGTGTTCTTACGCATGCGCGCGCGGTGCGGCAACCGCAAGATCGTGAGCACTCGAGGAGGAACACCGTGACCACCACGAATATCGACGAGATCGAAGAACTGTTCGAGCAGAACGACACGGATGGCAATGGCGACATCGACTTCGAGGAATTCACCGCGTTGATCGCGGACCTCGACCCGAAGATGCCCGGTCCGGCGCTGACCATTGGTTTTCACGACATCGACACGAATAAGGATGGACTCATCAACTTCGACGAGTTCCTCGACTGGTGGCTGAGAGATTGATCGGCGCGGTCGAGCAGGTGACCGGGTGAATTCATGCGCCTGACATTCCTCGGCGCCGCCGGCACTGTCACCGGCTCGCAGTACCTGCTCGAGTGCGGTGACAGCCGTCTGCTCGTCGACTGCGGGTTGTTCCAGGGTTACAAGCAGCTCCGCTTGCGCAACTGGGCCCGGCCCGCCTTTAACCCGCACGCCGTCGACGCGGTGCTGCTGACGCATGCGCACATCGACCATAGCGGTTATCTGCCTCGTCTGTTGGGACAGGGGTTCGGGCGTGAGGTCTTCTGCACGCACGGCACGCGGGCGCTCTGCCAGATCCTGTTGCCCGACAGCGGCCGCCTTCACGAAGAAGACGCTGCCTTCGCGAACCGCCACGGCTTCTCGAAGCACAAGCCGGCACTCCCGCTCTACAGCGAGCAGCAGGCGGAAGAATGTCTGCGCCGGTTCCGAGGCGTGGATTTCCGCAGCCCCGTCGAAGTTGCCAAAGGCATCAGCGTGGAGTTCCTCCCCGCCGGACATCTCCTGGGCGCCGCCTTCATCCGCGTCATCACCCGCGAGGGGACAGTAACCTTCACCGGTGACCTGGGCAGGCCGCATGACCCGCTGATGAAGCCACCGGCCGCGCCTGCCCAAACCGATTACCTGGTGATTGAATCGACCTATGGCGACCGCGTGCATCCCGTCATCGATCCAGAGCAGGAACTGCTGGCCTGGCTGAAACCCGCCTGCGAGCGTGACGCGGTGATCGTCATCCCGGCGTTCGCGGTCGGCCGGACGCAAACGCTGCTTCTCATGCTCTCACGCCTGCGCGCGCGAATTGAGCTGCCGCCAGTCCCCACATTCATGGACAGTCCGATGGCGATCGACGCCACCCAGCTCTATCGGGACTTCGCGAGCGAGCATCGCATCGACAGCCGGGAGTGCCAGCTCATGTGTGGCGCTGCGGAATTCACGACGACGCCAGAAGCCTCTAAAGCGCTCGACCACCGCGCAGGCCCCATGATCCTGATTTCCGCGAGCGGCATGGCGACCGGTGGGCGAGTCGTGCACCACCTGAAGAACTTCATCGGTGACGAACGCAACCTCATCCTTCTTGCCGGCTATCAGGCGGGAGGGACGCGCGGTGGCAACCTGCTGGCCGGCGCGCGCACGGTCCGCATCCATGGGCAGGAATTCGAGGTGCGCGCCAAGGTCGGTCAGTTGCAGGCCTCCTCGTCGCACGCCGATGCGAACGAGTTGCTCTCCTGGATGCGACTGCTGCCCTCACGCCCACGCCGGGTGTTCGTCACCCATGGCGAACCGGCGGCGAGCGACGCCCTGCGCGTTCGCATCGAGCACGAGCTCGGTTGGGACGCGTTGGTTCCCGAGCACCGCTCGACGCATGATCTCGACGGTGAAATCTGCTGAGCGGCTGCACCAGCCGGCTCCTTGCGTCTCCGGGGCGACTACATTGGCGCCGCTTCGCCAGGTCGGGCGGGTTCTTTTTCGGGCAGATCAGTCATGGTGGCTTCAGTGAGCAGCAGTACGCTGGCCACGGAAACCGCATTTTCGAGCGCCACCCGGACCACTTTGGCAGGATCGACGATGCCGGCTTCGAACAGGTCGACGTAGACCTTGCGCGCTGCATCGAACCCGATATTGCCACCGGCTGAAGCGCTGCGGTCCACTACGACGCCGCCGTCGACGGAGGAGTTCTCGGCGATCTGCCTCATGGGTGCTTCGAGCGCGCGGCGAAGGATCTGCACGCCAGTCCTCTCGTCCCCGATGCACTTCTCCTCCTCGGCCGCGACGGCGCGCGCAGCATGCAACAGCGCGAGGCCACCGCCCGGCACGATGCCCTCGGCGACTGCCGCTTTGGTGGCGCTGATCGCATCGTCGAGCGAGTCCTTGCGCGCCTTCATCTCGGACTCCGAAGGTGCACCCACACGAATGACAGCAACCCCGCCTGCCAGGCGCGCGAGGCGCTCCTGCAGCTTCTCCTTGTCGTAGTCACTGATCTTGGGCTCGTCCATTTCGTGACGTATCTGCTTTATGCGGTCGTCGATTGCCTTGCGGTCGCCGGCACCACCGATGATCGTGGTGTTGTCCTTGTCCACGATGACGCGGCGCGCGCGGCCGAGCTGCTCAAGGCTCACATCTTCCAGTTTGCTGCCCAGCTCATCGGAAATGAGCTCGGCATGCGTGAGCGTAGCGATGTCCTGCAGCATGGCCTTGCGCCGGTCGCCGAAGCCCGGCGCTTTCACGGCGGCGCTCTTGAGCACTCCGCGAATCTGATTCACGACCAGAGTCGCGAGCGCTTCGCCCTCGATATCCTCACCAATGAAGAGAATCGGCCGACCCGACTTGGCTACCTGCTCGAGGAGCGGGATCAGGTCCTTGAGCGCATGCAGCTTGCGATCGGTGACCAGCACGTGCGCATCTTCGAGCACCGCGTCCATGCTGGCGGTGTCGGTCACGAAGTACGGCGACAGGTACCCACGGTCGAACTGCAGGCCTTCCACAACCTCGAGCGTGGTTTCCGTGGTTTTCGATTCCTCCACGGTGATGACGCCGTCGCCACCTACCTTCTCCATGGCATCGGCGACCAGCTCACCCACTTGCGGGTCGTTGTGCGCGGAGATCGTGGCGACCTGCGCCTTCTCGGTCCTTGAACTGACCTTGCGGGCGTTGGCGCGCAAGGCGTCGATTGCGATCTTCATGCCACGATCGAGTCCGCGCTTGAGATCGATGGCGCTGGCGCCGGCGGCGACATTGCGTACGCCTTCGGCGAGGATGGCTTGAGCCAGCACGGTCGACGTGCTCGTCCCATCGCCGACTACGTCGCCGGTGCGCTCCGCCGCCTGGCGCAGCATCTGCACGCCAAGATTTTCCTCGGGATCTTCGAGCTCCATCTCTTTCGCGATGGTCACGCCGTCATTGCAGACGGTGGGTGCGCCCCACTTTTTCTGGATGAGCACCGACTTGGATTTGGGGCCCAGGGTGATGCGAATGGCTTCAGCGAGACGCGTGGCACCCCGCAGCACTCTTTCCCGTGCTTCGGCGCGGAATAATACTTGCTTGGCGGTCATTGACGTGCGCCTCCGCAGATGGAGAAATCGCCGCGCGCCAGCGCGGCATCGATGTCCGACTCGGCGGCCAACCAGTCGTCGACCTCGTGTCCGGGTTCGAACCCGCGGTGCGCGGAACGGAAGTACGCCGCTTCCGCGATCATGGCGTCGCGTGATTCGGGCTCGATGTATGCCGCGCTGCGAGTCACGACGGAATTCGTGGGCGGTGCGGCTGCGCGCCGCTTCCGCGCGCCGACGGCTCGTCTTTCCGCCGCTCCCGACTGGATGTCGCGGCCCTTGATCGCCCGCTCCGCGATGGCACGATCGGCAGCCGGCGTTTTACGGTAAAGCTTGTTCATGAGAACCCTCCTTGAAGGCGCCGGACTCAGGTCCGACGCCTTCCGCGGAAGACAAACTACTGAACCTTGACTTCAACGGCCTTGGCAGTTGATGCCTTGGTCTTCGGCAGATGCACGGTCAGGACACCGTCCTTCGAATCCGCCCGGATGGCCTTCTCGTCGATGTTCTCGGGTACCGAGAATGTGCGCGAGAACGCGCCACGGAAACTTTCGACGCGATGGAACTTCTCGTCTTTCGTTTCCTTTTCTTCCTTGCGCTCGCCATGGATGGTGATCATTCCCTGGTCGAGCGTGACCTTGACGTCTTCCTTCTTCACGGCCGGGAGCTCGGCGCGGATCAGGTATTCCTGGTCCGTTTCGCTGATGTCGGCACTCGGCGCCCAGGCGAACTTGCCCCCGTTCTCGACGCCAATGCGGCCGGAACGGTTGAAGAGTGACGGCATCAGTCGGCTGAAAGCATCGTCGAAGTCACCGAAAGGCTGCCATTTGATCAAACTCATATTGGATTCCCCTTGCTGTTGGTTACGATGGACCAAAGCAAGCTTTGCGCTAACGTGTTCGATGCGGGATTCGCACGTGCGCGTAGCGGCATACGCAGTATCCCTGTCAAGTGCGGTATCTCACCGATGTCGGGTCGCGGCATCCCAGTCAACATCGGCACGTCACTGGAGATTGGAGAATCGGAACGTGTCAGCACTCAGACCAATTCTTGTGGCCCTAACTGCCTTGGCAGCCACGGGTTGCGTCGGAGCAACCGTCGCTGGCGATTCCACACCACGTCACGAACACGACGCCGTCTCAGGCGGTATGCGCCAGTTCAGGTTGTCGTGTTCGGGATGCCATGGTGCCGACGCCCGCGGCAATGGCCCAATAGCTCCCATCCTGACCGTCGCCGTGCCTGATCTGACGCTGATCGCATCGCGTCGCGGCGGTTGGTTTCCGGCGGACGAGGTTTACAGGATCGTCGATGGCCAGGCGGACCTCAGCGCACACGGCCCGCGCCACATGCCCGTTTGGGGTTACGAGTTTTTTGGCGACGACGCGGACGACGAGCTCGCGCATCGCAAGGCCACTGACAAGATCGAGCGCGTGGTGAGCTACCTGCGGTCGATTCAACGGCAACAGTAGCCTCCAGGTCGACCTTCAGCTGCGGTGGCGCAGGAGCTCGTCCAGCCTTTCGTCGTACCCGTAGATGTCCTCGAAGAACAAGACTTCCCCGTTCGTATCGACCACGACCGTGCCGTACAGGATGAATATGGGCACGGGGAAAGCCAGCCTGACGGTGAAGGTCTCCGAACCACAGGTGGCAGCCTCGATCGCGGCTACGTCCCAGTTTCCCTCAGTGTCCGCGAGCAGATAGGCGGCCAATGCGCTCGCATCGCTCACGCGAATGCAGCCGTGGCTCAGGGCCCGCCTCTCGCGCTCGAACAACCGAGTCTCGGGTGTCGAGTGCAGGTAGACGCTGTAAGGGTTCGGAAGCACGAACTTGATGAGTCCCAGCGCATTCTCCGGTCCCGGCCGCTGCCGCAGTCTTGCTTTGCCCGAGCGCAGAGCGGCGAGCGCCACTTCATTGGCGGGCAGTACCATCGCATCGTCGCCCTGCCCACGGACGATTTCCATGTTGTGACGCGCGAGATAGCCTGGATCCCGACGGATGAGTGGCAGAACTTCCGCGCGCACGATGCTCGTCGGGACGTTCCAGTACGGTCGAAAGATCACCGATTCGATCGTGCTGTCAAAGATGGGCGTCTGCTTCGCGGACTCGCCGACGATGACGGGAATTCTGAGCGGCCCTTCACCCTCCGCGGGGCTCCCGGGACGCTGCAACGCGTAGAGCATGAACTGCGGGACGTTCACGATGACCGCTGGCGGTGCGATATCCGGCATCCAGCGCCATCGCTCCATCGTGAGCTCCAGCTGGCGGATTCGCCGCTGGAGCGGCGTGGTCAAAGCCGCGAATGTTCTGGCGCCCAGCACTCCATCGGGCGTCAACCCGTGGCGTCGCTGGAAGCGAACGACAGCAGCGGCAAGGCTCGCGCCGTAGATATTCTCGGGTTCACTGCTGCTGGCTTGATCCGGGCTATCCCCGAAAGCCACCAGGAGTTCCCGCAGCTTCGCACTTCCGATGTAAAGGTCGCCCTCATCGATGCGCCGGCGCGGAAGCGCAGGGAGGGAAGCGATTTCGGCCGGAAGGCGTCGGTACCGAGCCAGGGCCTGCTTCAACGAACGATACTGTCCGGAGCGAGGCTCGAGCCGCTCGAGCACCGCCAATGGGTTCAGCGCCCACGACACTTCTCGTAGCGTTTCCGGCACATCGAGAGGAGCCCGTCTGCGCGTCAAGGCATAGCCCGCGGTTCCTGGCAGCACGCGCCCGAAGTGTATCTGCCTGACGAAGCGCGACGCCGCGGCGGTAACGAGGTCGTCCAGCAGTTCGGGAGAATCATCGGCTGCATGCGCATCGATCGTCGTAAGCAACGACTTGAAGTCGCGCGAGGACAAGCCGAAATCCTCTGCGCGCCGTATCGCACCGACGACCTGCTCCGCCTGCCGCGTAAGCCGCCCGTCCTGCACCCAAAGAAGCGAGGCGCCTTCAGCGGCGACGGCTGCTGACGGAAATATGAGGATCGTTGCGAATGTGAGCACGACCCCGAAGAACCGGAGGTTCAGGCGCTTATCCATGCTCATGTGGAGTGTGGCTGCCGCGCTTCCCCGCCACATCCGGGTTACTACCGACGACAAGACGGAAGCACGCTCGCGAGACTACGGATCAGCGACTCCTGGAGTGAACATGCAAATCGTTGGCTTTATGCAAGATGAAGCGAAGGAAACGTTCGATCGCATCGATGAGAGCGGCGATCGAAGCATCAGCTTCAACGAGTATGCGGAGCTGATGCTCGAGATGGACCATACCCGGGCCGCGGCGGACCTGCGTTCAGGGTTCGACGCGATCGATACGGACCACGACGGCGTGGTGAGTTTCGATGAGTTCTACGCATGGCTGGCGCGATAGTCGGCCGATGCGCATTCTTGCCTTCAACTGCGGCAGCTCTTCGGTCAAATGCGCGGTAGTCGACAGCGCGACGGGCGCCCGGTCATTCGAGCTTCGGATCGAGGACCTTGGTGGCTCCTCTCCCCGCCTGATCGTCGGATGCGAGGTGTCTGAGCTCCACGGCCCTCTGGACCTGTCGAGCGCGATCGACACGATGGTCACGGAGCTGCGGGGTCGCTGGACGAGCGTCGGGAAGATCGACGCCGTCGCGCACCGGGTCGTGCACGGCGGTGAACATTTCTCACTGACTTGTCTCATCGACACGCAAACGCTCGGCCAGCTCGAAGAACTCGAGCGCCTGGCCCCGCTGCACAATCCACCCGCCCTCCGGGCGATTCGCGATGCGCGCGAGCTGTACTCGAATATCCCGCACGTCGCCGTGTTCGATACGGCCTTCCATTCCACCCTCCCACCCCGCGCACGCGAGTACGCGTTGCCTGCGGATGTTCGCGAGCGGTTCGGAGTCCGGCGATATGGCTTCCATGGCATCAGCCATGGAGACGTGACGGCGCGGGTCGCGAAGCACTTGGGCAAGGCCCCTCAGGATCTTCGGGTCATTTCTTGCCACCTCGGCAGCGGCGCGAGCATGTGCGCGGTCGAGTACGGACGCAGCGTCGAAACCAGCATGGGCATGACGCCACTCGAGGGCCTTGTCATGGGGACGCGTGCTGGAGATCTCGATCCGGGAATTCTTCTCGAGCTGGCCAAGCAGCTAGACGCCAACGAGATGTCGGTCCTTCTCAATAAAGGATCCGGGCTGACTGGCATCGCGGGCACCGGTGACATGCAGCGCATCGAACAGCGTGCTGCCGACGGCGACGAGGCCTGTCGTCTCGCGCTCACCCTGTACACGCATCGCATCCGCAAATACCTGGGTGCCTACGCCGCCATCATGGGTGGCGTCGATGTCATTGCATTCACCGGCGGCGTAGGCGAGCACAGCGCGTTGATCAGGCAACGTAGCCTCGAGCGGCTTGGCTTCCTTGGCGCTTTGATCGACGCGGAAGCGAACCGAAGCGCACGGCTCAGCGACCAGGCGCCCCTAGTGGACATTTCCCGCAGCGATTCCCGCGTACGGATTTTGCTGTTGCGCGCCGATGAGGAGCGCGCGATGGCGGAAGAAGCCGCAAAGCTGCTCACCACTCGTGCGAAGCCCAGGTTCAACCAATCCGTACCCATCGCGATCTCCGCTCGGCACGCGCATCTTTCGCAGGGCACGATCGAACGTCTGTTCGGTACAGGACACCAACTGCGCCCGGAATGCCCATTGACACAGACCGGACAATTTGCCGCCGAGGAGACGGTGCGGCTGATCGGGCCTCGCGGAATGCTCGAACACGTACGGCTGATTGGGCCGCCACGGTCACAGGATCAGGTCGAGATTTCCCGAAGCGATGAGTTCGAGCTCGGAATCGATGCGCCGGTTCGCATTTCGGGCGACCTCGCCAACACTCCCGGTGTGATCATCGCGGGCCCCTTCGGGCGGGCTACGCTCAGCAGCGGGGTGATTTGCGCGCGGCGACACATCCACATGAGCCCCGAGATCGCACGAGAACTCGGCATAAAGGACTGCGACTCGGTATCGGTGAAAATCGACAGCGCCGGACGGGACGTCGTGTTCAGTGACGTCAGTGTGCGAGTCGCCCCAGAATTCAAGCTCGAGCTGCACCTCGATACCGACGAGGCCAATGCCGCCGGTGTCCGGCCCGGTGACCTCGCCGAATTCGTGGTCAGTTGACGAGTTCGCCCAGGGCCCACCAGGCGACCGCGCCGGCTGTCACGCAAAGCAAAGACATCAGGCCGATAGCACCCGCGAACCACCCTCGCCCGATGATCGCGGCGATGGCGATCTTCCCGACCGTTGCACTAGCAACTCCCACCAAGATCGCCAGTCCCGCGACTTCGGCCGAGAGAGTGTCGGGTGACAACCTCGATATCGACACCGTCATTGCGTCTACATCGAAGAGTCCCGTGATCGCGGCGGTGGTGGTCGCGCCCGAAGCGCCATAGCGTTCACTGAACACGCGGCCGACCAGCATAACCACACCCATAGACGCCGCCATTCCTATGACCGCGAGAAAGCCGAAGGGATTCCGGAAGCGGACCGTGGGCTGAACGCTGACCGCTGTCCCTCGCCACCCAGCCGCGATCACACAGAAGCCCAAAGCGGCGACGGCGGCCAGCAGCAGAGGCGGACCAGCGATGGAAAGCAGCGGCGGGCTCAGAACCGCTACGATTGCCGCAACCCGCACGAACGATACGGCAGTTGCCAGGGCGCCCCCGGCGGCAAGCAGGCGCGCTGACCCGTGGCCGGCTGCGGCAGAACGCGCGTTTGCGAAAAGGACGGCGGTAGATGACACGAGGCCGCCCAATGCGCCCGCGACCAGCACTCCGCGGCGCTCGCCCAGTGCACGAATGGCCACGAATCCGCCGAACGAGATCGCGGCCAGCACGATGGCGATGATCCATACCTCGCGCGGGTTCACCCCTCCCCAGGGCCCGAAAGCGCGATCCGGCAGAATGGGCAGTGCGATCAGCGTCATGGCGAGCAGCACGAGCACGGACTGCAACTCGGCGAGCGTGATCTTCCTGACCCATTCGTGCAGGTCCTCGCGGACGACCAGTACGCCAGTGGCTGCGACCGCGGTGGCGGCGGCAACAAGAACGCTGCCCACCAGCGCGTAGACGCCGAGCATGAATGTCAGCAAGCCAGCAATCACCGTCGTCGCCGAGTACTTTTTGGCGGCGCGGTTTTCGTCGCGCGAGAAGATGGTGAAGACCGTCGCAAATGAGGCAAAGGCCACGCCGATCAGGAGTGCGCCAGCGATGTTCAGCTCGGAACCCGAGCCTCGCGCGATCGCTCCGGCGACGCCTCCCAACAGGCCCGCGATGGCGAAGGTGCGGATTCCCGCGGTGCGGCTGCCCGGAGACGCGTCGCGCGCTCGCCAGCCCCGCTCGAGGCCAATCAGCAGGCCTATTCCGCAGGCCAGCGCCATGCGCGATATCAACAACTCCAGCTCCTCGTTCATCGAACGACGTTAGGTGCTTCCGGCATGCCTCGCATACGCAATACCCCGCATGCGCCTCGACGTTAGTCCCGATGCCCTTGCTGCCACCCGCTCCTAGCATCGGGCCATGAGCGAGCCAAGTCCGGGAACATGCGAAATGAAGCAGCGCATCGAAGAGATCTCTGCCGGGCTGAACAAACTGCTCGGTGAAGCCGAATTCTTGTTGCAGTCCTTGGCCGACGGCACGGACCGTCACCTCGACAGCGCCGATGTGAAGGCGCGCGACACACTTCACCGCATGTGCGGTCACCTGCGAAGCGCCCGCGCGGAAGTGCTGGATGGCGTCAAGCGGATCGATGGAGCCGTCCACTCGCACCCTTGGCAGGCGCTCGCCGCTTCGGCAATCGCCGGGTTCTTCGCCGGACTTCTGGTTCGTCGCCGATGAACGCCCAGGCAACCGACACTCAGGAGCGCGGCGTCCTGCCGTTGCTGATCTCGATGATCGGCACGCGCCTGGAGCTCGCGGCGATCGACACCGAAGCTCATGTTCAGGCGACGCTGTCCGCAATGCTTGCGATGTGCATCGCCGTCGTGGTCGCACTCATTGCCCTCGTCTTCGTGGGCGTTGCCGTGATCGTGGCTTTTTGGGAGACGCACCGTCTTGCAGCTGCCCTCGGCGTGCTCGCCGCCTATTCCGGAACCGCGCTTGCCATCGCTCTCTTCGCGCGCGCCATGTGGAAATCAAGACCTCCGGCATTCGCCGCGACTTTGCGCGAGCTGGAGCTGGACCGCGAAGCCTTCCGGAGCCAGACATGAGCCGCTCCACCGTACAGACGTTCACCCGCCGCGACGAGTTGCTCGCCCGGTGCCAGCGCGAACGTTATCAACTGGTCGCGGCCACCGCGACAGCGCGAGCGGCGCTTCCACGCGCGCGCAGAATGGCGCATTGGCTCCGCGCCATGAGCCGCATGCTGCGGGTGATCTCGGCCAGCGTCCGGGCCCGCTGAGAGCAGCGTGGCTTATATATAAGTATGTGGGCTGGAGCGATATGTCATATCGCGCCGCCCGAGGGTTCTCTCCATGAACACGCGGAGACTACGAGACCTCGGCCAGGTTCTCTGGCTCGACAACATCACGCGGGACATGCTCGACACGGGAGCACTCAAGCGCTTCATTAACGAGTGGTCGATCACGGGCATCACCTCGAACCCGACCATCTTCGATGAAGCCATTGGCGGCAGCTCGTCCTACGACGAGACCATTCGAGCTGCCACGGCAAGCACCGCCTCCGATGAAGACGTGTTCATCGAGCTCGCGCTCGATGACCTGCGGCGCGCAGCCGATCTGCTCCGCCCTGTGTTCGATGCGAGCGCCGGTATGGATGGATGGGTATCGATGGAAGTTTCACCACTGCTCGTCGACGACACGGACGGCACCGTGGCTGCGGCGTCTCAGATATTCGCACGTGCCGGACGTCCCAACTTCTTCGTGAAGATCCCCGGCACGACCGCAGGTCTCGCGGCGATCGAGCAAAGCATATTCAATGGCGTGCCCATCAACGTCACGCTGCTGTTCTCGCAGGAACACTATCTTGCCGCCGCTGACGCCTACATCCGGGGCATCGAAAGGCGTTTGGATGCGGGGCTCGATCCTCGCATCGTCTCGGTTGCCTCGCTTTTCGTCAGCCGCTGGGACAGAGCCATTCACGACCTCGTTCCCCGAGAGCTGCGCAACCGCCTGGGACTTGCGGTAGCCGGCCAAACGTATGCCGCGTATCGCGATCTGCTCGAGTCCAATCGGTGGCGGCGGCTTGCCCAGCGCGGGGCGCGCCCGCAGAAACTCCTCTGGGCAAGCACCGGGACCAAAGATCCGGACGCTCCCGACTGTCTTTACGTCGAATCGCTGGTGGCGCCAAGTACGATCGATACGGTGCCCGAGAAGACGTTGCGCTCCTTCGTGGCGCATGGGCGAGTGGGTGATCCAATGGCGAGCGACGGCGTCACTGCCCGTGCCACGCTGGGAGAATTCGCAGCAGCCGGAATCGATATGCGCGCGCTCGCAGAGCGCCTGCAGATCGAAGGAGCCCAGGCCTTCTCGAAGTCCTGGGGGCAACTCATGAAGCGCATCTCCGAAAAGCGAAGTCACTGGATCGCCGCATGAACACACTTTCGACCAGCGAGCTCAACAGGATCGATGCGTGGTGGCGCGCCGCCAACTATCTATCGGTCGGCCAGATCTTCTTGTTGGATAACCCGCTGCTGAGACGTCCGCTGTCGCTCGACGATGTCAAGCGCATGCTGCTCGGCCACTGGGGCACGACGCCAGGCCAGAACTTCGTCTACGCGCATCTCAACCGCGCCATCGTCCGCCACGATCTCGACATGATCTTCATCTCGGGTCCCGGTCACGGGGGGCCCGCGGTGGTCGCGAACACGTATCTCGAGGGAAGCTACAGCGAGATCTATCCGGACGTCAGCCAGGATGAAGCGGGTCTCCGGACGCTGTTTCGACAGTTCTCGTTTCCCGGCGGCATACCAAGCCACGCATCACCCGAATGTCCTGGCTCGATCCACGAGGGTGGTGAGCTCGGCTACTCGCTGAGTCATGCCTTCGGTGCGGCCTTCGACAATCCGACGCTCATCGTCGCTTGCGTGGTCGGCGATGGTGAGGCTGAGACCGGTCCCCTCGCCACGGCGTGGCATTCGAACAAGTTTCTCGATCCGCGCGGCGATGGCGCGGTACTGCCCATCCTTCACTTGAATGGCTACAAGATTGCCAACCCGACGTTATTGGCGCGAATTCCGCGCGAGGAGCTGGAGCAGCTGCTCAGAGGCTATGGCTGGACTCCCTGCTTCGTCAGTGGTCACGAGCCCGCGCTCATGCACGAGGCGATGGCGAAGGCACTGGACGGCGCCATTGCGGACATTCGGCGCATTCAGCATGAGGCACGGACTACCGACGCCACCGCACGACCGAGCTGGCCGATGATCGTGCTGGAGTCACCGAAGGGCTGGACCGGGCCGAAGGTGGTGAACGGCAAGCAAGTAGAGAGAACGTTTCGCTCGCATCAGGTCCCATTGAAGCCGCGAGAGCATGCGGAGCACCTGAAGCTGCTCGAGGACTGGCTGCGCAGCTATCGACCGCAGGAGCTTTTCGACGAGCAAGGCCGATTGAATTCCGACATCGCGGCCCAGGCGCCGAGCGGCACGCGCCGCATGGGCACGAATCCGCGTGCGAATGGCGGCAAGCTATTGCGCGACCTGCGCCTACCGGACTTCCGTGATTTCGCCATCGACGTTCCCGTGCATGGTTCGCGCGGCCCGGGCGACACGCGCGTGCTCGGTCCGTTCTTGCGCGACGTCGTGGCGCTGAATCAGGATCAGCGCAACTTCCGCATCTTCGGTCCGGACGAGACCGTCTCCAACGGCCTCGGGTCGGTGCTCGAGGTGACTCCCCGGCAATGGGTAGCGCCAACGACTTCGAGCGACGAGGCTCTCGGGCCGAGCGGCCGCGTGCTCGATTCCATGCTGAGCGAACACCAATGCGAAGGCTGGCTCGAGGGCTACCTGCTCACCGGACGGCATGGGCTGTTCAATTGCTATGAAGCCTTCATCCACCTCGTGGACTCGATGTTCAACCAGCACGCCAAGTGGCTCAAGGTAACGAGCCGCCTGCCGTGGCGTCGCCCGATCGCATCACTGAACTATCTGTTGGCGTCACACGTCTGGCGCCAGGATCACAATGGCTTCTCGCACCAGGATCCCGGCTTCATCGACCATGTCGTCAACAAGAAGGCGGATCTCGTCCGCGTCTACTTGCCACCGGACGCGAACTGCCTGCTCTCCGTCATGGATCACTGCCTGCGCAGCCGCCACCAGGTGAACGTGGTCATCGCGGGCAAGCATCCGGCGCCGCAATGGCTCTCCATGCCGGTCGCCGAGAAGCATTGCGCCGACGGTATCGGCATCTGGCAATGGGCCAGCAGCGACGCCGGAACGGACCCGGACCTCGTGATGGCCTGCTGCGGCGACGTCCCCACGCTCGAAACTCTTGCCGCCGTTTCCATTCTTCGCGAGCGCCTCCCGGCACTGAAGGTGCGCGTGGTCAACGTCGTCGATCTCATGCGCCTGCAGCCGCCGTCCGCGCATCCCCACGGCCTGAGCGATGCCGACTTCGACGCGTTCTTCACGACGAGCGCGCCCGTGATCTTCGCGTTTCACGGATATCCCGCGCTGATTCACCGATTGACGTATCGCAGGACCAACCACGACAACATTCACGTCCGCGGCTATCAGGAGGAAGGCACCATCACCACACCATTCGACATGACGGTGCTGAACGAGCTGGACCGCTTTCACCTAGTATTGAGTGCGCTGGATCGCCTTCCAGCCCTTGGGAGCGAGGCGGCCGGCTTGCGGACTCTCCTGGAGCAGAAACTCTCGGAGCACCGTCGATATATCTGCGCGAACGGAGAGGACATGCCGGAGATCCGCGACTGGCGCTGGAATGCGGGCGCGGCGGCGCGCTAAGCCATACGTAGAATCACGATCCTGTTAGGCGATGCTACGAATCGCCCCCGTTCTCCTCCGGGCGGACGATCACTCCTACCAAGGGGAAGGTCATCAGGAGAACGCCATGCAGCCCATTCGCAAGATTCTAGTCGCGGTCAAGAATCCCGATCTGCGCCGCCACGCGGTGTACGACAAGGCCATCCGCTTCGCGAAGACCCTCGGCGCGTCTGTCGAGTTCTACCACGCGATCTCGGAGCCGGTGTTCATGGACATCCAGCCTCTCACGGGAACGACGGTCGCGGAGATCAAGCGCGAGGCCCTCACCCTGCGCCAGAAGCGGCTGGACCGCCTCATCGATCGGGCCTGCGGCATGGGCGTCGAATCCGCTGCCACCGTGGAATGGGATTTTCCGCCTCACGAGGCCATCGTCCGCCGCGCGATTCGCATCCGTGCAGACCTGATCATCGCTGAGTGCCACGTGGGTCGGCGGCACAAGTGGCTCATGAATCTCACCGATTGGGAATTGCTGCGAGCGAGCCCGGTGCCGGTGCTGCTGCTCAAGACCAGCCGCGCCTGGCGGCAGAATACGGTGCTCGCGGCCGTCGATCCCTCGCACGCGCATGCGAAGCCATCCCGCCTCGACACGCTGATCGTCGAAAAGGGAAAACAGCTGGCCACCGCCTTGGACGGCCCGTTCCATCTCATGCATGCCACGTATCCTTCCACCTTCGGTATCACGACCATGGACCCCGTCGTCGACGGCGCCACACTCGCGGCCGTATACGAACAGCAGAAGGCCAGGGCACGCGACGAATTCGACGTGTTTGCTGACAGCGTCAAGGTACCCCGCAAGCGGCGGCACCTCATCGAGCGCGATCCGGCGACTGGAATCTCCGCAGTTGCCAAGGTTGTCAGTGCCGACGTGGTCGTCATGGGTGCGGTATCCCGCTCGGGACTCAAGCGCCTCTTCATCGGCAACACCGCGGAACGCGTCCTGAACTCCATTCCCTGCGATGTGCTCGTCGTGAAGCCTGCTCATTTCGAAAGACGCGTGGCTTCCACCTCGCGCGGCATGCGCGTGGTCGCCCCGCAGCCCCTCATCCCGATGCCAGTCTGAGAACATCGCATGCCCGCCACCATGAAAGCGGCTGTGGTCCGCGCCTTTGGCCAGCCACTTTCGATCGAGCAGATACCGGTGCCGCAACCCGGGCCTGGCGAAGTACTCATCAAGATCATGGCAAGCGGGGTCTGCCATACCGACTTGCACGCAGCGGATGGTGACTGGCCCGTGAAGCCCGCATTGCCCTTCGTCCCCGGGCACGAGGGCACTGGCATCGTGGCAGCTCTCGGCGCTGGTGTGACGGATCTCAAGGAAGGTGACCCGGTTGGCCTCGCGTGGCTGCACGATGCGTGCGGTCGTTGCGAGCATTGCGCGGGCGGATGGGAGACGCTCTGCGAGCGCCAGCACAACAGCGGCTATGGCGTGAATGGCAGCTTCGCGGAGTACGCCATCGGGAATGCCAAATATGTGGCGAAACTACCGTCGACCGAATTTGCGCAGCTCGCGCCCGTTCTGTGCGCCGGCGTCACGACATACAAGGGGATCAAGGAAACGGAAGCTCGGCCCGGTGAGTGGCTGGCAATCTCGGGCATCGGCGGACTCGGCCACATGGCCATCCAGTACGCAAAGGCCATGGGTCTGCACGTTGTCGCGCTCGATGTGTCCGAAGACAAGCTCGCACTGGCCCGCATGGTGGGCGCGGACGTGGCGATCAATGCAACCGATCCTGAGGTCGTGAGCCGCGTCAGTACCGACACGGCCGGCGGCGCTCATGGCGTTCTGATAACCGCGGTATCGAACCAAGCCTTCTCGCAAGGCATCCAGCTGGCAAGACGGCGCGGAACCATCGTCCTCACGGGTCTCCCACCCGGCAATTTTCCGGTTCCCATCTTCGACGTGGTGCTCAAGCGGCTGACCATCCGTGGATCGATCGTGGGCACGCGCAATGATCTCAACGAAGCGCTGGCGTTCGCCGCCGATCGAAAGGTATTCGCCCAGGTCCACCCCACTTCTCTCGATCGCATCAACGACGTATTCGATGCCTTGAGAAAGGGCGCCGTCCACGGCCGGACCGTGCTGCAGATGAGCTGAGGTTCGGCCTAAAAGGAGCAGATCATGATTTCTCCGACCGCAAAGCCTGGTCATGCGCCGATGCGCAGGCGTCGTGTGCTGTTCGCGATCCGAAATCCCGAAGCGCCAAAACAGCCTGGCCTCGCGAAGGCTATCCAGGTGGCACGCGCGCTCGACGCCTCGCTCGAGCTCTTTCACGCGATCACGGACCCTGTGTTCATCGAGCTGACAAGGTTCGCGGACGCTTCCGCCGATGCCACGCGCGAACGCGTCGAGGGCGAAGTCCGCATCCATCTCCTGCGCCACTGCGCGATGGTGCGAAAGCACGGTCTGGAAGCATCGAGTGCGGTGGAATGGGACTATCCCCCTCACGAAGCGGTAGTGCGGCGCGCACAGTCGATCGGCGCCGATCTCATCGTCGCGGAATGTCATAGAGGCGCTCGCACGCGTCCCTGGATGATCCACCTGACCGATTGGGAGTTGTTGCGTACCAGCCCGGTGCCTGTGTTACTGCTCAGGGGTAGCCGGCCGTATCACCGCCCGCTGGTGCTGGCCGCCGTGGATCCCGCTCACTCGCATGCCAAGCCGACAAAGCTGGACGATCGGATCTTCGCGGCCGCCTCTGAGATCAACAAGGGGCTGCGTGGGCAGCTACACATCCTGCACGCCAACTACCCATCCATCGTCGGCATTTCGCCGCCGGTGCTGCGCACCTGGTCGATTCTGACCTTCGAGCAGTTGAAGGAGCAGGAGAAGCAGGCGTTCGAGGATTTCCGCGCGCAAATCAATGTTCCGCGAAAGCGCGCGCACCTGGTGGAAGGCAACCCCGCAACGGAGATCCCGCGCTTCGCGAAACAGATGGGCGCCGACATCGTAGTCATGGGCGCGCTGTCCAGATCCGGATTGGAGCGAGTCTTCATTGGCAACACGGCGGAGCGCATCCTCGGCGCGCTCGACTGCGACGTGCTGGCCGTGAAGCCTGAGAGCTTCGCTTCACACGTGGCACGTACTCCGCGCGGCATGCGCGTTCAGGCGCCAACCAGCATGGTGTCGTAGATGCGTGTACTCACCGTCATGCGCACAACGGCCCTGATCCTAGCACTTTCAGCGGCATTTCTTGGCTCTGCCCGGGCGCAGTCCCCAGCGTCCCGAGTCGCTCGCGACCAGGAATTCCACGAGGGTGCGTGGCTGCAGCCCGACGTCGAACATGGCCAGGAGCTCTTCCAGACCTGCGCTGCGTGCCATGGCGAAGACGGTCGTGGCACTGCGGATGGCGAGATCCCGGCCGTCGCGGGCCAGCATGGCAGCGTCCTGCTCAAGCAGCTCACTGATTTCCGCAACGAACAGCGCTGGAACGAGCGCATGCAGAATTTCACGGACCGTCATCACCTAGCCACGGCCCAGGATCTCACCGACGTCGCCGCCTACATCGCCTCGTTGCCGCGCTTTCCTACCGGCGGGAAAGGCATAGGTGATGGCGCGTCGCTGTCCATCGGCGCCAGTGTCTATTTCCGGCGATGCGAGCGATGCCACGGCCCTTTAGGCCAGGGCAACCTCCTGATGAACCGGCCGCGTCTTGCCGGGCAGCATTACGCCTACCTCCTCCGCCAGCTGCAGGACACGGCGGCCAGGCGGCGGCCTGGCATGGACCAGGCACACGTCGACATGCTGAAGGCGTTGGAACCGGAGGAGCTGCGAGGCGTGGCGGACTATCTATCCCGACTCACCCCGGACCTGAGCTCGAGCCAGGGCAGATGAACGCGCAACTCGCCAGCAGCGCGGCACAGCCAGATCTGAACGATCGTGTTGCCGCCATCCTGGCCAGCCCGACCTATCGGCTTGCCGAAGACGACACGGAGTTCATGGAGGGAGAGACCGCGCGTGCCTCGCGGCTGTCGCTGGAGTTCATGCGCGCCGATACTTACCTCAGGGAGCAGCGCATCCGCTCGACGGTGGTGGTGTTCGGTGGCTCGCGGATCCTGGATCCGCAGACTGCCCGGGCGCAGCTCGAAGCCGCGAAATCTGCGGCGAAAGACGCCGACCCCGAGGCACATGATGCATCGCAAACCCGGCTGGCGCTCGCTGAGGCGGCTCTCAGCCAGAGCCGGTGGTACGAACAGGCGCGACTGCTGGGTGCCGAGCTCGGCCGCGCGGGCATGCATCCTCATGGACACGAGTTCGTCGTCGCGACGGGCGGAGGCCCCGGCATCATGGAGGCCGCGAACCACGGCGCGTTCGACGTTGGCGCGCCTACGGTCGGCTTCAACATCCGGCTGCCGGAAGACCAGCCACCGAACGCGTACATCACGCCAACGCTGGCGTTCCGCTTCCATTATTTCGCACTGCGCAAGATGCATTTCGTGCTTCGGGCACGCGCGCTGGTCGCGTTCCCTGGTGGCTATGGCACGCTGGATGAGCTGTTCAATTCCTTGAACCTGGTGCAGACACGGGTCATCGCACCGATGCCCATCGTGCTCGTCGGGCGCGAGCATTGGAGCCGAGTCATCGACTTCGACTTCCTGATGGCGGAAGGACTCATCGATGCGCGCGATCGCCGGCTGTTCGAGGTGGTGGATTCGGGCCTGGAGGCTGCCCGTCACATCTGCTGCTATCACGCGGCTACCTGAGGCTGCCCCGTCACTCCACGCTCACGTGGTCAGGCTTTGTGCTCGGTGCCTTCACCTTGGGTCCGACCTGCTTCATCCGGATTGTTATGGTCGCAATGAACTCTCGAAACTCTGCTCGTTGCGAATCGCGCCAGACAGATTCTGGAGTTCTCCCGAGATTGCATCGAGCACGTCGTCCAGTGATAGCACTCCTTCGAGCTCACCAAGTGAACCCACCACGGGCAGCCGCCGGACACCGATGCGACGCATCTCGAGTGCAGCTTTGGCCACTGGATCGGTCAGCGAGATCGTCACAGGATTTCGCGACATCACATCGCGTACCAGGACCGAACGCGGATTCTCACCACGAGCGACGATACCGACGACGATGTCGCGGTCGGTGAGCACGCCAATCGGTCGGCGAGTCGCGCCTGCGAAATCGGGCTCGGTCACTACCAAGTACCCGACGTGGTGTTCGCGCATGAGTTTCGCGGCGGAGTCGGCTTCGGCCAGCGGGCCGATGGTAATCGCATTTCTTTTGCAGATTTGTCCCACGTACATCGAATCCTCCTTTTCGCGACGATCAATCAGTTCACCCAGTGAATTTCTGCCGGCGCACGGCCGTGAACCGGTGGCCACTCGGCGGGATAGCCGATCACGATGGGGGCGACCACTCGGTAGCCCCGCGGCAGTTTGAGAAAGGCACGGGTTTCGGGGCGATTCAGCCACGGGCGTCCGAAGCCCACCCAACACGTACCCAAACCCGCGTCCCGGGCGGCAAGCATCAGCGTCTGCGCGGCGAGGCAGCAATCCTCGCGCGCCCGCTCGGTATCCGTCTTCGCCAGTACGAGCACCAGCGCGGGGGCGTGATGAAAGATGGTGGGATTCTCGTCGTTGAGCATCGCGCGGATCGTGTTGGGCACTTCTTCGTGCGCGAGGTAGAACTCCTTAGCGAGTTTGGCGAACTCTTCGATGCGGGCCCGGTCGTTGATGACGGCGAAAGCCCACGGTTGGGCATTCATGGAACTCGGCGCGTGGGTCGCCAGCGCGATCAGCTTTTCGATCAGCGCGTTGGGTATCGCAGTCGGGAGATAGTGGCGAACCGCGCGGCGCTCGAGAATGGCTTGATGCAGTTCCACAGATGCGCTCGCCTTCCGGAAGAATGAGCCCGATAGTCCGACGCGCGGCGGGCTACGGGAATGCGGGGTCGTGCGGATATGTATCCGTATCCCCGCGTAGGCGATTGAGGCGGGAGGGTTGCGCATCGTGAAACTTCGTATCCGGCGCGCGGTCCTCCCGATGTCTTGCGCTGCCGCATGGAGGTGCCTCTACGCGCCCAAAAGGCTGACGATGAAGTCTGCCTCGGGGATGCGACACGTTCTTTAGTCAGGCAAATGGCGAGAGCAGATGACTCATTTGTGGCAGCTTTCTTGGCACTCCCAAAAATTGCCGTCTTCCAGCGAACATCGAAGTCTTAGGTAAGACTTAGTGCTCTCGGGCGTTATAGCGGAGACGCCGAGCAACCGCTTGCAAGCCGAGGGGTCGACGCCGTCCGCCAGGAGTGTGCGAGCGACCTGGTGTCGCGCCCTGGCCTTGCAGCGCGACACGTCAGGAAAAACTCCCAAAGCGAGCGTCTTTGATTTGCCTGCGAACCGATAGTTGTAGCGCCAGTATCGGCTGCCGTTTGGCATCACCAGCAGATATAACCCGCGGCCGTCAAAGACCTTTCGCGCATAGCGCCACGGCCCAAAGGCAGGGGAATCCCCAGCGCCGCGAACTTGCACTCCTGAGTTCTGTTGCATTGGCGGTGGCGAATGATTGTTGTTTGGCCGTCGATCCGGACTTGGGGACAGCGAGAGAGCCCGATTCCACAGTTGCTTCAAAGACATAGCACCGCCAAGTCCGTCGTCCCCCAATGAGAACTGCTGCTTTCGAATGCGATTTGCCAATTCGATGCCGGCGAAGGTGATCTCTGCCGTTCTGAATGTCTTCAATCCCCGCATCGAGGCGCAGCGTTGTTTGATCGCGCGATGATCTTGCTCGATGACATTGTTGAGATAGCGGCAACAGCGGACGCCGACCGATTTCCATTTCGGGTCTTCATTGCCCATGAGCCGCAGCGCCCGATGGCTCGCAGCGTTGCCGTCGAGATTGACTGTTCGCGGCATTCGCGAACCGTTTTTCGCTACGGCCTTTCGGAAAAAATCCCTTGCGGCGTGCACGCCACGATCTGCTCGCAGCAGGGAGGCAACTGATTTACCGTGCTTGTCTACTGCACGATACAGATAGTGCAGTCCACCTCTGACCGAGACGGCTGTCTCGTCCATGCGCCAAGAGGAATCTACCGGCCGCGCAAAGCGGTTCCAGCGTTGCTCGAACTCCGGCACGTATCGCAATACCCACCGCAGGATCGTCGTGTGCGAAACAATGACGCCGCGCTCGGCCATCATGGCAGCCAGGTCCCGATAGCTCAGCCGGTAAGTAATGTACCAGCGGACACAGAGCTCAATGGTTTCAGCTTGGAACCTGCGACCCCTGTAAATTGGGTCGCGCTCGATTGGTTTCGTCATTCATGCCACCCTTTTGTTGGCATGAATCCGCCCTCTACCCGCCAATGCACCAGAACCTCGATGTACCCATCCGCCGGCGAGACTGCCTGAGAGCGTATGAGACGACCCGAGAAACGAAAACGCCGGAAATCGCGGGATTTCCAGCGTTACTGAGACGGCCTGAGATGCCGTGAGAAAGGTAATTGGCGGAGAGAGAGGGATTCGAACCCTCGAAGGGCTTTTGGCCCTTACACCCTTAGCAGGGGTGCGCCTTCGACCACTCGGCCATCTCTCCGGGGGGCGCAATCATAAAGACCCGGAGGGGCCTGAAGCAAAAATGAGTGGAATCGGGCGCTAGGCGGGCATGGTTTCGCGGGTCGAGGGGGTTTCGCTGTCCGAATTCCCGGCGCCATCGCCAGCGGCACGGCCGCTCTTGATGCGTTCGAAGATTTCTTCACGGTGCACGGCCACGGTCTTCGGCGCATTGATGCCGATACGCACCTGGTTACCTTTGACCCCAAGCACCGTCACGGTGACGTCTTCACCAATGACTACAGACTCGCCAACTCGTCGCGTCAGAATGAGCATATTGAGGGCCCTCCGCCGAGCCTCTTCATATTTCCGTTTGCCGTTCGGACCCCCGCAAATGCGGACGAACAGCGGTGCGGAACCTTAACACCCCGACCCGCGAGAATCACGTAGCTATGCCTCATAACGCGCGGGACAGTCCCAAGTCTTCATGAAGACATTTGACACAACTTTCGAGCGCCGTTTCCGGGATCAGCACCGCAATCTTGATCTCCGACGTCGAAATGAGTAGCGCTTTCACGCCCTGCCGGGCAAGCGATTCAAAGAGTTGCGTTGCGACTCCGGCGTGTGAACGCATTCCAACTCCGACCACGGCAATCTTCGCGACGCTGTCATCTGAAGACATGCGACAACCTGCGAACTCCGATGCGACATTGCGTGCCAGGCGCTGCGCTTCGAG
>Ga0315912_10001248_pt1 | contig 32716 bp, 30 predicted proteins | sample VfabasoilMG_FD_204469 | JGI IMG/M metagenome (GOLD analysis project Ga0315912, IMG submission 204469) | Garden soil microbial communities collected in Santa Monica, California, United States - V. faba soil | ecosystem: Environmental > Terrestrial > Soil > Garden | place: USA: California...
GACCCCTCATGCCCGTGATCTGTGGAAAACAGGCCCGTCCCCAGTTGTCAGCGTCGGCAACATTTCTATGGGCGGGCGGGGCAAGACGCCCCTGGTGGCGCTGGTGGCGAGGCTGTTGTTGGCCGCCGGCGAACGGCCGGCCATTCTGAGCCGCGGGTACGGCCGCCGGATTCGGGAAGACGGCGTGGTTGTGGTCAGCGATGGCGTCCATATGTCCGCCGATCTCGATCGAAGCGGTGACGAGCCGCTCATGCTCGCGCAGACCGTTCCCGGCGCGGCCGTGCTGGTCTGCGAGCAGCGGGCGATTGCGGCCGCGCTGGCGGATCGGGTGATCGGCGCCACCGTCCACATTCTGGACGATGGCTTCCAGCATCGATCGATGCGACGAGATCTGGATATTGTCGTGATTGCGCCGGAGGATCTGAAAGATCGGCGCGTCCCGTTCGGCCGGCTGCGTGAATCGCCGCGCGCCCTTCGTGCAGCCGACGCGATCGTCATCGACGGCCGGCGTGATGACGTGGATCTCGGTGCATCGTCGTGCCCAACGTTCGTCATGACGCGCCACCTGGGCGAACCGGCCGCGATTGAACCGGGGCACGCCGCTCCGGTTCGCGGCGCCAAAGTCGTGGCGGTCGCCGGCATCGCGCGCCCCGAGCGGTTTCAGCGCGCCCTCGAAGGCGCGGGCTGGTCGGTGGTTCGTCTCCTTCCATTCCGCGATCACCACCGCTACGTCGCCGCCGACCTGCGCGCATTTGATCAGGCCGCGCGCGAAACCGGCGCCGAGTGCGTGCTGACGACCGAGAAGGACGCCGTCCGGTTGCGGCCGTTGCGGCCGATGCCCGTGCCCGTGTTCGCGGTTCCGCTTACGGTGGCCCTCGAGCCGGCTGCGGCATTCGAAACCTGGCTGCGGGATCGCTTGCGAGAGATTCGATCGTGACGGCACCGACGTTCCGCCATCGCGTCGAGTACGGTCTGGTCGTCGCGGTCCGCGCGATTGTACGTGTTCTGCCGGAATTCGCGGCGCGCGCGCTGGGATCCGGCGTCGGTCTGCTCGCGTATGCGATCGATACTCGGCATCGCCGCGTGGCCATCAATCAGCTCCAGGCGGCGTTTCCGCGCCGGAGCGCGGGGGAGTGCCGGGCGATTGCGCGCGCGACGTTCATGCATTTCGGCCGTCTGTTGATTGCGGTGTTGCGCTTCAGCACGCTCTCCAAGGACGCGATGCGCGCACGCGTGGAGTTCGAGGGCGAAGACCGCGTGCGCGCGGCGCTCGCGGCCGGCAAGGGCGCGATCATCGTGACGGGCCACTTCGGTTTTTGGGAATTGGGCGGCCTGGCGCATCCGCTGGTGCTGCCGCCGTTTTCCGTGCTCGCGCGGCCGCTCGACAATCCGCTCCTGCATACGCTTCTCGAAGGCATCCGCTGCGGAACCGGCAACCGCGTCATTTACAAGCAGGGGGCTCTGCGTCGGGTCCTGCGGGCGCTCGAACAGAACGAGTGCGTGGCGATTCTGATCGACCAGTTCAGCCACGGTACAGAATCCGTGCCGGTGGAGTTCTTTGGTCGGCCGGCGCCGACGACCGCGGCGCTGGCGTCGCTGGCCTTGCGCACGGGCGCGCCGCTCGTGCCGGCCGTCGCGCTGCCGCTCCCGAACGGCCGCTATCGCATGGTGTATGAGCCGCCGATCGAAATGCCGGCGGCGGATTCGGCCGATCCGGTGCGCGAACTCACGCAGCGATGCGCGGACGTCCTCGAGATGTATGTGCGCCGCTATCCCCATCTGTGGTTGTGGATGCATCGCCGATGGCGCGACGCGGATGGATCCGAACCGGACGGCGTCGATATCTTCCCGGCGCCCGCGCCGGATGAGGGCGACTGATGCCAATGCCGGCCGCCGACATCGGGCGGCTCGTGGTACGCGCACCGAACTGGCTGGGCGACGCCGTCATGGCGTTGCCGGCGATGGCCGCCATCCGCCGCCACATGCCGTCCGCGCACATGACGATTGCCGCGTCGCCGGCGGTCGCTGCGCTGTTTCGCGAACCGACATCGGCGGCGCCCAACGAAGTGCTCGAACTGCCGACGGGATCATCGGCGGCGATTGCCGCGCTTCGAGCGGGACGTTTCGATGCCGGCATCCTGTTTCCAAATTCGTTTCGATCGGCGTGGCAGTTTTATCGCGCCGGCATCGGCGAGCGCTGGGGCTATCCCACGTCGAGCCGCGGTTTGCTGTTGACGCGTCGCAGTCCGCGCCCGCGGCGTGGTGATGCGCGTCATCAGTCGGACTACTACCGAGTACTTGTCCGCGGTCTCGATATCGCCTGTGACGATCAGGAACTTCCGGTACTGCGTGTTTCGGAACCGAGTGCGCGACGCGCCGACGCGCTCTTCGCACGGTACCGCATTCCGGCCGACCGGCCCGTCGTCGCCCTACTGCCCGGCGCGGCCTATGGCCAGGCGAAGCAGTGGCCGCCGGATCGAATGGCGGCGCTGGCGGCGCGTCTGATCACCGAGTGCGGCGTCACGTGCGTCATCGCCGGCGCGCCGCACGATCGGCCTGCGGCGCGTGCGATAGAATCCTGGCTGCGCGACCATGCGCCGGCGGCGATATCCGGCGTGGTCGATCTCGTTGGCCACACGACGATTGGCGCGTTGGCCGGCGTGCTCGCACGTTGCGCCGTCTGCGTGTCGAACGACTCCGGCGGCATGCATCTGGCGTCGGCGCTTGGACGGCCGGTGGTCGCCATTTTTGGACCGACTGACGATCGCGCGACGCATCCGGCGGGTAAACATCAATTGATGATTGAAGACGTGTTCTGCAGGCCCTGCATGCTCCGCGATTGTCCCATCGACCACCGCTGCATGACCCGCATTCCGGTGGATCGCGTCTTCAGCGCGGTGGCGGCCGATCTGGCGGCAGGAGTGCGCGCGTGACCGCGAGACCCGCGGTGTTCTTCGATCGCGACGGCACGTTGATCCATGACGTGGGCTATCTCAGCCGCATCGAGGATCTGCAGTGGTTTCCGTGGTCAATCGAAGCGATTCGTTTGCTTAATCGCGCCGGATTCCTCGTGTGCATCACCACCAATCAAGGTGGAATCGGTCTGGGCTTCTACACCGCCGATCTGGTGCATCGCGTCCATGAATCCATGGCCGCCGACGTGCTCGCTGCTGGCGGCCGGTTGGACGCGCTGTACTTTTGTCCGCATCACCCCTTGGCGGTTGATGAGGCGTTGCGCCTGGAGTGCAACTGCCGAAAGCCGCAGCCGGGCATGATTCAGCAGGCGACCGCGCAATTTGATATCGATCTCGATCGATCATTTGTCGTGGGCGATAAATTGGCCGACGTCGGCCTGGCCGCCTCAGCCGGTGCGCGTGGCATTCTCGTCAAGACCGGTTACGGTCAAGCCGAAATGCAGCGCCATCACGGATCGGTTCCCGGCGCGGCCTACGTGGCGGAAACGTCGTTCGAAGCCGCGTCATGGATCCTCAAGGAATCCGGCTTTCCCAAGGAGACGCGATGAGTACCCGTTCGGCGCCGAGACGGCTGCGATCGATCCTGTCGCGCTTCCGTCGCGTCCGCCTCGTCGTGGTCGGCGATCTCGTGGCCGACGAATTCATCTACGGCCAGATCGATCGCGTGTCGCGCGAAGCGCCCGTCTTGATTCTGAAGTACGCCTCGACCGAGATCGTGCCGGGCGGCGCCGGCAACGCGGCCGCCAACGCCGCCGCGCTTGGTGCGCGCGTGCGCGTCGTCGGCCAGCTGAGTCGCGATTCTGCCGGCGATCGGCTGCTCCGCGTCCTCGGTTCGCAGGCAGATGTGAGCGGCGTCGTGCGCGCTGGCCGCAGCGTCACGCCAGTCAAGACGCGCATCCTCGCCGGCGGCGTGCATTCGGCCAAACAACAGGTCGTTCGGATCGATCGCGCCGGTACGCCACCCTCGCCGGCGGTGGCTCGTCGTGTCGAGGCGGCGCTGACTCGAGCCCTGCGTCGGGCCGACGCGGTGATCGTGTCCGACTACGGCAGCGGATTGATTTCGCCGGCGCTCTGGCGCCGGGCGCTTGCTGCAGCGCGCCTCAAGCGCCCGCCGATCGTCGTCGTCGACTCCCGTTACGCGCTGTCTGGTTTTACCGGCATGACCGCCTGCACGCCGAACGAATCGGAAGTCGAAGCGCTGCTCGGCGTCCGGATTAATGAGGATCGTGACGTGCTCGAACGGGCCGGCCGCAAGCTCCTGGCCCAACTTCGGTGCGGCGCTGTACTGATTACCCGAGGCAGCCGCGGCATGGCGCTGTTCGAGAGGGATCGTCCCACCGATCACATTCCGATCGAGGGGTCCGATCAGATCGCCGATGTGACCGGCGCGGGCGACACCGTCATTGCGGCGTTCACGCTCGCGATTGCATCGGGCGCCTCGTTTGGTGAAGCGGCCCGCGTGGCCAACCACGCAGGCGGATTGGTCGTGATGAAGCGCGGCACGGCCACCGTGGCGCTGGACGAACTGGCCGCCGCGATCGGACGGTAGCTCGAACACCTATGGGCCAGGTTCTGACAGAATCCGAACTCGTCGCGCGCGTCGCGCAGGACAGGCGCGACGGCCGGTCGATTGCGTTTGCCAACGGCTGTTTCGACATCCTCCACGTGGGTCACGTGCGTTATCTCGAGGGCGCGTCGCGCGAGGCGGATCGTCTGATCGTCGCGATCAACGACGACGGATCGGTGCGGGCGTTGAAAGGGGAGGGCCGGCCCGTCATGCCGGCCGCCGAGCGTGCCGAACTGGTGGCCGCGCTGCGCAGCGTGGACTACGTCGTCACGTTTTCCGAGTCGAACGTCGAGCGCCTGCTGTTGCAGCTGAAGCCAGACGTGCACTGCAAGGGCACGGACTATACGGTCGAGACCGTGCCGGAACGCGAAACGGTCAAGGGGTATGGCGGCCGCATCGCGATCGTTGGAGACCCGAAAGACCACTCGACGAAGGAAGTTCTTGCGAGGCTTCACACGTCGCGCCCGGCACCAGGCACTAAGCACTAAGCACTGTCCATGTCCCGCATCCTCATCGTCCGTCTTGGATCGCTCGGCGATCTCGTGCACACGCTGCCAGCGGTGGCTGCGATTCGCCGCGCCAATCCCGAGGCGCGGATCGACTGGCTGGTTGATAGTCCGCATCGCGAGTTTCTCGAGCTCGTGCCGATCCTGTCCTCCCTGGTTGTCTTGCGCGGCCGCGGCATTCGGGCCTGGCTCGACGTGCGGCGCGAACTGCGCGCGACGTCCTATGACGTGGCCGTCGATTTTCAGGGTCTGCTGAAGTCCGCGGCGCTGGCGCGCTTGTCCGGCGCCACGCGTGTCGTCGGTTTCGACCGCCGTGCGTTGCGCGAGGGGACCGCGGCGCCGTTCTACACCCAGCGTGTGCCCGCCGACGATGGCCAGCATGTGATTCGGAAGAATCTGGAACTCGCGGCGGCACTTGGCGCGGACACCACGCGCATCGAATTTCCGATCTCGACGATCGACTCTGCGTCGGTGCGCACGTTTGTCGCCGGCCTCGGATCGGATTACGCCTTGCTGAACCCTGGTGCCGCGTGGCCCAACAAGCGTTGGCCACCGGAACGCCTGGGCGCGGCGGCGCGACTGATCCGCGAACGCCATGGCATGGTCTCGGTCGTGTTGTGGGGACCGGGCGAGAGGGAAGCTGCGGATGCCGTTGTGGCTTCGTCCGGAGGCGCCGCGCGCATCGCGCCGGAAACGGGTCTGCGCGATCTCATGGCGCTGGCGCAGGGTGCGCGGTTGATGATCTCCGGTGATACGGGGCCGACTCATCTGGCGGCCGCGCTCGGGATTCCGATGGTGCCGCTGTTCGGGCCGACGAATCCCGCCCGCAACGGGCCGTGGGCGCCCGAGGATGTGTCGATCTCGCGGTACGACACATGCGAGTGTCATTACGAACGCCGTTGCCGTCGCGATGCCGGCACCTGGTGCCTCGGCACGATTCCGGTCGATGAGGTGATGTCAGCCGTGGATGCGCGTCTTCGCCGTGCGAACCAGGCAGGGCCGGCGGTCCGGTAGTGCTTCGAACCCTAGCTCGTTTCCGCGTACCCCTTGGCTTTGTGAGCGCCGCTATTGCGATCGCGCTGGCGCGGCCGACGATGCGATCGCTCATGATCGGCGGCGGGATTGCGATGGCCGGTGAACTGCTGCGCGTGTGGGCGTCGGGCCACATTCAGAAGGGACAGGAAGTCACGCGAAGTGGTCCGTACCAGTTCGTCCGGCACCCGCTGTACTTGGGGTCCGCCGTGATGGGCGTCGGTTTCATGGTCGCCGCGCAGAGCGTGGCCGTTGCGGTGCTGGTCTCCGCCTACATCCTGATCACGTACGTGGCGGCGATCCGCACCGAAGAAGCCACGCTCGACGCGCGGTTTGGCGGCGAGTATTCGGCCTACCGCGCCGGGCGCGCGGATCCGGTGACACGTTCGTTCAGCCTCGCGCGCGTCGTGGCCAATCGCGAATACCGCTCGGTCCTCGGACTGGTCGCAGGTCTCGCGATCCTGTACTGGCGAAGTCGGCTGTAGTGCTTGCCTCGCCGTCTTGTCCGCCGTCGCTTTAGCGCAGGCGGAAGCTTTAGCGAAGGCGGACACGACCGGTTGCAGGGCCGATGGCCCGAATGTCATAATCGTCCGTTGCCGGTCGGGGCGGTTAGCTCAGTGGTAGAGCACCGGCCTTACACGCCGGCTGTCACAGGTTCGAGCCCTGTACCGCCCACCAGCCTTCGCTCGGCGCGTTCGCCCGACGAGCTTCGGCTGGCAAGCCCAGTCGTTCGACATGTGAGTTGTGCAAGTCCCTATGCGGGGTCGTAGTTCAGTTGGTTAGAACGCTGGCCTGTCACGCCAGAGGTCGCGGGTTCGAGTCCCGTCGACCCCGCCATTTTCCGAGAATATTCAGCCGGTCGGGTTTTGCCCGGCCGTCGGCTGTCCGAACGATCAAAAGAGGCTCTTCGGCTCGCCGGACTCGCTCGCCTAACCTTGAATGCTGGCTTGGTCGGCTTGGTAGTTCTCGCCGGCTGTGGTAGGGCACAGCGCGTCATCGGCCGAGTAACCCTGATCTTTGGGTGGTAGGTCCCATGCCTACTGGTTGAGCAGACCCGATTTGAGCCGTTTCTGTTTTGGGCCAATCCACCCGGAAGATTAGGGTCGGGGGCAATGGGTAAAACCAAGAATAGTAGTAACGGTTCCCAGGGAAGCGCCGGAAATGGATATTCTCACGGTTTTCCCAGAGCGTCTCCGGGACTGTCGCGAGGCCAACGACGGATGCACCCTGGGCTTTCAGGTCTTCGATGATCCGGTCGCACGCGTGTCCGCGGTAGGCGCCCCATGCCTGTCGCCATACGATCCACCGTGCGTCCTTCGCAGAAAACACGTATGACGGCAATTCATGTGCCTTTGCCGCGCTCCAAATCGGATAAGAAGGCAGCACTTTCATGCCCTGCGGCAGCCGGGTGTAAAAATAGAGCGGTTCCCACTCGTAGTTTGTGATCACGACGTCATGGGCGGCTGCATGGGCTGTGAGAAAGTCGACCACTCGCGCGGTCGTGCCGGGATTCGGTTCGATCAGTGACTGCACGTATCCAACTTGGGCCGTTCGGAATATTCGATCGATCACCCGTTCGGGGTTATGAAACGTCACCACGCCTTCAGGATCTCGTTTGGGGCTCGACGGCGCCCAGAACGCCCATGGGGTGATCTGGCCTGCTCTCGTGAAACCAAAGATCAGCACCAACGCGACCCATGGCCGCCACCGCTGCCGGCTGGCCTTGGCGATCGCGATGCCGGCCAGCATGGCGCAAAACGGCATGACGGCGGACGTGTACCGAATGCCGTAATTCCAGATCATTTCTCGTGATTGGGTCGCGGCCATCGCCACGGCGTAGGCGATCAGCATGGCGATCAGGGGAACGGCCAGACTGCGCTCCTCCGCCGTGAACGCCGTGGCTCGTGGCAATCGTGATCGTGCCGAGCGCGAGGCTGGCGCAACACGCGCAGAGGCCCGGCGGCGCACGACGACGAACAAGACAGCGGCTCCGACGACCGACGTCACCGACGCGCATTCGATCGCGAACTGACCGAGCCTTGGCAGGAACGTGCCGGCGTCACGGAGCCAAGCCGTGTTTTCTGAATAGCCGGACCCCACCAGAACGAACCACGGCAGCGTCAGCGCCGCGACAAGCGGCGCCGCCCGCCAGAACCAACGGCGCTGTGGCCGGAATGCTGGGTGCCACGCGGTCAACACGGCGAGGCCAGCCACCGCGGCAAGTCCCATGGGGTGACTATGAAACAGGAGCGAGGCGAGCAGGGCGAACCGCAACGAACTGGCCCACGACGTCAGCCGGGTGAACTGAAACAGGAGCAGGCACGCCAGGAAGGCCGTGAGCGAGTAGTGTCGACTCTGTCTCGCGTAGATGAGGAACTGCACCGATGAGCTGAGGAGGATCGCCGCGGTAATTCCCGCCCACTGATTCTGGGCGATGCGGATCAACATGATGTAGACGAGCGCGATTGTGGTCAGCCCGAACAGCGCGAACGGCAGCCGTGCCGCCAGCGTCGATTCTCCGAACAACGCGAACGATAGCGCCGTTACGTAGTACTGCAACCATGGATGACTCACCATCACCAGGTTGTCGTTGAGGCGAGTGCCGAAGTCTGAATCGGTGAACGTCACGCCGTCCCACGCCGTCGGGACGCCGAACTTCAGGATATTTCCGGCCAGAACGGCGGTGTCGCCCTCATCCGCCCAGAGGCGGTCCATGCGCAAATTCGTGAACAGCAGCATGCCGGCGACCGCGAGCACGACGACGATTGGCCAGTGCTTCCGATGACGGTCCAACCAAGATGAAGTTCGTGCTGGGTCAATTTTGGCGACGGCAACTGCGGCGGTCACAAACTGGGTACCGCGCCTATTGACGAGCGGAGCAAATCCAAGCCGAACGGCCCGTGGATACCGAACAGGATGGGATGCACTGACTACTTCGCCGTGATGATGAAGTGCGCTCGGCGGTTCTGGAGCCAGCAGCCCTCTTCATGCATCGCGCAAAACGGCTGTTCTTCGCCTTTGCTGACGGTGGCGATTCGGTTGGGGTCGATCCCCAGTGCCGAAAGGTAGGTCCGTACCATCACCGCCCGTGCCTCGCCGAGTGCGAGGTTGTACTCGTTGGTGCCACGTTCGTCGGCATGGCCCTCAATCAGGACGCGAACACTGCTCCATTTCTTGAGCCAGTCGGCGTCACGCTGCAGGGCCGTGCGATTGGAATCAGTGAGCTCCGCCATGTCGTAGGCAAAAAAAGCATCATCGAGTGGCTCCTTCGCGTTGAGTTCGCCGAGTGACATTCGCAAGAAGACCTCGGCTTCTGTCGGGATCGCCGGGCCGTCAGGTGGGCGCGGGGCTGGTGGCGGAGGCGGGGGCGGCGCGGGGCGCGACGCGATTTGGACGGGCGGCGGTGCTGGCGGTGGTGCTGGCACCGGTTGATTCACCGGGCGTCTTGCGCCGCATGCGAGGGTCAAGGCCAGTCCACTCGCCAGCACAATCGATGTCATCCAATGACGGCCGCTTAGAACCATTCCGTTCCTCCCAGTAGGGCCTTCCTTGGCGCCGCGAGGCGCAGACTACCGGACAGGCCTGGCGCGTCCTATCCCGTGGAGACAGTATTTGCCGCGCCAAATAGCCGGAGATTCCTAGTCAGTCGGCATGTCAGCGCTGGCCCGTGCCAGTCGGTCGAACAAGCGGCTGCGATTCCGCATGATGCGCGCGACCATCGACCGGACCCTGGCATCGTACTGCTGGTACTCGTCGATACGGGTCCGCGTCGGTGCGGCGATCACGAGCCGGCCGGCGGAAGCAGTCGGTCCTCGTCACCGTCATAACATTGGTCACCGCGCGCGACGCAAGTCCCGATCGCGTAGCCGGCCCACAGCGCCCATGATTGCCTCCGCCCAGCCGGCCAAGGTCGTGCTTTCACCCGTCGCGCGATGCGGAAGATCCAGGCGGCCGTCGGAGAATGGCGCGGTCGCTTCGGAGGAGCCAACACTGAGCACGGCGCCGAAAGCGCGCCGAAACAGCGCATGGAGCCGACCGGCGGCGAGCCGTGTGTCGACGGCTGCCCCGACGTGGTGATAGCGCTCACTGCCGAAACAGTGGAGATGAGCGCGCTCCAGAGCCCGGTAGAGGCGCTGACGCGCCTCGGGGCCAGTGTCGATGAGACGAAATCGCTCGCCGTAATCGCGAAGCTTCGCCAAACGTGCCTCGAGGAGCGACAGATGGCAGTCGCGCGCGACTTCCTCGACCGACATGTCGTTGAAGCCCACGACCCGTATCTTGTGATGCGACGCGGTCTTGCGCAGTACTTCGACCACGTCTGCGTAAGGTCGTCCCAACTCGATGGCCTGATAGCCCGCGACCTCGCGAGCGTCTGGCACGTCGAAGGGGAAATAGCCGATTGGCACAAAAGCCGCGCTGCCACCCTCGCAGACAAAAGGATGATGAATATCGAGTGCCTGCTGGACAGCCTCAATCTCGGCGCGCGTCTTGTTCGAGCAAAGCACGAGCGGCACGGCTTCCCGCTCCAAGCCCTTCAACGTTGTCGCGGCATCCGCATAGGCCGCCTCGGTCGGACGTCCCAGGACTTCGTCGACGTTTGAAAACACAATCATCGGCATTTCGGGCGACATAGGCTCATTTCGCAGCCTACGGCCTGAGTTGGCCCGGTCGTATCCGGTCCGGGCCGTATTTTCGAAGCCGGAATCATTGAGAACGGCGGAACCGGATCAACCAGACTCGATCCGGCGATAAGATGCCCTTCTGTGCATCGCCGCGTGCCATTCGGCAGACTCACCATCAAGGCCGCTCTCGGACTGGGTTTCGGCCTGACGTTGGGTATCTGGCTCGTCGCGGGCTACTACTTCACCGAACGGGTCAGCAACATCGAAGTACGTGCGGCCGCCGTGAACGCGCGGTACATGCAGGCTCAGGAATTGTTGTCGACGGTCCGCGCCCAGGTTTTGCTCGGGTCGGTGTACGTTCGCGATGCCTTGCTGGATCCGAATCCAGCGACGGCCGAGTATCGGCGCCATGTTGAAGAGACCTACGGTGCAGTAAGCCAGGCCCTCCAACAATATGTGCCCGTACTGGACTCCTTAGCGGAGCGCGAACGAGTCGGGCGCTTGCAACGGGAGATCGAGGACTTCCGACAAACGATGCTTCAGGTCCTCGCGACCGACAGCACCCGCTGGCCCACCGAGGCGCGCGCGCTGCTGCGGACGCACGTCGTGCCCAAGCGCGAGACCGTGATTCGCGTGTCCGAGGAAGTGCAGGCGCTGAATCGAAGCGCATTTGTCCAACAGCAGCGTGAGGTGGCAGAGATCTACAGTGCGAGCCAGCGCCAGCTCTGGGTGAGTCTCGGCCTGGCCCTACTGGCGAGTTTCGGGGTGGCGTTGCTTGCCGCCTTCTACGCAGGGCGCCTCGAGAATCGCCTTCAAGAGCGGCGCGTGTTTGACGAACAGAACATGCGTGAACTTCAGGATCTCTCGGCCAAACTCATCACGGCTCAGGAGGAGGAGCGTCGAAGCATCGCACGTGAGTTGCACGACGAAGTCGGACAGGTGCTGACAGCGATCAGGGTGGAGCTGGCGGTTGCTCAGCGCACAATCGAGGCGACCGGTGCCCACACTGACATTTTGAACGATGTTCGGTCCATCACGGAGGGCGCGCTGACCACGGTTCGCGATCTGTCACATTTCCTGCATCCAGCCCTTCTCGATGACCTCGGCCTCCCCGCGGCTGTGGAATGGTACATCCGGGGGTTCAGCCGGCGGCACGACATTCGCGCGGAGGTCTTGCACGAGCGGATGGACCAACGCCTGGCCCCGGAACTCGAGGCCTCCGCATACCGAATCATCCAAGAGGCATTGACGAACATTGCCAAGCACGCGCGCGCGACGAACTGTCGGGTCTACCTGCAACGGCTGCCGGCGACGGTCTTGGTCACGATTGAGGATGACGGCGTAGGTTTTGATGAAGCAGAAGTTGCTCGCGCCGGTGCGCGCGCAGGACTCGGTCTGATTGGGATCCGTGAGCGCGCCACGCAGTTGCGTGGGACTGTCCGACTCGAGAGCACGCCGGGGAAAGGCACGCGGTTAACGGTCGAACTACCCACCGGGCCGTGGGCACGGCAGGGGGGCGACCAGATCGGTCCTGACGACCTGCGTCGTCCGGCGACAGAGGAGCTCAATGTCTAACCTGCGAATCTTCCTGGGAGACGATCACACCATCCTGAGAAACGGGCTGCGGAAGATCCTCCAGGAACGTGTCGACTGGGAAGTCGTCGCTGAGGCAGGTGACGGTCGCGAAGCCGTTCGTCAGGTGCTGGAGCTTCAGCCCGACGTTGCCATTCTCGACATCGGCATGCCGCTGCTGAGCGGAATCGAGGCGACGCGACAGATTGTGCGCCGCCTGCCGGACATGCGCATTCTCATCCTCAGCATGCATGCGAATGAGGCCTACATCATTCAGGCACTCAAGGCCGGCGCCAAGGGCTATCTGCTCAAGGACTCCGCCGACACGGAGCTGATTCGCGGCGTGGCCGCCGTTGCCGTGGGCAAGTCGTACTTCAGCCCGGCCGTTTCCAAGGTGATGCTCGACGACTATGTCCGGCACCTGGCCGAGAAGGGCATCGCCGACCGGTACGACTCGCTGTCAGAGCGCGAACGAGAGATTTTTCAGCTGATCGCCGAAGGTCATAGCAACAAAGAGATCGCGACGTTGCTGTCTGTCAGCCCGGCAACCATTGAAACGCATCGAGCGCACATTCTTCAAAAACTTGATGTGCACAACACGGCCGAGTTGGTGCTGTACGCCGTTCGACGAGGTGTTATTTCATAGCCCACCGACAATGAACTTTAGCTAGACCGGCCGGGCTTCCGAAGAAACCCGGCCGGGTTTGGAGAACGAAGTCGCCGGCGCGGGATGATCCCGCGCCGGCGATAGGTCAGCCTACCAGCTCAGGCGCCAGACGAGTTGGGCCGTGCGCGCGCCGCTTTGGGTGCTCGTGATACGGAACGCGTTCGTGCTGGAGCTGGGGTTGATCGTGTTCGGGAAGTTCAAGGCCTTCGTCGCGTTGAAGACCTCGGCGCGCATCTCGAACCGCGCCCGGCCCGGCAGTTGGAACTGCTTGGCGAGCGCGAAGTCCATCTCCCCGAACCAGCGACCCAGGAACCACAGCTCCTGATTGCCGCAGTCGCCCGGGTAGAGGTAGGTGCAGAAGGACCCGTCCGCCTGGAGGCCGCCCGCCGGCAGGAAGTATTTGCCGGTCGGCTCGGTGCCAGGCGCGTAGTAGGTCGCCCGGGTTTCATCCGTACTGAACGCCTTGCGCGTGTTGGTGTAGATTTCCTCGGGGAAATTCCACACGGTCTGCGCACCCGTGATCGGGTCGGTCACGAAACGCAGAACCGACAGGTCCTTTTGCGCCTCCTTCAATGACCAGCCCGGGCTGAGCTCGACGCCGCGCAGCACGAACGACTGGGTCTGGAAACGAACCGTGCCGGAGAACGTCCAGCCGCCGGCAATGGCGTCGATCCACGCGTTCGTGTTCGCGCCGAACCGCTTGCCGCGGCCGAACGGAATGTCGTACGTCCAGAGCGACTGGATCGCATGTGGCACGCCCGTCGAACGCAGGTTGATGCGGTCCGTGTGCAAATCACCGAAGTTCCGGACGTTGGACGAGATGCCCTGCAGTCCGGAGAAGTACCGGCTCCACGTGTAGCCAGCCTGCACCGCGAGACCGGCCGAGAGCCGGCGCCGCACCTGCAGGATGACCTGGTGGTTCAGGGGCAGGTTGTTCGAGTTCATCTCCACGTTCAGGTTGGACACGTCCGGGTTGGCCACCCAGAAGTTACGGGGGTAGCCCAACGCGAGCGCGTTGTTGAAGTACCGCGTGGCCACGCCCGGCCCGAGATTGGCCGCCGAAGCCGAGCTGCTGTACAGGTTGCTCGCAAACTGCGACGGGTCCGGGAAATACGGATCCAGGTATCCGGTGAAGGTCGAGTTCGTCCAGATGGCGCCGACGTACGCCGACGGGTTGTTAACGTCCTTTGACTTGGCCAGGTGGGCCAGCAGGATCGGGAGTGGCTGCGTGCCCGCGACGCCCGTATAGGCGAAAGTCGGGCCTTTGCCCGCCACGACGTTGGCGTGCAGGTTCGACATGGCCTTCTCGAACTCACCACCCGGTAAGCCGACGCCCTGACGGCCAGTCAACCACGCGCCGCCGTTGGTCACGCCGCCTGGAGCAATAGCATCGTAGATGTTGACCTGGTTGAGGTTGACGAAGTTCCAAGCGCCCCGCGATCCGTTGTTGCCCTGATAGCGGATCTCGACGACTGTGTCCTTCGTCAGTCCGCGCTGGAAGCTCACGTTCCACGAGTCGGTGAGCGGCACCTCGAGGGCGGGATCGAACAGGCTGGCGGTTTGATTGAACGCGCTCGCCGGAAACTGCGGCGTGGGGTCGAAGGTCGGCGCCGTGAGGCGGTTCTTCTCGCGGAACAGCAAGGGCCACGATTCCCCGGCCGGCACGATCGGGAAGTCGGCGAGCGACGTGCTGCGGGTCACATTGATGTTCTGCCCTGGCCTGCCACTGTAGGCGGTCAGGAAATTATTCACTCTTTCACGGCTGTAGCTCCGCGAGTAGCCCACGTTGATGGTGGCGAGTTCGGGATCGCCCAGCAACGTGCGCAGGAAACCATCTTGCTTGTTCGGACGCCACGATACGCCGACGTTCGGCGCCAGGTTGTTGAAGTCCGTGTCGTACCCCTTCGTGCTGGCGCTGTACTGGACGTACTGGGGCACGACGCCCGGCGCGACGTCAGTCGCAGTGGGATTGAAGATATTGCACAGGTACTTGGTTTCGGTGGTTGAGGTCCCGGCCTGCACGCCGTTGCCCAACCCGCTCGCCGCGCCGCAGGCGTCCACGGCCGAGATGCTCGAGAACACACCGTTCTTGGAGGCAATCGGCATCTGCAGCTGGTAGCGGAGACCGGCCGTGATGGTCACCGTCGGTTTCACGCGCCACGTATCCTGCGCATACGCCGAATACTCTTCCTGGGTGATCGCCGTGTACAGCGGGCCATTGTAGACGTACGCGTCTCCGGCGTTGTTCAGGTTCGCCGTCGCGACGATCGACGTGACGCGGCCGGTCAACAGGGCGTACAACGCGCGCGCGTTGTTCCGATCCCCGGTGCTGGCGCCGGGGAAGTTGGCCGCGGCGAACATGCCCGCCGTTTCGGCCGGGTCGAAGGTCTGGTTGAAACCCAGATTCATGGACGGAACGGCCTGCGTATCGAGGTTATCTGCGAGCACGTGCGTCCAGTCTCCGCCGAACGTGAAACTGTGGGAACCCTTCAAGTAGTTGAACTGGTCGGAGACCACATAGACCGGCGTTTTCCCTGTGCTCGGGGTGTTGGCAAACGTCGACGTCGGCTGTGTCAGCCCGAAGCCCAAGCCAGGCTGATTTCCCGTGAGGAAGGTCTGGCCGCCAAACGCGAACCCGCCCATCCAGTCGAACTCGGACGGCTGAATGTTCAGGAAGAAGTTGATGGGCGAATACTGCCAGCCGACGCGCGCCATCCCGAGAATCTCGTATTCTGGTCCCTGAAAGGCTTCAGCCGAGGGTGGAAGAGCGCAGCTGGAGTATTGTGCTGAGGATGTTGGGCCCCCAAGACGCCGGAGTGTTACTGCCAAGAGAGTTGTCGTCTTACCCCGCCTTGCCGGGCCACTCGTTATTCGACATCCTCCTCGGGCGCGTGCAGCTAGAGCCCTTCAACGCCATTGCGACGGCGATCTTCTTACTTGCGGTCGCGCATACCTTCGTGGCGGCCCGCTTCACGAAACGAGCTCATGGTCTTCAACGCGAGCACGACGAGCAAGCCAAGGCCCTTGGGCGACTACCGAGGCCCAGCGTCGCGGCTGAGATCCTGCACTTTCTTGGCGAGGTGGAAGTAATTTTCGGCCTTTGGGCCATCGTGCTGCTCATCGCCATGATCAGCTACGCGGGGTGGTCGACGTCGAAGCACTACTTCAATCAGACGGTTAATTACACCGAACCGCTGTTTGTGGTGGTCATCATGGCGCTCGCCGCAAGCCGACCGATCATCGGCCTTGCGGAAACCTCACTGAGAAAAGTTGCCAACCTGGGTCACGCTACGCCGGCGGCGTGGTGGGTATCCATCCTGATCATCGGGCCAATCCTTGGATCGTTCATCACGGAACCGGCGGCGATGACAATCAGTGCCTTGCTGCTGGCTCGCCAATTTTACGGCCTGAATCCGACGTCGCGACTCAAATACGCGACCCTGGGCTTGTTGTTCGTGAACGTGTCGATCGGCGGCACGCTGACTCATTTTGCAGCGCCGCCCGTTCTCATGGTGGCGCGGATCTGGGACTGGGATTGGTCGTTCATGTTCCTTCACTTTGGTTGGCGGGCGCTGTTGTCGGTCGGGCTTGCGACAGGTGTCTATTTTTTCATCTTTCGTCGCGAGCTAAGGGGATTGGCTGGTCGCGCATCGATCGACGACGTGAACAACAGCGAACAGCCGCCAGACCCGGACGTCCCGTTACCGGTTCCGGCATGGATCACCGTTGTCCACCTTGCCTTTGTTGCCTGGACCGTCGTGACAGCGCACTACCCACCATTTTTTGTCGGAGGATTCTTAATCTTTCTTGGCTTCACGAAGGCAACCGCTGCCTACCAGACACCAGCCGATCTCCGGTCGCCGCTCCTTGTCGGTTTTTTCCTGGCCGGTTTGGTTATTCACGGCGGTCTGCAAGCGTGGTGGCTCGGGCCCGTTCTCTCCCGCCTTTCCGAAACACCCCTCTTCCTGGCCGCAACACTTTTGACCGCGTTCAATGACAACGCATTGATTACCTATCTGGCGACACTGGTGCCGACGCTCGACGAATCCTTGAAGTTGGCGGTTGTGGCTGGTGCCGTCACCGGTGGGGGGCTGACGGTCATTGCGAATGCACCAAATCCAGCCGGTCAATCGATCCTCAGCCGGTTCTTTGGCGGCGCCATCGCGCCCTTAGGGCTGTTGGGTGGTGCGGTGGTTCCGACGGTGATAGCAGCCGTGATCTTCGGCCTCCGCTAGAGGTTGAGTGATCTGTTCACCGGAACGCGATCGCCGGCAGCGTAAGCCGGTCAGACGCTGGCTTCTGCCCGCGCAGAAACTGACTCAGCATGTCGCGGATCGGAGCTGACCCGAACAGATCGAATTGATGCGTCGCGTTTTCGAGCGTGATGATGGTCGCTCTCGACAACGTCGCAGCAACCTCTGTGGCGTTCGCGATGGGCGTCCGTGGATCGAGATCGCCAACCAGGATGAGTGCTGGCGCATCGCTGATGACGGGGCGTCGGAAGTCGTTCCCGAGATCGACAGCCCCCCACGCCTGTGAAAGATACATCATCGGGAAGTTGATGGCGTTGCCGAGCAACGCCGTGGTCGACTCGCGCTCGATCCGCGCGAGACGGGCCGAACTGGCGCCTGAGCTGAGGTCCATCATCATCTTCATGGCGGACTGGACACCTTCACGCTCTCGCTGCAGCATCGCCACCTGTGCGATGCGATGAAAGTCCCCATTGCGCATCTCCCGGATTGCGGCCGGTAGGGTTACGAGCAATCGTGGATCTCCCAACGCCCGCGCCACCGCCGATTGAATATCAAAGGCGCCAAGGGTGATGAGAGCGGTTCGGCCAGTCATCGGATGAGGAGCGCTGACACTGACTGACTGGCTGCGCAAACGATTCAGTACCGCGGTGAGCGGGGCGATGATGTCGCCTGCGCCTTTCGCTTCGAGCCGCTCGAGGACCGCGTCCACCTGCGATGGCAGTTTCAAGGTGTGATCGAGCCCTTCTGGGCTGACCAGGATCAGTCGGTCGACAATTGCGGGATGTCGAGCCACGGTCGCGAGCGCCAGATGCGTCCCGTAACTTCGGCCCCACAAAGTCACGCGCGCATACCCCAGCGCTTCGCGCACCGCCTTCACATCATCGGCGCTCTCTCGCGTGTTGTAGGCTTCCAGGACGATACCGTTCGCTCGAAAGCGGGCGGCCTCCTCCCTGCACACACGTTCGATCACGGGCAACCACGCCTCAAGCGATCCCGGCTGGTCGAGCGGCAATGAATACAGCGCGGGTGACGCCAGGTTCGGGATGGACTGGCCGGTGCCCCGCTGATCGATACCGACCACGTCGCCGGCCATCAGGCCTGCCAGCAATGCTCCGCCCTGTTTGGCAAGGCCCAGGACTTGCTCGACACCGGAATCGCCGGGACCGCCAGCCAGGATGACGTGTGCCGCCGGCGACGCCGGCGCACCGGTTCGTCGCAAACGAACGATGGCGAGATCGAGAACGTGTCCCGTGGCGGTGGCGCCAGGCGTTCGTTGTTCCGGAACACGGACGATCCCGCGTGTGAGTTCGAACTGCGTGCCGTCGTTGGCGACGAGAGTGTTCGTCTGAACGTCGCGCAGTTGAGGTGTGCCTTCGGCCTGAATTCCTGACGCCAGACCTACGGCGAGCAGACTCACGCGCAACCAAGGCGAGGTGAACGATCGACCGGTCATCGGCTCCCTCCACTCAATTCGCGTTCGAGAGCGTTACGCCTGGCCACGAGCTTCGTATGCGCCGTGTTGGCGCGACGCCAGACCACGACGCCGATGACCAGCAATGCGATTCCCATTGCCGACGCCGCCCAGACGGCTCGGCTGGGTGACGCGAACCCGAGGAGCAGGCAGCCCGCGACGAAGACGCTGCTGAAGGACACGGCGAGTTGTCCCGCGACGACGCGATGCCGAGCCAGCAGCACATGCTTGCTCCTCAGCACCCACAGGCTGAAGGTTAGCCAGGCGAGCCCGATGCCGGTCAGTGCCCCAAACGCGATGGTCGTTCGCAGGGGCAGCGCTGGTTCCGTAAGCCAGAGCGACGTCACGACAACGGTCATCGCAGTAGCGGCAAGCGCCAGCAGGACATACGTAACGCGGGCAGCACTCGAGAGTTCTGTGCGGGCCAGTCGCCGGAGGTCTGCGACGGCGGCTGCGGCCAACGGCGGAGTGGGGCTCATGATTCGGTCTCTTTCTGCATGACCGCGCGCGCCATCCGGCGCGCTCGGAACAATCGCGATTTCACGGTTCCCACGGGAATCTCCAGAGCCTCGGCGATCTCCGCGAGCGACAGATCGCGGAGATAGAACAGAGTGAGAGTTTCACGCTCGATCAAGGGCAGCGCCTCAATGGCCACATCCAGGGCCTCAAAACTCGGTTCGCGATCCGGCGAGTGTGGTTCGGCGGCCAAATCGTCGGCGTTGACGTCGCTGGCTGCTGGCAGGGCGTACTGCCGCCGCAACCGGTCCATGAGCACTCGGCGGGCGATCCCGAACAGCCATCCTCGCAAACGCGATCCATCCCTCACTCGCGGGATCCCACGGATGACGCGCAGCCAGACATCCTGCAGAATGTCCTGAGCCTCTTCATCGCGACCGCTCATCCGCCGGATGTACTGCCAGAGCGGGCCATGCCAGCGTCCAATAAGGTCGTCGAACGCCTCCGGTTCCCCGAGTTGGCAACGCACGACGAGCAACTCATCCTCCGAGCGGGGCAGATCCGGGTTTTGAGACGGGGCTCGGGACATTGATCAGCGACTCTACTGGCATAGTCGGGTACGGACGCAAAAGGTTCACGCCCGACATGGCGTTCCGGGCTATCGCGTACACACGCGCTCTGGGTATCCCCAAATCGCCGCGCAGTTAGCACAGCGAGTATTTGGCCGTCCGCGGCCATCTTCCGGCGCCGTACCAAGACGTCCTCACTTCGCGTACTACTCGGGTTGGCGGCGGCGGGAGATCACGGAGTTGACCTGGACGGAAACCGACCTCACAGGCGGGGCCGAACGCGTGTCGAATGGCTGGAGTTCTTGGGCGCCGACTGCACGACTGCCGGAAGACCGCGGCGACAAACTTCATCCGCGCGGGCGTGCCAGAACGCGTCGCCTCACCAACTTGGTCGCAACTGGAACACCCACAGCATGCCGCGGTTGCGATTCAGGGGTTTGACGAGGTCGAGTTCCGCGATGAGGAAGCCGAACACGTTCACACGGGCGCCAAAGCCCACGCTGGTCGCCCATCCGTGCTGGTAGTCCGGCGTCTGGCCGCGGAACCAGGCCAGGCCGGCATCCGCAAACCCGAAGACCTCGACCGGAACGGGCCCGTATTGCAGGCCGCCCTTGAACAGCCCAACCAAGGGCGCGCGCACCTCGGCATTCGCGACGACCATGCGGCTGCCAAGCAGACGGTCATATTCCGGACAGGAACTGACGGGCGAGGGTGAACACTCGGAGGCACGGAATGTCCCGATGTCATAGCCGCGCACGAATGTCGGATACCCGATGAACAGCGGCGTGAGCCGTTCGTCTTCGGCGCCAACGCCGTAACGGCCCAGGTGAATGCCGCGAATCGCGAACGTCACGGGCGACACCGGCATGAAGTAGTGTCGAGAGTCGAGCGTGAGAGTGGTGATGCGCAGGTCGCCCAACGCCGGCGCCACTTCCAGCCGGGTGCGCTCGCCTTTCACGGGACCGACGGCGGCAAACACGGACGTGTCGCGAACGAACGCCGCGCCAAAATCGACCATCCGGATGGATTCGGGCGCGTCCAGATCCGTCTTCTCATGCGACAGGAGTTGACCGTTGAGATCGTAGATCTGCAGGTCGGTTTCACGCGTGAAGCCGATGAGGCGAGCCGCCGTATTGAGTTCGATCCGGCTCGTGCGGTTGAGCGGGTAAGCCGTCAGGAATCCGACTTCGGTATTCGTCTGGCGGAAAATCTCGAGGTTCTGCACGAACACCGTCTGGCCGCCAATCACGGTGTAGCCGCCGCTGGCGGATCCGCTCGCGATGGGGATCTGGCCGCCGGAAATGCCCCAGTACCACCGGCGTTCGCGATTGAGATAGAACGCCTGCGCGCCGATGTCGCGCACCCCGCCACTCGCCTGCGCGCTGACCGAGAACAGATTGTCGCCCAGCACGTCGCTGAACAGCAGTGACGCGCCCCCCAGGAGTTGCGCGCCGTACGCGCTCGAGATCCCCACACCGGCGGCCTGATTGAACGACACCAGATGCATGCGCCGGCTGTACGGCGTAATCGCCGGCGGGGCAGTCGGCGGCAGGCCCTCGGCAGGCTTTTGCAACAGCGCGAGCACGCGACCGCGCGATGCGCCGGCGGGCGGCAGATCGGCGACGACTTTCGCGTCGGGCATGTCGGCCGGCTGTGGCTTGATACCTTCCAGCACATAGATGTCGTACCCGCCCGAGTCGAACAGCGTCAGCGCCATGCGATCGGCGCGCGCGGCCACCGTGATCGACGCGCTCATCTCCGTGATGCCGCTGACGCCGGTATTGACGGCCGTCAGTGGCTCGGCGACCCCGCCGCCCGCGGTCACGCGATACACATTCGGCGCACCCGCCGCCGTGGACACGAACACCAGCGTCCGGCCATCCTGGGTCCACTGCGGATTGAACTCACTGCCTTTCAGGCCCGTATCGATGGCCCGCGGCGTTCCTCCGGCCGCAGTGATCACTGCCATCCGATAACCGCCAAAAGACAACGTGTTCAAGTCAGATGAAAACCGATCCGTTACGAACGCCAGCGTCTGGCCATCGGGCGACCAGGCGGGCGCCATGTCTGCAAACACATCGTCGGTCAGACGTGTCGTGGTCTTGGTCTCGAGGTTATAGACGAAGAGATCCGTCACACCGCCGGCATGGCCGGCGAAGGCAATGGACTTGCCGTCCGGCGACCAGCTTGGCTGAAAGATTTCGGCGAGCGTCTCGAATCGATATTCGTTCAGCACCTTCCCACTCGCGGCGTCGATGACGGCCAGGACCGGACGGCCGGACCGTACTGCGGCGAACACCAGCGCTCGGCCGTCAGGCCTCCAACTTCCTGCCGAATCCAGAAACTGCAGACTCTCGAAGTGCGGGTCGACGTCCATTTCAGTCAGCTTCGACAGAATCTTCGCGGTGTCTGCATCGGCGACGTACGCTTCGATCGCGAGACGGCTGCGTTCCGACAGAAAGGCGATACGCGTGCCGTCAGGGCTGAGCGAAGGCCCCACGTTCACGCGCCCGCTGCCCGTCCGGCGCGAGATGATCGCCGGAAAGAATTCGGTAATGCGGTTCTGCTTCGGACGCGTTTCCTTGATGCCGTACGTTTCGATCACCGCAGCTTTCCAGCCGGCCGACAGCACGTCCAGCGGTTTTCCGATGACCATGGCAATGGCGGCAGACGCGGACGCGCCTGGGCTACCGTCGTCGCCCGGCGACATCTCCACCAGAATCCGCGAAATCGCGTCGTCGCCATACGTGCCGGCCAGGTAGGCCCAGAATGCGTGACCGAAGCGGTACGGAAAGTAGCGCGGATTGTCGAGGTCCTTGATCGACGGAATGTCGTCGCCCAAGGCGGCGTCCCGCAGCCACATCGCGGTCTGCGCGCTCACCGGGCCAACCGAGAGGTATTCCGCCATGCCTTCGATAAACCAGAGCGGCGCCGTGGTGTTGGCGCCAAGGATGTCGTACTGGAAGGCATGAACCAGTTCGTGGCCGATGACGTGGTCGGTCTCAGCCAGCGTGGCCCCAAATGGCAGTGCAATTCGGCGCTGCAGGCCTTCGGTCACGCCCCCCGTGCCCTCGTCGATGAGGCCTTCGACGACATTGGTCTGCGCGAAGTGCGAATGCGACGCGAACAGCACGAGCGGCTGCCGGCCCACCAGGTGGTAATGCAGGAGCGACGTCAGCCGGGCATACCACCGCTCGGCCATGCGACCGGCGATTTCCGCCGTCGCCTTCTCTTCCTCATAAAGATAAATGTCGAAATGCTCGGTCTTGAGCACCTGGAACTTGAGCCGTTCGAACTGAACCTTGTTCTGTCCGAAGTACTGGCCGGCGGAAGGCCTGGGGACCGCGAGGGCCGCGAGCGTGGCGACGCCGACGATGATGGCGCGGAATCCGCCACGGGCGCGTTGTTTCATGCAAACCACTCCACTCTGCGAAAGTGCAAGCGATGTACCACGAGTTGGAGCCATGACGCTGGCATCTGACCGGCAGCGGAAGCGTGGCTAGAGGACAACGGTAGGGCGAAGTATGGACGCGACGCCGCCCACGATAGGCACGGCGCAGGGAGTCTATACTCGAGGTTCGTTTGACCGCCTGGATATGAACATGAACTCCATGACTGCGCCTCGTCTCACCGTAGCTTTCGCGGTCTTTGTCCAGAACTACGATCCCGAACGTCCCACCGACCTGCGTCAGATGACGACGGGCATTGGCGGGTGGCGGGCTGAGGCGCCGCCCACGGTGGAGCTCACGCTGGCGCTGGGACTCTGGAATGCCGGCGGCGAGGGCAAGGTCACGTGCCGGCTCGGCGTTCGCCGGCCGGACGAGGACGTGCATTACGTCGGCGAGGGGGATACCACGGTGAACGACGCCGGCGAGATGGTGGTGCTTCCGCTCAAGATGACGCTGACCTTCGAACGCCCTGGCACCTACTGGGCGATTGGTGAGTTCGACGGCGCGCGGCTCGTGGAAGTGCCTTTTACGGTCACAGCCGACGCCCCTCCAGCATTCGGCTAGCATTGTCTCTGTCCATGCCCTTCGCAACCGTCATCGGCCACGCCCCCGTCTTGACGCTGCTCAAGCAGGCAGTCTCGCGCGGGCGCGTGCCTCAGACGCTGCTGTTCGCCGGTCCGCACGGCGTCGGCAAACACACGGTCGCGCTGGCGTTGGCACAGGCCGTGAATTGTCCCGTCCGCCGTGAAGCTGGGGGTGACGATGCGTGCGGGAAGTGTTCGACGTGTGTGCGTATCGCGCGCGGGCAGCATGCGGATGTCGTGGTGCTCGACCGTGGCGACGACTCCATCATCAAGTTGAAGATCCTGCGCGAGCGTGTGCTCGATGTCGTCGGCTATCGACCGTTCGAGGCCGTGAAGCGCGTATTCATCCTCAATGCCGATGATCTGGATACGGGGCAGGATGCGCTGCTGAAGACGCTCGAAGAACCGCCGCCCTCGGCGATTTTCATCCTGGTCTCGGCGTATCCGGACGTGCTGCTGCAGACGGTGATCTCACGCTGCCGACGGTTGCGATTTGGTCCACTGAGCGAACGCGATGTGGCTCGGGTGCTGGTCGAACGCGCGGGACTCGACCTCGTCGCAGCCAAAGCACTGGCCGCCGCATCCGGCGGCAGCGTGGCGCGCGCGCTGGCCGAGCGGGTCGGCGACATCGGCGACGATCGCGATGCGGCGATGGCGGTGCTGGCCGCGACCAGGCGCGGCGTGGGCGAACAACTAAAGGCCTCGGCCGCGCTGGCGAAGAACACCTCGGATCGCCGGGATCGTGAGGCGCTCGGCGCGAAGCTCGATGTGCTCCGGTCGCTCGTGCGTGACCTGGGCGCGATCGCCGCGAAGCGGCCGGACGCCGTCGCGAACGGCGATTTGGCGGATGATTTGCAAAAGATCGCGGCGGGATTCGATCTCGCGAGAACGGCCCGCGCCTACAGCGTCCTGGCGCACGCGGAAACCGCGCTCGATCGGAACGCCAGCCCGAAAATCGTGGCCGACTGGATCGGCCTCGCGCTATGACCGCCCGCCTTCCGGTGGTGGCGATCACGGCGGGCGACCCGTCGGGGATCGGCCCGGAGATTGTGCTCAAAGCGATTCATGATCCGCGCGTGATCGAGTCGTGCCGGCCGGTGCTTTACGGTCCTCACACCCCGGCCGCGGTGGCGATGTTTCCCGCCGGCCGCGTGGACGCCGCGTCCGGGCGCGCGGCGTACGACGCGATCGTCGAGGCCACCGCGGCGACGCGTGCAGGTCACGCTGACGCGATGGTCACGGCGCCCATCAACAAAGAGGCGTTTGCGGCGGCGGGGTTGGAGTGGCGCGGCCACACAGACCTGCTCGCGCATTTGTGTGGCGTGCCGACGGTTGCGATGATGTTCTGGTCAGAGCGGTTGAGCGTCGTGCTGGCGACGGTGCACATTCCGCTGCGAAATGTGGCGGCGAGCCTCACAATTCCTGGGCTGCTGGACACGATTCGCCTCACGGCGCGATCGCTTCCGCGATTTGGAATCGCGGCACCACGCATCGGCGTCGCCGGCATCAATCCGCATGCTGGTGAGCATGGTCTCTTCGGAAACGAGGATGAGGACGTCGTACGCCCAGCCGTCGCAGCCGCGGCGGCTGATGGCATTCACGTCAGCGGCCCATGGCCGGCCGACACGTTGTTCGTACGGGCCGCGCGCGGTGAGTTCGACGTCGTGATTGCCGCGTACCACGACCAAGGCCTGGTCCCGGTGAAGTTGCTGGCGTTCGGAAGAGCCGTGAACGTCACGTTGGGGTTGCCCATCGTGCGGACATCAGTCGATCACGGCACGGCGTTCGACATCGCGCGGCAGGGCAAGGCAGACGAGGGGAGCCTGATTGAAGCGATATTGCTCGCCGCGAGGCTGGCGGACACCCCAATGGAGCCCGGGGTCTTCAGACCCCGGGTCTAAAGACCCCGGGTCTAAAGACCCGGGGCTCCATCTTTACGCGTGTCTCTCCATGTCCGCGTCGACCATCATTGTGACGAGGCCGGCGAAGCTCACCGAAGGCGTCCAGCCGAATTTCTCGCGCGCCTTTGACGGATCGCCGATCAGGTGATCGACCTCGGCGGGCCGCAGAAATGCGGGGTCTTGAATCACATAGTCCTGCCAGTTCAACCCAACGTGCCCGAACGCGATCTCCACCAGTTCCTGCACGGAGTGGCTCTCGCCGGTCGAAATGACGTAGTCGTCTGGCTCTTGTTGCTGCAGCATGAGCCACATCGCGCGCACGTAATCGCCGGCGAAGCCCCAGTCGCGATGCGCGGTCAGGTTGCCGAGACGCAGTTCCTTGGATTTGCCCTTCTTGATGCGGGCCACGCCATCCGTCACCTTGCGTGTGACGAACTCGAGGCCGCGCCGCGGCGACTCGTGATTGAACAGAATGCCGGACACCGCAAACAGGTTGTAGCTTTCGCGGTAGTTCACCGTGATGTAGTGGGCGAACACTTTCGACACGCCGTAGGGGCTCCGCGGATAGAACGGCGTCGTTTCGCGCTGCGGCACTTCTCGAACCTTGCCGTACATCTCGGAGGAGGACGCCTGATACAGCCGGATTTTCGGGTTCACGACGCGGACCGCTTCGAGCATGCGCGTGACGCCCTGCGAGTTGAACTCGCCGGTCAGCATCGGCTGATCCCAGGAGGCCGGCACGAACGACATCGCGGCGAGGTTGTACACCTCATCGGGCTGCGCACGCTCGATGGCCCGGATTAAGGACAACTGATCGAGCAGGTCGCCCGGCATCAGCGTGAGCTTGTCGCGCAGGTGGTTGATCCGCCAGTAGTTATCAGCCGAGAGTCGTCTCGTGAGGCCGAACACCTCGTAACCCTGTTCGAGGAGCAGTTCGGCGAGGTAGGAACCGTCTTGTCCGGTGATTCCGGTAATAAGCGCGCGCTTGTGAGCCATGTGGTCTAGAAAGATATCGCACTCGCGTACCCGGGCCTAGTCCGCGCCGATACTATGGCCCGGTGATTGTCGTCGCAGGTGCGGGGGTCGTCGGTCTTTCATGCGCGTTGGCGGCGGCCCGCCGAGGCCAGGCCGTGTGCGTGATCGAGCCGCGCGCGCGGGCTGGCCAGGAAACCTCGACGCATAACAGCGGCGTGATCCACGCCGGGTTGTATCACCCGCCCGACTCCCTCAAGACGCGGTTGTGCCATGAGGGTCGTGAGCGCCTTTACGCGTTCTGTCGCGAGTTCGACGTCCCGCATCTGCACTCCGGCAAACTCATCGTCGGCGGTGCGGGCGACGAGGGGAGTCTTCGCGCGCTGCACCAGTCGGCCGCGAGAAACGGCGCGCGGCTGGAAGAGGTGAGCGCGGCGTTCGTGCGCGGCAAGGAACCGCATGTCGCGGCGGACCGGGCCCTCTGGTCGCCGGACACCGGTTGGGTCGATGCCGATGCGTACGTCCGCAGACTCACCGCGGAAGTCGAGCGATGGGGCGGTGTGCTGCTGGTCGGGACCCGGATCCGCGAGATCACGTCACGTTCCGGCGGACTCGCGGTCGTGACCGAGCGCGAAACCATTGAAGCCGACGTCGTCATCAATGCGGCGGGTCTCTATGCCGATGGGGTATCGCAACTGGCCGGCGGCGATCCGTTTCAGATCTATCCGTGCCGCGGCGAGTACGCCGAACTTGCGCCGCGGGCCCAATCGCTGGTGCGCGGCCTCGTCTATCCCGTGCCGCATGCGTCGGGTCACGGACTTGGCGTCCACCTCACGCGCACAGCAAGTGGCGCGGTCTGGATCGGGCCCACGATTCGCTACCAGGACGATCCGGCGGATTACGAACGCGACCGGCTGCCGCTCGACGCGTTCCTCGAACCGACACGCGCGCTCCTGCCGGCCGTGACGATGGCCGATCTACGACTGGGCGGTTCAGGCATCCGCGCCAAGCTGCATCCGCCCACCGAACGCTTCGCGGACTTCCTGATCCGCCGCGACACACGCGTGCCCGGCCTCATCCACGCAGCCGGCATCGATTCGCCCGGTCTGACGGCCAGTCTCGCGATCGGGGAGTACGTCGTCGGACTACTGTGATTGTCAGTTCACACGGAGGCACGGAGAAACTCGGAGACACGGAGAATTTCAGGGTAAGGCACTTGTCACGCGGGCACTCCCAAGAATTACTCCGTGCCTCCGCGTCCCTCCGTGACTCCGTGTGAACTGACAATCGAGGCTAGTCGGACTCAGGCTCCTCGAGCGACGCCACATAGCGTCGGAGTGCCGATTGCCAGGTGGGCATCTCGATGCCAGCGGCGATGAGTTTGTCGTTCGCCAGCGCAGCGAACTTCGGACGCGACGCGAGCAGGTGCACATCGGCCACCGGCACGTCCACGATCGTCGCATTCTTGGCGCCGACGATGGTCGCCAGCTCGCGCGCGATGCCGGACCACGTCGTCCATCCGGTGTTCACGCAGTGATAGAGGCCGGCCGGGCTGTTCCGTTCGAGCAGCGCGCGGGTCGCGGCCACCACATCGTCCACGTAGCTCGGCGACACGGTGCGATCGACGAACGCACGAACTTCGCGGCCGGCCTTGAGGTTCTGCAGCATCTTGTCCACGCTGCTGCGCGCGCGCGGTCCTCCGAAGAGACTCTCGACACGCAACACATAGGCGGTCGGCGCCTCCGCCGCGAACCATTCACCCATCAGCTTCGACACCGCGTACACACCGCGGGGGTTGGGCTGGTCGCTCTCGCTGTACGGCCGATCTCCCGCGCCGTCGAAGACGAAGTCCGTGCTGAAGTGGACGAGGACCGCGTTGATTTCGGCGGCGGCACGGGCCAATGTCCGCACGCCCCAGGCGTTGGCGGCGAAGGCTGAGGTTGGGTCGCCTTCGGCGCCGTCCACGTTGGTGTAGGCCGCGCAGTTGACGATGACATCGGGACAGACGGCGTGAATGGTGGCGAGGGCCGAGGTGGCGTTGGCAAGGTTGAGGTCAGACCGGCCGAGGCTGACGACTTCGTGACGCGGCCCCAGCTGCGACGTCATGGCTTCGCCGAGCTGGCCGGCCGCCCCGGTGACCAGGACCAGCTGCTTCATCAAACAGTACGGAAGAACTCGGCGATGCTCGCGACCACGTGTCGCTGCTGTTCGAGTGTGAGCTCGCTGTAAATGGGCAACGCCAGCGAGGACGCCGCAGCGTCGTCGGCGACAGGGAATCGGTCGTCCGCGCCGACGATGTCGGCAAAGCACGCCTGGCGGTGGAAAGGCACGGGGTAGTAGATCTCCGTCCCGACCTGGCGCTGTGTGAGGTGATCACGCAGCGCATCGCGCCGTGGCACGCGGATCACGAACTGATTGTAGATGTGGGTGTAGCCGCGCGGTTCGGTCGGCAGCCGCACGATATTGTCCAGGCCGGCGTCGGCGAACAGCGCGCGATAGCGATCGGCGTTCGCGCGGCGGCCATCGGTCCACGCCGCCAGATGCGGCGCTTTCACACGCAGTACCGCGGCCTGGAGGGCATCCAGGCGGAAGTTGCCGCCGATCCGCGAGTGGTAATACTTCGGTTCGGCGCCGTGATTGCGCACGAGTCGAAGCTCCTGCGCAAAATGCGGATCATTCGTCGTGACGAGGCCGCCATCGCCAAAGGCGCCCAGGTTCTTCGACGGGAAGAACGAGAAGCAGCCGGCCAGTCCGAAGCCGCCGGCCTGGCGATCGCCAATCCTCGAACCGATGGCCTGCGCCGCGTCTTCGATCACGGGCACGCCGGCGCGCATGGCGATCGCCGTGATCGCGTCCATGTCCGCGCACAGACCGTATAGATCGACCGGCAGGATGGCTTTCGTCCGTGGCGTGATCGCCCGGGCGACCGCGTCCGGGTCGACGTTGAACGTTTCGTCGTCGATGTCCACGAACACGGGTGTGGCGCCGACGCGGCTCACGCACCCGGCGGTGGCAAAGAACGAAAAGGTCGGCGTGATCACTTCGTCGCCCGGTCCGATACCGAGCGCCATGAGGACCGCCAGCAGGGCGTCAGTCCCCGACGACATCGATACCGAATGGCTGACGCCGAGCATTGCCGCGAACTCCGCTTCGAGGGCATCGACTTCCGGCCCCAGGATGAAGCGCTGGCTGTCGCAGACGCGGGTAATCGCCGCGAGGACGTCCGTGCGAATGGGCGCGTACTGCGCCCGCAAATCCAGCAACGGGACCGTGATGGCGGATGGGGCGGAGGGCGCGGGCTTCACAGAAAACTCGTTTGCGATTATACCCGCCGCGTCTTGACGGCCGATCGGGTCTCACGATCGATCTCGCGGCGCCGAATCGTTTCCCGCTTGTCGAACGACTTCTTGCCCTTGGCCAACGCGATCGCGAGCTTCAGTCGGCCCTTCTTGAAATACATCCGCAAGGGCACGATGGTCAGACCCTTCTCGGTGGTCTTGCCCAACAGCTTGTTCAGCTCGGTCTGATTCAGGAGGAGCTTCCGCTTCCGGGTCGGATCGTGACTCGCGTAGCCGCCGTGGCTGTACTGGCCGATGTGCGCGCCGAGCAGCCAGGCTTCGCCGCCTTCAAGACGACAGTAGGCCTCGCGCAAATTCACCCGGCCCTCGCGCGCGGCTTTCACTTCCGTGCCGACCAGCACCAGTCCGGCTTCGAACTGATCGAGGATGTGGTAATCGAAACCCGCCTTGCGGTTGTCGGCGACAACCGGTTCGTCGCGTTCCTTCTTGATCTGAGTCATTTTGTGATCGGCGGGGGCCCCTGCACCCCGCCTGGCTCACTACGTTCCGCTCGCGCGTCGCCGCTCGCTCCACTCGTTCGCTCCTTGATCGGCGGGGGCCCCTGCACGTCGGGATAGGAGGCGTCACGCTCGTGTATCGACGTCGGCGCACCGAGCGGCCACTCGATCCCGAACGCCGGATCATTCCAGCGCACGCCGCGCTGATGGGGCGGCGAATACGCCGCCGACACGAAATAAAACACCTCCGTCTCGTCCACCAGCGTCTGGTAGCCGTGCGCGCAGCCGGCGGGGATGTACATGATCCGTCGGTCGTCGGCGGTGAGTTCGAAACCGACCCACTGACGGTAGGTGGGCGATGACGGGCGCAGGTCGACGGCCACGTCGAAGATCGCGCCGCGAATGGCCCGCACGATCTTGGTTTCTTCGAAGGGCGCCGCCTGGTAGTGCATGCCGCGAATCGTGCCGCGCCGATGCGTGAGCGCGAGGCTGCCCTGGGCGATGCGCGTATCGAGTCCGCGGGCGGCGAACTCGTCAGGCATCCAGGCCCTTGTAAAGAGGCCGCGTTCGTCTTCGAAAATGTCTGGCGTGATGAGGAGTACGCCGGGAATCCTGGTTTCCGTGAACTGCATGATCAGGCTGTCTTCGGCGCGATGAGGCCATCGACCGGGCTGCTGGCCGAGGCGTAGCGGCGCCGCCCGATTCGGCCGGCGAGAAACGCGAGTCGGCCGGCCTGCACGGAGTGTTTCATCGCGGACGCCATCATGGCCGGATCCGTCGCGCCGGCGATAGCGGTATTCATCAGGACACCGTCGGCACCGAGTTCCATCGCGATCGCCGCATCGGACGCGGTGCCAACCCCGGCGTCCACAATCACGGGCACGCGCGAGTGTTCGATGATGATGCTGAGGTTGTTCGGGTTTTGAATGCCGAGACCCGATCCAATCGGCGCACCGAGCGGCATCACCGCCGCCGCACCCGCGTCCTCGAGCTTGCGGCACGCGACCGGGTCGTCGTTCGTGTAGGGCAGCACGACGAATCCCTCTTTCACGAGCTCACGCGTGGCGGCGATGAGCGCTTCGTTGTCCGGAAACAGCGTGCGTTCGTCGCCAATCACCTCGAGCTTGACCCAGTTCGACAAGCCCGCCTCTCGCCCGAGTCTGGCCGTTCGTACAGCGTCGTCGGCCGTATAGCAGCCGGCGGTGTTGGGCAGGAGAAAGATCTTGGACCTGTCGATCCACGAAAGCAGGGAGGCTTCGCCTTTGGCGGCGAGGTCCACGCGGCGCACGGCGACGGTCACCATCTCGACGCCTGCCGCGACGTGGGCCGCCTGCATCACCGCGTGCGAGGGGTATTTGCCTGTGCCGACGATCAGGCGCGAGGCAAAAGCGCGGCCGGCAATGACCAGGGCATCGGTCGTCATGAATTCACTTTAGCGCAACGCGCCCGCCGCGATGGGCGATCGCCCGGTGTTGGGCGGCCCGGGTTGAGGCATCCGCCGCCTACGAACGCGACGATTTCGACCTCCGCCCCCTCGGTCACCATCGTTTCCGCGTGCCGGTCGCGCTTGACGACGAGGCGGTTGAGTTCGACGGCGACGAGGCGGGCATCGATGCCGAGGTCTTCCAGGAGGGCCTTGACAGAGCGGGGGCCGGCGACCTCCCGCCGGTCGCCATTCAGGACGATTTGCACGCCGCAATTGTCCCTTACGATTGACTCTGCGGGAACCGTTCGCTATCTTTGCTTGATCTTCCGGAGCACAAGCTCCGCGCGAGGCGATATTTGGACGGATTCCTACCCATTCTGATCATGATCGGCCTCGGCCTGGCGTTCGCCGCCGGATCGGTCGCGTTGTCCCAGTTTCTGGGCCCGCGGAAGCCGACGGCGGAGAAGTCCGCGCCCTACGAATGCGGCATGCCCGCCGTGGGCGACGCCCGGGACCGCCAGTCGATCAAGTTCTACCTTGTCGCGATGATCTTTCTGCTCTTTGATATTGAAGTCGCATTTCTCTACCCGTGGGCGGTCGCGTTCAAGGACCTCGGGATGGCTGGCTTCGTCCAGGTTCTGACGTTCTTTGCGCTCCTCGTCACGGGCTACATCTACGTCTGGCGCAAGGGCGCGTTCGACTGGAGTGGCGAAAGAAAGAGATAGGCCGCGCGAGGTGCGAGCGTAGCGAGCCTCGAGCGCGGGCGAGCGGGGGTGGGGCCCCGCGAGCAAGTAAGGAAAGATAGTCCGCGAAGCCCCGAGCGTAGCGAGGGCGCTGAGCGGGGCGAGCGGCGGGAGCCGCGAGCCGCGTTTGGGGGTGGGCCCCCCAACGCAACTAA
>Ga0315912_10001249_pt1 | contig 32710 bp, 29 predicted proteins | sample VfabasoilMG_FD_204469 | JGI IMG/M metagenome (GOLD analysis project Ga0315912, IMG submission 204469) | Garden soil microbial communities collected in Santa Monica, California, United States - V. faba soil | ecosystem: Environmental > Terrestrial > Soil > Garden | place: USA: California...
AGGGCCAGGCACCCACCTATAAGACGACCTTCCCGTGGGTGGATCACATCGCCGACGTCGCAGACAGCAACGTAATCGCGATGCTCGATGAACGGCTCGAGACGCTTATTAACACGACACGAGATCGGTGTTGGCTGTGCGTTCCGGAGATCATCGATTGGGCCGCCACGGGCGGCTTCCGCTATCGGCTCGGAGCCAACTCCCCGACATACGCAGACCTTCACTTCGAAGGCTTCTTCGAGTCTTTAACAACGGTGACGACACCGGATGCGGCTTTCCTCAAGAGCCGACGTGCCCACCAGGTCAGTAACGAAGGGGTCATCATGACCGAGTGGTCCGTGTACAAATGTATCTATTGCGAAGTCGAATACAAGGGCTCGACCTACATCCTCAGTGGCGGGCGATGGTACCGCGTCGAGGCCTCATTCGTGACTGCCGTGAACAAGTTCTTCGCCGAGTTCACGCCGTACACCAAGGCTTTGCCTGTTTACAACGATGCGTCGGAGGGCGCGTACTGCAAACGCGTTGCGACCACCTCACCGGATGAGTATGCGCTCATGGATCAAAAGACCATCGCCATCGATGGCGCCTATGGCAAGGTGGAGTTCTGTGACCTGTTTACGTCTGCAAAAGATTTGATCCATATCAAGCGATACGGAGCATCTAGTGTGCTCAGCCACCTGTTCTCGCAGGGGGTGGTGTCAGGCGAAGCATTCCGGTCCGAACCGACATTCCGAAGCGATGTCCTCCAACTGCTTCCTAACTCACATCACTGCTTCACCGCCACCGACGGGATATCTGCCAGCGACTATCGCATCGTGTTCGCTGTGATCAGTGACCGGGACGGCGATCTCACGCTGCCGTTCTTCTCCCGCGTGAACCTCCGCCATGCGTGGCGCCGACTGAACGCGATCGGATATCAGACGGCGCTCGCAAAGATTCTGGTCGCCCCAGAGAAATCAAAGCTCAAGAAATATCAGTCGAAATAGAGGGGCCCTCGTCTACTACACCCAATGACACGCCGAAGCTCTCGCGCCGCGCGGTCGTGCTGCGGTTGCGCGTCGTTCCGGTTCGTCGACGACGTTCTGGCTCGCCCCTAAAACATGCCAGAACTTGGAGAGCCTTCAGCTTCGGGCCGGCTCGTACTGGCCTCGAGCGCGCAGAATCGGAGGTTCTTCGAACCTCCTCCCCGCCGAGACCGCGCGCTCACAACTGGTCCGGATGCAGGATTTATGGGGATCTCTCTTCGCCAGTAGAGAGCAAGTTCGAGGCTGTTGGGAGCAATAAGAACTGGCCGCGATGCGTCGGCGCACAGCGGAACGTGCGAATTCCGAATGTGCTTCCGGGTTAGGGGGTAACTGTAGGGTCTCAGCCCCTCGGTAACACGTCAGCTCTCGTTTTGGCCATCAGCCGTTCGTAGGGGGTCTGTCCGTTCAGCGCCCCATGCGGCCGGTGGTAATTGTAGTAGTCCTCCCATTCGCGCAGCGACGGCGATCAGGAAGAGCATGTTGCCGTTGCGCAGCTGCGTCGTGGACACTTCTCATTGAACAGGTGAATGTCGTCCCTGATGCCGGCCGCATCAAGGAGCTGATAGAACTCCTGGTCGTCCACCCGGTGCGACCGCTCAACTTTGCCGTTCAAGTGCGGGGTCCGCGGACGGATGTAGACGTGCCGCACGTCCTGCGTCTCGAGATGCCAGTGGAACTGGGATTGGAATTCGGCGCCATTGTCGGTCTGCACGACCTGGACCCGAAACGGCAGGCGGCGGAACACATCGTCGATGAAGCGAATCGCCGTCGCTTGGTTACAGGCGTCGAAGACCTTCAGGACGCGGATGCGGGTGCAGTCGTCGATGGCCGTGAACTGGTAAAGGCGTTTTCGGCTGCCTGGAATCCGCTCAAGGAACTTCACGTCCACTTGCAGGCGATGTCCCGGCTGCGGCTTCTCGTACCGCTGCCAGCGCTGCCGCCGTGACCGATGCTTCTGATTCGCGGGTAACCGGCCGAGGCCGTGCTTGCCGAGCAGCCGATGCACCGTCGAGCGGGCAATGGCGATTTGATGAAACCGCTGCAGGTAATCGCCGATACGGCCGGCGCCGAAGTGATACTGCTGGCGCAGATACAGGATCTTGCTGACGACTTCAGGAGCCGTCGCCCTCGGCGAGCGGTGCGCGGCGCGTGACCGATCGCTCAGCCCCGCGTCGCCCAGGCTCCTAAAACGCCGCTGCCACTTGTAGTAGGTCTTGCGGGAAATCCCAAAGTGGCGGCAGGTCTGCGCCACCGTCCGGCTCTCCGCCGCGGCGTGCTGCAGGATCTTGGACCGCCAGGTCACCAACCTGAGGTGCTCCGCTTTTGTCATCGCTTCTCCGCTCCGGGCGCAGCTGCGCCGTGAGAAGAGAGCTTGACCTGTTACCCATGTCTCCGGAATTCACAGGTTACCTAAGCAACCCGAAAGGACCAGATAAGTTTGGAGGCGCCGCCCGGATTTGAACCGGGGATGGAGGTTTTGCAGACACTTAACGGTGTTCCTTGATGGTGCCCTGCTTCGTCTTCTGGTAGTCCATGCTAGGTGGTTTTGCCCCCTGTTAGGGCCCTATTGCTCCGAAATTGCTCCGAGGTTGTCGCGCTGGCGAAACACGGCTACCCTGACCCTTCCAACGGTCCATCCGGCGAACCCTTTGGGCTCACGACGAACCCCGTTCTGCCGTCAGGCATGCGGACGGAGGCCCCGATGGATGCCTCGCTCCCCTGCTGAACCATCGACAGGGTAAAGTGGGCGGTCTGGCCGTCCCGCGTGTAGGTCTTGTTGGCGAACGCGACTCCTGTATCGCCGTAAACGCGGCGCTCAAACTTCGTCATCTCCGAATGCCGCTCGAAGACGACGAGCAGCTCGATGCTCTCGAGCGCGCGACGTTCGCCGGACGGCCATTCGAGCAGCGTTCCGGGTTGCGCGTTGAGGAAGACCCGCGCGCCCTTCAGCTCATCGCCGCTGAAGGCAATCTGCGCGAGCTGCTGTCCGCCGCAGAAATCGTCTACGACGTCCGTCAGCGGGCAGGGCACGCCAGCTATGTGAAGCACGGCCTTCCCTGCCGGCAGGTCCTCGGCAATGGGCGCTTGCCCCTTCACGAGATGAAAGCACAGGTCAGCAACAACCGGCATGTGATGGACGGTTTGGACGTCTTCGGGCAGCTTGGCGATCAGATGCCAGTTCGCGGCGGTGGCCTGTTCCAGCGTCAGACATTGGATTCCCGCCGCCTCCGCCGCCTTCACTGCTGCCTTCGAGAATCCCGCCCGCGCGACTGCGAAGACCGCATCAACGGGCAGGTCCCGATATTTTCCGATCAGCCCGTCGACCCAGACCCGATCCGCTTTCCGTTTGTGGTCGCGGCATTCAAGCGCGAAGACGACCGGCTTGCGGTTGATCGTGGCTCGAATGCAGACGTCGACTTCCCGCCGCTCGCCCGTCAGTCGATCCGCGAGCATTTCCGACTCGGTAACGACGACACCTTCGGCTGCGAGTTGTCGCTCGATAAGAGCGATCAGAGCCTGAAAGTCGTTCGTTCGCTGCGGCATTGCCGTTCGTACGAGTGTATCGCAGGCGGATGATGGTGGCCCCCGCTATACTGCCGAACGATGGCGGCCGCCGAACCTCCGAAGGGCGCAGACTTCTCCGACGCTGTAAAGCTCGAAGCGCGCCGACTCGCCTTCTTCCGCTGCTGCTATTGCCACGACAAGCCAGGCGATCAGGTGCATCACCTGACGCCGAAGGAAGAGGGCGGCGCTGGCGTTGTCGACAACGCGATTCTGCTCTGCGTGCAGTGCCACATGGACTATGGGCACCGCGCGGACAAGCGGTTGCAACTGCGGCAGGCTCGTGACCACTGGTATGAGATCGTCGCGAAGCGCCACGCGTCGCCGGACGCACTCGCGCAGGCCGAGAAGCTTGATTCGCTGAATGGCAACGTCGAAGGCCTGCGAGCTGAGGTAACGGGGATGCTTGACTTGTTGAAGGGTCAGATCCGCTTAAATTCGACGACCGCAAGTGAGATCGCGAGCATCGGCTCGTCGATGGTCACTAGCATCGTGCCGCGGCAAACTTTCAGCTTCTGGGCTCCGGGCGCGTGGGCGCCGGGCACTTGGCAACAGCACTGCGGAAGCTGCGGGGCCGATCTGCCGGGTAACGCGAAGTTCTGCCCCGGCTGCGGCGGGCGGGTCGGCTCGACGTAGCCTCACCCCGTCGTGTTCGGACGCGCGGGCGGTTGCGGCATCACCGTCAATATCGCGTGGATGAACGCCCCTTGGCCTCTATCACGTCGCCGAGGCGGCCTGGCCAAGTCAGAAAGTCGCTTCGCTGGATTCGGACCAGCAGCCCTCCGGTTAACAGACTGGCCGTGAATGGCTATCGTGTTGATTCTTCGTGGGTTTAGCTCCACGGCGATCACGCTGTTACCTACTGTTCGGGACCCGATTGATCACAAATTGATCACAGGGCGGCCGTCGGGAGCGCAATTCGTGAAAACCCATCTCGTCGACCGATCCCTCGTTGCCTTCTGTGTGCACCTGCCTTGGGCGAAGACCCTTGCCTTCCAACAGTTCTATCGGGTTCGATCAGTTCCTTGTATTGTCAACAACTTTGGGAATCTGCTTTCGCTCGAGCGACAACCTCAAGCCAGTCAACAACAGGGGTTTTTGGAACAGTTTGGGGCACAGTTCCTCTTATCACGGGTCGCGTGTGCCGAGTGCTCCTGCACCGGTGGCGTGCCGGGCAACGGCAGCATGGGGCATGAGGTCGGTTCACTCGGGATGCGTGCCGTCGGACTTCCTGCCGCTCAACGGCTCGCACGACTACGTCGCGACTTGTGCGTCGGTACTTCCTCGGAATCGTTTCACGGAGTTGCTAAGTAGTCTCGGACACCAATCGCCACTCGCAACCCGTCCTCATGGGTTCGGGCGCCTTCTGCTGACAACGCAAACGGTGCTATAAATTAAGTAGCCATGACGATCGAGAACGGTGTGGCACGGGCGCCCAGATTCATCGTTCTTTCGATGCCGCGCACCGGCAGCACTACGTTAGCGCGTGTGCTGAACTGCCACGAAAACATCCGTTGCCTGATCGAACCTTTCCATCCGCATCGCTACGAAGGGAAATTTCACACTTTTGCGGTTCGCCGGTCGATCCGGGAGACCTTGGCAGTCATCTGGGAACGCTGGAACGCGATCAAACACGTCTGGGATTTGGAAGGATTCCCGTTCAAAGAGCGTCCAGAACTAAACAATGAGGTGACTGCTGAGGCGCGGTGCAAGGTCGTCTTCCTTATCCGACGCAATATTCTTCAGCGCATCGTATCTCATCATCTGAGCCAGCAGACACATACGTGGGTGGGGCCGCGCGATGCGTTCCTTAATCGCCTGCGCCTCACGGAAGTCGCTCCATTGGATGCGAATTCGGTGCGACGGCAAATCCAAGCGGAGCAAGAAGCGATTTCAGCGAAGGTGCAGTTCCTAGTGGATCACGAGGTCGAACATATGACGGTGGAGTACGAAGCGCTGTTCTCGGAGGACGTCACAACCGAAGACAAACGGTCCTGCATTAACAGCATCCTCGACTTCTTGGGATTTGAATCCGTCACGAGTGACGAATTCGTTCAGCAATGGTTGACACACTTCGATCCTGCTCAACATCGCTGGGCAACGCCTGACGTGTATCGACGGATCCCCGACATCGAGGGTCTAGAGCAGGCCGTCGGCAACGATGTCACGGGCTGGTTGTTTCGCTAGAGGGCCCGATCGGCGATAGTCTCTCGACTGCATTTCAAATAAGGTCGCGTAGCGTCCACCGTTAGCTACTAGTTCGTCGTGGGTGCCTTCCTCCTGAACCATCCCCCCGTTAAGCACGACAACTCGATCGGCAAGGCGCGCCGCTGAGAGCCGGTGGGACACCAGGATTACCAACCGTCCGGCGCCTACCTTGGCTACCTGCTCAAACATTTCACGTTCTGCAATGGGGTCGAGGGCCGCGGTGGGCTCATCAAGAATCAAGACGTCGCGTTGCCCAATGTAGGAGCGCGCCAAGGCAAGCCGTTGCCACTCGCCTCCGGATAGAGTCGCTCCGCCTTCAAATCGGTGGCCGACGACCTGTTCGTACCCGTCGGAGAAACGTGAGAGCAGTGCCGATGCTCCGCTCGCCGCGGCCGCCGTATCGAGACGGACTCTGTCGTCCAACGCGGCCAGATCTCCGAATCCGATATTCTCTCGAACGGTGAGGTCGTACCGCATGAAATCCTGGAATACCGCTCCACACCGTCGGCGCCAATGCTCCGGCGAGTAACTGTCTAGGTCGAGACCGTCCAGCAGAATGCGTCCTTCCGTTGGCCTGTACAGCCGAAGGAGTAGATTCAACAAACTTGTCTTTCCCGCCCCATTGGGGCCGACAAGAGCTACCGTCTCTCCCATAGAAAACCGCAGCGTGACGTGTCTGAGCGCCCACCGCGGTGCGCCCGGATACCGGAAACCAACATCACGCAACTCGAAGCCATCGCGTATGGACCCTATTGCGGGCGCCCTTGCGATCTTAGGGCTTGGCTGGCTAGGCTGGTTGAGGCAGGCATAGAGATCGCTGACACCGTGGATTTCGTCCGCAACGGCGGCGATTTGCGACGTCAGATGCTCCACCAGCGCACGACTTCGAGAGAGCGCGCGGATCATGAATGCCAGCGCGCCGACCGTAATGGCGCGCTCGAAGAACATTCTGAATACCATCACACACGAGCCGTAGTAGCCAACAAGCGCCACGGTGTTCAGCGCTGCGCCAACCGTCGCCCGCTTGGTCGCCAGCGCGTGACTCTCGCGTTCCATGTCTTCGGCCGTGCGGATGTACCGAGTCGTGAGATGTGACACGAGTCCGAACGTTTTGATCTCCTTGACAGCCTGACTGCTGGCGCACAGATATCGCAGGTACTCGAGGAGTCGTCGGTCCTTGCTCCGGCGCCTGAATAGCCCGTGACTGACGACTGCGAAGTGCGCTTCTCCGAGGCACGTCGGAATCGCAACAAGACACAGAACGATCACGAGCGGCCCTGAGATTGCGGCGAAGAACACCGCAAACGCCAGCAGACCGACAACGTCCTGCACGATCGTTAGCAACGAGACAAGCAGCGCGAGCGGCTTGGCAGTCTCGCGTCTCGCCCGCTCCAATGTGTCGAGGAACTCAGAGTCTTCGAAGGCGGGCAGTTCAAACTCCTGCGCGTGCTGCATGAGCCTGACACTTATCGCGCGTCCAAATCGATCACCGAGCCTGCGAGAAGCGACAGCCCCCCCGCGGCCAACTAAGTCAGCGGCCACGGCCAGCGCGAACTCGATCCCGAGGTACCTCCAGACATCGTAAGCATTGGCAGTCTCTGCGACGGCCTCGAATGCGGCGTCGATAGTCAGCATCCATACCCACAGCATCACGATGGGTGCGATGCCTCCGATGACGCGCGACGCGACACAGACGCCCACAAGCGCCGGACCGATGTTCCAGATGTCGTGAAGGTAAGTGACGATATTACGTAAGTAATACACGGCGGTAAGGGGCGGGCCGACGTCGCTTGATCGACGCATGATAGGCTACATCGACTCGCGAATCGACGAAGACGAATCGACTGCGCTCGCCTCACGGCCACAGGCAAACGCCAGGAGTGGTGCGTTGTGCCACCCATCCATTGTCAGAGCGCGCTGAGCGGCGTTGACGACGATACCAGCCACGATTGCCCCAGTCGCGCCGCTGGCTATCGCAGCGACTGATAGGCGGTGGGCAACAGCTCCAGCACGGCTAAGCATCCGGCGATAGGCGCGCGACCCTTGGAGCGCGCAGGCTGCGCGACTGCCGCTGATCCAGATCTGAGCGGCCGCGGAGCTCACGTCGGATTGCACAAACAGTCCCGAGAGCTCCGTGGGGGACAGCGCAGGATGCACTAGGTCGAGCGTGTGGCAGTGAGGGAGGTAGCGATAGACTCCTGCTTCAATGCCAACGACATCGCGCACGACCACTGTCAACGTAAGGACCAGACCCGATCGAATGTCGATGGGCCAGTTGTCTGCGTCAGCCGAGTAAGCGTGACGCAACATCGCAGCGAGATCTGTGGCACTAATACCTCGATCCGCAAACGTCCTTACTGAGCGACGCCGCTCAAGAACGGTTCCGAGTGGCATCGTCAGATGCCTTTCGGCTGGCAGAGACACCCCGTGTCGCACTCGCACCTCCGAAGCAGCTTCGACCAGCCATTCGCGAATGGGCGCGGGACCGTTCCGCACAAGAACGCGACTGTCGGACACGAGAGAATGCAGCAGCTGGACGGACGTTCGACTCGCGAACAAGCGACTGCCGTCGAACTCGTCTAAAGCGCGATTCGTGTCGAGGGTCTCAGGTACACTGTTGGTGGGTGGACCGGATTCACTGTGAGGCCCTAACACCAGAACTGTCGTCACCTGCTCCTCGAACAATTGGAGGTCGAGCGCCGACTCAATCGCGTCATCGAACCATTTGTCGGTTGGACGTACCGGCAAATCCATATTGGCAGCAATTGACTGCATCTGGCTCGACGCGACGCCGGCGTCGAATTGCATGAGTCGATATGCGAACGGACCGTACTTCCATGAGAGTCGATGAAAAGCACCAGTCAGTACAATGACCGCGTCGGCGTTCGTGACGCTGTTGTCGTACAGGAGGCCTGCGAGAAGTTCTTCGACACTCGGCGACCCGCTGCGGCTCTCGAGTCGCGCTAGCGTGTGTCCTGCGGACTGATAAAAGTAGCTACCAGACTTGAGCCCGTCGACGCTGCGCGCTAGCACATACGCTTCCGGGGAGCCGAGATTGCCACCTGTCGAAGCCCACCGCTTTAGCACTCCAACACGATCATCTCTAAGACCCACGCCAAGACGAAGCACCGTGGCGATGGCTAGAGCATCCCAACGTCCTTTTCGTTCAACAACCTCAAGAGACGCGGCTGTGCTCTGACTCAAACGACGCGATTCCGACAACGCGCACTGCGGCAGTGCTGACAGCAGCTTCGGCGGCAAATCTTTCCAGTCGGGTGACTCTCGGAACACCTTGGCAATAGCATCGCGTCCCGACCGAGTCCCGACACTGGCCTCGTAAGCAGTGGCGACAGTGAGCCCCGCCTTGGCGAACTCGGGGTGATTTACTGTCACCATTGGCGAACATCGCTCGCAATCTGGAAAGCAGACGTAGCGCAGCTCCGCCGATTGAAGATCGGCTAGCTTGACTCGCCGGATGGACTGATCGCCGATGGTCGCTCCGACGTGACCGACTACACCCACGATCTCCGTGGCCACCAGACTAACGAAGGCGGCGACGTCAGCGTCACAGCTGTGACGGAAGAGGCTCAGAGCTGGCTCTTCCTGCTTAACGTGCTGACGATGGAAGCAGCGATAGCAGGGCGAGTCTACGGGGTCGAAGAATGGACCAATATCGAAGTGTTCATCCGCGCCGTTGATCGCAGCCCGAAGCCAAGGCATCCGCAGTTTTCGAGCAAGATCGTCGAGTTCACACGACTTGGCGTACGATTCGCTGTCCACGGCAATCGACAAAAGCAGGGTGTAGTTCTCAACGGAGTCGCTCCGACGCGTCAGCGCTGCGAACGGGACCTGCTGCACCTGCCCGACTCCGCATGTGCGAAGAACGTCCTGTAGGTGCTCGACAATCGCATCATTCCCGTCGATCACGATGCCGACAGCCGCGGTCCGCAGCGCTTGAAAGGCGCTTGGAGTCTCACGCGACACGCGAGGCGCTACTCGATCCAGGAAACCGTAGAGGTGATAGTACGGATCGTTTGGCCAAGGGGCTTGCCCAGGTGGAAGCCGCTCGACCAAACCATACTGCGAGAGGACTGCAACGGCGCGGCGCACATGCGCAGCAGGGATATCGACACATTCTCGCTCGAGCTCCTCCACCGTACGACTTCCATCCAGCAACGGAATCAGGCTTAGAAGCAACGGCTTTGCCGACGTGCCTCCCAGCCGAACAAGGCGATCGCCAAGGTCAACCACGAGGCCATCGTCAGTTGGCACGACGACCCCGTGCGGCGTGAACGCCGGCTTAACCGGCGGTATACGAGCGTCGGCGAGGGCGGATGTTGTCACGTGCACAGTCCCCGCGTGCCAGTGAAGTGTGCCTCCAAGGCTCGGTAGGTGCGGCTCGCCAGGGGTCTCTTGAGGCCGCAGTGGGGGCACGCGTCAACGCCAATAACATGACCGCCCGTGACTTCTCGGGTCAGAATCTTCATCTGCCACAATTCGCCACCTTCAATCGCATCTCGATCGAGGACGTCGATCGTGCTCGACAAGCGTGAGGCCGCAAGAAGACTCACAGCGTCGAGATATCCGAACGGCCCGGCGTCGGGACACCGATCATAGAATCCGCTAACCGCGGATCGTTCTGCCGCGAATGGCTCGTGCTGATCCCTCCGCCGATTCCAGCAATGCCAGCAGCCGTTCTTCCCCGGTATGATCACGGGCCCGATAGACAGTGTCGAGCCCTCCATGACTGCCGGAACGAAAGGGCAACCGCGTTTCCGACTCACAATGTCGAGTTCGGTGCACTGCGCCACCACCGGGCGCCACGCCGCCAGTACGATCATGCGCAGCGCCAGTTTCGTCGAACTAAGCACATCCTCCGTAGCGGCGCGGACCACGTCGCGCCTGAGGCGCAACAGGTGTCGCGCAACGGCCGCGCCAAAGGGACCGACGTCTACGAGCAACACGGGTTCCGGCATACCGCAGAACACTACGCGAAGGGCTGTGGCAGGGGATTAATGTCAGGCTCGGTCACAGTCGTCTGCCCCATTCGCGCTGGAGCAGAGTAGAGCCGGCTGTGGGCCAAGTACCTTGTGCGATATGAAAAGGACAAGGGCTGCAACCCTGGAACGATCGCGCGGACGATTCGCATTCCGCACCGCAGTGCCTCGTCGGTGGTCAAATCGACTGCATACACATCGAGGCCGAGACCCCGGAATCGTCCGATAACATCAGCGAGCGCCTCCTCTTCCCTGCAAGTCGGCCCCCTAAGCAGACGACTCAGCGCGCACCTGCTAGGCGCGCGCTTGAGGAAATTGAACCCCGCGGCCTGGCTCTGCTGGGCCATGAAGGTCGCGCCATCCAATACATCAACGAACTCATCCCAGTTTGAGGGGATCGGACGCTCGTGCCGCAGAGCTGTCCGAAGGTGTGTCAGATCGCGGATCGCCTTGGCTATGGCAACCGCGGGATTGATATCTGTAGCGCAACTGACGAGAGTGTGCACTCGCGCATCGTCGTGAGCGATCTGCAGCGCGTACACCGTAAACACTCCGACATCTGTCGTCGCATCGAAGAACAGGTACTCGAGTTTGGGCGAGGCGCGTTCATACTGGCGCCACGCACCCTCCAACTCCTCCGGGATCACATCAATCTCGATCCGCGGCAACGACAAACGCAGCAGCCACACGAGACTTATCGCGTCGCGCTCGATCACCTCTAACAGCCCTCGCATGAGGGCTCCGGCATAAGACGTGTACGCGGCGCACCCGGTCGTAATCGGGAGCGCGATGCGTTCGGCGGGCGTAAGCGGCACGTTTAAGTACACCAAGCTCGCAGGCACGTGCACAACGCGTGATTCCAGCATCGACCACGCAGGCACCCACTTGAGCGCGACGGTCTTCAAAGGCGCAACGAGCCTGCAGTTAGGATGACGCAATTCTGCAGTGCTGCACTTAGGAAGCGTGTCGAGGTCCATCGCCTCCCGCCCGAGCTCGGTTGCGGTCGCGAGGATGAACTGCTCGTCGTGGAACACACAGGTTGCATATCGCTCAAGCGCTTCGGCATGCGCAAGAAACAGAGCCTCATCATCGGCGAGGCTGGTACCGACGCCGGTAATACCTCGAGGGCGATGCTGGCCGCTAGTGCGCACAAGCGAACCACCACCCTTGCTGGGCTTACCAACATCGACCATCCGAATCGAGAACTTCGCCTCACCGCTACGAGGTTCAACTTGAACGGAAGGTCGAAACACGCCTCCCATTGGCTGAGCAAGTTGCGCGAGCGCTCGACGAAGCGCCGTGCGCTCGACGGCTACTGACTCAGACCGCCCAACATCTGAGGCGCTGATCCCCATCAGTGGACCAAACTAGCCCCCCGAGCGTGTGCGGCCGACGCCGTGCCACGCAGGGCATGGTATGGCCCCTCGGCCCACTCCGCCGCAGCGTTTCGAATCGAGTCGCTCGCTTGGAGCGCCTTCTGCGCACGATCGTCACGGTACGCGCTTGTTCGGTTCACATCTTTCGAGTACGTCCCGAACACGCGCAGGTACTCAGCCGACTCCGGTGCCGGCATCTCGATCCCGAGGTCTCGCCCGAGAGAGGCAACGTGGCCGGGCGTTAAGTCGTCGTAGTCAATTACCGTGCATCCCGCATCGCGTTGAAGACTGGCCGCTTTGAGAAATTGTCCCAAACCGCGGGCGCAATACTCCTCGTCCGCCATATCTTGCACTTGCTGCCCACTCCATCCGAACAGCGACGTCCCATCAAGTGACACGTGTCGTGCCCGCATCCAGCCTGCCGGACGTAGCACATTGGAAACCATCACCTCCACTGGATTTCGGACGAGGATGACAAACGGCGCGTCAGGCCATACGCGACGCAACTCCGACATCCAAAGCAGGCTTGAGGCATTGCACTTAATCACCGGCTTCACGTCGCGGTCGTGGTGATGGTACGCACAGGTCCGAATCACTGCATCGAGCAAAGCTCGTCGCATGTGCTCTATGCCCTTCGAAGGTCGTCGTGTGGGGGACGTCGGCAGGTTAACGAGAGCGCTGACCGGACGGGCCTCCGACAGCACCATTACGCGCTGTCCAGTGCCCAAGGCATTGCCTAACAGCGTCGAACCGCAGCGTGAGATGTGAAATATCACGACGGCCGGTGTGGCAGGTGGCAGACGCCTCGCATGCGTCACGAGTGCTTCCGCACTCGTGACGCGCTCTCTCGCCGGGGGCTCAGCCATTCGCAACTGCCGGATCGTCTGCGGAAAGAAGGGCTCCACAATCCGTTTCTCACCGAACTCGATCCACTTAACCGAGACGCCCCCTGCCGAAAAGAGAATCCCTATCGGCAGCCAGCCGTTTAGGTCGTTTGAGTCTGTCATGGCCTTTGTCAGAGGCACTTACTCGGGTCGACCGCCGCCAACGCGAGATTCCGGTAGAGTCCGCCATTCACGAGGACGTATCCATCCACGTAAGACACATAACCAGGATCCGGACTCGGATCTATCCACGACGCCCATTTCAATCGCTCTGACGGAGTGCCGGTGCGGTAGACCTCCGTATTGTGGGTAATACTAAAATTGGGGCACGCAAACGTCGGCGACCACAGCGCCTGGTATGCCCACTTGTAATTGTTAAACCCAAACCACGTGCCGCTGTACCACACAACCAGCGCCCAGCAGCTGGTGGAATCAGGGCTGTTAGCAGAGACTACTTTAAAATCCACACATGTGAAGCCACTCGTCTTCCCAGACGCCCCATAAAATCGTACTGGATAAGGCTGCGCCTGGGCCGACTCCACGTGTGCTAACAGCATGAGCATAACGACGGCACCCAACACGAACACTCTCGCGAGTCTGCAAGCGAATCTGGCCATATGTGCACCTCAACTGCGGTTGCGTGATCGCGGATCACTTTGTCGGTGTAATCACAAACGGAACGCTGCGAATAGCGCGCGCCAGCACGTCACGCACTTGGCTGTCCCCCAGGCTACGTCTCGCCCGTGTTACGTCACCCGCCGCCTGAACGTAGTAGAAGGATTCTCTATCGCCTTGCACTTTGGATTTGGCCTCCGTCGCCGCCTTTGACAGCCACCCAAACGCATCATCAATCGGGATCCCGCCTTCCAAGCGCGATACGATGTCTCGATAGATCTGTTGGCTTGCGTTTAGGTAGGTCTCGAATGCATGACGTAGACCTGAGACATCGTCTCCGAGCAACGTCCCATCATCAAAGATGACGGCGTCGATACGGATCGACAGCCTTTGTGCAGTATTGAATCGCTCGCGCTGCTGTTTTGCGAACGCATCTAGCCACCTGTTGTCAACGGCTGGCATAATCTCGAAGCTCGTCCCTACAACCCGTCCCTCGCCTGCCCTGACTTCTCGGCCTCGTGGCAAGCCACTTTGACCAGGAACTTTTCCGGCGACAGCCGAGGGGTAATTAAAATGGACCACTTCTTGAAAGATGCGCCCGTCCTCTAGAATCACGTCGAATTGCAGACAGTACGCCACGATGGTGCGTTCAGACTTATTCGACAGGATGACGAGGTACGGCTTGAGTGCATTGGCAACCTGCGACCACTCAGGAATGAGCGCAGTTACGCGAGCGTCGAACGGCGGCGCGTTTGAAGGCGTAAGACTCACGCCCTTGTTCGAGAAGTCTTGAACAATCGGCTCGTGCACGCTAGCGACTCCAGTGGTCATGCACACAGTCGCGACCGCGACAACGACCGTCAGCATCGTCCATTGTGGCCGGTGCCAACCTCCGATGCCAAGCGACCGAGCGATGCGTGTGCGTGGCAACTCAGTGCGCGCTGCGTGACTCTGCACCCTACGTTACCAATCGCAAGAGCAAGAACAGGAGCAGGAGCAGGAACAGCCGCAACTACAACTTCCAGTCCAGTAGCTGCCCCATGAACCGGAGGAGCCGCATGAGTAGGCCACGTCCCCGGCGAGCTCGCGCAGGTCTTCTATGGTCAGATCAAACGTGTCCACGGGCACCGGCGGTGTCGAGCCGGAGGGACGAGTGCCTTGTTCTTCCATATGCTTCTCCCTTCGAGGATTGTCATCGTGGGCTTCGTCGGGTGGGCAGGTGCACTTGCGCGGTCGCGCCCTCCCGCAACGCGACTACAACGGCGTCAGACTTTAACTTGTTGAGAAAGTCGGGATCAGTCGCCACGTCGCGTTCGGAGGAGGTGATGGCCGCAACGTAATACCCCCCTACCGGCAACCCCTCGATCTCATTTGAATCGGCGGAGCTAATCTGCGCTGTTCTTACAAATCGTGAATATGGGCCCCAGCGTGATTCGTCGGTACTGAATACGTTAACAAGGCGCACACCGACACTGCTGTCGCCATCGTCGGCCAATGACACGCGCAAGCGAGGCTGTCGCTTGCTTAGGCGAATGTCTACGTCGTTGATTTGCGCATTTGGATCAACGCGCAATGGTTGATCGGTGATTTCCGTGTTTCGGAGAGAGATGCTCTTGAGTTGCCATCCAGGTGGCACGTTCTCAAGCCGCAAGATGCTTGCCTCGTGGACACCACGCAGCTCGAATGTCGAGTCTGGCGAAACATTCGCCACAACCCCTGGACCTCTGAACTGTGCCACGGCGACGGCAACTACCTGAACCCCCTTTGCGGAGTCTTGCGATGTTGGTTCTTCCAGAATTACTCGACCTCGAATCGTCGCCCCTCGCCCAGTCGTCACCACAACGCCCACGATCGGCGAGCCGGACACGGTAATGGTGACACTGCCGACTTCTCGGCCCGTGCCACTTGCTGGAGACGCGCCGCCCTCAACGATTAGAACGTAGCTGCCAGGGGGAACACCCTCGAGGGCAAAATCACCGTTGGTGACCGCAGCGCTGTGAGTTCTAGGCAGCGAGGTGTCGGATGCTGGGCGAAGCGACGCCTGGCCGCGCTGAAGGGGGTCACCGGCCGCTGTAACGGCTCGACCGGACACGCTCGTGCTACGCCCCAGAGACAAGGGAAAGTCCACGCCCAGTGCATCTTGCCCCTCGGATACAAGTACCGTCGTGGCGTCAGCTAGGGACGGCGCACCGGGATAGTAGGCGGGCGTATAGACAACCGCATCAGGTGAAATCGCTTCGGGCTCGCTGTTAAACATGAATCCACCGCCGGCTCGAGCCCCGGGCAATCGGATTCCCCCCATTGGGCCTGGGCCAGATGCCGCGCGGCCAGCCCCCCCAGGGGAGGTGGCGGTCACATAGTAGGCGCCTGATGACAAGCCGAATATGCGATACGCCCCAAGGTCGTCGGTTCTCGCTGTACGTTGCACGGGGACCAGTTGGCGCACGCCGTCTTTGAACTGCACGCGCAACACCTGCACACTGACGTCGGCGATCGGATCGCCGTACTCGTCCGTCACGTGACCAGCTATCGCTCTGGACCGAGGAAGGTAAATGTTGGCGTCGCCAACCAGTTGGCCCCGGGATGTCTCAATAGGCTGCCCAGTCGAGGCGCTGTCCTTTTGCCCGAACCGTCGGAATTGGTATCCTGCTTTAGCAGCTGTCAGCAGATACTGTCCGGGCTTCAACCTGTCGAACATGAATCGCCCGGCTTCGTCGCTTCTGGCCTCACGCTGAATGGGATCACCTTGAGTGGCTAGTCTCACTAGGGCGCCGCTAAGTACCTTTCCGTCATCCAGAGAGTAGACCGTTCCACGAATTTCGCTTGAGTCGTCAGTGGCGCCACGGGGCTGAGACTGCGGTGACTTGGCCTGACCGCCAGCGCCTACACGCTCAATCCAGATGCCCTCATCAGCCACGAGCAGCACAAACGCCAGCACGAACGTTCGACGGACAGATCGGTGTAGCGACGTCTTTGCCACGGATGTGGTCCTCGAAGGCACGCGAAGTGATGGACGCCTTGGCCTTGCTTGCTCTGAGAGCAACTGCCAAGCCGGCCTACGACGGCGCGAGAATACGAGCGTTCTCTTGGACCAGCAAGGGCTGGACGTGTACAAAAACAGCTACAAAATGTCTCGCAGATGAGCCGGAACCTACGCTCGGCGCTTCACGAGACTCTGGAGCCGAGATTGAACCGCGTCGATTAGGTCATCGCCTGACACTAGCCGCTGACTTGCCAGAAATAAATCGAGTTCGGGAATACGCTTAACGTCCGCGCCAAAGCCCGCGCGTTGAATCAGCGCGCGCGCCGTCCGAAGATCAGCGATATCGAGACGATATTGCAAGTCCCACGGTTCGCCTGCGTAACGGACTGACAAGCGGACGAGTCGAAGAAAATCGAGCGAGGTCTTGGGCGTTACATCAACGGCACAGCATCGGTTCTGCAGGGTCGCTCGCGCAATTCCGACCGCCCTACACCATGTCACGACCGTTCGTGGATCGTCGGGCGATTGAATACCCCTCGCAATCAGATCCGCCCATCGCCTAGCAGCGTAACCCGTCGGCCTACGGACTGTGGTAGCACCGACGTCTCTTAACCGTACGGCTTCGTGGACAATCCTGATGAGTTCGTCGCCGCCGGACGGCTTCCCAGTGCAAGTCGTAGCTCCCGCGTCCTTCGCGTCAAGAATCATGCTTGGGTTGCCCCATTCACTCACGAGGATGATGGCAGTCGTCGGACACATTGCACGGATCTGGCGAATCACTTCGAGGGAAGACACATCGGGAAGCCGGTGATCGCAAAGAACCACGTCGAACTGCTCGCGCTGAGCAGCACTCACGCCGTCGTCTCCGAGCGCCGCGGTCGCAACGTGGTACCCAGACTCTCGCAGAACGCTCTTGTAACCGAAGAGTGCTCCGACGTCGTCGTCAATGATCAATACGCGCAACATTGGAGTCCCGGTTAACGACGCAGAAGTGCGTCACACGTTGCGAACGTCGCCCCACGCAGGTGTCCATCCGTGGGCGCATGGCGCCACCGTACCGACACCTACGGCGACGACGCCCCGCCTACCGCGGAAACGTCCGCAAGGGGTTGTTCGTACGGCGACTGGCGCGTGATTGTGGGCTGTACGAATCGAGCGGGCAACGCTGAAACCGCGTTCAGTTGCACACTATCTTCGAAACGCCTGCGATCAGACCGCGTGTGGGCGAACACGACGGCAACGTTTTGCATCGGACATCAACGTACGGGCGACTGGTCTGACCTGCAGATGAGCCTCGAACTGACGCACGACGAATCGCGCGCGGAGACTGAGCGAGCGAGGACGAAGCCGATGCCGCGAGTCAGCTGACCTCTCCCGAACTGCGTGAGCGCGCCGTCCGGATGGTGGTCACGCACATCGATGATTACCCGCCAAATCGAGGGGCGATGGTTCGGTGGCCGAGAAGCCGGGATGCACGATCGAAGCTCTGCAGGGCTGGCTACGCTCGGCGGAGCGAGACCGTGGCTAGACCGGGCTTGACGACGAATGAACGCGACGAGCTGACGCTCCTCCAGCGAGAACCTCGACCCGCGGCGCGCCAACGACATCTCAGGACGGCGTCGCACATTTTCGCCCCTCGGACACACGCACCGGAGAGTCCTTTGGGGGCGGTCGATCAGGATCTATCCCAGTCACTGGGGCATTCCAGCGACGTGATCCAAGCGAAGGAACGCAAGCTGGCGACACCTCGCCATCATTAAGGGAACGCTATGCGATCAGGGCCTCAAGCGTAGCGAGGCACTCAGTAGATCACGAACCGTGACCGCTGGCGCACCAGCCTGCTCTCGCTTGGCTTCTAGACGCACGATATTCGGGCGGTCACAAATCAGCTCGGCAGTGTCCTCGATGCCCTAGTGGGCTAGCCAACGTCGGACACATTCCCGCAACGATCCATCCGCCCGAACGACACCTGCTAACACCAGAACGACATGCTGGCTGACTGTAGTGATGCGGCGCGCGCTGTTCATGCCTTGTGGCGAGTCACGACGACAACCGGAGCCGCGGCTGTTCGCCGACGCTCCTGCACCCGCCGGACATCGAGCCCACCGTCGATGCCGAGATTGACAGGATAGATGCCCGTTGAGGGTCCGCCATCGATAATTGCCATTCGCCACCGCGCGGAGGCAGCGTCAAGGACGGCGCAGCCGCCGAGCACAGCGAGGGCATCCTTGACGCCGCCGAGCACGGTGCCAAAATTCCACGTCGATGGCGGGGTGCGGGTTCCGAATCCCTGCCCCGTTGAACCGGGAGCGACCCAGCGGCTGGAGGCCACGCGCGTAGGTAGGGTCGCTCCCGGTTCAACGGGATGCTTCTATGGGACCCGGCTGTCCGGTGCCATCGAACAGAAGCAGGCGCGTTTTTCAGCACATCGCCGACCACATCGGGGCCAATGCGAGTGACGGGAGAGGTGACATCGATCCTCTGCTCGTTGGTCACCCTCGTAGCGCTGTCTTGGTTCGTTGGCTGACGCAAGAGCGATCACCCAGCGGATGTATCCGCAGGACACAATCAAGACGTCGAGCCGTCGCAAGTTCAGCGCTGGTAACTGGCGCATCCGGTACCTGCCGCCAACGTTGGTAGAGAGCGCCGAAACTCGCCGTTTGGAATGTGCCGTCGAGCATTCGGTAGCGCTGGAGATCCGCCACGCTGATGGCAGCCCACTCTTTCGCCTCGATGCGCGCGCGAAGCTCACAGTAGTCCCGGAAGCCGGCAGCACCGTGACACTGGGCTTCGTCCCCAACGATCACTTTGTCGAACACCCGCCGCACCGGCCCTGACCACGGCGCTGGACTGGCGTAGACGACACCAGACGACAGAGCGCCAAGGACACCTCGGTACTGCTCGAGAAACGTCTCGAAGCCTCGTAGAGTGACTTCCGCATCGACGTAGACGATCCAGAGTCGTGGATCGGAGATCTCACGAAACCACGGCATCTTGTCGACAAAGTAGCGCGTCGTAAGGCCAGAACCGGCGCGCTTTGGTGCGTACTTTCGAGACGGCCACAGCGCTTGGCGGACGCGGAACTCCTGCAGAAGCAGGGACTTGTCTCGCTCCGTCGCCACAAATCGCACCGTGGGATGTGCCAGGACGAAGTCCAGAGTCATGAGCTTGCGCACGACCGCGTCCCATTCGGCCTCGCGGCGGTTGCGGTTGTGCTCCTGTCCCAGCGCGGCATACAGCGGCCGCGCGCACAGATGGAACACCCTTCCCTGCCGTCCATAGGGGCGGAAGCGAACGTCACCGCGTGTCACGGCGCGTTCCAAGAACCGCACCGCTGCGAGGCCGTGCGCACGGCCGGTGAATGCCAAGAACTGCCGCCGGAGAAAGTACCCACCGTGCACGGCGACCAGCGCTAGGAACTGCGCTTGGCGTGTGGTGTAGCCGAGCGCTTCCAGTGCCTGGGCCGTCTGATCGTCCGCGCTCACCGGAGGAGCCTTTCCGCCAAGCGTGAGTCGTGCGGCGTGCCACCGCGGGTGCTCCCGGACTTGCCTCCGTAGAGTCGGAACCCTGCGGCCGCCTTTCCGCCCACTTGCCCGCGGTGATAGTGCTCGGTGACTAACTCCAGATCTTCCGTACGAACGACGCCGTGTTGGTCCGTGATCTCCAACCTCGCGTCCGGAAACACGAAGTGCCCGTCGTCGAGATGCAGGTGGTGCGTCGCGGCCACTGCTGCGCGAGCGTCATCCGCAGAGCGCCCTTCACTGCGCGCTTCGTGGAGCGCCATATACACCCCGGCCTTGAGTTCATCGTCCAAGACCACACGTCGAACGTGCTCTCCGGGTCGGAGCACATCGGCCTCGGCTTGGCGAACCATCCGGTGCAAGCTGGCGTCGTGCCAGACTTCCGCCGGCTTGACCCAGCCGGCGTGATAGACCTGGCCAACGTCACGCGTGTCGTCGCGGTGGTGGTCGAGCAAGGCTTTGCCGGCATGCGTGGCGCTCACAACCTCCGCGACGGCGCCATCGCGGAGCCGTGTAGCGAATCGACTATCGATCAACCCTTGTCGCTCGAGTGACGCCAGATCCGTGCGCGTTCGAGCAACGTCGTTGACTTCCGCCTTCAGGTCGTCCGTAAACACCGCTCGGTAGCGGGCGACGCGCTCCAGGAGATCCACTTCCGACCCGCGCAAGTGATACAACCGACTCTCGTCACGAACGGGCTTGCGCGCCGATCCAGACGGCAACGTCAGCGCGTGCTCGCGCGACCCGCCGTCCTGATCACGCGCACGAAGTGACCCGCGCTGAGGGAGCGGTCGTATGCGTGGCTGTTCCTCGTCTCGAGCCGGCGACTCGCGCCCGTCGTCCCCTTTCGCTGATTCAGTTGGAGTCGACCGTTCGTCCTCAAAGTCCCAACGTCCCATCGCCTGCGCCTCCGATGCGGCGCAGCGTAGGAAGCGCGGACGCGGGTGTCTGTCACATCCGCGACAGTGTCACCTTCGTGACAGTGTCGCGAACCTGACGATTCGAAGCGGCCAGTCGTTGTATTGGTGAAGCTTGCCCGCGCCGAGGTTCAGCACGCCATGAGACACGACACGCCTCTTAACGTCGGAATTGCCACAGCGCCTCCTTTGTCGGAGCTACACGAGCTCCTGACAGTCGCAGAGGTGGCGGCGCTCCTGAAAGTGAACAAACACTGGGTCTACGAACACACGCGCGCTCGCACTGCTGCGACGACGGATCGCCTGCCACACATCAAGATCGGGAAATACGTGCGGTTTGATCCCAACGCTGTCCGTACGTTTCTCGACCGTCAGGCACGGGGCCGCTGAGCGACCGGGACGGCGTTGCATTGACGTGCGATCCGTTCGGGTTCACCATCATGCGACCAGAAGACGAAGCGGGCCACAACGAGAGGAGGTCAGGTGTGGTCCGTCGCAAAAGATTTCAACGTGGGTGGTTATTGAAGATCGGCAAGCGTCGCAAAGTGTGGGTGGGCCGTTGGCGAGAGGACGTGCTTCTCGAGGGCGGTCAGGTTGGACGCGTGCAGCGCTCACTGCTACTCGGCACCGTCGCCGAGTTGCGAACGCGCCGCGACGCGCAGGCGAGGCTGGACGAAACGCTGGCGGCCGTGAATGCGGGCAGCAGCAGGCCGGAGTCCTCGGTCACGTTCGGCTGGTTCGTGGAACAGCAGTGGACACCGCTGGTGTTCCCGACCTTCAAGGCCTCGACGCAGCACGGGTACAAGACCGTGCTCGCCAAGCATGTTCTTCCCCGCTGGAAGAACTGGCGGCTGCGCGACATCGAACGCCTCGCGATTCAGCAGTGGGTCGCGGAGCAGTTCACGCGGAAGACTGGCTGGCAGACGGTACGCAATGCCTGGGTGCTGTTGTCGGGCATCCTGGAGAGCGCTGTCGAGTACGGCTATCTGGCATCGAATCCGGCACGGGGCGTGAAATTTCCGCAGAAGGGCTTACGAGCGAAGCCGGCGATCATCGCCGGGGACAGTCTCGCCAAGCTGCTGGCGGTACTAAGCGAGCCGTATGGGACGATGGTCAGCCTGATTGCGGCGACGGGACTGCGGATTGGCGAACTGCTGGCCTTGCGATGGTCAGCGGTCGATCTTGAGACGGGGGCCCTCATGGTGCGGGAGTCGGTCTACGAGGGGCGATTCCAGCCACCGAAGACGCAGAAGGCGGTGCGGACCATTCCGCTCGGGCCGCACGCCGTGGCGGCGCTCCTTGAGCACCAGGCGCGCGTGAGCCGGAAGGCGCCGGGCGACTTGGTGTTCGGCAATCGACAGGGCGATGCCCTGCGTGAGTCGAAGCTCCTCACGCGGGTGCTGCAGCCGGCCGCGAAAGCCGCGGGGCTCGGCACGGTGACGTGGCATCAGTTCCGCCACATTCACTCGTCGTTGCTCAACGACCTCAAGGTGCCGGTCAAGATAGCGCAGGAGCAACTCGGGCACGGCAGCATTGCGACGACGCTCGGGATCTACACGCACGCGATCGAAGCGTCGCATCGCAAAGCGGTCGAGGAGGTCGAGGAGCGGTTGTTCGGCGTGTTGCTCCGAAATGCTCCGAAGTCGGGCACGGCCGCGACGGGCGCGGCACCCGTAAACGCCAATGTAGCTTGAAGTTGGGATTGGAGGCGCCGCCCGGATTTGAACCGGGGATGGAGGTTTTGCAGACCTCTGCCTTACCACTTGGCGACGGCGCCGGCTGGAACTGTGTGAGGAGATCCTGCCGCGTCTAGGAGCGGCTACAACAACACGACGAGCGGTGGGACGTCATTCGCATTATGCGGAGCGAAAGTTGGAGCGGGAAACGGGATTCGAACCCGCGACTTCGACCTTGGCAAGGTCGCACTCTACCACTGAGTTATTCCCGCTCGCGACGAACCCCAACGGTACCACACCGTTACGGCGGCAGGCAAGAACCGGCGGGGCTTAAAGCCCCGCCCTACGCGCCGTTCCCGTTCGCCTCGCGCAGGACCTTGGCGGCGGTTTCGGGCAATGTCGGGTTGCGATGGAAGCCGGTGGCCCACTCGAACGCGCCGAACCGGGTCACCTTGGGCAGGATTTCGATGTGCCAGTGATAGAAGTCCGCGGGCTCCGACACTGGAGCGCTGTGGATGACGAAGGAGTAGGGCGGACGCTCGAGCGCGGCGTCCATCCGCCGCAGTACGTCGCGCAGCAGCCGCGCGACGGCGGCCACTTCCCCACTCGGCGCCTCTTCGAACTGGCTCTGGTGGCGGCGCGGGAGAATCCACGTCTCGAACGGTGACCGCGACGCGTAGGGCGCGATTGCCACGGCGTCGCCGTTGTCGAGCACCACACGACGGCCCTCGGCAAGTTCCTGACGGACGATGTCGCAGAAGAGGCACCGCTCCTTCGCGATGTAGTGCTGACGCGCGCCCTCGAGCTCGTCGCGCACTTCTCGCGGGACGATCGGCAGCGCGAAGAGCTGCGAGTGCGAGTGCTCGAGATGCGCACCCGCGGCGGCGCCGAAGTTCTTGAACGGCAAGAACGACTTGAACCGGGTGTCGCGCCGCAGGTCCTGAATTCGCTCCTGGAACGCGTGCAGCAGCCGCTCGGCACCGGCCTCGCTCTGCGTGGCCAGCGTGTCCTCGTGCCGCGGCGACTCGATGATCACCTCGTGCGCGCCAATGCCGTTCATCTTGTCGAAGAGCCCTTCACCCTGGCGATCAAGGTCGCCCTCCACACGCACGATGGGCGACTGGTTGGGCACGACGCGCAGCTCCCAGCCGGGCTGGTTGGACGGCGAGCCGTTGCGATAGGCGAGCACTTCGAAGGGGGTCATGTGCTCGTGGCCCGCGCAGAACGGGCACGCGTCGTCGGGCTGGATGACGACGGGAGCGCGGTCGAAGTCGTCGGCCCGCGGGCGCTCGGTGGACACCACCACCCAGCGGCCGGTCACGGGATCTCGACGCAGTTCGGAAACGCTCACGAAGTCTCCCGGCGGGGCTGAAGCCCCGCCCTACTGGGGCCGGTCTAAAGACCGGCGGCTACGTACTCACGCGTAGAACGCGCCTGCGATCACTTCGATCCGCGGGCGCTCACCGCCTACCGCTACCGACACCACGTCGAAGCGGCAGGGTCGATCCTGCAGGCGGCGCCGGGCCAGGAAGTCCGCAGCCATCCGCGCCACGCGGCGCTGCTTGTACGCCGTCACGGCCTCGGCGGCCGTCCCGAACGCGTCGCCCACCCGCGCCTTCACTTCCACAAACACCAGCACGTCGCCGTGGCGCGCGACGATGTCGATTTCGCCGTATCGCGTGCGGTAGCGGCGTTCGAGAATTGCGTACCCGCGCCGCCGCAGTTCGTCGCACGCGAGCGTTTCGCCCAGTTCTCCCAGGGCCTGCCGTCGATCGCTGCTCATGCAGCAAGAACACTGCAAGAACCTGGTCGGCGGGGCTAAAGCCCCGCCCTACAATCATGGGCCGCCTGAAGGCGGCCCCCACGACGGGGCGGTCTTAAGACCGCCCTCTACATCCTCACTTGCGTTTCCAGCGTGTACCCTGCGGTGAATCCTCCAGCAGGATGCCGCGGTCGGCGAGCGACACGCGAATGCCGTCGGCGGCGGCGAAGTCGCGGCGCGCACGCGCGGCCTTGCGCTCCTCGATCAGGCGCTCGATCTCCTCCACCGGCACGGGCGGCGTGGCGTCTTCCGCCCGCCGCAGCGACACGACACCCAGCACCTGGTCGAAGTGTTCGAAGACTTCGCGGACGCGGGCGGCCTCGGCCGCCGACATCTCCTTGGCGTCGATCGCGGCGTTGACGTCGCGCACGAAGTCGAACACGGCACCGAGCGCGCCGGCCGTGTTGAGGTCGCTCTCGAGCGCGCTCGTGAAGCCGGTGCGTGCCGACGCAATCGCCTCGTCGACACGCGCATGCTGGCCGTCACCGGTCACCGACTCGAGGCGCGTCAGGCAGTTCATGATCCGGCCGATCGACTCTTCGGCCTGGTCCATCCCCGCCCAGGTGAAATTCAACTGCTTGCGGTAGTGCGACGACAGCAGCAGGTAGCGCAGCGCCGACGGCCGGTGGCCCTTCGCCACGATGTCCGGCACGGTATGGAAGTTCCCGAGCGACTTCGACATCTTCTCGTGCTCGACGAGCAGGAACTCGACGTGGAACCAGAAGCGGGCGAACTTCCGCTTCGTGGCGCCTTCCGACTGCGCGATCTCGTTCTCGTGGTGCGGGAACACCAGGTCGATGCCGCCGGCGTGGAGGTCGATCGGTCCCGGCCCGAGGAGGCGCAGCGCCATCGCCGAGCATTCCAGGTGCCAGCCGGGACGGCCCGGTCCGGTGCCGTAGTCCCACGTCGGCTCGCCAGGCTGGGTGGCCTTCCACAGCACGAAGTCGCGCGCGTCGTCCTTGGAGTACTCGTCCACGTCCACGCTGACACCGGACTTCATGCCATCGGTATCGAGGCGCGCCAGCTGTCCGTAGGCCGGAAGCGACGTGATCTTGAAATAGATCGAACCGTCGCGGCGATAGGTGTGGCCGTTGTGCTCGAGCGCCAGCACCATGTCGCTCATGGCCCTGAGGTTCACCTCGTCGGTGGCTCGCGGCGTTTCCTCGGGCGGCTCGAGCCCCAGGCAGGCCGAATCCTCGCGGAACGCCTGAATCCACGGATCGGTGTAGTCGCGCAGCGACGCGCCGGCCGTCGCCGCCCCGGCAATCGTCTTGTCGTCCACGTCCGTGTAATTCAGGACGCCCTTCACCTGATGACCGCAGAGGTATTTCAGCGTCCGGCGCAGGACGTCCACGCAGACGAAGGTGCGGAAGTTGCCGATGTGGCCGCGGTTGTAGACGGTGAGCCCGCAGGCATACATCCGCACGGTGTTGTCGCGCTCGGGGGCAAACGGCTCCTCCTGACGCGACAGCGTGTTGTAGAGACGGAGCATTCGGATTGGATCAGAGCGCCAGGGACATCGTCCGGCCGGCGGCGTCGAGCTTGATGGACTCGTTGTTGACGTGCATCTTGATCGGCGGCAGCGTGTCGTCGGCGAAACACCCGCTCACGAAGTCCTGCGCCGACGCCGCCATGGCCGCCGCGGCGGCCTCATCGCGCCCGGCGTCCTTGGCCGCCTGGCGGACGATATCGGTGATGATGCGCGCCAGCCGGTCATCGCACGGGCACGAGATGTTGAAATCGAAGGTTCCGGTCATGCCTCGTCGCGACGCTCCCTAAACTGCCAGCCGAGTGAACAGCCGCTCCGCACGTCGCTTGTCGGCGTCGATCTGCGCCCGCAGCGCGTCCACGTCCTCGAAGCGGCGCTCGTCGCGCAGCCGCTGGACGAACGCCAGGCGCACGGTTTGGCCATACAGGTTTCCTGAGTAATCCAGCACGTGAGTCTCGATCGTCGGCACCGTCTCACCAAAGGTGGGGCGCATCCCGATGTTGGTCACGCCGCCGTGCACCACGCCGTCGATCGTCATGATAGTGGCGTACACGCCATTTGGAGGCACCAGTTCGTTCTGGGTCTCCAGGTTGGCCGTCGGGAACCCCAGTTCGCGCCCCCGGCGCTTTCCTTCCACGATCACGCCGTCCACGTAGTAGGGGCGTCCGAGCAGCGCGGCGGCCTCGTCCATCCGCGCCTCGCCCACCAGGCGCCGGATACGAGTGCTGCTCACGACGAAGTCCTTGTAGCGCACCGGATCGATCTTGTCGGCGCGGAACCCGTAGGACTGCCCCAGGCCGCGCAGCACGCTGAACGTGCCGGTGCGCTCGTGCCCGAAGAGAAAATTCGCGCCCACCCACACTTCGGACACGCGCAGCCAGTCCACCAGCACCTTGCGAACAAAAGTGTCAGCGTCCCACTGCGACAGTTCCTTCGTGAACCGCACCACGGCCACGCAGTGCACGCCGGCCTTGTACAGCGCCTCGAGCCGCTGGTCCTTGGTCATGAGCAGCGGCGGCGCCTTGTCGGGACGCACCACGCGCGGCGGGTGCGGGTCGAACGTCATGGCCATCGGCGTGCCGCCGTGCTCGGCGGCGCCGCGCTTCACGCGTTCGATGATCTTGAGGTGACCGCGGTGGAGGCCGTCGAAGTTGCCGAGCGCAATCACCGGGTGGACCAGCCAGCCTGGCCGGGGGTCGTCGGGGAAGTGGATGGTCTCCATTCACTCCACGTCGACGTCAACGTCGAGCACGAGGCCATCATATGCCAGCTCGACGCCGGCGGGCAGCTTGGCGCTGGTGGCGGCGTGCCCCAGATCGTGCGTCATGTGCGTGAGAAACGCGCGGCGCGGCGCCACTTTCTCGATGACGCCGACAGCCTCGGCGACCGTGAAGTGGGTCGGATGCGGGCGCTCCCGCAGCGCGTCCACGACCAGCGTGTCGACGCCCTCGAGCAGCGGCCACGCCGCGTCGTCGAGGCGATTGCAGTCGGTGAGATACGCGAAGCGGCCGAAGCGGAACCCGAGCACCGGCATCTTGCCGTGCCACAGCGGAACCGGCATCACGCGCACGCCGCCGAGCGCGAGCGGACCGTCGATCAGATGCGACGACAGCTGCGGTATGCCGCCGCCCAGACGCGGCGTCGTGTCGAACACGTAATGAAACGTCTTCCGAATGTCATTCCAGGTGGCCTGCGTGGCATAGCACTGCACCGCCTGCCCGTCCTGCACCGCGCTGAAGCGGCGCAGCTCGTCGAGCCCCAGGATGTGATCGGCGTGACTGTGCGTGTAGATCACGGCGTCGACGCGCATGATGCGATGCGTGATCGCCTGCTGCCGCAGATCGGGTGACGTGTCCACCAGGATGCGATGCCGATCCGGCACGTCCACGTAGATCGACGTGCGCAGGCGCCTGTCTTTCGGATCGGTGGATCGGCAGACCGCGCACTCACACGCGATCATCGGCACCCCGTGCGACGTGCCGGTGCCGAGAAACGTCACGCGAGCCGGAACGTTCAAGGGAGGATGATGCGGGACTCCGGCGCCGCGTCCGCGCGCGACACCTCCACGAAGCGCATCCGCAGCTCGTAGAGGACCTGATCGATCAGCTGCCGCTCCTCGGCCGACAGGTTGCCGCGGGTCTTCTCTTCGAGCATCGACAGGATATCGATCATCTGCTGCGCGAGCGGCAGATTGGGCGCGTGCCGTTCGCCGGTGTTGGGATCGGCCACGTCGCCGAAGTGCACGGCCGCGGTGTGCACCAGCGACAGCACGAACGACGCGAAGTTGATACCCGACTCGTTGGAATCAGGGGCGTTGCTGGAGTCGTCGCTCATCGATCGGATGGTAGCATGCCGCCAATGAACACCACGCCCGGCTCGAGCTTCGAACGACTGGTTGAAATCATGCGCCGGTTGCGCGCCCCGGACGGCTGCCCGTGGGACCGCGAGCAGACGCCCGCGTCACTCCGCCCCTTCGTGCTGGAGGAAACCTACGAAGTGCTCGACGCCATCGAGCACGGCACGCCGCAGGACCTGTGCGAAGAGCTGGGCGACTTCGTGTTCGAGGCCGTGTTCCTGGCGCGCATGCATGAGGAAGCCGGGCACTTCTCGATCGGCGACGTGGTGGACGGGATTGCCGACAAGCTGGTCCGGCGCCATCCGCACGTGTTCGAACGCGGCGATGGAGAGGACGCGCTGACGAGTGGCCAGGTCGTCGAAAAGTGGGAGGCGCTGAAAGCGCGCGAACGCGCGCTCGCCGGCAAGGCCGCGCCAAAGGCCAAGATCAAGACGACGCTCAGCGGCGTGCCCAAGACGCTGCCGTCGCTGCTCCGCGCCTACGAGCTGAGCTCGCGCGCCGCCGCTGTCGGCTTCGACTGGGCCAGGGCCACCGACGTCCTCGACAAGATCGACGAGGAGGTGGCCGAACTGCGCAGCGAAGTGGAGTCGGGCGCCACCGGCGACCTGTCGCGCGCCGAGGACGAGATGGGCGACCTGCTCTTCTCCATCGCCAACCTGTCGCGAAAGCTCGGCGTGGAACCCGAGGCCGCGCTGCGCCGCGCCAGCGACAAGTTCAGCGCCCGGTTCGGACACATGGAGACCGCGCTCGGCGAACGCGGCGTGTCGCTGCAGGACGCCTCGCTCGACGAGATGGAAGCCGAGTGGCAGAAGGCGAAGTCACGCTCGAACGCGTGAGGCGTTGTAGACGTAGATGTTCGAATCGACGGCAAGCCCTGTGGTGTCACGCCCGCGCGCCGTTGCGCGCGCCCTGCCAGCGGTGGCCGTCGGCGTCCTCTTCGTCTTCATCGGCTACGGGAAGTTCGACAGCCACGGCGTGTGGGTGACCATCTTCGAGCGGATCGGACTCGGCCAGTGGTTCCGCATCTTCACGGGCGTCGTCCAGGTGACGGGCGGCGTGCTGATGATCGCGCGGCGCACGCGCACCGCCGGTGCCGCGCTTCTTGGCTGCACGATGGCCGGCGCCGCCATCGTGGACATCGTGGTGATGGGCTCGCCCGTCGTGATCGTTCCCCTTCTGCTGCTGATCGTCATCGCGGCGGTGTGGGTGACGTCGCCCCGTTGAACGTTCTCCACGTCACGCTCCGCCCATCGGTCTCGAGCGTGATCTGACCGTCCCGGTCGGTCCGCAACACGCGCGCGCCGGCCTGCTCGAGCCGTTCGACGACTTCGCGGGCGGGATGCCCGAAGGTATTGCCGCGGCCCGCGCTGACGAGCGCCAGCTGCGGACGCCAAGCCTCGAGCAGTTCGCGGCTGGTCGACGTGCGGCTGCCGTGGTGCGCCACCTTCAGCACCCGAACTCGTGCCGGAGTGAGTTGCGGCACGATGGCGCGCTCGACCTGCGCGGTGATGTCGCCCGCCAGCAGGATGGCGGCGTCGCCGTAGACCGCCTCAAACACGACAGAGTCGTCGTTGCGGACGCGCTGCCGCTCCCAGTCCGGCTCGGGCGGGTGAAGCACACGCAGGCGCACTCCGCCGTGCGTCATGGCGCCGCCCGCGCGCAGATTTCGAACCACGACGCGCCGCGACGCGAGGTCTGCCAGCAGTTCGTTGCCCGGCTCGTGACGCGGCACGCGGATGCCGAACCACGCCTCGCCCACCGCCACGCTCGCGAGCACACCGGCTGCCCCGCCCATGTGGTCCGGGTCGCCGTGCGTGATCAGCATGGTGCCGAGAGACGTCACGCCGCGTGCCCAGAGTGCCGGCGCCACCACCCGCGTGCCGATGTCGAGACCGCCGCCGAACGGGCTACCGCCGGTGTCGATGAGGATCGGTGGCTCCCCCCGCGGTTCGAGCAGGATCGCCTCGGCCTGGCCGACGTCGAGCATGGTCACGCGTAACCGGTCCGTAGGGGCGCCGCCGCGCAACGTTGCCGGGAGACCGAACGCGATGACGCAGGCGGTCGCGACGCACACGACACCGCTCGCCACCCGCGGCCACCCTCGTCCGCGAGCCGCTGCTGCGAGCGCGCCGTAGTAGAGCGCCACGGCAGACCACGCCGGCGGCGGTGCGCGCCCGGCGAGCCACGGCGCTATCTCGACCAACGACGCGCCGCCGAGCAGGAGCGTCACGCCAGCGTGCGCGGCCCACGCGGCCAGCGACGCGCCGCGGCCAACCAGATCACCGGCAACCACCACCAGTCCCGCCAGCTGCGCGATCGTCATGGCCGGCACGGCCACAAGGTTCACCACGATGCCAGCCAGCGACACTCGTCCGAAAGCAAGAGCCTGCACGGGCAACAGGACAGCCTCCACGGCCAGCGAGGCGCCCATCGACTGCAGCAGCCAGCGCGCCGCCACGGGCCATCCTGGCTGGCGCATCGTGTCCGCTACGGCGAGCAACGCCGAGGCCGCGCCAAACGTCAGCACAAAGCCGACGTCGCGGAGATCGAGGGGCCACACCGCCAGCAGCGCGGCGCACGCCATCGACGCGGCGTGCCACGGCGGCGCGCGATGATCGACCGCCCGCGCGCCGAGATACAGCACCGCGACACACACGGCGCGCCGGACCGAAGGCCCCGAGACGACCACGCCGGCGTACGCGAGCAGGACGAGCAGCGTCAGCATCGCGGCCCCGCGCGGTCCCAGGCCGGCAAGCCGGCACAGCGCCGAGACGATCACGACGAACACGGCGATGTTGCCACCCGAAATGGCGATGACGTGATACGTGCCCGACGCCTGCAGCCGCTCGCGCACGTCGTCGGGGATGGCGGCGCGGTCGCCGATGAGGACCGCCGTCACGAGGGCCGCCGACGTCGGGCTGAACGGCCCCACCCACTGGTCCACGGCGCGCCGGATGCGGGCCCGCGCCCGGGACGCGGCTTCGTCCAGCCACGAGCCGCGCGCGGTGACGTCTACGAGCAGCCCGCTCTTCACGGTGCCAAGCAGCGTCGTGCCATCGAGTGCGAGGTCGCGCTCGAAATCCGGCACGCCGTCGTTGAGGTAGCGCGCCGGCCGGCGGAACGTCACCGGTGCCTGAATCGCTCGACCGGCTCGCCACTCCGAGACGCGAGCGACCGACGCGGTACCGCTGACAGTCAGACCGGCTCCGCCTGACACCGCCTGCCACCGGTCGCCGATCTGCACCGCCGAAACGGTGACGCGAAGGCTCACGAACCCATCGCGCGGCGCAGCATCCTCGACCAGACTCGCGCGTGTCGGGATTGGCGGATGTTCCCCGCCGGGGCCCAGCGATGCCAGCGAGAAGCCGCCAACCGCCGCATCGAGCACATGTCGCAGCGGCGTCTCGAGCGCGCGGTCCCGCGCGTGCGCCGCGTTCGCCGCGCCGTTCGCCGCGAAGCCGGCGACGAGCGCGAACGTCGTCGCCCGGGTCCAGCCGCGCGCCCAGCCCACCACCGCCACCAGCGCGGCGGCGGCCATCGGCACGAAGAACATCCGCGCACCCCACGGGGCCGCCAGTCCGGCGAGGGTGCCGGCGATCAGCGAGAGGGCAGGAAGAACGGCGATCGACCGCACGCCGCCGCGGATGCAAGAACGACGCGCGGCGGCGGCCTTCGACCTTTGGCCTCAGACCTTCGGCCTTGTGGCCCTTGGGCTCGGCGCTAGCAGGGAATCTGAGACGTGGGACCGAGCCGCTTGCGGCAATTCTTGCCAGGGCCCAAGGCCAAGGGCCCAAGGCCTGCACCGCTGCCGCGGCCTCAAACCTTCAACGGCCGCGGGAGCCACGCGACGACGTCCAGCCGTTTCGCAAAGTGCAGGAGCGGCGCACCTTCGAGACGAATGCCCAAGCCGTCGGTCATGGTGTTCTCGGCAATCTCCGCGCGCGCCGGTTGCAGCGGCCAGGGAGCGTGATGGATGTGGAGACGCGACGGCCGTCCGAACGGATCGACGTGGTACAGGCAGTAGCGCTCGGTGAGGAAGAACTCGAGCGACCCGCGCACCGCGGTAAAGACGGGACCCGCCGGCTCATAGCTGGCGGCAAACACCGGTCCGCCGCGCCGGCGGCTCTCGTAGTGCACCACGTCTCCGCGGTGCGTCACGCGCATCGACGCCGCGAAGTACGGCAGCCGGAACATCGCGCGGGCGCCCAGCACGGCCAGCAGGCGGCCCGCATCGAGGCTGAAAAAGAAGACGCCGCGCTTGCCGTCGCGCGGCTTC
>Ga0315912_10001250_pt1 | contig 32682 bp, 31 predicted proteins | sample VfabasoilMG_FD_204469 | JGI IMG/M metagenome (GOLD analysis project Ga0315912, IMG submission 204469) | Garden soil microbial communities collected in Santa Monica, California, United States - V. faba soil | ecosystem: Environmental > Terrestrial > Soil > Garden | place: USA: California...
GACTCGAAAGCTGTGTCTGTTGCCCGCACCGAGGACGGGGGAGTGAGCTGGTCAACGCCGAGCGCCGTCAACCTGCCAAACCCAGACGCCGGCCTCGACGCCATTCGACTGACAGACGGCCGTCTGCTCCTGGCTTTCAATGACTCGACAACGGGACGCGAGAATCTACGGCTCGCGTTGTCAACTGACGAAGGTCAAACGTGGAGGCGCATTGCGACGGTTGCGGAAGAAGCGGGGGCTGACTTCTCGTATCCGTTCCTGATGCAGGCCGGCAACGGCGACGTGCACCTGGTCTACACGTGGAAGCGTTCGGCAATCAGGCACGTCGCATTCAACATTCCCTGGCTCGACGGGCAGACGAGGTCCGGCCAATGAGCCACACGACCATCGTCGAACTGTTTTCCGCACTCTGTCCGTGGCTGGCCGTGGTGTGGTGTTTCGTGCGGATTGCGCGGATGTCGGACTCGCCGCTCCGCGGCTGGACGTTGCTTGCCACAGCCGGCGCGATTGGGGCCGTAATCGCGTTTGTGTCCGTCCAGGGGCTCACACTCGCGCGGTGGGTGGCCGGGTTGAATGCGAACTTCAGCATTCCCCTGACCGGGATGCTCCTCGTCAGCATCTGGGGCCGTGTCTTCGCGCGTCCTCTGTTTTCCGCGCGGGAGTGGGCGACAGCGTGGGTCTTCGGTGCCGCTGGCGGACTCGCGTTGTATCCGATGGCGTTGGGCCTGGGTAGCTTCGATCCGTACGAATGGGGCTGGCCCTTCAGCCCACTCTTCATCGTCGTCGGAGCGCTGACCGCTTGGCTGGTCTGGAAAGGGAACCGCTTCGCGGTTCTGCTGCTGCTTGCAGCCCTCGCGTTCCAGTTGCGGTTACTGGAATCGACCAACTACTGGGACTATCTGCTTGATCCGGTTTACTCCCTGGTCTCGCTCGGCTGGCTCGTGGCGTCGATGAGGACCTCTCTGACGAAGAGGTACTCGAAGACCTTGCCGCGCAGCATCTCGACGATTTGAGCTGACGTCTGCCGTGTCGCGATGTCGAGGCGCTGGCCCAGCACCCTCCCGACGCTGACGTCCGGCGCGTTCATGGGCACACGAGCCGCGAAGAGGGGATAGCGAGTCGCAAGATCGGCGGGGGTCAGACTCGAGTCCAGCGGATAGCCGCGCACGTCGGCTCCAGGCAGCAGAAAGCGGTGGCCTTCTTCTCGTGCGGCGAAGTTCGTCGGCACCCACACCGTGCGGCCGTTGACAAGGGCCTGAACGTCCGCGCCATACGTTCCGCGCGCTCCATCGAAAGGCCTGAAGAACGCCGCGAAGCTGAGAAACCCGAGGAGAACAGCAACGTTGACGAGAGGCCGCGTGAGCCTGGGCACCGCGAGCGCAATCGAGACGACGATCAAGGCCGCGGTCAGGAGTGCCCAGTAGCCATGCGGATAGATCGGACCTGCGCTGTGTTGTAGCTCGAAAGACAGGTGGACCATCAGCAGGACGCCAACACCGGTCGCCACGAGACTCGCGACAAACGCCAACCTGGTGATGCGTTCCCAGTTGAGAGCGGCGAGCACCGCTAGCGCCGGCATCGCGGGCAGGAGATAGCGTTCGTCGCGCTGGCTCGGCAGGCTGAAGACGACGAACAACGTGATGATCCACATCCAGAGCAGTGTCTCCGCGTCGCTCAACTGAGTGCGGCGGATGAACGAGACGAAGAAGAGTGCGATCGCCGGGAACATCAGCAGCCCCGCGTTGATCGGATAGGACACCACCAGCCGCCAGATGCTCGACGTGCCCCAAAGCAGGTTCTTCAGGTAGCCACCCTCCGCCGCAAACTTGCCAGCGTTCTCCTCGAAGACGAACTTCGTCACGATGGCGCGCGGATCGGGATCGAGCAGAAACCAGAGGCCGAAGATCGCGAGGGCCACGACACCAATGATCACGAGCTTGCCGGCATCGCGTGTCACGAAGGCTGCAACCTCGTAGCGCCTCCGCCGCAGATACATCCAGGCGAACCAGAGACCGACTGGCAACAACAGTGCGAATGATTTGTAGAGCAGCCCGATACCGGTGAAGGCGCCGAGCAGGAGAGGCATGACGACGCGTGACTCGATGACCGTGTCGCGACGGAGGAGCGCGACACAGCACGGCAGGAACAGCCAGAACACAGATGGCGAGTCGGTCAGGAATGGGCGGCCGTAGCGATAGGTGCTGAAGAACGCAAGAAACGTCAGCATCGCAATGAAGCCCGTTTCAAGTTGTGCGGACAGCTTCCAGCCGAGGATGAATACCAGACCCGCGGTCAGCAATGTGTAGATCACGCTCGGCCACCGCAAACTCCAGAGCGACCAACTCGATCCCCACTGCGTTGACGTGATGCCTTGCCAGAACAACAGCGGCGGCTTGGTGTTGCGCAACTCGGGTAGCTCCGACTGGAGCGGAAGCCAGTGCCCGCTCGCGGCGGTCGTGCGCGTGATGTGCTCGTAGGGGTACTCGTCGCCGTTCTTCGGAATGTGCTGGCTGTCGAGGGCGTAGAAGTAGGTGAAGAGTGCCAGCACGGTTGCCAGCCCGTACCACGTCAGGCGTCCGCGTGAGCTGCGCCTCTCGATCAGGTGCGCCATGCCGGTTCGGGCGCCATCATCTGCCTCGCCTTGGCCAGCACCTGCTCGGGAGTGATTTGCTTCAGGCACTGGTTGTCGCCATCGCACGGCGACGTGCGGTGGTTATAGGCCGTGAGGCAGGGCGAGCATGGGATGCCCAGGTGGAAACAGTGGGAGTTCTTCGACAGCGTGCCGTAGAGGGCGGGCGTCTCCGGTCCGAACAGGATGATCGTGGGCACCGGCGTGATCGCGGCAAACTGTCCGGGGCCGCCGTCGTTGGTCACAAGCAGCGACGCCCGATGAAACAGCGCCAGCAGATGGCGCACTGACTTGGTGTATCCGGTCAGGTCCACGCAGTGAAGGCTTTGGCAATGGGCGACGAGATCTTCGCCGAATGGCTTGTCGCCGCTGAGCCCGATGATTGCCACGGCGTGGCCGTCGGCGAGAAGACTTCTGCACAGGGCGCGATAGTGCTGGATCGGCCAGGCACGAATCGGCAGGATGCCACCGCTCGGCGACACGAGCACCAGGCTCTTGCCCTTGACGCCGGGGAAGTCGGCGTCGAGTCGTGAGGAGACCTCTTCCAGCTCCGCGGCGGGAAACTGCAGCTGCCGCGGCTGCTCGAGAGCAGGAAGAACGGCATCTTTAGCCACTGGGATCGTTCGCGAGTCGATCGCTTCGGCCAGCCCGACGAACTGTTGCGTCAGATGGGTGTAGGGGTTGTACATCACCTGACGATTGATGAACGTGCCCCGGTAGAGACCCTCCTGCGTGTGACGAAAGAACCCGACACGTATCGGGGCGCCGGACAGATACGAGAAGATGCTGCTCACACGCGCGAACAACTCGCAGTCGATGACGACGTCGAAAGCGAGCTTGCGCATGGCGCTCACCACGTTGAACGCGTCGCCGACGAAATCGGTCAGCGACCGATCGCTGACTGTCAGGACGTTCTCCGCCGGCATCACGCCAAGCAGATCGAGCACTTCGCGATTCTTCGAGAACACCAGGGCGTGAATGGCGGCGCCCGGATACTTGGTCTTCAGCCGCGCGAACATCGCATGCGCGAGGACCAGGCTGCCCATTTCAGACAGCAGGATGATCAGAATGCGGCGCGGCGGCACGCTCGGCCGGGTTGTTGGCAGCAGTCCGTCTATCAGGGAGAACAGCGCGCAAATCGGCACGCCTACGTATCGATCAACGGCGCGCTGGAATGAAATGTCCACTAATGGTTTTTAACGCAACTCTGGCGGAAAGCGAAAGTCCGCCATGTTGGCGTCCAACTGCACCCCGGCGCTGTTGATAGCCATCGATGTGGCGCGATAGCCGCCGACGGCAATCAGCACGTCGAGCAGTTGCTTGGTATCGAGTCCCTTGGCGAGCGTGGCCCACGTCTCGTCGGACACGCGATTGTCTCGATAGAGTTCGTCCGTCGCGCGAATGAGTGCGACGTCGAGCGGATCGCCTCCGCCACTTTCAGGGCCGGCGACGATGCGTGCGACATCCGCATCGGTCATGCCGCCGGCTCGTCGTCCCAGCCGTGAATGCGCCGCCCATTCGTACTCGGAGCGGCACAGCACGCCGATGCGCATCAGCAGCGTCTCTCGTTGCCGGACAGACAGCGTCGTGGAATTGAGGATGTGCTGGTTGATCGGACCACGCAACCGGTCCGCGGGCGGATTCCGCACGAACGTCACGAAGACGTTCGCCGCGCGCTGGCCGGTCCCGTTCGGATCGAATCGTTTCCGCTGCTCGGGCGTCCAGTCCCTGGGCTCCAGTGGTGGAATGCGCGGCTCGCGTCCGAGCAGTCGAACGTTGGTTCGTATGGCTGCAACCCGGTACGGGATCCCGGTTGGAAACCGTTGCAGAAGCCCTGGCTCGAGCTCGAGGCCGAGCGAATTGAATGCCCCCGCGTGCATCGTGAGCGTCCCGACCGTGTCGACGAGGTCCACAAGCTGGTTTGTGTTGTAGCGGGTGCGCAACGCCTCCCACGTCGGGTCCGAAACGAACGAATCGATATGCAGTTCGTCCGCGGCGCGAAGCAGGATCACGTCGAAGGCGTCCCATCGACTGGCGCCCGGGCCCTCCGCAATGCGCTGTAACTCGTCGGTCGTCACGCCCGCCTGACGGGCATCGCCCACGCGATGAGCCCAGAGATACTCGGAGCGCGTCAGCCACGCGGTTCGCAGGATGAGCAGCGACCGGTCTCGAGGGGGCAGTCCCGAGTCACTCGAGACATAGTGCTCGAAAGGCAGGATGTGCTCGGCCAGCAGCGGATGATGCAGGTAGGCGCCGACCGCATTGGGTATCGAGGACGACGCAAATCGCTCGGCGAGCGCTTTCTGTTCGGCGCTCCGCTGGTTCTCCGGTATCGGCGCGATGCGCGGACCGGCAGCCTGCGACGGAGCCTGGATGACGAGCGTTGCGACCAGCACGATCGAAGCGAGCGCTGTTCTCATCGCAGACTCCTTCTCGGGTTAGCGGCTGGAGGCCGCGGGCCGCTGAATCAGCTCGATGCGATTGCCGGCCGGATCGAGCGCGATGCCGATAACGATGCCGGTGTTGCGGAAGGGCCGCGGCTCGCCCGTCATCGACCCACCGGCCGCTTTGATCGCCGCGACGGTCGCGGTCATGTCGGTCACGTTCAGGATCACGTGCGCGATCGGATCCTTCACATCGTCCGAGTCGCGGTGCATGAGGACGATGGGAAGACCTTTGTTGGCCTTGGCCGCGTCCGCGGTGGCGCCGAAATTGACGAAGATCTCCGGTCCGCCCGGCACGTCAATCCGATTGACCTCATACATCCCGAACGCGGATTGATAGAACTTCGCCAGCGCCACGGTGTCTTTGCCGGCCACGCGGATCGAGTTCATCGTCACATCCGCATGCACGGCGGCTGTCGTTGCCAACAGCGCGGCCACGGCAACTGCGATCGCGGTCACTTTCTTCATCGTCGGTTCCTCCGAGGTCAGCGATTGCTTTCCGGTGATGGCGACGTGGGGTTTGCCGGTGCCGCCAGGTTCTTCGAGAAAAACGGCAGCACGTTCCGCTCGATTCGTTCGCGCACTTTGTTGGTGTGATCCCCGTCGTACTCCTCGTAGTGGTGCGGGATCTGCAAGCGCGTCATCGTCTCGTGCAGTTGCTTGTTCGAGGCGAGCAGTCCGTCCGACGTGCCGATCTCGATGGCGATTGCGTAGTACTTCCTGAGGTTTGCCGCATGCTGCTCGAGCATCTCCATTGGTGCGTTGGCCACCCACTTCGCGACGATGTCAGGGCGGACCTTGCCGTCCTTGACCGGAAGGTCGAGGAAGAGCGGCGGGTTCTGCGGATTCGGAGACCATGCCGCGGCCGACGCCAGGTTCACCGACGGACCGAAGCCGCGACCGCTGGCTGCTTCAACCGCCTGCTCGCGCGTCTTGATCGCCTCTGACGCGGCCATCGACTCCGGGTTCGGGTTGCGATTCGCGGTCAGGCAGCAGGAGCTCATGAGATAGAGGCTGAAGAACACGTCCGGTCGCTTCATGCCGATTCGCAGCGCGCCGTAGCCACCCATCGAATGACCGGCCAGCCCGCGGCTCATCCGATTGGCGAGCGTGCGGTAGTGGCTGTCCATGTAGGTGACGAGATCTTCGGCGATGAAGCGCTCCCAATCTCCCGTCGTCGGCGAGCTCGAATACATGCTGCCTTTGTGCAGCGAATAGGCGCTCGGCGTGACGACGATCGCGGAGCTGAAGCCTTGCGCGGCCGCGAGAGTGTCGCCGCTTTGCTGAAGGCTGGCGAGCCGTTCAGTGAACGTGTCCTCTTGTCCGCCATATCCGTGCAGCAGGTAGATCACGGGATAACGTCGCGACTGATCGCCCGCATAGGTGGGAGGCAGATAGACGGTGGCCGCGCGATCGGGTGAGTCGCCCTCGAGATTGCCTTCGAGCGATTTGCCATGGACGACAATTGTCTCGACCGTCCCTGAGGCGGCAGCCGGTGGCTTCGCCCCGCGCCCTTGCGCGCTCACGACTTCGGTGGCGCCAGACTGCACGATCACCACCGCAAGAACTGCGGCCACGACGCACGCGGCAGACATCGTCTTCACGGTCACCCCTCCGATCCCCAGTGATTCTAGTCTGGAGCGAATGTTATTCTGCGCCATGCCGACCAGAAAGGAGCTTCCGAGGAATCCCTCGTTCGAGCTTCAGCAAGAACTGTTGACCCGTCCCGAGCGCAACCCCACGCACTATGTCGCGTTCGAGGATGCCGCCACGCATCGATTCGTTCCGAACGCCACGACGTGGTCGCGGGTCAACGCGTGGTGGTTGGCGGATGCCGCGTGGATCGCCTACAACCCCGACGCCAACGGCGTGCGTGATGTGTTCCGGTCGCGCGCACAGATGGACACGTGCGAGGCCTTTGCAGGAAGCGGAACCGAATGTTACCTGGCGCAGTGCCCCAGCTTTGCGATCGTCACGTTCAGAGGAACGCAACCCAACGATTGGCAGGATCTCTTCAGCGACGTACTTCTGAAGGCCGTGCCGTGGGATGTCGGGCACGTGCACCAGGGGTTCGGCAAAGCGTTGGAGCCGGTCTGGAAACCGCTGGAGGCTGCGCTCGACAAGTTGACCGATCGTCCCGTGTGGTTCACCGGTCATAGCCTGGGCGGCGCTCTCGCCACGCTTGCAGCGTATCGTCGCGGCTCGCACGCGGCTGGCGTCTACACGTTCGGCTCACCGCGTGTCGGCAACGGTATATTCGCCGGTCACTTCGATAGCCTGTTCGTGGAGCGCAGCACTCGCTACGTGAACGATCACGATGTGGTGACGCACGTACCGTCCGAGGGCGTTGCGTTTCCTCGCGGTCGCTACACGCACGTCAGCAATCTGCGCTGGATCAACAAGGACGGTCAGGTCGGCACCAGTGAACCGACGGTGAAGCACTTCATTCAGGATGTGTTCGGTACCAGCCGCGTGTTCCTCGACATCATCAACCTGATGCAGCAGAACGTGAGAATCACTCCACCCGACGCGCTCGCCGACCACACGCCGCTGTACTACGCGCTGCACACCTGGAACGACTACGCCGTCAACGGCGGCTGATCTAATCCCATTCGATCTCAATGCCGTCGCCGCGCGCCTTGTCGCCGTGCATCGGCGTGACGAAGCCAAGCAGGCAGCCGTGGCCGCCATCGCGGAGCAGGTGACACCTGACTTTGATCTTGTCGCCCACCTGCACGTCTTCCTTCTTCACGCCCTTGAGGAAGATGCCTTGCGGGTTGGTCGCCTCGAGCGACCACGTCGCGGTATCGCCCTTCGCGCCTTTGACATCGAGGTAGACGATCGAGTGCGGGACGATGAAGACGATCTGTTTGACGGTGCCTTCCATCACCGTCCACGTCTGCACGTCATAGTTGCCGTGCGAGTGGTGGGCGAGGGCAGAGGCGGTCAGGCACGATACACACGCGAACGCAACGGCGAAGGCCTTGAAACGCATGGTCGCCCTCCTCATTTCTTCGGTGCGATGGTTCCGTCGATCGACGTGTTCAGGTCTCGGATGGTGTGCGGCGGCATCTCGGCGGGAAATTTCCACTCGCCGTAGCCTTCCGTGTAGATCGTCCGGTATCTGATTGCCAGGCCCTTCTCGTCCGCCCAGGTGATTCCCTGCATGAACAGGATCGGTTCGGGCATACCGGCGGGAACAGTCGCCTGATGGATATAGAGCCGGCCGGCGTGCTGATGGATAGCCGCGAACGTACGCGTTTGGTCCGGGTTCGTCATCTGCAGCAGCCGTCCCGACACGAGCTCGACGAAGTAGAACATGTAGTGCGTGATCTTCACGCCGTCGCGCTTCATGAAGTTCCACACCGCGTTGTCGGTGGCTCCGGCGACATCCAGGCGGAAATCGTTCTGACAGGAATCGCCATCACCATTTGCCGCGCGGCACTTCGCAGCTCGCTCGGCGTGCAGCTTCTCGATGTTCCGGTAGTCCACTACGGTCGTCGAGTAACGTCCCAGCGCATCGGAGGCACTGTAGGTCCTGGCCGGCAATTGCATCCGGTATTCCGTGGTGTAGGTGACTGTCTCAACTTTTGGCTGACCTGGAAAGTTCGCGCCGAAGCCGTCCTCGACGCTGACGAAGCGCGCCCAATCCTGAGCGAGCGCCGGCTGTGAGAGGGAGACGATCAACGCCGCAGGAATCAGTGAGAACCAACGCATGCGTCCTCCTCGCGCCAACCGCGGCAGCAGGTTCGGCAGGTGCGGAGATACTGCCCAAAACTGCGGGGCCGCGCAAGCTATAATCCGCGGCCTGATATCCGGTGGAGGGCTCCGACATGCCTGCGTTTCCCTTGAGGTCCGCAACTTCGCGTCGTGGACCCGGCGTCTTGATGTGTTTCGCTCTCGTCGCCCTGTTCTCGTCACTCGGTCAGGCTGGTCAATCGCGACCGGTCTCGGACCGCGTCTATTCGGACGCGCAGGCTGCGCGCGGGCAGCAGTGGTACAAGGCGCAATGCGTGACCTGCCACGGCGAGGCGCTCGAGGGTGTCGTCGGCCCTCCGTTGGCCGGTGCAGGCTTTCTCTCGGCGTGGGGCTCGCGATCGCTGGCTGACCTGGTGGACAAGATCGAGAAGACGATGCCACCACAGGCACCGGGCAGCGTGTCGCGGCCGCAAGCGATCGATCTCGCGGCGTTCTTCCTGAGGACGGGTAAGTTCCCAGCAGGGCAGACCGATCTCGCACCTGCTGCGCTGGCGCAGGTCACATTCCCGGCTGCTCAAGCGACCGCAGCCGCGGGATCTGGCGCGGCATCGTCGTTCGCCGTTGCCGGGAATCTGGCGCAGTTGATGCGGGGGGTGACGTTTCCCAACGCGAACATTCTGTTCAACGTGCAGGTGAAAGATCCGGCGAAGGACAAGCCGGCGATGCCGATCCCGTTCGACTACGTGCAGTGGGGCTCGACGGTGTATTACGGCTGGCAGACGGTCGATCAGGCTGCGCTCGCGCTCGTCGAAACGGCGCCGCTCTTCCTGTTGCCGGGACGCCGCTGCGAGAACGGCAAGCCGGTTCCTGTCGATCGCGCCGACTGGAAGCAGTACACTGCGGCGCTGATGGATGTCGGTCGAGAGGTGTACAAAGCAGCCCAGACGCGTGACGTCGACGCCGTCGTCAAAGTGGCCGATCGACTCAACGATTCGTGCGCCAACTGCCACAAGGTCTATCGCGACGGCGCACGCGAGGGAAACACCGCTGGCGCGAACCGGTGCCAGTGATTCGTCAGGCCAGGTGATCAAATCTCAGCGTTCACTTGAATAGAGCATGGGCTGTCGTTCGCGCTTCTCCGTTCTGGCTTCTCGGTCTCGTGCTCAACACAAGTGAATCGGAGTGTAGGCGTCAGCGCGTGCGAGGCGGCGTCGGCTGGCCGTGGTGGTACAGCGTCTGGTAGCGGATGCTCTTTCCGTTCTCGTCGATAAAACCCAGCGCCTGCTGAAACAGACCGGGCTCGGGTGCGCCGGCAGGCACCGTTGCCTCGCCGATGTAGAGCCGGTCGGCGTGCATGAAGATCGACACGAAGGTTCGAGACTTATCCGAGTTCGTCAGGTGCAGCATGTGCCCCTCGATCTGATCGATGTTGGTCCAGATGAACTCGGTGATCTCGGCGTCGCGCTTCATGAATTGACGCGTCGCGTAGACCAGCGCGCCCGCGTAATCCACCTTCCAGTATCCCGCTCCGGTGGAACTGCCAGGATTGCTTCCTCCTCGGCACGTCTCTGCGCCGGGGGGACAGGCCTTCGATTTCTCGGTGAGGAGTTTCTCGATGGTGCGATAGTCCACCACCGTGATCGAGAAACGGCTTGGGCCGAGACTCGCGCTGTACACACGCGCAGGCAGGTCGGCGCCGAACTGCGAGTGATACGTCGATTGAGAGATCTGCGGAGTGCCTGGGAAGTTGGTCGAGAAGAGGTCTTCTCTGCTGACGAACTCCGCCCACTCTTGCGCGAAGGCCGCGCTTCCCATCAACAGCAGAACGAACGCCGCCGCGATCGGGCGCGTCCGCATCGCTACCTTCCAACGATTGCCGGAGCCGGATACACGCCCATGCCGTGGAAGGAATTGGAGTAGATGCTGCGATAGCGGATTCCGTTTCCGTCCTTGTCCACCCACTGCATCGACTGCTGAAAGAGCCCGGGCTCCGGGTAGTTGCCCGGCACGGTGCCCTCGAGGATGTACAGCTTCTGCTGGTGCATCCCGACCCATGCGAACGTGCGCGACTGGTCGGCGTTGTTCGTCAACTGGATGATGTTCCCCTCAACGAGATCCTGCCACTCCCATGCGAGGTAATTCAGCTTGGCGTCACGCTGCAGGAGTTTGAACGTCGCATAGATAATCGCGCCCCGTTCGTCGTGTCTCGCATATCCCGCACCCAGCGCCTCGGGCGCATTCGCTCGGCAGTTCGCGTTCCCGGGCGGGCACGTCTTGGCTCGCTCGACACCTTGCTGCTCGATGCCGCTGTAGTCGACGACGGTCACCGAGTAGCGCTCTTTGTCCTTCGTCGCTGAATACACACGTGCGGGAAGGACATAGTTCAGCTGAGACGTCCACTTGGTTTCGGTCACTGTCGGCTTGCCGGGGAAGTTCAGCCGGAAGCCGTCCTGGACGCTCGTGAACTCGTCCCACTCCTGCGCCGACACCAGGCAGGGAATCGAGAGGAGCACCAACCCGAACACAAATGCTCTGGTACGCATGACCGGCTCCAGGAGCTAGAAGTCTTTGGGCGCGGGGGCGTTGCCGCCGTCCCAGTCCCTGATCGCGCCGTCGCTCGTCTTCAGGAAGCCAAGCAGGCATCCATTTGTTTTGTCTCTGAGCGGATGGCACCGGGCTTTTACGACATCGCCGACCTTGAGCGAGGCGCGGGTGATGCCCATTTGCTCGAGCTGCCCGCGAGTCGTCGCTTCCAGTGCCCAGATCTGCGGCGCGCCCGCGCCATCCTTGACCTCGATGTAGAGCCAGGAGTGCGGCGTGAGCAGATGGAGCTCCTTCACGGAGCCTTCGATGTCACGAAATGTCTCCTCGTACTGGCCGTGCGAGTGATGGGCCGAGACAGCAAGTGTCAGAAACGCGAAGCACGCACCTGTGAGACAGGCAATCAACCGCACGTTGGCCTCCTACATGAAGAGAGTGCGTGCGGATCCTGCCATCAAACGCGCGAAAACCCAAGTCGTGGGGGCAGACCCCGTCTCATTTCAAGACAGGATAGGGATTGATCGGCTCGCCCTTCCACCACTGGCGCTCGGGCGTCAGGCGGAAGATCGCAAAGTGGAGATGGGGCGCGTCTGGCGACGCGTTGCCGGTGCTGCCGACGTACCCGATGACGTCTCCACGCTTGACCATCTGTCCTTCGCGCAGATCATCGGCGTACCGGTCGAGATGCGCGTAGTAGTAGGTGAACGTCTCGGTGGGATCGAACTCGTAGATCGTCAACCCGCCGGGCTTACTTGTGAACAGCTTCTGAATGCGGCCGTCTTCGACGGCGCGCACCGGTGTGTGGCGAGGCGCCATGATGTCGAGCGCCTCGTGCGCGTGTGAGCCGCCGCGCGCGTCCGAGAACGTATCGCGAAGATCGTCGCGGTCAACATCGACAGGCATCTTCAGATGACGGTCACGCAGCATCTCGATCGCCGTCGCGTTGGCGGCAGAGCCGGTGAGGGCCGCAGGTACGGCTTCGCCCTGTTCGCCTGGCCGCTCCACGGCACGTGGCTCTGCAGGGTCGTGGGCGGCCGAATTGTCCGCTGATTGAGCGGCGGCGGTTGACGCTACGCCACGCAACACGTGCCAGGTCAATGTTCCGCCGGTCACCATGCCGATCGTGAAGCTCGCGGCAATCGTGATGGCCAGCCGTTGCAGGTATTTCACTCTGCCGCGCTCGAATCGCCTCATTCGAACACCACCGGCGTGCCGGCCTTTGCCCACTCGAGCACCCGGCGAACATCCCAGTTGGTCATGCGCACGCAGCCATGTGATTGCGTGCGTCCAATCATCGAAGGCTCAGGCGTGCCGTGAATCCCCCAATGAGGCTTGTTGATGTCGACCCATGCCACGCCGACGGGGTTGTTGGGGCCGGGCGCGATCTTCGACTTCGAGTGCGACGGGTCAGCGTCCCAGAACAGATCGGGGTTGTAGTGAAACGCAGGTGAGAGCTGGACGCCGGTGACCTTCCACTTTCCGACCGGAAGCGGATCATGCGCGCTTCCCATCGTCACCGGAGCGAAGAACAACACCTGCCCTTTCTCGTCCTGGACCGTGAGTGCGCCAGTTCGTTTCGAGACGACGATCCGCATGCCAGCAGGTGGCGTTGGCCTTGCGGTCGTCGCGGCGTCGAAGGGCATGACGTTCGGCACGACGATCTGTTGTCCGGCGATGGCCAACGTCTGGCCGGGGTTCAGCTTTTTCAAAAGACCGGGGCTGGAGTGGAACTTCTCAGAGAGCGCCTCGAGTGGGTCACGATACGCGAGCGTCTCCAGCTTTGACTGCTCCACGAGATCGTTGGGAATGTCCGGTTGAAACGGACCGGCAACATCGGCTTCGCTCAGGACATAGGAAGTAACGGCTGGTTGATCGCCAGATTCTTTCTGCAGATGCTGCGCAGTCTCGTCGTCGACGCGGCCAGTCGCGGGGAGCCCGCGGCTCTCTTGAAACGCGGCGACAGCCCTTCGCAGATTGGAACCAGCTGCACCGTCGATCTCACCCGGTGAGAAGCCGGCACGGTCGAGCATCACTTGTGACGCGAGTACCCTCGACGCGGCAGCTGTCAGTTCGCGCGACTCCGGGGGAGCAGACTCCTGAGCCACCGCAGCCGTTCCGAGCATCGAGATGAGAGCCGTCCAGATGAGCAGTGTCCTTCGCATCAGCATGTGCTGGTGCAAAGGGGAGGCCTATTCGCAGGTGACGACGCTCGTCTGGAGGGCGGTGATGGCGACGCTCATGCGGCAGGGCTTCGAGGTCCGTGCAACCTGCACCTCGTGCGTGCCGACGGAGGTTACAAACCGGCGATTCGTCAGCTCGCTCTTCCGTTGGCCGTCGATAGTGATGCCAGCGCGCTCGGGAGTGGAGGAGACGAAGAGATAGCCGATCGATTGAGATGTCGCACTCGCGATCAGATCCGACAGGAATTGCGTGAACGACCAGCGACGAACCTCATTGGTGGTCACCTCCACTGGCGCCGCAGGCTGTTGCCGCATCGCCGCGAGCATCACAGGCGGCCTCGTGAGCAATATCGCCGTTGGTCGTGCGGAGGCCAGGCGATTGTCACGGAGGTCGTAGCAATAGTGGGAGAGCAGCGCCTGAAAGACGCTCTGCGAGTCGGCCCCGTTGATCTCCTGCTGCCTGAGGAAGTCTTCGAGTGGACGACGTGCGTCGAGCACCGAGCGTTGAATCAGCGCACGAGCATCGGGCGCGATTCGAAATCGCGCGCGCAGTTCCCAGGCGTCCACGACGGTGTCGACTGTTCGCGTGACGTTGAATCGCGACAGCGCCGGCCGTGATACCGACGCGACGATCTGAAATCCTCCCGCTTGAATCCCGGTCAGTCGTCGCGTGTCCACATAGGTGCCATCGGCTTTCACGTCTCGCGGTTCGATCGTCACGCGAGGCGATCCGCCTTCGACCTGCACGATCGCAGGCGAGAGGTTCTTGAACGTCAACGTCGCTAGTTCGCCGATGCCGCCAAGGCCCGTCACGGTTGTCGTGAGGGTGGCCCGCTGGCCCTTGAGTAGTTGAGTGCTCGTTGCGCTCAAGCGCACGCCCATCGCACGAGTGACGCCTTCGGTCGTCTGTCCGTTGTCGGTGAAGCGAATCGGCACGTCACCAAACGTCGGCTGCGTCGTGCTGAAGACAATCTGTCGCGGCGAGGTTGCGAGCAACTCGGCGGGCGTGCCTCCAACGTCGATGGTCTTTCCACGGAGCGATCCGTCGAAGCGGCCGCGGATGGTGGCCGGCCGGCCGACTTGCAGATCGGATGGCAACGCAACCACCGTTTGTCCGGAGCCGCGAGGAAGAGGAGGCTGCGGATCGATCGGGACAGGCTGTTGCGAAACCATGCGGCCGTCAGGACGCCGTAGCGTGAGGATGGCTCGCCCGGTACGAAGCGCGACGGGCACAGTCCATTCGTACTGCTTCGACGACACCTTCGCCTGCTGTCCCTCGAGCTCCACCACGAGCCCGGTCAGGACACCGAGGTGTGCCTGCTGCTCTTGCGGCGTCTGACCTGCCGGCTCTGCGAGCACGACCCCTGAGATCGTGTCGCCCGGAGCCGCATCCGCAGACACGTGGACCTGAATCGTTCCCTCAGGCGTGGTGAACGACGCCGTGGAAATGCCACCGGTCACCTGGACGTCGCCGCCACCTGATTGCGCACGCACGCCCTCGGCGGAAGGAACGAACAAAGCGATCGCAATGACCGATGCCGGTAAGGAGATCTTCATAGCGACTTCCTTGCGTGATTCCCGTCAGTGACCTGCACGCTCATGTAGACGAAGTCGGCGAAGACGACGACGGAGGCGAGGAAGCTCCAGAACTGCGCGCGGGTGGGAATCCAGATGCGCGGGTTTGCGGGATTGAAGAACCCGTTGTTCAACATCCAGACGGCCTGCTGATACGCGAGATAGCCGAAGTACAACGACGCGGCGCAGAGCGCCCAGCTGGCGACGACGCGACGCAGCTGTACGTTGGACAGCCCCCTCGTGTTGTCGCGATTGATGACGTAGCCGGTGATGCCGCCGATCGTCACAGTAGCTAGTGTGATGAGCAGCTGAATCATTTCGAAGTACGAGTCGAGCTGCCGCTGTTGCAGTTGTTCGGCGTAGTCGGGGATCGCATCGGCAAATGGCAGCGAGGTGAGGAAGCCCTCGAACGCCACCAGGATCAGGACGATCGCCGAGAAAGCGAGGTAGAAGCGCACGGCGCCGGGCAATCTGGGCGAGCGCACGTGGAAACTATACGCCGGAGGTGTCGCCGAGGGGCACGACTTGAATCACGGCGTCCCGGACTTCTTCGAGGAAGCGATTGAGCGTCGATCCCTTCAAGAGGATCTCCCATCGGCTCCGGGCCGTCTGCCCGAAGACCACGTGCGTGATGCCTTCTCTCTTGGCGAACTCGATCAGCCCGTCGGCCGGACGATCGGCTTTCACGCGGACGACGGTTGCGCCGAGGCTCTCGGCCAATGCGATGTTACGTTGCAGCGCATCGCGGTCGGCGTCGGTGATGCGTCCCGGGGCCTCACGCGGGGTTTCTACGTAGACCGCATACCAGCGGGCGGCGAGTCGGCGGGCGATGCGGGCACCGGTACGCAGCACGCGAGGTGCATCGGCGCTCGAGCTCATGCACACCATCACGCGCTCCGGGATCAACGCCGGCTCGAGCCCTTCACGCTGCCGGCGTGACGCCGCCTTCTCGCCAACTTCGTCCGCTACCGCCCGGAGCGCCAGCTCGCGGAGCGTCGAGAGATTCGACTCTTTGAAGAAGTGGCCGAGTGCCTGTTCGACTTTCTCTGGCTTGTAGACCTTGCCCTGCCGCAACCGGCTCTGGAGCTCCTGAACAGTCACATCCACGTTCACGACTTCATCGGCGCGATCGAGAAACGTGTCCGGCACCGTCTCGCGCACGCGGACGCCGGTCACGCGCCCGACGGCGTCGTTGAGTGTCTCGAGGTGTTGAATGTTGACCGCCGTGAGAACGCCAATGCCGGCGCCGAGCAGATCGATCACATCGAGGTAGCGTTTCTCGTTCGTGCTTCCCGGTACGTTGGTGTGCGCGAGCTCGTCAACCACACATAGCTGTGGCCGTCGTTTGATGATGGCGGCGACATCCATTTCTTCGAGCACGATGCCGCGGTACTCGATGCGCCTGCGGGGCAGGATCTCCAGATCACCGATCTGGGCTTCGGTGTCCGCGCGTCCGTACGTTTCGACGAACCCGACCACGACATCGACGCCTTCCCGACGGAATGCGTGCGCGTCTTGCAGCATCGAGTAGGTCTTGCCGACGCCGGGCGCCGCGCCAATGTAGATGCGAAGCCGCATCACCGCATGCTATCGCGCTCGATCGAAACGAGTTGATGCTCTTACGAACTCTTTATGACTTTTTGCCGGTTCCTTTAGTCGCATGGGGCCTACCGTGGAAGGCAGATTGACATCGCTGGAGGCCCCCATGAACGCGCAACACACCACCACACCCCCCGAGCTGTATGGGCCGTATCTCAATGCCCCGGTGTGGCCATGGCAAGTGGCTGGCTGGATCGTCAGCACGCTGTTCGCGCTGATGTTCGTCATTGCACGCCTGCTGGCGTGACTCTCGACCCGAGGTGCCCGTTGCTCGACGTGATCTTTGTTGGCCTGACGGTTCTCTTCTTCGCTCTGAGCATCGGCTACGTCGCAGTGTGCGATCGGCTGATGAAGCCCTGACATGACGCTCAACGGCTGGCTTCAGATCGCCTTCTTTCTGCTTGCGGTATTTCTCGTGACACCACCGCTCGGCAGTTTCATGGCCCGCGTGTTCACGCGTCGGCGGACGTGGCTCGATCCGGTGATGCGTCCGCTCGAACGGTTCATCTACCGGACGACTGGTGTCACCGAGACGCACGAGATGAAATGGACGGAGTACGCCGTTGCCGTCCTGCTGTTCAGCGTCGTGTCGATGCTGCTCCTCTACGTATTACAGCGCCTGCAGGCATCGCTGCCCTGGAACCCGCAGGGGCTCGCGAGTGTCGCTCCGGATCTCGCGTTCAACACCGCGGCGTCCTTTGCAACCAATACGAACTGGCAGGCCTACGGCGGTGAGTCCACAATGACCTATTTCACGCAGATGGCGGGTCTCGCGTACCACAACTTCGTGTCTGCCGCCGTCGGCATCGCCGTCGCGATCGCATTCATTCGCGGCGTCGCGCAGAAAGAGAAAGAGACGATCGGCAACTTCTGGGTAGATATGGTGCGTGCCACGCTCTGGGTTCTGTTGCCCATCGCCATCGTCGGCGCATTGTTCCTCGTGTCGCAGGGTGTCGTGCAGAACCTCAAGCCGTACGACGTGGTGCAGACCGTCGAGGGCACGAAGCAAGTCGTCGCGCAGGGCCCCGTGGCGTCGCAGGAAGTCATCAAGCAGTTCGGCACCAACGGTGGCGGCTTCTTCAATGCCAACAGCGCGCACCCCTTCGAGAACCCGACGCCGCTGACGAACTTCTTCGCGATGTTCGGCATCTTTGCCATCTCGTCGGCACTCACATACACGCTTGGCTCGATGACGGGCTCGCGTCGCCACGGGTGGGCGGTCTGGGCAGCGATGGCGTTTCTGTTTCTGTGTGGCGTCACAGTGGCGTATTGGGCCGAAGCGCGCGGCAATCCGCTGCTCACGAGTGTTGGCGCAAGCCAGGTCGCCTCCGGCGCGGCACCGGGCGGAAACATGGAGGGCAAGGAGGTCCGCTTCGGCATTGCGAACACGGCGCTCTTCGCCACGGCCACCACCGATGCGAGTTGTGGCGCGATCAACGGCTGGCACGACTCGTTTACGCCTCTTGGTGGTCTGGTCACGCTCGCCAACATGCAGTTGAGCGAGGTTGTCTTTGGTGGCGTGGGAGCAGGCATGTATGGCGTGCTGGTCTACGTCATCTTGTCCGTGTTCATCGCGGGCCTGATGGTGGGACGAACCCCGGAGTATCTCGGCAAGAAGATCCAGGCGTTCGAAGTGCAGATGGCGATGTTAACGGTGCTCGTGTTCTCGCTCCTGATCCTGACGTTCACCGCGATCTCGTCGGTCTCGGCCGACTTCGGGACATCGAGCATCTTCAACCCGGGCCCGCACGGCCTCTCCGAAATGCTCTACGCCTATTCATCAGCGGCCGCGAACAACGGATCCGCGTTCGGCGGTCTCAGTGCCAACACGACCTGGTACAACACCACGCTCGGTCTGGTGATGCTGTTCGGCCGATTCTTCATGATCATTCCGCCGCTGGCGATTGCCGGAAGCCTGGGCCGCAAGAAGCTGATTCCGCCGTCACTCGGCACGTTCCCGGTCACGACACCGCTCTTTTCCGTGCTCCTCGTCGGCGTCATTCTCATCGTTGGTGCGCTGACGTTCTTTCCGGCGCTCAGCCTCGGGCCAATCGTCGAGCACCTCCTGATGAACAACCGGCAGGTCTTCTAATGGCCACCCACACATCGGCAACGGCATCTTCGATTTGGGATCCGCAGATCGTCCGCAGGGCGATCGGTGACTCCTTCAGAAAACTGCATCCGCGGACGATGGTCAGGAACCCGGTGATGTTCGTCGTGGAGGTGGGGAGTGTGCTGACGACGTGGCGTCTCATTCAGGATGCGATCGGTGGACGGCCCGGCCTCGGCTTCGAGCTACAGATCACATCCTGGCTATGGCTGACCGTGCTGTTCGCAAACTTCGCAGAGGCGATGGCGGAGGGGCGCGGTAAGGCCCAGGCGGAAACGTTGCGCAGGGCGAAGACCGAAACGACAGCGCGACGCGAGCGCGAAGGTGGGGAACACGAGACCGTGCCGGCGCCATTCCTTCGCAAGGGCGACATCGTGCTTGTGTCTGCCGGTGAGGTGATTCCCGCCGACGGCGACGTCGTCCGGGGCGTGGCGTCAGTGGACGAGAGCGCGATCACGGGAGAGTCGGCGCCGGTTATTCGCGAGTCGGGTGGAGATCGATCCGCGGTGACCGGAGGGACACGCGTGCTGTCGGACTGGATTCGCGTGAGGGTGACGGCAAACCCTGGCGAGACGTTTCTCGACCGAATGATTGCGCTGGTCGAAGGAGCCGAGCGGCAGAAGACGCCGAACGAGATCGCACTGAACATTCTGCTGGTCGGCCTGACCGTCGTCTTCCTGATCGCCGTCGTCACCCTGCAACCGTTTGCGATCTATTCAGGCGCACCGCAGTCGCTCTTCGTCTTGATCGCCCTGCTGGTCTGCCTGATTCCGACGACGATCGGAGGACTGCTATCGGCGATCGGCATTGCAGGAATGGATCGCCTGGTTCGCCACAACGTGCTCGCGTTGTCCGGGCGTGCGGTCGAGGCCGCCGGCGACGTCCACACGCTGCTCCTGGACAAGACTGGCACGATCACGCTCGGCAATCGCCAGGCCGCCGACTTCGTGCCCATCCCCGGCGTGAGCGAGATGACGCTCGCTGATGCTGCGCAACTGGCGTCGCTGCCCGACGAGACGCCAGAAGGGCGATCGATCGTCGTGCTTGCCAAAGAGAAGTACCAGCTTCGCGCGCGTGATCTCTCGGAATTGCAGGCGACGTTCGTCCCATTCACCGCACAGACACGGATGTCTGGCGTCGATCTGCTCGTCTCGCGGCCAGCAATGGTGGCGGCCGGCGGAAGCAGATTGGCGGTGTCCGCCTCGGACGTCCGCGAGGTTCGCAAGGGAGCCGCAGACGCCATTGAGAAGTGGGTCTTCTCCAAGGGCGGCGCGATTCCGGCCGCACTCGCGGGAATCGTCCAGCGGATCTCTCGTTCCGGCGGCACACCACTGGTCGTCGCAGATGGACGTCAGATCCTCGGCGTCATCCACCTGAAGGACATCGTCAAAGGCGGTATCCGCGAGCGATTCGCGCATCTGCGCGCGATGGGAATCAAGACGGTGATGATCACCGGCGACAACCCACTGACGGCTGCGGCGATCGCGTCGGAAGCTGGCGTTGACGACTTTCTTGCGCAGGCGACGCCTGAAGACAAGATGGCGCTCATCAAACGCGAGCAGGCGGATGGAAAGCTGGTGGCGATGACCGGCGATGGCACGAACGACGCGCCGGCGCTCGCTCAGGCGGATGTCGGCGTGGCGATGAATACCGGCACCCAGGCGGCGAAGGAAGCCGGCAATATGGTCGATCTCGACTCGAACCCGACGAAGCTGATCGAGATCGTGGAGATCGGGAAGCAGTTGCTGATCACGCGCGGAGCCCTGACCACGTTCTCGATCGCGAACGATGTGGCGAAGTACTTCGCGATTGTTCCGGCGATGTTCCTGGCGGCGTTCCCTGTGCTCGGCACATTGAACGTGATGGGGCTGAAGACACCAGAGTCGGCGATTCTGTCCGCGGTGATCTTCAACGCGGTCATCATCGTTGCACTCGTGCCGCTTGCGCTGCGCGGGATCCGCTACCGGCCGATCGGCGCCGCGGCGCTCCTGCGCAGCAACCTGCTGATCTTTGGCGTCGGCGGCGTCATCGTTCCGTTCGTCGGTATCAAGGCAATCGACGTTCTCATCACGACATTAGGGCTGGCATGAATATCTTTCGCAATCTCATCATCGCAACGCTGATGACCGCTGTCACGACAGTCATGCTGGGGCTCGTCTATCCGCTGGTCATCACGGGAATCGCGCAGGTGCTGTTCCCCGATCAGGCGAACGGCCAGCTGATCGAGAGTGGTGGGAAAGTGGTCGGCTCGCGGCTTATCGGTCAGGCGTTCTCGTCGCCTGGCTACTTCCGGTCGCGGCCGTCTGCTACGGCCATGCCGTATGACGCCGCGAACTCCGGTGGCAGCCAGTTGGGGCCGACGAACACGAAATTGATCGAAGCGGTTGCTGCACAGGTGGAAGCGGCGAAGCAGGAGAACCCGGATGTGCCGGTGCCAATCGATCTCGTGACGACGTCCGCGTCGGGGCTCGATCCGCACATTTCGCCGGCCGCGGCGGATTTCCAGGTCCCGCGCGTGGCGCGCGAGCGAGGGATGCCGGAGGAGGAGGTTCGCTCGATTGTTCGGGCGCATACCGAGGGCAGACAGTTCGGCTTCCTCGGTGAGGCACGGGTCAACGTGCTCGAGTTGAACCTTGCGTTGGATCGCGAGAAGGCGGGTCTGAAGACCCGCCTCTACACGTCTGCAAAGCGATAGCCGACCCAGGGCTCGGTGAGAATGTATTGCGGGGCCGACGGGTTGGGCTCGATCTTCTTACGCAGCGCTCCAATCAGCACCCGCAGATGCTCTGGTTGCCCGGCGGCGTGCGGTCCCCAGATCGCCTTGAGAATCACGCGGTGCGTCAGCACTCGTCCCGGGTGCTGCGCCAGATAGATCAGCAACTCGAACTCCTTCGGCGTCAGGCGAACTTCCTCGCCGTCGCGAAGCACGCGGAAGCGCTCGCGGTCGATCACCAGGCCACCGCGCACGATTGGCTCACTCGAAGGTGATGGGCCGTCCACTCGCCTGAGTGCCGCGCGAATGCGCGCCAGCAACTCCTCTGCGCCAAACGGCTTCGTCACGTAGTCGTCGGCGCCGGCATCGAGGGCCGCCACTTTGTCGCCTTCGGCCCCGCGCGCAGAGAGCACGAGAATCGGAACGCCGGTCGCCTGTCGCATCTGACGACAGACATCGACGCCGTCCATGTCCGGCAGGCCAAGGTCGAGGACGATCAGATCCGGCTTGTCTCGTTCGACGGCATCGAGGCCTGCTCGTCCGGTCATCGCAGACAGGACGTCGTATCCGCGCGAACGAAGCAGGGGAGACACGGTGCCCAGGATGTTGGGCTCGTCGTCCACGATGAGGATGCGGGAAGGCATGTCTACTGCGGCACCGGTGCCGGCCGCACCGCTCCCGGAATCACGAGCGAGAACTTCGCCCCACCCCCCGGCACATTTTCCGCCCAGACTCGTCCGCCAGCGGCCGCAAGCAATCCACGCGTGATCGAGAGCCCCATGCCGGTGCCGAACGTCGTTTGCCGCGCAGACTGTCCTCGATAGAAGCGCTCGAAGAGATGTTCGAGCTCGCCGGCGTCCAAACCTGGTCCCTGGTCGGTGACCGAGATGCGCAAGCCGTCGTGGTCTACGCGGGCATCTACCGCAATCTCGCGGCTTGCCGGCGAGTACTGCGCCGCGTTCTCGAGGATGTGCGATAGCGCACCGGACGCGAGACGCGGATCAATCTCGACCTCGAGGTCGCCGGTGGCATTCACCCGCAGCGCGCGTCCTTCGAGCGTCGGTCTGACATAGGCGATCGCAGCGTCCACGACATCTTCCGCCGTCACCCAGTCTCGATCGACACGGATCGCTGCGGCGTCGATCCTCGCCATATCGAGGATGTCCTGGACCAGGCGCGTGAGGCGACTCAACTCCGAGATCGCGGCGCGCGACTGATCGCGCCGCTCTTCCGGCGAGAGCTCCTCGCGCAGGTTCTCGACGGCAACCCTGATTGCGGTCAGCGGTGTCCGCAGGTCGTGGCTGAGCGACGCGAGCAGCGCGGAGGCCAAGTCGGCCTTTTGACGAACGAGCTCCGCTGCATCGCGCTCTGCCAGGAACTGCGCCCGTTCGATCGCGATGGCGACGACTCCTGCCAGTGCGTCGAGCGCGCCGATGTCGATCGTTGACGACGCCGCCGCGAGCAGACCGATCGCCTTCGTGCCATGTCTCAACGGAACGATCGTGATGTCCTGATTCGATCCCAGGCGCACGTGGCCGCCATACGCTCGCTGTCGCGCATCGAACTCCACGACGCCGCGCGCTTTGGCAAGCGCCATGTCCAGGACCTGGGTGTCGATCGCGACGTCCTCGTTTGCGCCCTGATAGATCCGCCAACCCTGATCACCGGGAAGGCAGATGGCCACTCGCGAAAGCTCGAAGCGGCGAGCCACATGCCGTGCGAGCGCCTCGATCGCTCCTGTCGTCTCCGTCGTCAGGAGCACGTCCCGAGTCAGATCGAAGAGCCGGGTGACTTCGTTGCGGCGAGCGATGGCCTCACGCGCGCGGGCCTGCACTGCTGCCGACAAGTTGCTTGCGATCACGGCCACAACGAGGAACGCAAAGAGCGCGATCCAGTTTTGCGCATCGGCGACCGTCAGCGTGCCGAGCGGCGGCAGGAAGAAGAAATTGAAGGTGAGCGTTGCGGTGATGGCCGTGACGGTGGCGATCCACAAGCGCCCGAATGTCGCAGTCGCGAGCACGACAAGGAGGAGCACCAACGCCACCGTAGTGGGGCTGACCTCCGGGAGCGTCCTCAACACGAAGGCTATAACTGCGATCGTGAGGACGCCGCCGAGCAGCACGGCGATGTCGCGGGCGGGGATCGGACGGGCCATCGGTACGCTGATTCATTGTGCCATCGCGCACGAGCCCTGGACGCGCGTCACGGCTTTCTTATGGACTCTTTACGCCTTTCTTAGTGACGGGCACACTACGCTCTGATCGGATATGAGCACGGTCGCGAATGTGTCGCCGTCACCGGTTCAACCCGAGCAGATCAACGCGCTCATGGCGGAATGCATGGCGCTCGAGCAGTTGCGCGTCTTCCGACGACTGCTCGTGATGCGATGTGGTGGCATCGCGGCGACGCTTGCCGTCGGCGGGCCGTTGCTGGGGCTGCTGCATTCCTTTGCTTATTGGCTCAGCATGGGAATGTTCGTGTTGGCCCCGGCGGGCGCCTGGATCGCCGAGCGCCGGCGAGAGCGCGGCCTTAGCGAGAAAGTCGTAAAAAGTTCATAAGTACAGGCCCGTTGTCGCGGATCGGGCGGGAGCGCCGTCCGATAATCAAAAGAGAGTTGTCCAATTCGTTATCGACCCCCGCGCCGGTAGAAAGTCGGATCAGCGCACACGCCACGAGCTCCCGCAGTCGCCTCCTGCCGCTGACGTTGACCGCTCTCGGTGTCGTGTACGGCGACATTGGCACGAGCCCGCTTTACGCCATGCGGGAGTGCTTCTTCGGCTCGCACCCCGTCCCGCCGACGTACGAGAACGTGCTTGGCGTCCTGTCGCTGATCATCTACGCGTTGGTGTTGGTCATCTCGATCAAGTACGTCGCGATCGTCATGCGCGCCGACAACCAGGGCGAAGGCGGCATCCTTGCGCTGACGGCACTCGTTCCTGGACTCAGACGAACAGGCGGAGTTTCTACCCGCCTCGCAGAAGGGCGTCCCATCCTGATCGCGCTCGGCATCTTCGGAACGGCGCTGCTCTACGGCGACGGCATGATCACGCCGGCGATCTCGGTACTCAGTGCGGTTGAAGGCCTCGAGGTGGCCACACCGCTGTTCCAGCCGTATGTCGTGCCGTTGACCGTTGCGATTCTGATCGGCCTCTTCCTCATTCAGCGTTACGGCACGCATCGCGTCGGCGGTCTCTTCGGGCCCATCGTCATCGTCTGGTTCACGACAATCGCTGCATTGGGAATCGGATGGATCGTGCAGGAGCCAGCCGTATTGGGTGCGTTCGACCCTCGCCACGCGGTGACGTTCTTCAGCGGCAACGGGCTCACCGGGTTTGCTGTGCTGGGTGCTGTGTTTCTCGTCGTCACCGGCGGTGAGGCGCTGTATGCCGACATGGGTCACTTCGGCAAGCAGCCGATCCGGATCGCGTGGTTCGCGCTTGTGCTTCCAGCACTGCTCCTGAACTACCTGGGCCAGGGAGCCCTGCTGCTCGAGAACAAGAGCGCGACGCACCCGTTCTTCCAGTTGGCGCCGACGTGGGCGTTGCTACCGCTCGTCGTGATTGCGACGGTGGCGGCGATCATCGCGTCTCAGGCACTGATCTCAGGCGCGTTCTCGATCACGCGTCAGGCGATGCAGCTTGGTCTCGCGCCGCGCCTCGACGTCGAGCACACGTCCGCACAGGAGATCGGCCAGATCTACGTGCCGCAGGTGAACTGGGCGCTGATGTGTGCCACGGTGTTCATCGTGATCGGCTTCGGCTCTTCGAGCGATCTTGCCGCCGCATATGGCATCGCCGTCACGCTGACGATGGTCATCACGGTGTTGCTGCTATACGTGGTCATGACAGAGCGCTGGAAGTGGCCGAGGCCAGCCGCGTTGTCGGTCATGGCGTTGTTTCTGGTGATCGATCTGGCGTTCTTCGGTGCGAACGCGCTGAAGGTGCTCCAGGGCGGGTGGGTCACACTGGTAGTGGCGTTCGTCATCTTCATCCTGATGACGACATGGAAGACCGGGCGGAGACTGGTGGCCGAACGGCTGACCGCTCGTGCGGTGTCGCTCGAGGACTTCATGGCCACCGTCGAGGCCGTGCAGCCCGTTCGCGTTCCGGGAACGGCTGTCTTCATGACCGCACAGCCCACCGGCACGCCTCCCGCGCTCGCACACAACCTCCGCTACAACAAAGTGCTGCATGAGCATGTGATCGTGCTGACGGTTTCAACGGGCCAGGTTCCTCACGTGCCGTTCGAAGAACGCCTCTCGGTGCAACCGCTCGGGCACTCGCTGTTCAACGTCCGTGTGCAGTACGGGTTCATGGAAGATCCCAACGTCCCGGAAGCGCTGCTCCAGGCACGCGAACAGGGTCTTCACGTCGATCTCGACGACACGACGTATTTCCTCGGGCGCGAGACGATCATCGTCGCGCGTAGTCAGGGGATGGCGGTGTGGCGGGAAAAGTTGTTCGTGCTGATGGCGCGTAATGCCGTTCGGGCGACAGCGTTCTTCCGTCTGCCGCCCGAACGCGTGGTGGAGCTAGGCGTTCAAGTCGAGATGTAACGTCAGCTCCAGCACATTGGCAACTCGGGATGGACCTGGCACGGGCCGCCTTGCACGGCCGGCGGCGGAATCTCGGGCGCACACAGGTCTTCCTCGTTGAGTCGCGGTGCAGGGCCGGCTGCGACTTCGGGCGGCAGCGCGTGCTCCAGCACGTCTACTACTAGCAAAGTCTCGGTATCCAACAACACAAGGTCGCGATCGACGAATCGATACTCGACTTCATTTGGCAAGGCCGGCAGGTAGTCGAGAGCGACCTGCGTTACGTCGGCCTCCGCTATTTGCGCGCGACGCATGGCGATGAGGAGCTCGCGCCGGATATCCGCAGCCACTCGCGCTGTGAAGATGTCGCCTCGCGGTGTGGCGATGCGCGCCTCGACGATCGCTTTGCGGTGAGCCTCACGCGTCCGCTCGGTCTGCTCGAGATCTGTTCCTCTCGTCAGGTGCGCCATCGGGCTCTCGAGCAGTCGATGCAACTCCAGATAGCGGTTAACCGCCGTCGTGAACTCCGTCACCGCTAGCGAGTGTTCAGCCACTTGACGATGGCCATGGCCAAGCACCGCCTCTGCGTGAGCCGGAATCGTTGTGAGTGCCAGTACTGGAAGCAGGAACAGGACGAAAGCTGCCATGGTGACCCTCCGCTTCAGCCAAGGGCAGTTTTGATGCCAGCGCGCGGAGGCCCGATTGTTGCTCCAGCCCAGGAAAACGGTGTGAACGAACGGGTTCCTTGGGAAAGATTCCGCAGCGCAGCGAAATCTTCCCAGGCAGCAGCGAGCGACGCATATGACAACTTCAACACGTTGGTTTCTGATCCTTGGCGCGTGTCTCGTCACTGCGACACCTGCGTTGGCGCAGGCTCGCACGAAAGAGGCGCCATCCATCTCTATCGACTCGCTCGTCGGACGCGACTCCTTCGAGCGGTACTGCGCCTCGTGTCACGGACCGCAGGGTCACGGGAACGGTCCGGTGGCCTCCGAGCTTCGAAGCCGTCCCGCGGATCTCAGCGCTCTCGCACAACGAAACGATGGCGCGTTTCCGCGCGACCGGGTGCGCCGTCTGGTGGCCGGCGAGGGGGCGCTCTCCGCGCACGGCACCAGTGAGATGCCGGTCTGGGGCCCGATGTTTTGGATGTTCGAATCAGACGGACGCGTGCGCGAGCGAATCGAGAACCTGCTGACATATCTCGAGTCGTTGCAGCGGCCATCCACCGGTGTGAACGATCCGGGCGCGCTGGCCTTTCGAACGTATTGCGCGAGCTGTCATGGGCCGGCAGGGCGAGGTGATGGCCCTGTTGCCTCGCAACTGCGTCAAAGCCCGCCAGACCTGACGCAGTTCAGTAGCCGCAACGGTGGCGTGTTTCCGAGCGTACGGCTCGCGCGCATCATCGACGGCCGCGACGTCGCCGCGCATGGCCTCCGCGAGATGCCAGTGTGGGGCGATGCGTTCATGGCTACGCCCGGCGGACAGACGCCGGATCAGATCGAGAAACGCATTGCGGCGATCGTGAAGTATCTCGCCGGCCTCCAGGAGCGGCCGGCGGAGTAGGTAGAGTCGAGGCCGTTACATGACCTTCGCGCGGCGCATCACCGCTTCGCACTTCTGACGAATCTCGCGAGCGACCTCGTAGGGATCGCCCTGCTGGAATTTCGGCAGGAACAGTTCAACTGACAGCGGGCCGGAATAGCCCTTGTCGGAGAGCGTGCGCAGCATCCGGTTGAGCGGCGCCACGCCGTCGCCAGGAATGATGCGCGTCGTGTTGTCGAGCAACTCGCGCGGCATGTCGGGGACGTCCTGGAAGTGGACGTGCCCGATCTCGCCATTGCGGATCAAATCCAGATCCTCGAGTTTATTCAGCCCCGAATAGAAGTGATAGAAGTCGAGCAGCGGCGCGACGTTCGGGTGCGCCGCCTCCCGCATCATCTTCAGCATCGTGGGCAGCGTGCCGATGAAGGTTGACGTGCGCACGGCCTCGGCCATCACCACCATGCCGAACTGCTTGGCGATGTCGCCGTTCTCGCGCATGTTGGCCACGCCGCGCTTGTAGTCCTCTTCGGTGAACTTCTCGGTCGTTGGCGTCGGTGAATAGATCTTCGTCAGGCCCAGAGAGGCGAACTGCTCGCAGCGTTTCTTGAACGCGTCCACTTGTGCGGCTCGCTTCGGGTTGGGTTCCCACAGCCCGAACACGCCGCACGCGCTCGAGACAGGTGTCAGCCCGAGATCGGTCAAGACGCGTTTCGCGGCGGGCAGCGAATCGGATTTCAGGAACTCGTCGAGGAGGTTGTTCGTCAACTCGACGTTCTTGATTCCGGCCTTCGCCCACCCTTCGAGCGATTTGCGGTAGCCCGCGGCCGACGATGTGTTTTGGTGAAGCGAGAGTGTCATTTTGCCAGCCGCCGACACGGCTCGAGCGGCCGCCATGACCGCCAGGGGAGTAAGAAGTAGCGTCCGCCGTGAAAGCATGGCGGATTGTAGATCAAGCTTGCTCTTCGAGGAACGAGGCGAGAAACTCCTGCGTCCGCGCCAGGCCGCCCCGGTGAGACCACGCCTGGCGATCCACACGCTCGCAGATCTCCATATCCGCGCAGAAGACCTCGTGCATCTGGCGGCCCATGCCGCGGTCGAAGACGCAGACGTTGCTTTCTTCGTTGTGCGCGAACGATCGGTTGTCGAAGTTGGCGGTTCCGATCGTCACCCACACGCTGTCCACGACCATCGTCTTGTGATGGAGCATCGTGCGGTTGTACTCGTAGATCTCGATGCCGGCCTCGAGCAGGCGGCCATACAACCGCACGCTGTTCTGACGCGCGATCCAGTTGTCGTTGCGGATGCCCGACACCATGATCTTGACGTCGATGCCGCGTTTCCTCGCGTCGATCAGCGTGTCGATCGCCACGGCGTCCGGGAGGAAGTAGGGATTGGCGATGTAGATGGACCTCCGTGCGCACACGATCGACAGGTAGTACATCGTGCGCACCGTTGACCCGCCAGACTCGGGAGAACTCATGAGCGTCTGGGCAGCGAGCGGACCGCGATTGGCGATCGTCGGGTAATACATCCAGCCGCTGAGAAGCTCGCCGGTTGATTGCTGCCAGTTGTGCGCGAACCCCGCCTGTAGCGGGACGACGGCCGGGCCTTCCACTCGGACCTGCACATCGCGCCACTCGTGTGGACCACGCGCGTTTCCTCGCCAGTGGTCCGCGATACCGGCGCCGCCCGTGAATGCGATCTGACCGTCTACGATGAGCGACTTGCGGTGCGTGCGGTTGTTGAAGCGGCCGAGCGTGTACCAGTGAATGGGGTTGTACCAGGCTACCTGGCAGCCGCCCTCATCGAGTAACCGAAGAATCTCGGCGCCGATGCTGGCCGACCCGATTGCGTCGAGCAGAATCTTGACGGTCACGCCGGCCTTCGCGCGTTCAGCCAGCGCGCGCGCGAACTCCAGCCCCACTTCGCCTGCCCAATAGATGTATGCCTCGATTGTGATCGAGACCTGCGCTTCCCTCACCGCATCGAGCATGCGTGGGTAGAACGCATCTCCGTTGTTCAGGATCTCGATCACGTTTCCTTCGGCGAAAGGGGCGCTGCTTGCTCCGGCGATCGTCGCGAGGAACTCCTCGGACTCGATGTCGAACTCGTGCGAGAGCCCGTAGCGTGGTGGGGCAGCGGCGGGCGTCGTCAGGTAGGACAGCAGCGCCATCACGCCCATCCCAAGCGCCCAACCGAGCCGGTCGTAGACGATGAATGCGACGCAGGCGATGGCCCATGGCCACCATGACCAGAGCAATCGTCTGGCGCGTGCGCCTGGACCGAGCGCACCTTTCGCAATCCGGCGACGACGCTTGACGGACGGGACACGAACGCCGTGTCTATGCTGATGGAGCGACCAATCGATTGGCCGGCTGCGTGGTCGCGTGCTTCTCGTTGTCCGAGACACTCTGGCTTGGGTTGCGACCATAAATCGTGCCGTCTTGATGGCGGGTCCGAAGAGCAGGACCCGCCCTACGAACGTTGGTTAAAGAGGAGGCCCGCCCTGCGTCAACGGCCGCGAAACAGCTCGAGCAGAGCCGTGGTCTCTGCGCGGATCGCGCCCTTGAGCGTCGGCTCGCGCTCGGGCGCCCACTCGGGTGAGTGAGGCGCAGGCACCGGGATGCCGCTCTTTCGCGCCTCGGCGAGCTTGGTCGGATGCACGGCGCCTACGTGCAGCAATGCGGACGGCACGCCCGCGAGGCCGTACTCGGAAAAGTCTTCCGACGTCATCTTCGCTGGCATCTCGACCACGACCGAGTCGCCAAGCCCCTTCTTCAATGCGCCGGCGAGTCGCGCTGTAAGCGTCGGGTCGTTGAACACGGCAGGATTGCCTTGCGCCGGCGTTTCAACCAGCGGTTCTTTAGGCGCGCCCGCGGCCGTCGCTTCTCCTTTCGCCACGCGTCGAATCGCTGCGAACGTGCGAGTGCGAACCTCGTCGGTGTAGGTGCGCACTGAAAGCTGCAATCGAACCTCGTCCGGGATCACGTTGGCCTGAGTCCCACCATGGATCGAGCCGACGGTGATGACGATCGGCTCAACGGGATTGTTCTCGCGCGACACGATCGTCTGCAGTGAAAGGACGATGCGAGAGGCGAGGACGATCGGATCGATCGTGTTGTGCGGCATCGCGCCGTGACCGCCGCGGCCGTAGACCGTGATCGTCACGGTGTCCGACATCGCGCGGAAGAGACCGGGGTGATAGCCGATCGTTCCCGCCGGCATCGTGTCGTCGTCGTGAAACGACAAAGCGAAGTCGGGCTTCGGGAAACGTGTGAACAGACCGTCCGTCAACATCGCCTTCGCACCGCCGAGTCCCTCTTCCGCTGGTTGGCCCACCATCATCAGCGTGCCGCTCCAGCGGTCGCGGTGTTCGGCCATGAGCCGTGCGGTTCCGGCCCACGCGGACATGTGAAGGTCGTGGCCGCACGCGTGCATCACGGGGATCGACTGGCCGGCAGCGTTCTTGGTGACGACTGAGCTGGCGAAGGGCAATCCAGTCTTCTCTTCAACAGGGAGTGCATCGAGCTCTGTGCGCAGCATCACCGTGGGGCCAGGGCCGTTCTTGAGGATGCCGACGATCCCGGTTTTGCCTATGCCTGTTGTGACATCGAAGCCGAGCGCCTTCAGGCGCGCCGCGAGTTTGCTGGCGGTCTGAACTTCCTGAAATCCCAATTCGGGAGTGCGATGGAGATCGATGTAGAGCGCGTCAATATCGGGAAAGATGGCATCGACTTCGGCGGGAGTCGGCGCAGTCCATCGCGCCCCGGATTGCGCCGAGAGCGTGCAGGTCGCCACGAGTGCGACAACACCGCGTGCGACGATCGATCGACGTAAGGCTGGTGCCGGCATCGAAGGTGCGGCTATTGTGGCACGGCGTTACCGTCCGACGATGACGGTCCAGGTCTGGTCGGCTTGCTGCACCAATCCCTCGACATCGGAGTCGAGGACGAAGCGCTCACGCACCAGGTCGGAGGCGGCGCGCCTCACGCGCTGAAGGTAATCCTGCCGGTTCGTGTATCGCTCCTCGATCGACGGCCGCGAGTCACCTGATTGTTCTCGTTCCGCGCGCGTCTTTGCGAAGGCCTGATACGATCCGACGAGCCCGGCCAGATAGCGCAGACCACTCAGCTGAAACGTGGATACATTCCATCCCGTATGCGTCCCGAGCGGCACGGCCACCTCCGGCAGTGCGATGCCGCCTTCGTCATTGCCATCGGCGTTCACCTGGGGCACGAGCACAGGGAATGCGGCTCCAAGTGATGGCGGTTCGTTCGTAATCACTTTTGTTGCGGCGTAGTCGACGCCGTAGTCCATCCGCCACACGCCGGGCATGTAGCTGGCAAACGGCAGCGACGGGACCTTCGGGAACTGAACCGCGTCGCGAGGTACGAGTTGGCGTCGCGCGAGGGTGGGGTAGCGAGACGGCGGAGGCTCGGTGCCGTTCGTGATCCATTTGTCGAGATCGATTAGCAGCGCACGCAGCACCCACTTCTGATCGGCGAAGTTGAGCGCGTAACGAGTCTGCTGCGGCGTCGGCGGCAATCCGCCGGATGCGTGAGGCGTGCCCGTGAGGAAGTAGAGGCGCGATGTCGATGCGAATGGGACGTCGGACGTGCCCGCCTCGTTTGTGTGCGTCAGCGAACCGGCCCGCGCCCAATACTCGGTGGAAGAGAACGTGTAGAAGATGCGCGGGACAACCGAGGCAGCCTTCGCCTTCACGAGCAGGCCGTCATCGGTGAACGGTGGAAGGTCCACCGGTCGAAAGATCGACAGGACGGAATTGCCGGCCTGTCCCGGGCTGGCGAATCGATGATTGAAGCTGCCGCCGCCGGCGCCAGCCGATGCGACCATGAGGCCGTCGAATGCTGCGCGACTGCGCTCGTCCTGATTGAAGCCGTCGCGCACGAACTCGCGAAGGAACCGTCCGCTCTGCGAGTAGCCGAAGCCGATGACGCGTCGCATCAGCGCCGGGTTCTCGCGCAGCGTTGCCGTGCTGCTTCCGTACTTCAGATACGACGCGAAGTCGCGCACGGCTGCGAGACCGAGGCCCGCCACGGGTGATCCGGTCGCCTTGTAGATCACCTCGTTGAGCCCGGCATCGAAGCCAGCGGGG
>Ga0315912_10001251_pt1 | contig 32671 bp, 12 predicted proteins | sample VfabasoilMG_FD_204469 | JGI IMG/M metagenome (GOLD analysis project Ga0315912, IMG submission 204469) | Garden soil microbial communities collected in Santa Monica, California, United States - V. faba soil | ecosystem: Environmental > Terrestrial > Soil > Garden | place: USA: California...
CGCAGAGACGAGTAACAGTTGCGATGTGGTGCTCGGCGTAGTGGAGGGTGTTGCGGGCGCTTCTTCTAAAATGACATGGGCATTCGTGCCGCCAATGCCGAAGGAACTGACTCCGGCGCGGCGCGGCGCAGTGGCTTCCCACGCGCGCAAGTGGCCGTTCACAAAAAACGGGCTACGCTCAAAATCAATTTCTGGGTTGGGCGTTTCAAAATTCAGACTCGGCAGGAGTTCGCGGTGCATGAGCGCCAACACCGTTTTGATGAAACCTGCCACACCCGCCGCCGCGTCGAGGTGACCGAAGTTGCTCTTGACCGAGCCGAGCGCGCACCAGGGGGCATCGCTTTGCCCATAAACCTTGGTCAAGGCGGCGACTTCAATGGGGTCGCCGAGGGGCGTGGCCGTGCCGTGCGCTTCGACATAAGTGATGTCGCGCGGTTCTAAATTCGCCAGCGCCAACGCTTCGGCGATCACCGCCGCTTGCCCACTCACGCTCGGCGCGGTGTAGCCCATTTTGTCTGCGCCATCGTTATTCATCGCGGAGCTCTTAACAACTGCATGAATGGTATCGCCGTTGGCAAGCGCATCGTCTAAGCGTTTGAGCGCCACCACGCCCACGCCGTTGCCGCCCACGATGCCACCACCGCGCGCGTCGAACGGGCGACAATGCCCATCAGGTGAGAAGATCATGCCATCTTCATATAAATATCCGGAGGTCTGCGGCACGGCAATGGTGACACCACCGGCCAGCGCCAGATCACACTCGCCATTGAGCAAGCTCTGGCAGGCCATATGAATCGCCACCAGCGAAGTAGAGCAAGCCGTCTGCACACTGACACTGGGGCCGGTGAGATTTAATTTATAGGCGACGCGCGTCGCCAAATAATCCTTATCGTTGGCAAGCATGACCTGATAGGGGCTGACGGCTAACTGCGCCTGCGCAGGATACAAATTTCTCAGTAAATAACTATTGAAACCGGCCCCGGCAAACACGCCCACCGCTTGCCCCGCCGCATCTTGTGCGGCGTGTTCCAGCGCGTGCCACGCACATTCTAAAAACAAGCGGTGTTGTACATCCAAGACTTCGGCTTCGCGCGGGGAGACGTTGAAGAAGTTGGCATCAAACAGTTCAATGTCGTCTAACACTGCGCGCGCTTTGACATAGCGGGGATCGTTCAACACTTCGGGCGCGACGCCCGCCTGAGCCAATTCTTCATCCGTGAAGAACTTGACCGACTCTATGCCCGCGCGCAAATTGTGCCAGTAGGCGTCGAGGTCGGGCGCGCCGGGGAAACGGCACGCCATCCCGATGACGGCGAGGTCGTTAGCAGAGTTACTCATAACAAAATTCAGGCCAGTTGTCTTTCAATAAATCGCACCGCATTCGCCGCGCCGTCCTCGTGTTGCAAAGTCTGGCTGACAGCGGCGAGGCGGTGGCGCAAAGGTTCGTCGGTGAGCAAGGTGGCGAGCGTCGCCGCTAACGCTTCGGTGGTGAGCGTTTTTTGCGGGAGCGGGCGCAACCCGAGTCCACGTTGCGCCAAGACCTCTCCCCAAAAAGGCTGATCACCTAAAAACGGGCAAAGCACCGCCGGCAGGCCATAGCGTAAACCAACGGCCGTCGTGCCAGCGCCACCGTGATGCACCACGGCCTTCATGCGCGGAAAAAGCCAATCGTAGGGCACGCTATCCAAAACGAAACACGTCGCCGGGAGATCGCGCTCTACCAAACCGCCCCAACCCGTGACTAAAATAGCGCGCTGTCCACTGCGGCGCACCGCCTCCACCACCCGCTGTGTCAATTGTTCCGGGTCAAGCCCCACCATACTGCTGAAGCCAATTCCCAGTGGCTTTTCGCCTGCCTCTAAAAACGCTTGCAAGGCCGGCGGTGGTTGCCAGCGCGCGGCGTCATCTAAAAACAAATAACCACACGCGGCATATTCGGACGGCCAATCGGAGGGGGAGGGTAACACATGCGGGCTGTAGGTGTAAAGGATGGGGATGCGCCGCCCACGCAAGAACCAGTAATTTTCAAAACGCCGAATGCGCAGATGGAGCGTGTCGCGCGCCCAGCGCGCGACATCGGCATACATGCTGAGCCAGCCGAGGCGATACCATTCATAACTCAAACGATTCGCCCAACCGCCCCAGCCAATTTTTAGCGCGCCGATCATCGGGAAGGCGCGTGTGGGCGACATATTGGGCATCACCGAGGTCATCAGCGCGGGGATGTTCAGCGCTTCGGCGATGTGATAAGCAGGCGTGAGCATCGTATCGTAAATGAGCGCGTCTGCGCCCTGCGCGGCGGCCCAGCAATCATCCAGCATCGGGCGCACCAGTGTTTCAAATGAATCGGGCGGCGCTTGGCCTTCGTTCATCGCGGCGCGGCCTTCAGTGGTACTCATAAACTCGCGCATGTTTAACCGTAAAGGCGCATAGCGTACGCCGCGCGTTTGAACTTCGGCTTCAAACTCGCGTCCGGCGGCGAGGGTGACGGCCCACCCAGCCTGTTGCAAGCCGCACGCCAAGACGATGAGCGGTTGCACATCGCCGCGCGTGCCAAAGCCCAGGAGTGTAATGGAACGACTCATGCGCGGGCGCGGCTCCGGGCGGCTAGGCGCGCCTGACGGCGGTCATTAGACGCAACAGAAATTGGCGGCGACGCGATGGGCGCCACAGGCTTAGATGGCATGGGCGCGATATGCCGAGCTAACGTCTGAACCGTCGGGTGCTGAAACAACTCAACCATCTTGAACGAGCGGTTGAAGGCGCGCTCCAATTTCACGCGCACTTTGCCAAGCAAGAGCGAATGCCCACCGAGGTCAAAGAAGTTATCGTGCAGGCCTACCTGCGGCACGTTGAGCGTTTCGCGCCAGATAGCGGCGATTTGTTGCTCGACTTCCGTTTGAGGCAACACCGTGGAGGTGGGCGCTAGCACCGGCGCGGGCAAAGCGGCCCGGTCTACTTTACCGCTGGGCGAGAGCGGTAATGCAGGTAGTACGACATAGTGCGCGGGAAGCATGTAGTCCGGTAGGCGAGCGGATAGGTGACTCGAAAGTTGGCTAGGCAGGTTATCGCGTTGTCCATTCGTCGCAGAGCCGCGTGGCACAATATAGGCGACGAGGCGTTGGGCATCACCCTGGCCGTGAAGTATGACCACCGCTTCGCGCACGGCCGGGTGTTCGGTGAGGCGCGCTTCAATCTCGCCCAGTTCGATGCGCAAGCCGCGCAGTTTCACTTGGAAGTCGGCGCGGCCTAAGTATTCGAGCGTGCCATCCGAAAGGTAGCGGGCGAGGTCGCCAGTCTTGTAAAGAGATGAAGGATAAGGGAGAAGGGATGAAGTTGGTGCGGTGATAAACTTTTCTCGGGTCAGTTCAGGCCGATTGAGATAACCGAGGCCGACTTGCACGCCGCCAATATAGAGATCGCCCGTGACACCAATGGGCACGGGGCTCAGATGTTGATCGAGGACGTACATTTGCGTATTCGCCACTGGGCGGCCAATGGGCACAATCTGGCGCGAGTTGGGTTGGCAATGCCAGTACGTCACATCCACAGCGGCTTCGGTAGGACCATAGAGATTGTGCAATTGGACGTGCGGTAATTTTGCCCACACGCGTTCGCACAGATCGTAGGGCAAGGCTTCGCCACTGCACATGATTTGCCGGAGCGAGGCACATTTTTCGACGCCCGGCTCTTCGATAAAGAGTTGTAACATCGAAGGCACAAAGTGGATCGTCGTCACTCCGGCGCGTTGAATCGTCTCGACTAAATACCCCGCGTCTTTGTGACCTTCTGGCTTGGCGATGACCAATCGCGCACCGGTGAATAAGGGCCAGAAAAACTCCCACACCGAGACATCGAAACTAAACGGCGTCTTTTGCAACACCACATCCACTGGCGTAAGGCGATATTCATCTTGCATCCATCGCAAACGATTGACGATGCCACGATGCGTATTGAGCGCGCCTTTGGGCCGTCCGGTTGAACCCGAAGTGTAGATGCAGTAAGCCAGTTCCAACCCGCTGGGCAAGTTCACCGCGTGGCGCGTCTCCGGCCATGCGGCATCCAGCGCGAGCGTGGGGGTGTCGGGGAATAAGTGCCCCCATTTGGTCTGAGTCAAGATCAGCGGTGTGCGCGCATCCTGCGCCATAAAACTCACGCGCTCCGGCGGATAAGTGGGATCAATCGGCACATAAGCCGCGCCCGCTTTGAGGATGCCATATAGCGCGATCACCATTTCGAGCGAGCGTTCTAGGCACACGCCTATTAACGTATTCGGTTTAACACCACGCGCTACCAAAATCTCCGCGAGACGATTAGCACGCTGGTCGAGTTCAGCATAGGTGAGAGTCTCGGCACCGAACGTGAGCGCGGGCGCGGTGGGTGCGCGGTGGGCTTGCGCTTCAAAGAGCGTGTGCAAGGGCTGAGTTAAATCATAGTCGCGCGCGGTATTGTTCCAAGTCGCGAATTGCGCGAGTTCGGCGGGTGTGAGCAGGGGCAGGGCATCAAAGGGCGTTTCGGGCGCGGCGAGGGCGGCGCTGAGCAGTGTTTCAAAATGGGCCGCCATGCGCGCTATCGTCGGCTCATCGAAAACATCAGGGTTGTATTTGAGCGACACGCTAAACCCGGCGGGCAGTTCGTTTACATCCAAATGCACATCAAACTGCCCTTCCATTTGTGGCAAGTCATACGGCTCAAGCACGAGACCGCTCACGCGTAAGGCCTCGCCCGCGTCCAACATCGTTTGCAAACGTTGATACGAGAACATCACCTGAAACAACGGCGCGCGGCTCGTGTCGCGGTTCGGGCGCAAACGCTCCACCAGTTTGAGGAAGGGATAGGCTTGATGCTCCAAGCCATCGCGCACCAGCTGGCGCGTGTGCGTTAGCAAGTCATGGAAGGTCGCCCCGGCGTTCAACTTTGCGCGCAACACAATGGGGTTGACGCAATAACCGACCACCCGCGAAAACTCGGCTTGGGTGCGCCCCGCCGTAGGTGAACCGATCAGAATATCCGCTTGACCCGAATAACGCGCCAATAAAATTTGAAACGCGGTCAGCCAGACCATGAACGGTGTGGCGCTCTCGGCTTGAGCCAAGGCACGCACCCGCGCCGCAAGGTCGCTTGAGAATTGAATGGGCCAGGATGCGCCGCGATAGGCGGGCGTGGGTGGATGGGGGCGGTCGGTGGGCAGATTGAGCAGGGGCAATTCACCCGCGAGTTGTGTTTGCCAATACCGCCATTGCGCTTCACCCGCGACGTTGTTAAGCAAGTCGTTTTGCCAGCGCACAAAATCGGCGTAAGTGTGCTGGAGTGGCGGCAAGTCCGCAGTTAGGCCTTGAGTTTCGGAGGCATAGAGCGCGAGCAGTTCTTCGGCTAGTTGCCACATAGACCACGCGTCACAAATAATGTGATGAAAGACGAGCAAGGTCACATGGTCTGTGGGGGCGAGGGAGAAAAGATGCGCACGCGCCAGCGGGCCGCGCTCCAAATTAAACGGGCGTTGATAAGCGGCGCGCGCGGCGGCCCACACCGCCGCGTCAGCTAGGCCTGTCGCGTCGTTAATTTCAAATAGCGCCTCTGGGCTGGGCAATACCTGTTGGAGCGGCTCGCCCTCGCGGATTGGAAACACCGTGCGTAAGGCGATATGGCGTTGCAATAATTTTTCCCACGCTCGGCGCAACGCTTCCACTTGCAACGGCGAACGCACGCGCCACGCAAACATCGTGTTATAGGCGGGCGTCTCCGGCGCGGTTTGCGCGACGAACCACAACGCCTTTTGCCCAAGCGAGAGCGGCAGTTCGTCGTTTGCCATTTCCGACGACACAATTTTTAGCGGTGCGGGCACAACCGCCATTTCGGCCACGACCTGCGTTGCCAATTCACGCGCAGTGAATTGCAACAGTTTAGAAAGCGGCACCGTCACTCCGGCTTCGGTCTCCAGGGTGTGTTGCAAGGTGGTCGCCATGAGCGAGTCCACGCCCAGATCGGGCAAGGGGCGTGTGGTATCCACTTGGGCCACTGGCAAACGCCCAATGCGCGCGATCTGTTCGGCAATGAAATTCAAAGCGAACTCGGCGCGTTGGGCGGCGGCGAGGGCGGCTAGTCGCGTTTTGAATGTCGTTTCGCTGGCGGTGGTGGGCACCGACTCAGTCAAGCCGCGCAACAAAGCTGGGACGCGCCCGTTGTGGGCTGTGAGTAATGTCGGCCAATGCACCGGCCACACACCGACTTGCGCGACAGATTGCCCCAGCAATGCGTTCAACACTTGCGCGCCCGCCTCCGGCGCAATTGCCCGAATGCCTTGCGCCGTCAAGCGCGCTTCATCAGCGGCGCTCAGTTGCGTTGCCAAGCCAATCTCCGACCAACGCCCCCAATTGATGGACAAACCGGGCAGACCCATTTGGCGGCGGGCGTGCATCAAGGCGTCAGCGTAGGCGTTGGCGGCGGCGTAGTTGGCCTGCCCACGCGAGCCGAGCAACGACGCAGTAGACGAATACACCACGAAGAAATCCAATGCCCACTCGCGGGTTAAGGTGTGCAAGAGCCAAGTGCCGCGCACTTTGGGCGCGCACACTGCTTCAAAGTCTTCCCAAGTTAAATTGCTCAGGCTCCGATCGGCGAGGACGCCCGCCGCGTGGATCAGGCCGCGCATGGGCGGTTGGGCGCGGGCGACTTCGGCCAAACACGCGCGCAGTTGCGTTTCATCCGCTACGTCAACCGCATACACGCGCACTTGCACCCCAGCGTTTTCGAGTGCCTGGAGAACGGTCAGGGTTTCGGCGGAGGGCGCGCGACGGCCTAAGAGCGCGAGATGCCGCGCGCCATTTTTAACCAACGTTTGCGCGGCGTGCAGGCCGAGGCCAGTCAGGCCGCCGGTGATCAGATAAGTGCCATCAGGCCTTATCCCCGGTCTTAGTGTTTCTTGTTCAGTGTTCTTCGTATAACGCACTAAGCGTCCAACAAAGCGTGCGCCATTGTGCCAGGCAATGTGCGTTTCATCGTCGGCGGCGGAAAGTTCGGTTACGAGAGAGTCGAAAGCATCCACATCTACGCAACGCACCGACCAGCGCGGGCGTTCTTGGGCGATGGTGTTGGCCAGGCCCCAGAGCATCGCCGCTGTCGGTTGAACGGGCGCATCATTAGGCGTGAGGGCGTGTGCGCCGCGCGTGACCCAGAGCAAACGTGGGGTGGCAGTTTCGGGGAGGGCTTGAACGAGTTCCAAAGCACGCTGACAAATTAAATGCGAGTCGGCCTGCCACAAGCCGATGATGTGGCTCGCGTGCTTAATCGCTTCCCGCCAATCCGGTTGCGTGGCGGTGAACAGCGCGACGGGAATTTGATGGCCTTGTAAATGCTTGAGCAAGGCTTCGCCTGTTTCCAACGCGTCGTTCAAAATCACGACGTTCTCTGGCGCTTTTTGCGAGGCGATGGCGGCGGGTTGCCAAGCGAGCTGATACCACCCGTCGTTAATGAGCTGGCGCTGGCGCAACAAACTCGCGCGCGTGGCGCGGCGCAACTCTAAGCCTCGTAGTTCGGCTAAGACCTGACCGGAAGGATCGGCGAGTTGCACATCAACCCGGAGAGCGTCGCCGGTGAGTTCGCCGCGCAAACGACAAAAGAAGCGCGCCGGGAGTGGAGCATACGCTGTCACTTGTGCCACACCGCTTGGCACCGCGATCACATCCTCTTCGGCGAACGCCGCGCCAAGCGCATGGAAACAGGTATCGAGCAAAGCCGGATGCAATACATAGCCAGCAGTTGACAAAGTGGCGGGCATGTTCACTTCGCCCAACACGTTGATCCCCGTGCCCCGCCAGACGCGCGTCAGCCCACGAAAGTGCGGGCCATAGTTTAGGCCGAGCGCAGTGTAACGCGCGTAAAGTGTTTCAAGCATCACTTCTTGGGCGCATTCGGCGCGCCAGTTAGCAAGGTCAATCGCTGGCGCAACCACTGCCTCAGCGGTGAGGGAGAAGCGGGCGTGTGTCACCCACTGTTGTCCTGCGTTGTCGTAGCTCAGCACGCGCCCCTGATTGTGCGTGACGAGCGTTTGGATTGTCTTAGAAGAATGGTCTGACCACTCCAACGCTTGTTCAATGGCGAGCGTTGAGAGATATGGCAAACTCAGGGCACGTCCTGCGGCTAGCGCCAGTTCAATATAGCCCGCGCCGGGGAACACTACCGCGCCAAACACCACATGCTCGGCGAGAAAGTCGCGCGGCGCAAGGTGCGCTTCAAAATAAGTCGTTTCCGAATCAGCGAGGCGCAAGCGCGCGCCTAATAACGGATGCTCAAGCCTATGGCCCGGTGACGGCGCAGTGACAGCTTCGGCCCAATAGCGTTGACGTTGAAACGGATAGGTGGGCAATGGCACGCGCCACGCATTAGGATACATGTCCGCCCAATGGATTGACGCGCCTGCTACAAACGCGCGGGCCACTTCACGCAACGGGCGTTGAGCGGCGGAGAGGGCGGTTTGCTCGGAAGTGGCAACACCAGTGAAAACACCGTCCTCGATTTCGCCGCGCGTGAAGGCCATCAACCGCACGCGCATCTCAGCCATGGAGGCCGCCTCTACGGCGAGGCGGTGAGCGAAGCGCCCCCGGCCGGTATTGGCGGTGAAGCAAATATCGGCGAGGGCCTCGTCGGTGGAGGCTAAAAATTCAGCCACGCGCATGGCGAGGGCGAGCAACGCGGCTGAATTGGGCGCGGAGAGTGTGAGCAGGTGTGGCGCGGGTGCAAGTTCGCGCGCAGGTAAGGGCGGCGCTTCTTGAATAATAAGGTGGGCGTTGGTGCCACTCACGCCAAACGCACTCACCCCGGCAAGGCGTGGGCGATCTGAACGGCCCCACGCGCGCGGCTCAGTGGGAACGACTAATGGTTGCGACCAATCAATGTGCGGACTAGGGTTTTTGAATGGCGGTTGTGGCGGCAACATTTCGTGTTGCAGGGCGAGGATCACTTTAAACAAACTCGCCATACCTGCCGCCGCTTCCAAGTGACTCAGGTTGGCTTTCACCGCGCCAACTTGTAATGGGCGGTCAGTGGGACGCTCTGTGCTAAAGACCGCACTGAGCGCGCTCATTTCTATCGGGTCGCCGAGGGCGGTGCCGGTGCCATGGGCTTCAACATAATCAATGTCGGCTGGTTGCAGTTTTGCGGCTTGTAACGCTTGCCGAATCAATGCCTGTTGCGCCACGCCGTTTGGCACAGTGAGGCCACTGCTGGGGCCGTCTTGATTAATCGCTGATGCGCGAATCACGGCTAGGATATGATCGCTTTGGGCGAGGGCCTCCGAGAGGCGTTTGAGGACAATGATGCCACATCCTTCGCCGCGCCCGTAACCATTGGCGCTGGCGTCAAAGGTTTTGCACACGCCATCCGGCGCGAGGGCTTGGGCTAAGGCCAGCGTGCCTTCCGGCCAGAAGATCAAGTTCACACCGCCAGCTAACGCCATGTCACATTCGCGACGGCGCAAAGCGTTACAGGCTAAATGGATCGCGGTGAGTGCAGAGGAACAGGCCGTGTCTACCGCGAGACAGGGCCCATGCAGACCAAAGGTGTAGGCCAAGCGCCCGGCGGCGGTGTTGAGCAAGTTGCCAGTCACTTCATAAAAGTCGGCCGAGGCCGAGGGGCGCGACTCGCTCACCACGCGCTCATAGTCGTGACCCGTGATGCCGATGAAGACTCCGGTTTGGCTACCACCCAACCGCTCTGGCACTTGCCCCGCGCACTCTAAGGCTTCCCAACTTACTTCGAGCAAGAGGCGTTGTTGTGGGTCGAGCGCGATAGCCTCGCGCGGCGTCAACCGAAAGAAGGCTGGATCGAATTGATCTACGTCGCGGAGAAAACTGCCCCACCGCAACGCTTCGGGCGCGGTCGGCGGCAACGGGGCGCGGTCGGCGGGCCACGCGGTGACGGTATTCGCTCCGACGCGCAACAGTTCCCACAACGCTTCGGGGGTATCCGCGCCGCCGGGGAAACGCCCGGCGAGACCGATGATGGCCATCGGCTCAGCCTGTTCGCGCTCTAGCGCGTCGAGTTTAGCACGGGCCTCTTTCAGCGCGAGGAGAATGCGTTGGGAGTCGGAAAGGGGGGGCAAAGCAGTCACGATGAGTCGTTATTTTCGCTTATCTTTTTCCGGCTCGGCGCTGACCTGAAACCGCTCGTCATAGGCGGCCATGCCGATCACAGCGACGCGCAAGGCATGGACTTTTTTAGGGTCAGGCCATTCATCACCGATGAATTCCTTGAGCTGTTTAGTCAGCGCTGAAAATTCTTCATTGGTTTTGCGCGGGTGGTACACGAGCAAGAGGCCGAGCCATTTTTGCGCGGCGGTGAAATCATCTATCGCGCGGTCATGCAGGGGCGTGCCGGGTTCGGCTTTGGCGCTGTAGGCAAGGCGCGAGAGTTGTTCCAGCGCGTTGCTATACACTTCTTGCAATTGACCGCGCAACCACAAATCGGCTTGACCTTGTTTTTCGTTGCGCCACCGCTCACGCTCTTGGCGGTTCATCACCCAAGTGGTGATGAACGAACCGAGGAGGCTAATGACGCTACCCATACTCGTGGCGATGATAATGAAGGTGATGTCCATAAATTACTTTCGATCCACCCAACCCTAAAGGTCTGACAGACCTTTAGGGTTGGGTTATTTTGCCAGCGCTTTTTCTAATTCGGCTAACTCCAGCGCAATCGCCTCAGCGACTTCAACTTCGGTCAGCTGGGTTACGGCTTCTACAACGTGATCGGGCGGTGTGGCGGCGGTGGGCGTGAGATTGAGTTCGCGCAATAGATAAGCGGTGAGCGAGTAGATATTCGGATAATCGAAGATCGCGCTGGTGGGCAAAGGCGCGTCGAGCGCGGTGATGAGGCGCTTTTTCAACTCCACCGCCAGCAATGACTCCATGCCGATCTCAAAAAAGCCACTCCGAATGTCGGGCAAGCGTCCGGCTTCAAAACCGAGCAAGGCGGCTACCGTGTGTTGCAGATAGGCGTACAACAGCGTTTGTTGCGCGGGCGCGTCGGTGGCGTTTAAGAGTTCGGCGCGCAAATGGGCGGGAGATTCGGCGGGGCGCGTAATAGTCGCCCCACGCGGCAACTGCTCTAGCAAGGGCTGGATGCCCCGCGCCTCGTATACTTCGCGGAACTGCGCCCAATCCACCCGGGCGATGGTGCGGTGTGAAGCGCGGGTCGCACATAGATCGTGCAGGGCTTGTAAGTTCTCGGCGGGCGACAACGCCTGCACACCGGAGCGGTTTAACCAGTGCAACGCTTCATCGGTCGCCATCCCCCCACCCGCCCACGGCCCCCAGTTCACGCTCAAAGCAGGTTGCCCTTGTTGGCGACGATGATGTGCCAGCGCGTCTAAAAACTGATTGGCCGCCGCGTAGTGCGCTTGGCCTTTCGACCCCCATACGGAAGCGATGGATGAAAACAAAATGAAGAAATCCAAATCGGCGGTGAGGGTGTGCAACCACCACGCGCCATGAAGCTTCGGGCGTAATACCTCGCGCACTTGCACTTCGGTGAGTTGGGTCAACGCTTTCGCGCCGGGCAAACCGGCGGCGTGAATAATGCCGCGCAGGACACGCCCGTCTTTTTGCGCGTTGTGTAACACGGCCCGCACAGCGGATTCGGCGGAGATGTCGGCGGAGAAAACTTGAACGGTGAGGCCGCGCTTTTCCAGCGCGGTCAGCGCCACCCGTTGCGTGTCACTCGTCACGCCGCGCCGACCGACTAACGCTAAATGCCGTGCGCCGCAATCGGCTAGCCACTCGGCAACCTGCAAACCCAGCACGCCCAGGCCGCCGGTGATTAAGTAAACCGCATCCGGCGCGACAGTGAAAGCAGTCGGCGCGGCAGAGGCTGATGAACGCGTGAGCCGCGCGACGTAGCGTTGCCCATTCCGAAGCGCGATTAAGTTTTCGTGGTCAGTCGCGTTTAGAGCGCGCGCCACGAACGCCCAATCGGCGGCGGTGGGCGCGGCGGGCAAATCTATCACGCCGCCCCAAATTTCGGGGTGTTCTAACGCTACCGCCTTGCCCACGCCCCACAATGGCGCATCAAATATATTAAGCGGCTTGGTATTTTCAATGGGCGCGGCGTTGCGCGTGAGAATCCATAAGCGCCCTGCCCCGTGTTTGATCAGGCGTTGCGCGACTTCAATTAACGCCACACACGCCGATTGCGCGGCTTCGGGCGAGTCTAAATTGTCCGCCGAAAACAGCACTTCGGGCGCGGCGGGCCAAGCGGTGTGCAACGTATGCCCAGCGACTTGCAACGCGCGTTGCAAGTCGCGCTCCGCGTCATTGACCAGTACGACCTCGCGCGGCTGATTTTCGGCGGGGGCAAGTGGGCGCAAGGGCCAAGTGATTTGATACGCCACATCGCTTAACGCCATCGCTTGTGGTGGGTTCGCCATAGGTTGCACCGTTGCCCAATAGCGTTGACGCTCAAAGGGGTAGGTGGGCAGTTCGGCGGAGCGCGGGTGTTCAGCAGGATAAAACGCTCGCCAATTTAAATTCAGGCCACACTCGTAGAGTTCGCCAGCCGCATGCAAAATGTCACGCTCGGCGCGTAAGGACGCAACCCAGAGTACGTCGGCCTCCAGCACGCTCTCTTGCCCCAGCGTGATCAACGTCGGCTTAGGGCCGATCTCTACAAACACATTTGCGCCGATGGTGCGCAAGGCTTGCAGGCCATCGGCGAAGCGCACGGCGGCGCGCGCGTGCTTCACCCAATACTGAGGCGAATCGGCTTCGGTATTCACGTTTCCGGTGACATTGGAAATTAAATCTATTTGCGGCGTGTGATAAGTGATCGAACGCGCCACTTGTTCAAACTCCGCCAACATTGGCTCCATGAGCGGCGAGTGAAAGGCGTGCGACACTTGCAACGGCGCGACCTTAATGCCTTGCGCGCGGAATGCGCTGGCGAGTTCAGCCAGTGCGGCCTTTTCGCCCGACAACACACAACTTTGTGGGCCGTTGATGGCGGCTACTTCAACGCGCCCAATGTATGGGCGCACCGCATCTTGCGCGGCAGACTCCGTTAACCGTACCGCGAGCATGTCGCCCACCGATGGCAACGCACCCATCAAGCGCCCACGCGCGATGATCAGTTTCATTCCATCAGCGACGCTGAACACGCCCGCCACACACGCCGCCACATATTCGCCCACGCTATGCCCTAACACCGCATCGGGTGTCACGCCCCACGCGCGCCATTGTTGCGCCAGCGCGTATTCCAGGGCAAACAACGCGGGTTGCGTGTAAGTAGTTTGGTGGAGGCGAGGGTCATCATTGAAGATGATGTCGCGCAACTCGGGCAGATAACTCATACACTCGTCAAAGGCGGCGCGATAAACCGGCCATGTTGCATAGACCTCACGCCCCATGCCATTAAACTGCGCGCCCTGGCCCGTGAACAGAAATGCGATCTTTGGAGTAGCCAACGCAGAGGAGTGCGAATTGAAGGCAAGTTCTTTTAAAGAGCGCGTAACAACCGCGACGCGCTGAGCAAAATGATTGCGCCCAACGTTGCTGGTGTAGGCCACCGCGCTTAACTCTTCAGCGGGCGTTCGCGCCAAGTGTGTTGTCCATTGCTCGTGCATAGCGCGCAAGGCGCTTGCGCTCTTGGCAGAGAGCGTGATCAAATATGGGCGTTCAGGCGATTTCTCCGGCGTAGTTTGCGGCGCGGCGGCTAACACGAGATGCGCGTTGGTGCCGCCAAAGCCAAACGAGCTCACGCCCGCTACATCGCCCGCCCATGCGCTGTTTTCGGTGAGGACTTTCACCGGCCATTCCCAATCAATCAACGCGTTGGGGGTATGAAAATGCAAATGGCGCGGCAACTGTTTATGGCGCAACATCAAGGCCGCCTTGATCACGCCCGCTACACCCGCTGCCGATTCCGAATGACCGAAATTAGTTTTCACCGAACCGACATACAACGGGCGTGCGCGTCCCGGCGCAAACACCGCTTGCAATGCGCCCATTTCTATCGGGTCGCCGAGGGCCGTGCCCGTGCCATGCGCTTCGATATAACTCACCTCATGCGGTTGCAGGCCCGCGCGTTGCAAGGCCTCGCGCATCACCGCTTGTTGCGCCGGGCCGTTAGGTACGGTGAGGCCCGTCGTGCGTCCATCGTGATTAACAGCGGAGCCACGGATAACCGCGACTATCGAATCGTGATTAGCGATTGCATCGCGCAAGCGTTTGAGGACCAACACGCCACACCCATCGGCCCGGCTAAAGCCATTGGCGGAGGCATCAAACGTTTTACAGCGCCCATCCGGAGCGAGCATTTGGGCGCGCGAGTGGTTGACGCTGATGATGGGCGAGAGCAACAAGTTCACGCCGCCCGCCAATGCTACATCACATTCTTGTTGGCGCAGGCTTTGGCAAGCGTAATGCAGGGCGACGAGCGAAGAGGAACAGGCGGTGTCAATCGCCAAACTTGGCCCGTGTAAACCGAGCAAAAATGACAAACGCCCAACGGTGACGCTGTGCGCGTTACCCGACGCGACAAAGGGGTTGATGGCTTCAGGGCCGCCGCGCAAGAGCAAATCCACATAGTCGTGGCCGCCTACGCCGATGAAGACGCCCGCGCGAGTGCGCGCCAACTGCTCTGGTGCGAGGGCCGCGTTCTCCAACGCCTCCCATGCCACTTCTAACAACACCCGCTGTTGCGGGTCAAGGTACAACGCCTCGCGCGGGGCGATGCCGAAAAAGTAGGGGTCAAAATCGGCCACGCCCGCCATAAAGCCGCCATGCCGCGTGATGATCTTCCCCGGCGCATTGGGATCGGGATCGTAGAATGCGTCCGCGTCCCACCGATCGGGCGGCGTTTCGGTGATGGCGTCTACCCCATCCAACAAGGCGCGCCAAAAGGTCGCGGGCGAGGTGATGTCACCCGGATAGCGACACCCGATGCCCACAATGGCAATCGGCTCACTGCGCGTGGCCTCTAATTCGGCTACTTGCGCCTTGAGCGATTGAATGGCGGTGAGAGCGCGGCGGAGGCGCTCGGTTTGGTCGTTAGGGTCCATGCACGTGTAATCGTCGTAGCTTTAACCTCATCCCCGGCCCTTCTCCTGAACGAAAACATGTTCAGGAGAAGGGTGAAACCCAGAGACTTGTGGGGTGAGGAACGCTGCAAAATAGGATTGCTTCATCTTCAAAGCACTCTCCCCATCAGGGGAGAGACGGAGAGGGTTCAAACGCCTCACAAAGACGCCAATTCCTCGTCTAGCTTCCGCGCCAGTTCTTCTTCGGAGAGCGCACTGAGATCGGGCGCAGTTTTTTCAACGGGCGCGGCTTCGGGCGTGGGCGCGTGGGCGCGCAAAATAAACTCTACGACAGCGTTCACCGAGGGCGAATCAAAAGCGAGCGTCGCGGGCAAGGCGAGGCCTAAGCGTTTTTGGAGTTTGTTGCGGAACTCAATCGCCGTCAGCGAGTCGAGGCCGAGATCAAAGAAGCCTAAGTTCATATCGAGCGCCGAGGGAGTATCCCACCCCAACACGGTGGCGGCTTGGGCTTGCACAGCCTCAAGGAGCAAGGCGCGTTGTTTTTTAGGATTCAGCTCGGATTGCCAAGCCAACAGCATGTTGCCCTCAGGGACGGCAGTGAGGGCGGCGGGCGCGAGTTCGCGGAGGCGGGGACTCTTCACCATCTGCGTGAGGCGCGCCGCATCGAGCGGCACGATGGCGCATTGGGCGAGATCGCTATTTAACACTGCCCCCAAAGCGCGCAAGCCCATCTCGGGCGAGATCAAATCCACACCCCACTTTTGTTTATCCAGATTGACCCGCGCCGCCGCGCCCACTTCGGCCCACGCGCCCCAGTTAATGCTGAGGGCTGGCAAATCACGTCCGCGCCGATAGTGCGCTAGCGCATCAAGAAAAGCATTGGCGGCGGCATGGTTGGCTTGCCCTGCGTTGCCGAGGAACGAGGTGGTAGAAGAGAACAACACAAAAAAGTCGAGTGGTGTTTTGTCGGTGAGGGTGTGCAAATTCCAAGCACCCGCCACTTTGGCGGCTAATACTCGCTCGAAGCGCTCCCACGTTTGTTGCAGAACAATGCCGTCATCCAATTGCCCCGCCGCGTGGATGATGCCGCGCACGGGAGTGGGCAAAGTGGTGAAGGCAGTTTTGAGTTCGGTGAAGTTGGAGACATCGGCCTGGAAGGTATGGACGATGATGCCCTGCCCGCGCCAAGCGGCGAGTTGGGCGCTCACGTCGGGCGTGGGTGGGCGGCGACCCAACAAGGCAAGCTGGCGCGCGCCATTTTGAATGAGCCACCCGGCGACGAGCCAGCCTAAACCGCTAAGGCCACCCGTGATGAGATAGAGGCCGTCGGCGGCGAGGGCGATCGGTTTAACTTGAGGCAGGTTGGGTGACAAACGACTCACATAGCGTTCGCCGTTGCGCCACGCGATTTCGTCTTCATCGCCAGTGTGGAGTAGATCGGGCAGGAGCAACGCCGCGCTCTCGACGGCAGACTGGTTTGGCACGGCCAAGATGGTCGCGCGCCATTCAGGGTGTTCCAACGTTAACACGCGGCGGAAACCCCACACGCCCGCCAATGGCAAATGGCTTTCACAAGGTGTATCGCTGGTGGGCGTAATAAGCCACACACGTGGGGTGCAACCGTGCTTCGCCAGGGTGTGCACGATTTCCAAAAGGGCGCTGTTACTAGATCGCATCGCTTCGATCTTGTCTTCGATTGAAGAAGGCGCGAACCATAACACGAGGTCGGTGGCCGCGAGGGCGTCGGTGGTGAGCGCCTGTTGCAGTCCCACCAGTTGCGCGCTAAGCGCTTCCCGGGCCGCCTGATCTTCTGTCTGGATGAACCAGACGCGATCATTGGGCGGAGTGGAGGGCAGAGCGAGCGGTTGCGGTCGCCATTCGAGGGTATAAAACCAATTGGGCAGGGCCGCGTTTTCGGCGGGAAACAAGCGATCTAAAACGCGCTTGACGATGGGCAGTTCGGCTTCGGTGAACTCGGTACCGAGTTGTTGCAGGGCGGTGGCGCGATCAACGCGCGGCACGTTGGGGGTCGCGGGTGTGCCACGCCAATAGCGTTGTGGTTGCCACGGATACGTTGGCACGTCTGCTAAATGCCGCGTGTAGGGTTGATCAAAATTATCCCAATTCACCGAGCCGCCCAAGGTATAAAACTCGCTCAGGCTGGTTAACAACGTTTGCCACTCGGCCTGGGGCGGGTTGAGGCTGGGCAACCACAGTGCCTCGGCCTCCGGTGCGTTTTGTTGCGCTAAGCCTAAGAGCGTGGGTTTAGGGCCGAGTTCAATAAACACCTCGGCTCCAGCGGCGAGGAGCGTTTGGAAGCCTTGAGCAAAGCGCACGGGCTGGCGGGTGTGTTGCGCCCAGTAATCCGCGTTGAAGGTGGTTTGAATTTCGCCCGTGAGATTAGAAATGACTTTAATGCGCGTCGCGTGATAGGTGAGCGTTTGCGCGTGGCGCGAAAATTCTGACAGGAGCGGTTCGACAAGGGGCGAGTGTGAGGCGACCGCAATGTTGAGCGGCGTAGCGCGGAACCCCGCCGCGTGCAATTGAGCCGCAATGGATTCCACCGCTTCGCGTTCGCCAGACAGCACTAAGTTCCCCGGCGCGTTGTAGGCCGCAATCGCTACGCGCGGTTCATTCACTAAGGCGGCGCGCACTGTGGCTTCATCCGCCGAGGTCGCTAACATCAAGCCGTTCGGCGGAAGTTCGCTCATCAAACGTCCGCGCGCGGCGATGAGTCTTGCGCCATCAGCGAGCGTGAGTGCGCCCGCCACACAGGCGGCGGCGATCTCGCCCGCGCTGTGGCCCATCATCCACTGCGGTGCCAGGCCCCAGCCTTGCCACAACTGCGCCAGCGCATACTGCAAGGCAAACAACAGCGGTTGCGCTAAGGCCTGCGAGAGCGCCGCTTCCTGCGGTGCGGCGTGTAAGAGCGCCACTACATCCACACCGAGCGCCGCAAAGCGTGCCGCACAATCGTCAAACGCGGCGCGAAAAATGGGTTGCGTCGCGTAGAGCGTTTGCCCCACGCCTAATTGTGGCGCACCTTGCCCGGTGAACAAAAAGGCGACTTTGGGTTTTTTACGCTTGAGCGGTGTGCCTGCGGTGAACTTGTGTAACGTGGCAATCGCCTGAGCTGAATCGGGCGCGATGATGGCGGCGCGCTGTGCCCAATGCGCGCGGCGCGTGTTGACGGTGAAACTGAAATCAGGCAACGCGGCCTTGGTCAGGGCTTCCGCATACGCCTGAGCCGTTGCACGCAACGCGGTTTCGTTTTTCGCGGAGAATGTGAGTAAGTGCAACGGGCGCTCAACAGCGGCGGGCGCAACTGTGGGCGATAGATATTCCCCGACGATGACATGCGCGTTCGTCCCGCTCACGCCGAACGAACTGACTCCAGCAAGGCGCGGGCCGCTCGGCCAGGCGGTGAGCGTGGTCGGCACACGGAGGGCAAACTCATCCCACGGGATGCGCGAACTGGGTTGTTTGAGATTCAAGTGGGGCGGGAGGGCGTTGTGGCGCAAGGCGAGAATGACTTTGATGAGGCCCGCCATGCCCGCCGCCGATTCGAGATGCCCTAAATTAGTTTTGACCGAGCCTATGAGCAACGGTTGATCAGCAGGACGATTGACGCATAGTTCTGCGCCGAGGGCGCGCACTTCAATCGGGTCGCCGAGGGCCGTGCCCGTGCCGTGCGCTTCCACATATTGAATCTCAAGCGGGTTCACGCGCGCGCGGCGCAATGCCTCGCGGATGAGCGCCTGTTGTGCCGGGCCGTTCGGCACGGTGAAGCCGCTACTCGGCCCATCTTGGTTCACCGCCGAGCCGCGCAACACAGCCCAAATCAGGTCGCCATCGGCGATGGCGTCGCTCAAGCGTTTAAGGACGATCACCCCGCACCCTTCGCCGCGCACGTAACCATCGGCGGCTTCGTCAAAAGTCTTGCAACGCCCATCCGCCGCGAAGAAACGCGCCCGGCACAACGCCGCCGTGATCTCTGGCGACAGGGTGACGTTCACGCCGCCCGCCAACGCGAGGCGGCACTCGCGCGCGCGTAAACTTTGGCAAGCCAAGTGCGTGGCCGTGAGCGAGGACGAACACGCCGAGTCCACCGTGAAGCAAGGGCCCTGCAAACCAAGCGTGTAGGCGACGCGCCCAGCCAGCGCATTGAGCGCATTGCCTGAACCGAAGTACATATCTAAGTGTTCGCCGAGCAACAAGCGTTGAGCGTAATCGGTGGTGGTTGCGCCGATAAACACGCCCGTCGCGCTCTCGCTGAGTTGCGCGGGCGTTTGCCCGGCGCGCTCCAACGCCTCCCACGCCACCGTCAATACCAAACGTTGTTGCGGGTCCATGCTCTGTGCTTCGCGCGGCGAGATGCCAAAGAAGGCCGCGTCAAACTCATCCAAGCGCTCCAGAAAACCACCGAGGCGCACATACATCTTACCGGGCGCGTCGGGGTCGGGGTCGTAATAAGCATTGAGATCCCAACGTTCGGGCGGCACTTCGCGCAACGTTTCGCGCCCGTCGCGCAACACCTCCCAATATGCTTCGGGGCTATCTGCGCCGGGGAAACGACAACTCAATCCGATGACGGCAATCGGTTCATGCTTTTCGCGCTCAACCGCTTCGAGTTTAGCCGTGGCTTCTTCTAAGGCGTGCAACAAACGTTGTGCGGTGGGGGCGGTCATGCGACTTTCAGCAACGCCTCCAACTTCGCCAATTTTTCTGCCATTGCGGTTTCGAGCATTGCCTCCGAGGGAGCGACGACTTCAGCAACCGGCGCGGAGGCCACCCGCACCTCCGTTTTCCACTGCAACACGCTCTCTGCTAAGTGGCGAGCGGCGCGCTCCAACGTCGGGTAATCAAAGGCCAGCGTCGCTGAAAGACGCACACCCAATTTTTGTTCGAGCCGTTTGCGGAGTTGCACCATCATCAACGAATCCATGCCCAACTCCGAAAAGCCGACATCCGCCTCGGGCAAACGCTGGGGCGGATAACCCAACACCTGCGCGACTTCCCGTTGCGCGCGTTCGATCAACGCCTCCAGTTTTTCGGCATAAGTGGGTTGATTGAACTCCCAACGTTCAACTGCGATGGCCGGTGCGGTGTTGGCGAAAGCGGTAAACAAGGCGGCGTGAGGCGTGGCCTCCAACAACGGTTGGAAGGTCGCCCAGTCCACATCAGCGATGACCAGTTGAGGGCGGTGCGTATTGAGCGCAACGCGCAGGGCCTTGAGGCTTTGGGCTGGGGTGAATGCTCGGAGACCCAGCCGCTCCAATTGGGTTTGCGCTTCGGGCGAGACCATGCCCCCCCCAGTCCACGGCCCCCAGTTCAGCGTCAGGGCGGGCAGGCCGCGCGCGCGGCGATATTCGGCTAGCGCGTCGAGGAAGTGATTGGCAGCGGCATAGTGGGCTTGGCCTTTGCCGCCCCACACCGACGCAATGGATGAGAACAACACAAAAAAGTCGAGCGGTGCATCGGCGGTGAGCGCGTGCAGATGCCACGCGCCCCACACTTTGGGGCGCAAAGTAGCGGCGAGCGTTTCTGGGGTGAGACTCCGCAACGGCTCGTAACCGGGCACGCCCGCCGCATGGAGGATGCCGCGCAACGGCGGGCAGACGAGACGCAGACTCGCCAACACTTTGCGGAGCGCGTCTTCGTCGCCTACATCGGCTCGGGGGGTGAACACTTCCGCCCCAGCCGCTTTCAGCTTTTCTACTGCCGCGCGTTGGGATTCTGTCGTCACGCCCGACCGACTGAGCAAGACGATATGCCGCGCGCCGCGCGTCACCAACCACTCCGCCACTTGCAGGCCGAGCGCGCCTAAACCACCCGTGATCAAATAGCCACTCTCGGCATGGATCTCAATCGGATGCGGTGCTTCCAAGTTGGCGGGCGCGAGGCGGGGCGTGTGCCAAGCGCCTTGCCGCGCGGCGAGCAAACTGGGTTGAGGCAAGCGCACGCCTTCCGCTAATATGGCGGCGGTGGAGGTGAGGCCGAGATCGATCAGCCCGCCCCAAATTTCAGGATGTTCGAGCGCGAGGCTTTTGCCCAAGCCCCAGAGCGGCGCGTGCGCTAAATTGAGTTCGGGCAAATGCACGCCGACTGGCGCGGCATAGCGCGTGACCAACCACAAGCGCGGCGGTTTTGGCAAAGCGAGCGCGGCTTGGGCCAACGCCAACACGCTCTGCACACTTACGGTTTGCGCGCGATTGAGCGTTTCGGTTGAAATGGGCGCGGCCTCAACTTCTAAACTGCCCAAGTGAATTACGCGCGCGAAAGGGGAGGCAGTCAACACTTGTCGGAAATCGGCGGTGGGGGCGGCGCGTACGACTTCAATACCATGCCCGTTTAGATGTGCAGTCAGTGCGTCGGTCAAGCCTCCGGCCTCGCCCACGATCAACCAACGCTCACCGGCCAGCGTCGTGAAAGGGAGCGGTTGAATATCGGCCAGAGCCTCCCAGCGCACTTCATAAAACAATTCGGCGAGGCGCGCTTGTTGAGGCGAACGCTGAAAGTGGGCCTGCAAGGCTTGCAACACAGTGGGCAAGGCGCTTACTTGGGCCGGGGTGAGATCGTGTTCGCGCGCCAGTTCGTGCGCGAGTTGGGCCACATCCACGCCACGCAGTAGATCGCCACTCGGCGCGGAACGTTCCAGCCAATAGGATTTCAAATCAAAGGCATACGTGGGCAAGTCCACCTTGCGGCGGGTGTAAGGTTGATCGAACGCGCGCCAATCAATGAGCGTGCCGTGTTGATAGAGCGTGCCGAGACTGGTGAGCAGGGTTTGCCAATCACTCGCTTGCGCGCGCAGACTTGGTAGTTCCAACCATTCAGCGTCGGGCGCGGTGGCGCGGGCGAGGTTGAGCAGAGTGGCGCGTGGCCCAATTTCGATCAGTGCGTTCACACCGCTGGCGATCAGTGTTTGGGTGCTGTCAGCGAACAGCACTGCTTCGCGCGCGTGGCGCGTCCAGTATTCGGCGTTGAAGTTCGTTTGCGTTTGGCCGGTTAAATTTGAGATCACGCGCAACGTGGGCGGGTAGTAGGTGATCGTCTCGGCAACGGCGCGGAATTCCGCCAGCATGGGTTGCATGAGCGGTGAGTGGAAAGCGTGCGACACCGTAAGCGGCGTGACGCGCGCAAAGGGTTGACACGCGGCCTGCACTTCAGCGCGCACGCCGGAGACGACGATTTGTTTAGGGGCGTTGATCGCAGCGATGGCGAGCGTCGGGTAATTGGCAATGGCGGCGCGCACGGAGGCTTCATCCGCGTCAATGGAGGCCATTGCGCCGCCGAAGGGCAGTGCGCCCATCAACCGCCCGCGCGCGGCGACTAATTTGAGCCCGTCGCTTAAATTCATCACGCCCGCCACACACGCCGCGACCAATTCGCCCACACTATGCCCCAGCACCATCTGCGGGCGCACGCCCCAACTCAGCCACAGTTGCGCTAGCGCATATTCCAACGCGAACAACGCGGGTTGGGTGTATTGCGTTTGATGCACCAGCGCGTCGGGTGCCTCGGCGGCGAACATGACTTCAAGCAAGGGCGTCGGTAGATGCGCTTGAAGAAGTTTCGCGCACTCATCCAGCGCCGCTTTAAAGATGGGTGAGGTGGCATAGAGGTCGCGCCCCATGCCCGGATATTGTGCGCCCTGCCCAGTAAACAAGAAGGCTACGCTCGGCGTAATTTTGGCGCGCGTCGGTTGCGCGGCGCGGAGTTGTTCGGCGAGCTCTTGAGTATTCGGCGCTACACCCGCCCACCGATAGGTCAAGTGTGCGCGGCCAGTGTTGGCGGAGTAGGCTGCATTAGCCAAAGAAGGCCAAGTTGCATCCGCGTAGCGGTTTTTGAGCGCATGGAACGCGGCTTCGGTTTTCGCGGAAAGCGTTAATAGATGAAGCGGACGCTCGACAGTTGACGAAGGTGTTGCTGAAGAGAGCGGCGCTTCACCCACGATGAGGTGGGCATTCGTGCCGCTCATTCCGAACGAACTGATCCCAGCCAACCGCGGCGCGGTGGTGCGCGGCCAAGCGTGGGGTTTGGTGTTCACCACAAACGGCAGAGACTCCCATGCGATATGCGGCGAAGGATGATTGAGATGAATGTGTGGTGGGATTTCTTCGTGTTGGAAGGCGAGAATCGTTTTGAGCAAACCAGCCATCCCGGCGGCTGGCTCCAAATGCGCCACGTTGGTTTTGACCGAACCCAAGTAGAGTGGCGTCGTACGGCCCGGCGCAAACACCTCGGCCAGCGCGTTTACCTCCAGCGGGTCGCCCAGTTTGGTGCCCGTGCCGTGCGCTTCCACATATTGAATCTCGGCGGGCGTGCGACGCGCATTGCGTAAGGCTTGTCGCACCAGCGCAACTTGCGCCGCGCTGTTTGGCACGGTGAGGCCACTGCTGGGGCCGTCGTGGTTCACCGCCGAGCCGTAAATCACGGCCAAGATCGGGTCACCCGCGCGTTGGGCTTCAGCCAGCGTTTTGAGCACCACCACGCCACAGCCTTCGCCGCGCCCAAAGCCATCGGCGCTGGCATCGAAGGTCTTACAACGCCCATCGGGGGCGACGGCTTGGGCACGCGCCAAAAACAAATTGACTTCGGGCGCCAAGGTGAGATGTACGCCGCAGGCCACAGCCAAGGCCGATTCGCGCGACCGCAGACTCTGGCAGGCTAAATGAATGGCGACCAACGATGATGAGCAGGCGGTGTCGAGCGAAAGTGTTGGGCCTTGTGCACCGAAGAGGAAGGCGAGCCGCCCCGCGCCAAAACATACACCACTGCCGGTACCGTCGTACATCTCAATCGCGGCGAAATCGCCACCATACAAACGGCGTTGGGCGTAATCATTTTCGCTGGTGCCGACAAAAATCCCGGTGGCCGTACCGCGCAAACTATCCGGCGCGATCCCGGCGCGCTCCAATGCTTCCCACATCGTCATCAGCATTAGCCGATGTTGTGGGTCGAGCGCTACGGCTTCGCGAGGCGAGATGCCAAACAACTCCGCGTCAAATTCATCTACCGCGTCGAGATACGCGCCCTGGCGCACATACGTTTTGCCGAGGGCTTCGGGGTCTGGGTCGTAGAGCGCTTCAGCGTCCCAGCGTTTGGGCGGAAGCGGGCGCACCGTGTCCACGCCGTTGTGCAACACTTCCCAAAATGCTTCGGGGGTATTGGCATTGCCGGGGAAACGACAGCCCGCGCCAATAATGGCGATAGGCTCAAACGAGTTGCCGCCGTTGGCTTCCAGCGCGTCCAGTTTGGCGCGCAACTCTTTGATGGTCAGCGCGGCCTTTTGCAAAGGCGAGAGCGTCTCCGGCGGCGGAGTCATGCGCGAGTCACTTTCTCAAATTCACTGGCGATCAAGGCTTCTAGTTCAGCCTCGCTCATGTCGGTCACTTGTGGCTCGGCAGTTGGCGGAGTGGCCACGGCTGTCTCCCAACCCAGCAAGCCGCTGAGGTACAGCGTAATCGCCTGCACGGTGGGGTGGGCAAAGGCGGTGGTGGTAGGCAGTTTCATCTCGAGCAATTCTTCTAAGCGATCTGCCAATTCCGCTGCCATGAGCGAATCCATCCCCGACTGGAACAGCCCTTTTTGAACGTCTACCATTTCGGGTTTGGCGTGACCCAACACCTCGGCCACCAGTTCGCGAACCTTTTGTCCCAATTGCGCGCGCCGCTCGGCCAACGATAGATCGGCGAGCGACAAAACGAATTTGGATTGTGTAGCGACCGGCGTAATGTTCGGCGTTGCGTCTAGTGCAGGTTGGGTTGCCTGTATGGGCGCGGTTTCCACACGCCCGGGTTCGGCGGATGACACTTCCACATTGGGCAACGGGTCGGCCCAAAAATACTTCAAGTCAAACGCATACGTCGGCAGTTCTACTTTGCGGTGGGCGTAAGGTTGATCAAAGGCTCGCCAATCAATATCCGCGCCATGTTGGTAGAGCGTGCTTAGGCTTGTGAGCAACGTTTGCCAATCGCTCGCTTGGGCACGCAGGCTCGGCAATTCCAACCAACCGGCCTCGGGGGCGGTGGCGCGCGCGAGATGCAGTAAGGTGGCGCGCGGCCCGATTTCAATCAACGTATTTACGCCACTCGCGACCAGCGTTTGCGCACCACTGGCAAACAACACCGCTTCGCGCGCGTGGCGTGTCCAGTAATCCGCGTCAAAGCGCGTGTGCTCACGCCCCGTTAAATTGGAGATGAAGTGGAGGGTCGGCGCATGATAGGTGAGCGTTTCGGCAATCGCGCGGAACTCCGCCAACATGGGTTGCATGAGCGGCGAGTGAAACGCATGGGAAACTGTGAGCGGCGTGACGCGCACGCCTTGCGCGTGAAAGTGATCGCTGACCGTATGGGCTTCGGCGTGTGCGCCGGAGATGACGACCTGATCGGGCGCATTGATCGCGGCGATGGCGAGGGCGGGATAGCCGTTAAGTGCGCCCCGCACGGCCGTTTCGGGCGCGCCAATGGAGATCATGGCTCCCCCGACGGGCAACGCCCCCATGAGCCGCCCGCGCGCCGCCGCTAGTTTTAAGCCATCGCTCACACTGAAGACACCTGCGACACAGGCCGCGGCTAACTCGCCCACGCTGTGCCCCATCACCACTTGCGGGCGCACGCCCCAACTCAACCAGAGTTGCGCGAGCGCATATTCGAGGGCGAACAACGCGGGTTGGGTGAATTGTGTTTGGTGAACCAGCGCGTCGGGTGACTCGGCGGCGAACATGACCTCGAGCAACGACATGGGCCAATGTGTTTGCAACAACTGAGCACATTCATCCAACGCGGCTTTAAACACAGGAGCCGTAGCGTAGAGTTCGCGCCCCATGCCCGGATATTGCGCGCCTTGTCCGGTGAACAAAAAGGCAATGTTGGGCGCGGTGTTGACCAACGTGGGACGAGCAGTGCGCAGTTTTTCCGCAAGGTCAGCCACGTTGGCTCCTACGCCCGCCCACCGATAGGCGAGATGCGCGCGACCCGTGTTGGCGCTATAGGCCATATCGGACAAGGCACTCAGAGAAGATTCGGCATAGCGACTCTTCAGCGCATGGAAAGCGGCTTCGGTTTTGGCAGAGAGCGTTAGTAAATGTAGTGGGCGTTCTAGCGTTGGCGCTGAAGTGTCTTGGCGTGGCGCTTCGCCGAGGATGACATGGGCATTCGTACCGCTCATACCAAACGCGCTCACGCCAGACAGCCGGCCACGCTCACCGCCGACCGGCCATGCGGTCAATTCCGTTGGGATGCGCAGCGCATATTTATCCCAGGCGATAAACGGGTTGGGTTGACGATAATGCACATTGGGTGGGATCGCCTGATGTCTTAGCGCCAATACGAGTTTGATGAGCCCAACCATGCCCGCCGCCGCTTCCAAATGCCCCACATTGGATTTCACCGCGCCCAGCCACAACGGTTGCGTGCGATTTTGGCCGAGGACATTGCCTAAGGCGGTCACTTCCACCGGGTCACCGAGTTTGGTGCCGGTGCCATGAGTCTCTACCATTTGAATCTCGGCGGGCGAGAGGCGAGCGTTGGCTAACGCGCGGCGCAATACTGCTTCTTGTGCGCGCCCATTCGGCGCGGTCAAGCCGTTGCTGGCACCATCGTGGTTCACCGCCGAACCGTGAATCACCGCCCAAATTGGGTCGCCATCGGCTTGCGCTTGTGCCAACCGCTTGAGCGCCACTAAGCCACCCCCTTCGCTCCGTCCAAAACCATCTGCGCTGGCATCAAAAGTTTTGCAACGACCATCGGGCGCGAGCGCGGCGAGTTTGGAATACACCACACTCAACCGAGGCGATAGGATCAAATTCATCGCTCCAGCCAGCGCCAAATCGCATTCACCGTTGCGTAAACTCTGGCAGGCCAAATGCACCGCCACCAGCGCCGACGAGCAGGTCGTATCCAATTGCATCACTGGCCCTTGCAGACCTAGCGTATACGCGACACGTCCGGCCGCAACACCCCGGCTGGTGCCGAGGCCAGCATAACCATCAATCCGATTTAAATCCGGCGCGTTCACGCCCCACAACGAATAATCATCCGACGAGAGCCCCACAAAGACGCCGGTCTGGCTTTCATTTAAGCTATTCGGCGCAATGGCCGCATTTTCTAGTGCTTCCCAAGCCAGCATCAATAACAGGCGTTGTTGTGGGTCCACCTTGGCGGCTTCGCGCGGCGATAAATTAAATAGCTCAGCGTCGAACCCGGCAATATCGTTAATGAAACCGCCCTGCGTGGCATACATCTTCCCGGGCGCGTCCGAGTCGGCGTCATAATAGGCCGCCGCATCCCAGCGGTCAGCCGGGATGGGCACAATGGCATCTACCCCATTGCGTAATAATTCCCAAAATTTTTCGGGTGTATCCGCGCCGCCGGGGAAACGGCAACTGACGCCGACAATAGCGATAGGGTCTAAAACCGGAGGTTGGTTTTGAGTATGAAGTTGCGCGCGTAAGGCGCGAATTTCGCGGAGGGCTTGTTTTAAGACCTCCGAGGTATTAGGTTGGGAAGTCATTGAATAGTAGAAGTCGTAAGTTCTTGAGCCAAGAGTCGGACTAATTCATCTTCCGAAAGCGAGTCTAAATTATCGGCGGTGGGAGGCGCTGGCGCAGGCTTGGCAACGGGCGGAGCGGTCTTGACCTCGGTGAGCAAATGCCGCGCTAAGGCAAGGGGCGTGGCGTAATTCCAAAGGAGCGTGGTCTCTAAAGCATAGCCATGGAGTGGCCCTTCTTCTAGGGCTTGAATAAATTCGACCGCGGTGACGGAATCCACTCCAAAACTAGCAAAGGCTTTGTCGGGCGTGATGGCGGTGGCCGGCAAGCGCAGTTTTTGGCTCAACCAATGCGTCATCCAATAAGTGAGCGCGGCTTCATTGGGTGCGAGTAGAACTTCCTGTGGAGTTGGTTCAACCGAGGCCGGTATTCGCCAGTCTGCCATGCGCCACTGCGTGTCTTCGGTGTCACTCGCTAGAAACATTTTCTTGCTCGCTTGCCGTTGAATTTTGCCGCTCGACGTTTTGGGCACTGAGCCAGTGCGTAAGAGCGTGATAGCTTCCAATTGCAATTCGTGTTCAGTCGCTACGGCCTGGCGGATGGCGGCGAAGATCGCCTCGGCGTCAAAGTTGTTGAGGTGCGTACGCTCCAATTCCTGAAACACGGCTACTCGCTCTTCACCGGCGACCGTGATCGAAAAGGCCGCGCCGCACCCCGGCCGCAACGCTGGATGCGCACGTTCAACCGTGAGTTCAATATCTTGTGGGTAATGGTTGCGCCCGCGAATGATGAGCAAATCTTTCAGCCGCCCAGTGATGTAGAGTTCGCCGTTTTCATAAAAGCCTAAATCGCCCGTGCGTAAAAACGGCCCATCGCCGGTGTCAGCGAGCGTGGCCTGAAAGGTCTCGCGGGTGGCGTCGGGGCGATTCCAATACCCTTGCGCGATGCTGAGGCTCTTCACCCAAATTTCGCCGATGGCGCGCGGGGCGCTTGGCAAGCGCGTTTCGGGATGTACGATGCGAATCTCCGCGCCGATGGCGCTATCACCGCACCCATAAATAACGCGGGCGGCATCTGCGCTCGTCGTTTCTACAACTTGATGTTGTTCTAAGGCGTCACCCTCCAAGGCCAATGATTGCGCGCCGCGCCCAAGCGTTTCGGCTGACACTTTAACGCTGGCCTCCGCCAGCCCATAACCTGGGCAAAAGGCGTTCGGGTTGAAACCGTACGGCGCAAAGGCCGTCGCGAAGCCGCGCATGGTGTCACTTCGAATCGGCTCGGCGGCGTTGAGGGCCATCCGCAAACTGCTCAAGTTGAGGGTCGCTTTTTGTTCGGAGGGAATTTTTCGCACGCACAATTCATAAGCGAAGTTGGGCGCGGCGGTGTGCGTGCCGCCGTAGCGCGTGATGGTTTGCAACCAGCGCGCGGGCTTTTCCAAAAACGCGACGGGCGGCATAAAGTAACAGGGGAAGCCGATATACAATGGCGTCAACAAGCCATAGATCAGGCCGAGGTCATGGAAGATCGGCAACCATGTTACCATCACGCTCGCGGGCGTGTGATCCCAAGCGCGGTGTAAATCTTCCAACGTCCACAACAAATTGCTATGCGAGATCATCACCCCTTTGGGGGTGCTGGTCGAGCCGGAGGTGTATTGCAAAAAAGCGAGCGAGTCACCCGACAAGGCCGGCATCTGCCAATGTTCGGCTTGGTCTACGGAGATAATATCCGTCGCGACCCACGTCACTCCAGCTAAATCAGTTTGCGCGTATTCCGAGAGCGCGAGCTTGTCATGCAAGTCGCTGGTGGTTAATGCAAACTTAGCACCCGCATCATCCGCGATAGTTTTGAGGCGTGTCATGGGACGTTTAGGGTGCGGCGGATAGGCGGGCACGGCGATCACGCCAGCGCACAAACAGCCCCAAAAAGCGGCCAGATAGTCTAGGCCGGGATGATAGAGCAACAGCGCCCGTTCGCCCACCGCGTTGATGGATAGGAGATACGCAGCAATACTATGCGCTCGGCGTTCTAATTCAGCATAAGTTATCGAATTGGTTGGGGTTTCGCCGTCGGCTAAGAAGGTGTAAGCCGGGTGGCCCCCTTGCTGTTGCACACGTGAGTGCAACAATTGGACGAGGGTCGAAAAATTCGTCATGTTAACGTTGTTTGACATCCCTTCTGTTTTATTGTACCTTAAGATTAATCAAACCTCGTGCGTTTTCTTCTAACTCTTTTTAAGGAGACTCTATGTTACTAACGCTTGTCGTTCTCTTCGTGTTATACATGTTGTGGATCTTGGTGCGACCGCGCTGGTTACCTCAAGCGCCTAACAACCGAGTCAACACTGTCTTAACTCAAAACGCACACAATTTGCAAGCAACTTCGGCGCGCGTCTGGAAGAGCTCCATCGCTTGGTTACCGGGACGCAATAAAGAACTCGCCCATCAATTTAAGAGTTGGGTCACGGACAGCGGTTTTGCCAAAAAAGCGGCGGGCTATGGTGCGTTAGCCGAAGAGGCTACAGCGTTTAGTAAATGGGTGGATGGCTTAGCGGAGAGTGAACTCTCGGCTTTTGCCCAACAAGTCGCCTCGTTTTGCAAAAGCGTGGGTGGGGATTTACCCACGTTGGTGGATAGTAATGCCGAGGGCGCGCCAGAGATGAAACAGGCGATTGAAAACTCGGTGGTGTTATATAGCCTCACCTTGTGGAAGACGCGCGAGATTCAAGCAATGTTGGCCTATACCGCGTGGCAGAAATCGCCAGAGAAGAAAGAAAATCGCGCCTTCGCCCAACGCGTGTTTGCCAAACTGGTTAATGCGGGGGTGGCAGTGGCCCCCTCCGAACTATTGATGGCCTCGGATAAGGAACGGCTCGCGTATGTCAAGACTGCCATTGACAAGGCCGCCGCCGAACAACGCGCGAAGTTTATCAACGCGGTCCGCGAAGCCGCCGAAGAGTTAAGTGCGGAATCTACCGAAGCCGCCAAAGCGAAAGAGAAGCCACGCAATACTGAAGCCCAGGCGGTACCCGCCGCCGCTGAGGCAGTGGCATAACCCATTTCACTTTCATTATATTAGGAGACTACTATGCGCGTTAAAACTGATTTGCAAGCTGGATATGATTATGATGAAGACGATGATGATGACGATGATATGGATTAGCTAATTGTCATCAGACGTTCAGTCATTTTCAGTTGTTCTCGATTAGGAGATCACGATGCGCGTTAAGACTGATGTAGAAGCCGGTAAAAGCATTTCCGAAATGTTTACCGATGCTGGAAACTTTGCCTTGGATGCAGTCAAAACGACCGGCGAAGTCGCTGTCTCCGCCGTTCAAGGCGCTTGGGATTTGGTCACTGATCCCAAGTTCTGGACTTGGCCTTTCTAATTTTACTGACCTTTGTTTTTTGAAAGGACCACCATGAAAGTCAAAACCAATCTCAATGCTGGTGATGGCAAGCGGCCACCGGGCTAAGGCCAAGCGCGAATGTTTTCAGAGCGTGCCGAAATTCTTTTCGGCACGCTCTATTTTTTTAAGAGTTACTCAGTTCAAACTTCAATCATGCAAGGGCAAGGGCTACCACCCTTTGAGATATTACTGGAGGGCCACCACTTGCCGTCAAGGCCCTGGCACTGGGGCTATGCAACGAGATGTGTAAATCAACTCAGTTTAGGCGAGTTGGCCCGTACTGCGCAGTATCTAGGTCCCCGGCCGTTGGACAAATTTTAGACCCTGTCGGCGCGCGCGCACCAAGTAATCGTGGGTGGAGTCTAAGCGCGCCAGCCGTTTGCGTAACCGCGCCACGAGCGCATCGAGCATGGCATCTGTGACATGCCCAGAATGTTCCGGCCACAGCCGCTCGACGATCTGCTCTTTGGGGATGACGACATTCGGTTGTTCCGCTAAGATCGCCAATAGGTCAAATAATTTGGCGGGTAAGGGTGGCGTGAGTTCCTGAAAGTTAACATACACCAAACGCCGCGCTTTATATACACTCAGGCCACGGGTCAACATCAACGTTGGGCGATCGGAGGCAGTCGCGCTGGGGTCATCAAATTGTGCGGCCCACACCGATCCGAGTTGAATGATATCGCCATGCCCAATAGGGGTTGGTTGTGCCACTGACAGCCGTTGACCGTTGAGAAACGTGCCGTTATGGCTATTCAAATCCACCAACCACCAACGCCCACCCTCATGGCGCAGTTCCGCATGTTGTCGCGAAATTTTTTGATCGCTGATTTGCGCTTCCACGCCTTCTAAGCGTCCTAACACCCAGCGGGGCGGGATGAGTTCCAAGCGCGTCCCATTGAACAGACCAAAAGTGACGATTAAACCAGGGGGTGTGGCAGTGGGTTTCATCTATCAATATTATAATTGACGCTTAATTGATTCAGGGCTATAACCCCCTATGGGTAGGGTCAATTCAAAATGCCAAATTCAAATTCTACAATTGATGATCTCCGTGCGCCCTCTATGTCGGCCGCGCCGCGTTTAGTGGTAGGGCGCTATCGGTTGGCGCACCGGTTGGGCATGGGAGGGATGGGCGAAGTATTTTTGGCGCACGATCAACAAACAGCTCAGGCGGTGGCGGTTAAGTTTCTATTACGCCATCAAGTTAATCAGGTCAGTCGCTTGCGTTTTCAGCGCGAAATCCGCCATCTACAAGAATTACGCCACCCCAATATCATCGCTATCTTAGACACCGGCGAAGATGAAGACCGCCCGTTCTTGGTAATGGAATATGTAGATGGTGATACCCTCCGCGCGTTCTACGCCTCTCAACCTAACCAGCGCTTACCACTTGAGTCTTTCAAACCGGTTTTCCTGCCACTGCTCCAAGCCCTCGGCTACATGCACCACCTCGGGATCATTCATCGTGATTTAAAACCGCACAATGTCATGCTCATGAAGCCCACGACCGATGATGCCTTAACGCTTAAGTTGATGGATTTTGGTTTGGCGCGACGCGAAGCAGGGACGCAATTAACCGAGACGGGCCTTACGGTCGGGACGTTGGACTACATGTCGCCAGAGCAGATTACCGGGCAACGCTTGGATGCGCGCTCGGATTTATATTCGCTGGGGGTGATGTTGTATGAGGCGGCGGCTGGGCAATTGCCCTTTGTCTCCTCTGAGAGCACCGGCGTGT
>Ga0315912_10001252_pt1 | contig 32639 bp, 23 predicted proteins | sample VfabasoilMG_FD_204469 | JGI IMG/M metagenome (GOLD analysis project Ga0315912, IMG submission 204469) | Garden soil microbial communities collected in Santa Monica, California, United States - V. faba soil | ecosystem: Environmental > Terrestrial > Soil > Garden | place: USA: California...
CCTGCGCCAGCTCCGCCGGAGGCGCTGCCGCCGGCGCCGGTCGACGCTGAACCCGCCGCGCCGCCCGCGCCCGAGCCACTGCCGCCATTGCCCTGCTGGGTGCTGGCCGAGCCGCCCGAGCCGGAGCGCCCGGTGTCGTCGTTCGAGGCGGGAGGCGGGGGGCGACCGCCCGAGCCGCACGCGAAGGAAAGTACCAGGCTGACGGTCCACCCGAGCTGCGCCAGCGGTTTGACGCACCGTATCGCGAGTCCACTGCTCCGCCCGCGAACGCTGCGATCTGTGGCGTCGCGCCCGCTCGGCGTGTGGGGCCTGCACTCGCCCCCCGCGCGCACGGCACTGGAATGCCGGCCGAAGTACGAGGTGTACCCTAGGGGCGAGCCTCCGGCGTCGGGCTGCGGTATAAAAGGGAGAATGCGACAGTGTCTGAGCTTGGATCCCAAGACCTCTTTGGCGCGCTCGGTGCGCGTCCGCGAGAGCCGTCGGGCTGCGTGGGGGGCGTTGATCGGCATCGCGGCGAGCGCTGCGTGTGCGACCGGTGTGGACGTGAGCGACGCGGAGCTCGAGGAAATCTGCACGAGCCCCGGCGTGATCTGTGACGGAGCCGTCGCGCGTGCCCAGGGAGGCAGCGCCGGCAACTCGGGCAGCACGGCCGGCACGGCCGGAGTCAGCGGTTCATCGTCCACGGGCGGCACGCAAAGCAGCGGGGGAACCAGCGGCACGGGGGGCGCCTCCGGCAGTTCGGGAACGAGCGGCAACAGTGGCGGCAGCGCTGGCAGCGGCAGCGGCAGCGCCGGCAGTGGCAACCAGCCACTGCAGCCGCTCGCTGTGGGAACCTGCATGCCGGGGACGGACCAAGTCGTCATTCTTTACACCGACCGCGGCAACGGCTCAGTCAACGCCAACCAGGCCACGATGACCCTGCGCGTGCAGAACGACGGCGCTGCCTTCGACCTCACCGATCTGACCATGCGTTACTGGTTTACGGACGACGGCCAGAGCGACTTCATCGCGGAGATCGACTACGCCGCCCAGGGCAACGGGGGGAGCCTCGACAAGGCCGATGTCAGCGTGACCTTTGCCGAGGACGCCGGCTCCAACTACGCCCTGATCGGCTTTACCGGCGGGGACAACGTGGGCGCGGGAGCCGAGGTGGAGCAGGTGCAGGTGCGGATTCACACCAGCAATTACGCGATGCTCGACCAGAGCAATGACTTCTCGTTTTCGGGCAACGGCTCGGCCATCGCCAATCGCAACATCACGCCTTACATAAATGACGTTCAGGTGGGCGGTTGCGTGCCCCTGCCCCCCTGAAACCGGCCCTTTCGAGCCCGACACGGCGTGTCGGGACGCCCGAGGAGTGTGTTAGACGCTTGCGGAGCGTCCCCCCGGGGAGCATGAGGGTACCGAGCGATGTTTGCAGGAAAGCTGACGGGGTTTTTGCTTCCGTTCCTTTTTGGGCTGGAGGCGTGGGCACAAGAGCCCGCCTTCCCGGCCCCGCCCGAGGCGGAGGCGGCCGGGCCCGCTGCGGCAGAAGCGGACGGGGCGGCTGCGCCCGCCAGCGCGGAGGACGCCGCGCCTGAATTCCATCCCGGCTTCGAGGGCGGGCTGCGCCTGGGCATCGGCGTACCCCTCGGCAAGGCGGGCAACGGCAGCGACGGCGTGGAGCGGGACCTGAGCGATCTCACCGCGTGGCGCGCGCCCATCTGGGTGGATGTCGGCTATCGGGTGTCCAAGGTCGCGAGCTACGGCGCCTACGTACAATTTGGGTTCGGCAAGACGGGCGATAGTTGCGAGAGCAGCTGCGACTGGTCCGACATTCGCCTGGGTGCGCAGGGCCAGTGGCGGCTGAATCCGGAGGGCTCGGTGGATCCCTGGCTCGGCGTCGGCCTCGGTTACGAGTGGCTGAGCTACGAGACGCTGGGCTTCATCGACGTGGGGACGGACGAGACGACGGGCGAGGCCACGCTGATCGCGAATCGTACGACCGAGCTGATCGGCGGTCCCGAGCTGACGCTGCAGCTGGGTCTGGAGTTTCGCGTGGAAGATGCCCTGCAGATCGGCCCATTCGTGACGGCGTCACTCGGCCAGTACCTGGGCGACAGCTTCAAGTGCGATGCGACCGCGGCCCTCGGGGACGGTGGGACCTGCCCGGGCGGCTCTGATGTGGAGGGCTCGGGCTTCCACAGCTGGATCGGGCTCGGCATCGCCGGGCGCTACTCGCCCTGAGTGCCGCTGCGTGCCCGCGGGCGCTCCGGGCGCTCGCGCCGGGAGCCGAGCCCGCGGCGCTCGCTCAGAACCCGACGACGGCGCCGAGCGAGGGCTGAAAATTGAGGATCAACGAGGTGGATTGATCCTCCGCCGTCATCAGGAAGACGCCGAGGTTGACGACCCCCGACAGCTCCTTGGAGAACTGCACCATCAGCCCGGGCGAGATGTTGGCGAACACCTTGCCCAGGCTCTTGTAGGCGTCCAGCGTGCGCAGGCTCGCGGCGCCGTTGGCCGGGTCGATCAGCGCCTCGTTCACCGGTGAATCCTGACAGGTCTGCAGCAGCTCCGGAGTGGTGGTCTTGCAATCGACCATCTCCACCGAGGCGCGCGCGTCCACCTGCGCCAGGCCGGCGCCGAGCGCGATGAAGGGCACGAATTGGGCTCGCCCGCGGATCACGTCCGCAAAGTAGTAGGTGCCGCGGGCCTCGAAATGCACGGGGAAGAAGCTCTCGGGCGCGCCGTTGAAGGCGAAGCCAAAGCGCACGCCGAGGCTGATGCTCTCGATCAGAAAGCGATCGTAGGAGAGCATCGCGCGGAGCGTGCCGAAATGCAGCCCACCGGCCACCGCTCCGCCTTGACCGTTCTTGGGTGTACCCGTGTAGGGCTCGCTGCCATCGTAGCAGGCGTACTCGTCGGAGCTCGTGCGGCACACGTCGTTGGCCCCCGACAAGAGGGCGACGTCGGCGCCGAAATGCAGGCCGAACCAGTCCCACTTTCCGCCGCCGGGCTTGTCTGCGCAGAGCCCCGCCTGGCACATCATGCCGTCGCCGCAGTCGGCGTCCTTGGTGCAGACACCGGGGGCCTTGCACAGGCTGTCCACGCACTCCATGCCCAGGTCGCAGTCGCTGGATTCCTTGCAGGTGGTGTCCTTCTTGACCGCGGCGGGGCCGCCCTGCAGGGCATCACACGCCGGCGTCCCGATCATCTCTTCCGGGCAGTAGGTGGAGGCGACGCACTTGTCCGGCGGCGGCTCGCCGGGCAGTGAGGGCGGCGGCTGCGTCGACTTCTCCACGACGTTGAACACCAGCGGGCGATCGCGCGAGCCGAGCCGCTCGAGCGGACTGTCCCGCTCGTCCTTGGCCTCGATGTACATGCCCCAGGTGCCCGGATGCGCGAGCTCGGTGCACGGGATCTCCCCCAGCCACTCCTCCCCCTTGCGCTTCAGATCGACGCGCGTCCAGTTGTCGTCGCCGTAGGCGCGATAGCGGAGCACCACGGAGGCAACGCCCTGCACGCGGGTCGAGCAGGAGATCGGAATGGGGCGAAAGGTCTCGACCTCCTGCACCATGGGCCAGCAGCCCATCTGTGTCCCCGCCTCGAAGCGCGGCACGACCTTGGTCGGATCTTCCGCCTTGCCCTGGCCCTTGAGGCCGTCGAACAAGGCCTGGGCCGTGGGCGAGAAGAAGCGCGGGTCGAGCTCGACCTTGTCGTCGAAGCCGAGCGCGACGGAAAACGCTTCCCGCGCGGAATCCCAGTCTTTACTGCCGTTGCCCTTGACCAGGCCGATGAACATCCAGGCCTGCGCCAAGAGCGCCGGGTTGCAGTCGTTGCCGCAGACCGAGATCACCTCGAGCAGAGCGGCGTCCGCCTTGTCGGCGTCCTTGGTCTTCGCGTACTCGTCCATGGCCTCGGCCATCGCCTTCTTGGCGGCACCGTCGTGCGGCCCCGCCCAGGCGAGGGTGCTCCAACCGAGGACGAGAATCAGGCTCAGGCAACGGCCCAGGTAGGTAATCAAAGTTCGAAGCACCGTGGGCTCGCGGGGGATGTGGGTAGCCCCGGTGATAGTCGCTGCGCGCGCCTGCTTTCAAGGCTTTCGCAGGGCAGCCTGGTCGCTCCCGACGCGCCGAGACGCAGCGAAGTCCCCACTGGGGCGCGAATTTTACACCGGCTCAGGACCCGGCATCCGCTGCCGGCGCGGGGCCACCCGTCTCGTTCCGCGCGGGCGTCGAGACAAACGTCACGCCACGACGCTGCAGCGCACGAAAGCGACTGCCGGGCACGAACACCCGATCCACGTCCCCCTGGGCGCCGCGCTCGAGCGTGAGCAGCACCTCGCAGTCGTCGCCGGTCTTCGTCGGGCGCACGCGCAGGTGCTCGGGACCGAGCGTCAGCGCGCCATCGTCCGGCGTGGTGCCCGAGTCCGCCCAGATGCAGCGCCCCTCGACCGCCCAGTCGATGCTGCCGCCGTCCCCGCTCGCCTCCCACAGCGCCACCACGGACGAGGAGCGGTCGATGCCGACGCTGTCATCGGTCTCGAGCTCCATCGCGAAGGGCTCCGGCAACTCTGCCGTGCCGCCCCCTGGGTCGTCGCCGGGGCCACGCTCGAGCCGCACGCTGATCGGCCCTGCGGCGTCGCTCGGCAGCCACTCCTCGTAGCGACCGGCCGCGCTGCGCGACAGGCCCTCGGACGCCTCCCCCGCTTCCGCGATGAGAGAGTCCTCACCCACCAGCTGCACCTTGGTGCCGCTGGCACCGCCCACCGTCAGCTCCACGCGCACGAGCGTGCTGCCGTCCCCGGGTGCGATGGCGAGGATATCGGCGTACAGGCCCTGCGTGCGAATGGCGTCCGAATCCACCTCTTCGAGCGTACAGCCGGCGACCCCGGCGAGGAGCAGCACGCCGAGCGCTGACCCCGTGGACACCCGGTCCTGCTTGGTCCGGTAATTCAAGATACTCTCTCCTATCCTGTCGCCGACGCAGAGGCGCCCGGCAAGGCTATACCAACGCTACGGCACGCCAACAACAAAGCTGCCTCATCCCTGAGGGGGCATCTGCCTACTCGGTGTGACACTCCCCCACCTCGCTTCGCCCTCACTTTACATCTCGAACTGCCACATCTCGAACTGCAGCGACCCGTGCCGCATAGCGTACCCGAACTCGAACGGTCTTCCCTCTCGCACGGGCTGCTGGACGAGCCCGTGTTCGGGCATTGCCGGCTGGGACTCGAGGACTTCGCTCACGCGATCCGGCACGAGCCGCGCACGCGCACCCTGATGCGCCTGGCGATGGGCGGCGGTGCAGCCGCGGGAGTCGGAGGCGCCTGGCTCACGCGCACGGCGCACGCCCGCGCGGGCTGGGTGCTGCTCGGCCTGGGGCTCGCCTGTTTTGCCGCCTACCACCTGCCGGACCGCATCGCACAGAACTGGTTTGCGCGCACGCCACCGCGTGCACGCCTGGTCAAATACACGCTCGGCGCGCAAGGCTTGATCGTGGCGAGCGAGCTGTCGCCGGAGCTGCACCCGTGGTCCAAGCTCGAGGGCTATCAAGAGGCGCCGGACAGTTTTCTGATCTGGGTCTCCCACAAGCTATTCGTGATCGTGCCCAAGCGCGCGTTTGCCGCCGCGGACCTGCCGCGCGTGGTCGCGCAGCTCGAGCAGCGCATCGGTGCGCCGCCCGCGCTGCCCCGCTTCTGGTCGACGATCGGCATTTTCGCTCTGCTCGCCGTGCTCGGTCTCGGACTCTGGAATTGGCTGTCGCCACGCTGACACCAAAGGAAACAAGTTGACCGCTCTAGCTCTGCTCTTGGCCTTCGCGCTGCTGGCCGTGCTGGTGCCGAGCGCGATCGTTCTAGCCTTCCTGACGAGGCGCGGGCAGACGCCTGGCGATTGAAGGCCGAGCCTCCACCGCACGGCGCTGGGCGGCAGCTCGGGGCGCGACACGGACGCCTACGACGGCCTGGACGCGACTTGTGCCGGGCCCTGCTCCCCGGAGTGCGCGAGCACGTTCCCGCTGAACCGATAACCTACGCGCGGCAGCGTCTCGATGTAGCTGGTGGCGGCATCGTCCCGCAGCGCCTTGCGCAGCATGCTGACGTTGACCGAGAGGTTGCCGTCCTCCACCGTCACGTCCGGCCAGAGTGCAGCGAGCAGCTCCGTACGGCGCAGCGCGCGATCGCGCTCCTCCAGCAACAGGGTCAACAGATCGAACGCTTTCGCCGGCAAGCTCACGACCGTTTGTTCGCGCAGGAGCAAGCGCCGCGCCGTATCGACGCGAAAGCGGCCAAAATCATAGAAGCGGACCCGATGCCGTGGGACAGTCATGATGCGTACATCTCATCGAGCAGGCCGCGGTACTTCTCGGTGATGACCCTGCGGCGCAACTTCACGGTGGGGGTGAGCTCACCGGCGGCGAGCGTGAAGTCGTGAGGCAAGACGCGAAATCGCTTGATGGCCTCGAACGATGCGAGGCGAGCGTTGACGGCGTCCACGTCCGCCTGCAACAGGGAGAGCACGCCCGGATCCCGCGTCAGCTCCGCGTAGTTCTCGCTCAGGGAGCGCTCGCGCGCATGGCGAGCCAGCGCGAGCTCGTCCAGGGTGATGAGCGCGCTCACGAAATGGCGCCCCTCGCCGCAGATGGCGACCTGTGAGACCAGGCTGGACTGCGCCTTGAGCAGGGTCTCGAGCTGCTGCGGCGCGACGTATTTGCCGCCCGAGGTCTTGAACAGGTCCTTCTTGCGATCCGTGAGCCAGAGAAACCCAGCCTCGTCGAGATGACCCACATCGCCGGTGTGCAGCCAGGTCTTGCCGTCCAGGACCTCCAGCGCCTCGGCACTCTCCTCGGGCCGGTGGTGATAGCCGCGCATCACGCCCGGGCTCGAAATCAGGACCTCTCCGTCGGGCGCGATGCGCAGCTCGACACCGTCCAGCGCCCGACCGACGCTACCGAGGCGCACCACCCCCGGCGGCGTGACGACCGCGCCCGCACTGCACTCCGTGAGCCCGTAGCCCTCCGTGATGGGCAGCCCCGCGGCGGCGAAGAACTGCGCGATCGCCGGCGCGAGCTGGGCCCCCGCGGAAATCAGCTGGCGGATCCGCCCGCCCAGCACCTGCTGAACGGTGGACGCTGGAGCGCCGCGCAGCGCGGCCACCAGCTTTTCATACATGCGCGGCACCGCCGGCAAGATGGTCGGGCGCACGGCGCGGCAATGCTCGGCGAGGGCCGTGAGATCCGCGTCGAGCGCGGTGGTCCCTCCGGCGAGCACGCTGATCGTCAGGCAGTTTCGCGCATAGATGTGCGCCAGCGGCAACAGCAAGAGCACCTCATCCTCGGCCGTGGAGTTGCCGTTGGCAGCGCACGCGCCGGCGGCCCAGAGCAAATTCCCGTGGCTGAGCTGCACTCCCTTCGGCACGCCCGTGGTCCCCGAGGTGTAGCTGAGCAGGGCCAACGTCTCGGGCCCGAGCGCGGCCGCGCGCACGCTGAGCTCGGCCCCCCAGCGCGCCAGCTCGGCCTGCCCGAGGGCGAGCAACTGCTCCCAGGAGGGCAAGAACTCGGGCTGGTCCGCGAGCGCGCGCCGGATCCAGCTGGGCTCCAGGCTGGGTTGCCAGACGGGCTCGGGCGCGCTCGTCATGCACAGCACTCGCGCGAGGGCTGGCAGCTCCGCCCGCCGGCGGGTGACCTTCTGCAGTTGCTCGAGGTTTTCGCAGAACGCCAGCCGGGCGTCGCAGTCGCGCAGCATGAAGGCGACTTGCTCCGAGGTGCAGGACGCATAGATCGGGACCGTCACCGCCCCCGCCATGTGAATGGCGAGATCGACGACGGCCCAGCCGAGGCCCGTGCTGGCCAGGATGGCCACGTGATCCCCGGGTTGAATGCCAAAGCCGACCAGCGCGGCGGCGAGCGCCCGCGAACGGTCGTGCCACTCGGCCCAGGACAGCGCGTGCCACGCGCCGGCCCGCCGGTAGCGGAGCGCTGGCGCCGAGCCTCGTAGCTCGACCTGGCGCTCGTGCGCCGCAACCAGCGATGGAATCGCCGCCATGGTCCTGCTGGTCACTGTGCTCATACGGATCCCTCCCCCCAAGTGCGACGGGTCGCCCCGCGATGTGTCGCGCCGTCCCTCGTCTCGAGCGCCAGAGTGACACCGTGCCCGGAGCTGGCGAAAGACCAATGCCTGCCCACTCGCTGCTCATTCCCTGACCAGATCAGCGCCCTTTCCCGATCCGGCGCGCCAGCGCATCCCGTAGGCTGTCCCGAGCGGAGGCCGGGACATGGAAGTGGAGGGCGGGAGTGGATCCTTGCGGGCGGTTTCGCCAGGCACGCTGTCGAGCCGCCTGACGCGCGTTCGAAACGAGCGCTTCGTGGGACGGGACGCGGAGCAAGCGCTGTGGCGCGGCGCACTCGCGAGCGACATCCCGGCCTTCGCCGTGCTCTGGCTGCACGGTCCCGGCGGCATCGGCAAGAGCGCGCTCCTGCGTTGCCTCGCGGGCATCGCGCTCGAGGTCGGGGTCGAGCCGCTGCTCCTGGATGCTCACGAACTACCGACCTGCCACCAACCGTTCCGGGTCTTGCTCGGCAGGGCGCTCGGAGTCGACGACGGGGCAGACCCCGTGCCGGCCTTGCACGCGGGTGGCCGGCGCGCGCTGTTGATCGACACCGCCGAGATCCTGGGACCGCTCGAGGACTGGTTGCGCGAAGAGTTCCTGCCCAGCCTGCCACTCGACTGCCTCGTCGTGTTCGCGAGCCGGCAGCCGCCCCACGCCGCCTGGCGCGCGGACGCGGGCTGGGTCGAGCTGCTGCGCGTGGTGTCGCTGCGCAACCTGTCGCCGAGTGACTCCCGGCGCCTGCTGCTCGCTCGCCATGTGCCGGAGGAGCAGCTGGCAACACTGCTGGCCGCGACCCACGGCCATCCGCTGGCACTGAGCCTGGTCGCCGACGTGATCTCTCAGGGGAACAGCGAGGAGCTTGTTTCTCCCGCGACCTCTCCGCACATCTTGCAGGCATTGCTCGAGCGTTTCGCCCACGACGCGCCCGACGACGCTCATCGCAACGCGCTGTACCTGGCCGCGCATGCTCGCATCACGGATGAGGCTCTGCTGCGCGATCTCGTGGACCCGGAGCGAGCCAGCAAGCTGTATGCCTGGTTGGCGTCACTCTCGTTCGTGCAACAGAGCGCCCAGGGGCTGCACCTGCACGAACTGGCCGCGGAAGTCCTGCATGCAGAACTGAGGCGTCGCGATCCCACTCGGTTCGCCGCATTTCATCGCCGGCTGCGCGAACACCACGTCGAGCAGGTGCGGAAATCGACGGGCGCGCTTCGACTTCGTCACGCGGACGAGCTCTCGTGGGGGCAGCGCTTCAGCCCTCTGGCACGCTCGTGCTCTGACTGGAGCGCGGCGCGAGCGAGCTACCGGAGCCCGCTCGCGGAAGGGGACGCCGAGCGCATCGTAGCGCATGCCGAGCGCCGCGGGCCGGAGGCCACTCGAGCGGTCGAGTACTGGCTGAAACACCGCCCCGACGCCTTCGTGGTGATCCGATTCTCGGCCCAACACGTCGCCGGATTCATCTTCTCGCTGCTGCTCGAGCGCCTCGATGGCGAGGCCGAGCGAGTGGACGCGCTGGCGCGAGCCGCCTTCGAATATGTCGAAAAGACGGCGCCGCTGCGCGCTGGCGAGGTGGTGCATCTGGCATACGCCGTCGAGTTCGATACGCCTCGTGAGTTGCGCACGCTCATGCCTCACATCCAGACCGAGCACATTCTCCGCTGGTATCACACGCCCCGCTTGGCCTGGAGTTTCATCCGCATCGGTCACGGCAATCCGTGTTGGCTGAAACACATGGCGGAATACGGCCACGTTCCCGGCCCCGTCGTCCGGGTTGATTCGAAGGCTCACGTGCTGACCGGTCACGACTGGCGGCGGGAGCCGATCGACGTCTATTCCCAGCGCATCGCGGAGATCGAGCTGCACGGAGTTGCGCCGAGGGACGTGCCCCAGCTCGTGGTGCTTTCGGAGGAGGCGTTCGCGAGCGCGGTACGCCAGGCGCTCAAGGACCTGGCGCGTCCACAGTTGCTGGCCAACAACCCGCTCTGTCGCTCGCGGTTGGTGATGGCTTGTCAGGGCATGGTCTCGACGCGGTCGGACGGCGATGCCGAGCTGGCTCAGCCGAGCCCAGAAGTGCAACGGCTACGCACGCTGCTCGAGGCGGCAGCCCAGAGCCTGCGCGGCGGCGCCAAGGACGAGCGGCTGTTCCAGGTGCTCGAAAGGACGTACCTGGAGCCCGCGCTGACTCAGGACATTGCCGCCGAACTCGTCGGCCTCCCCTTCTCGACCTATCGGCGCTACCTCGGCGCCGCCGTCTCGCGCGTCGTCGCCTGGCTCTGGGAGCGCGAGCTGACCGGAGCGTGAGGAGGATTCCAGGGGAAATGCCACGAAGGCCTCTCCCGATGCGCCGGCGCGTGATACTATACCCGCGTTCAGCTCAGTAAGCGACCGGCATCCGTGAACCCCAGCGACGCAAAACCCCCTGCGGGGCCGCAGGAAGTCCTGATCGGGCGGCGACTCGTGGCCAGCAGACGGGTGCTCAGCCGCCGGGCGGCCAGCAGCCTCGGGCGCACCGCCAGCAGCCGGGCCGAGCTACGCTCATGACCATCGCCGTCGTTGCAGAGAAGCCGTCGGTGGGGCGCGATCTGGCGCACGTGCTCGGCGCCACGCGCAGCGATCGCGGGACGTTGTCGGGCAACGGCTACGTCGTGACGTGGGCCATCGGTCACCTGGTGGGGCTCGCCGAGCCCGAGGGCATCAACCCCGAGTGGCGGCGCTGGCGGCGGGACGACCTGCCGCTCTTGCCGAAGCACTGGCCGCTCACCGTGTTCGAGTCCACGCGCGAGCAGTTCGAGGTGGTGCGCCGCGTGCTGAACGCAAAGGACGTGGACTCGGTGATTTGCGCCACCGACGCGGGGCGCGAAGGTGAGCTGATCTTCCGGCTGATCTACCAGGCCGCCAGGTGTCGCCGCCCGGTGTCGCGGTTGTGGATTTCGTCGCTCACCGAGAGCGCGATCCGCGACGGCTTGCGGCGCATGCGGCCCGCCAGCGACTACGATGCGCTGGCGGACGCCGCGCTCGGCCGCAGCCGCGCCGACTGGCTCGTGGGCATGAACCTGTCGCGCGCCTACGGGCTGGCGTTGGACGCGCCGCTCTCGGTCGGCCGCGTGCAGACGCCGACCCTGGCGATGCTGGTGGAGCGAGAGCTCAGCATTCGCAACTTCGTGCCCGAGGACTATCTCGAGGTCGTGGCCACGTTCTCTGCGCCGGCGGAAGCACGCTACGCCGGTACCTGGTTCGACCCGCGCGTCAAGGAGCACCCACACCGTTTGCCCGCCTCGGGCGACGTGGCACGAGAGATCGTGCGGCGCACGCTGGCGGGGCGCGCGCGCATCGCCAGCGTCACGTCGCAGACCAAGCGCATGCCGCCGCCGCTTCTGCATGACTTGACCGAGCTGCAGCGCCAGGCCAACCGTCTGTATGGGTTCTCGGCGCAGCGCACGCTCGAAGTGGCTCAAGCGCTGTACGAGAAGCACAAGCTGATCAGCTACCCGCGCACGGATTGCCGGCATCTATCCACCGAGATCGCGGGCACGCTGCGTGACGTGGTGCAGGCGATCGCGGCGCCCTACACGGCGCTGCTGGCAGCCGGCACCGGCGAGCGCCCCCTGTCGCGGCGCTTCGTCGACGACGGCCAGGTGACGGACCATCACGCCATCATCCCCACCAGCGTCTCTGCCGAGGGTCGCGCACTCACGGCGGACGAACGCAAGCTCTACGATCTCGTCTGTCGGCGGCTGCTGCAGGCCTGGCACCCGGACTTCATCTGGGCGGCCACGGTCGTGCTCACGGAGGTGACTGCACCCGAGTCACCGCAAGGACCCGTCGACAGCTTTCGCAGCCACGGCACCGCCATCGAGCAACCGGGCTGGAAGGTGCTCGAGCTGGGGGCAACCAAGGCGCCCCGCGAGCGCCGCAGCGCCAGTGAGGGTGAAGGCGAGGAGGCACAGGCAGAGGCCCTCTTGCCTGCCGGCCTGGCACGCGGGCAGGAACCAGAGGTGCTGGACGCCCGCGCGGTCCCCAAGACCACACGCCCGCCGCCACCGCTGAACGACGCCACGTTGCTCACCGCGATGGAGAGCGCGGGCAAGTCGCTCGACGAGAAAGAGCTGTCGGACGCGATGAAAGACAGCGGGCTGGGCACACCCGCCACGCGCGCCAGCATCATCGAGACCTTGCTCAGCCGCGGCTTCGCAGCGCGCGAAGGGAAAGCCTTGCGCGCCACGGAGCGCGGCGTGGGCCTGATCGCGGTGGTGGACAGCGAAGTGAAGAGCCCCGCCATGACGGGGGCCTGGGAAGCGCGGCTGCAGGCCATCGCCCGGGACCAGAGCTCGCTGCCGCAGTTCCTCGAGCAGATTGAGGAGTATGTGACGCGCGTGGTGGGCCGCGTTCCGCCGCTCTTGCCGCCGCTGCCGGGGGACTCGGCGCCCACCGGGGGCCACCGATCCCCCGGGCCGCGAGCGGCAACCCGCCCGGCGGTGTCCGCGCCGGCCGTACGCGCGCAGACCGTGTCCGAACGCAGCGCAAGCGCGCCGAGCGTCGCGCCGAAGCCGGCTCGCGCCAGGCGCGTCGCTCCCGGGACGGCTCACGCACAGACGGCAGACGCAAAGACGGCTCTCGCAGTACCGGCTCCCGCAAAGCAAACTCGCGCCAAGACGGCGTCCGCAAAGACGGCGTCCGCAAAGACGGCGTCCGCAAAGACGGCGTCCGCAAAGACACTGTCCGCAAAGACGGCTCCCGCACGACCGGCGCCCTCACGCACGCCGGCGCCGAGCGACGCCCCCGCCGTGCCCGCGCCGTGCCCGCCGCCGTGCCCGCCGCCGATGGCTCGCACCCGGGCCGCAGACGGCGCGGCACTGCCGCTCGAGCCGCTGCTCCGCCAATGCTTCGGCTTCCCCGCCTTTCGTCCACACCAGGCGGAGGTCTGTGAGGCGGTCACCAGCGGGCATGACGTCCTGCTCGTCATGCCCACGGGTGCCGGCAAGTCGCTGTGTTATCAGCTCCCCGGTCTCGCTCGCGGTGGCACCACGCTGGTGGTAAGCCCACTGATCGCGCTGATGGAGGACCAGGTCGCGCGCCTGCAGTCGCTCGGGCTGCGAGTGGGACGCATCCATTCGGGGCGCCCTCGGCCGGAGTCGCGCCAGGTGTGCCTCGACTACGTCGCGGGCGCGCTCGACTTCCTGTTCATCGCTCCGGAGCGGCTCGGCGTGGCCGGCTTTCCCGAGCTGCTCGCGCGGCGCCCGCTCGGGCTCGTCGCCATCGACGAGGCGCACTGCATCTCGCAGTGGGGGCACGACTTTCGTCCCGACTATCGCCTGCTCGGGCAACGCCTGCCGCTCTTGCGGCCCGCGCCGGTGGTCGCGCTCACGGCGACCGCGACCCCGATCGTACAACGAGATATCGTGGCGCAGCTTGGCCTGGGTGCAGAGGCACGCCTGTTCATCCACGGCTTTCGCCGCCACAACCTCGCGCTCGAGACGCTCGAGGTCGCCGCGAAAGAGCGCCCTGCCCTGGCCCTGCGTTGGCTCTCGGCTCCCGGCCGCCTGCCGGCGATCGTCTACGCGCCCACGCGCAAGATGGCGGAACTCGGGGGGGAGGTCCTCGCCACGCAGTACCGCGCGGCCGCCTATCACGCGGGGCTGACCCCCGAACTCCGAGAGCGCGTGCAGAACGATTTTCTGTCGGGGCAGCTCGACGTGGTGGTCGCCACGGTGGCCTTCGGCATGGGCATCGACAAGGCCGACGTGCGCACCGTGTTGCACCTCGGGCTTCCGGCCAGCGTCGAGTCGTATTACCAGGAGATCGGTCGCGCTGGCCGTGACGGCAAGCTCTCGCGCGTGGCGCTGATGTTTCACTTCGCCGATCGCAAGACGCACGAGTTCTTCCTCAAGCGCGATTACCCCGACCCGAGCGTCCTGGAGAAGCTCTTCGCGGCGCTCGGAACCCGGCCGGTGAACGAGCAGACGCTGCGCAAGAAGGCGCGCGTCAGCAAAGCCACGTTCGAAAAAGCCCTGGAAAAATTGTGGATCCATGGCGGCGTGTCGGGCGTGACCGAAGCGCGGCTGGTGCGGGGCCAGGACACCTGGCGCGCCGGCTACGCCGCACAGCGAGCCCTGCGCGTCGAACAGCTAGCTCGCATGGCGAGCTTCGCCGCAGGCAAGAGCTGCCGCATGCTCTCGCTGGTCGGGCACTTCGGCGATCAGGAAGATTCGGGGCAGCCCTGTGGTCTGTGCGACGTGTGCGCGCCCGCCTCCAGCCTCCAGAGCCAACTCCCCCCACTCCGCGACACGCCGCTGTCCGCTCGGTTCGAGCAGAGCGTCAAACCCATGCGCTCCTCCAGCAAGGGCCGCCGCAGCAAGCCGGCGCGCCGCGGCAGGCGTTCACGCCGTACGTCAGCGACGCCCGCCGTGGCCCTCCCGAGCACGGGGCCCAGCGCCTCCCTGGTGGCCGCGCTGCGCGCCTGGCGCCTGCAACAGGCCAAACAAAAGCGCGTGCCCGCCTTTCGCGTGCTCACCAATCGCGCGCTCGTCGCGATCGCAGAGGCGCGACCGCGCACGGCCGCGTCGCTGGGTGCAGTGACCGGCGTGGGGCCGAAGTTGCTGCAGACGTACGGCAGTCAGATCGTCATGGTATGCGCGCGGGCGGGCGGGGACGCGTAAAGAGTGCCCGGGACAGTGGATCTGTTTCGCTGAGGACCTGGTCGATCTCCCTCGAGGAGTATCGAATATTGCGACTCATGCGTCGGGAGCGTCCAGATACAATTGAACCACTTCCGCCACCGGCCCAGGACTTGCTTCAAGCAGCACACCGCGAAAGGATCCGGCTCATGCTCAAAACTCATGCCTGGCTGCGCCATCTGCCCTACCCCGCGATTTGCCTGTCGTTCTCGGCCACGCTGAGCGCTGCCGAGGCGCCGGCGGAACAGGCTCCCGGCGGCGTGGCAAGGACCGCTCGGCCCGGGTGTGCCAAGCTGGTGTGCCAACGGCGGGGGCCGGCTGCCGATGTCGGTGCGGGCACGGAGGAGCCCGGCGGGACGGGGACGGGGAGCACGGTAGCGGTCCGATTGGGGGTGGGCGTGGGGGCGTTTCGTCTTCCGGAGGGGGCGGTGAGCTGGGTGATCCTGGTCCAGGATGATGCGGGGAACGGGTTCGGGCCGCCGACATCGGAGGAGCGCAGCCTGGACATCGAGGGTCCGGCAGTGTCGCTGGGCGTGTCGCTCGCGCAAGCGCTGGCTTCCACCTCTGCGCTGCGCTGGGGGCTGGAGGAGCGGCTGTCGTTCGTGGCCGTGCTGCCGCTCGAGGGTGGTTCGCTGATCGGTGGCTTTGCTGACGTGCTGGTGGACGCGCGCGTCGCGAGCCTGCCGCTGCGCCTCGGGGTGGGGCCCAGTCTGGGCGTGGCGATGCTCGACGCGACCGACAACACATTGACCTTGGACGAGCCAGCAGTGATGCTCGGCGCGGCCGCCGTGCTGGGGCTCGATCTCGGAGAGTCGTTGCCGGGCACGTTGGAGCTGGTGGGTCACTTCGGCAAGCCGCTGACCTACGACGGCGGTTCGCATCGCGATCTACAGCTGGCGTTTGCTCTGCCGCTCTGAGCGCCCGCTCCGGCGCGGTACCGCCGAGTGCCATCCCCCGAGGGAAAATGGAGCGCAGTAGATCGCTCGCTCCTTCCGGATGAGGTCGCGACCAAAGTCTTGCTCCGCTGCCAGGGTATTGTGGGCTCGGCAACGCAGCGCGAGATTGTCGATAGTCGGTGGGCCTCCTCGTCCGTGCGGGTGTTGGTGATGGAACTCTAGCCCGGACTGCTCCCGGCAACGCTGGCCGCGGGCGTCGACATACGCGCAGCGCGCTTCGTCCCGCTTCCAGACGCTGCGGCGGACTTCGGCGGGAATGTAACGACTTTGCTTCGCTGCCTGCGACGCGAAGTGGCGAGCGTCCGTCGCCGATGGCGACGCGGAGTGCAGCGCGTTCGTCGCCAACGGTGACGTCGACGGTTGGGCGTCCGTCGCCGCCTGCGGCGGGGATTGCAGCGCAGGCGTGGGCGTCGGCTGCGCTTGCCGAGTGCCGTTCACTGGCTCTGCAGCTTTCGGACGGGAACGTTCGCTGGCCGCATACTGGCGCTGCCGGAGTTTATGTACCAGCAGCTCGAGCGCGCGGCGCTGCACTGCTACCAGATCGCGCGTGGGCAGCTGGTGTTGCAGCAAGTTGCGCGCCTCTTCCAGCAGCTCGACGTAGGCTTGGTCCGCTGTGAACTGGACCCGGTAGCGCAGCTCCGCCGCGGGCGGAACGGAAGCGGTGGGCTCCGATTCACCGGAAACCGCCGGCATGTTCACGCGCCGCATCTCGTCGATCGCCGGTGTGCAAGCGCCTGTCTCGCCGTCGTGTGCGATCTCGTTCGCGGCTTGCCAGCTCTTCGCAGAAGCTGCTTGCTCACCCGGCGCCCGAGGTGGTGCCTGCCCGGCACCGAGGCCCGCTTCGATCTGTCTCACCTCTCCAGCGAGGCCTCGCACGTAGGCTGCCCAGGTGTTGCGCGGCGGTGCCCAAAAACCCGGCGACTCGTCACCGAGCGGTGCCAGCGTCCAGTTCGCCGCGCTGGCGCGGGATAGCGGCACGATCCTGCTCGGCAGATCGTGGCAAGGCGCGAGCTCCGCGACCAGCCGCTCGATTTCTCGCTTGGTCCGAAAGCGCGCGCGCGCCAAAAGCGCAGTGCAGTTTTCTTCCGTCAGGTGCGGCCCGAGGAGCAGAATGCCGGTCAGATGCAAGGAGGCCTCCGCGAGCATCTCCAACAACACCGGAAACTGCCGCGCCAGGCGCGCTGCCCGGCAGCGGCGCTGCGCTTCATCCTCGGACATGCGCAGCTCGTATACGCAATAGGTGTAGAGCGAGGAGCAGGCTCGCTCGCGATGGACGCCGCGCGCCTCGACCTCGCCGAGGTGCGCGAGCAGCTGCGCGGTGAGCGTGTTAGAGCTACCGGCGAGCCGTTTCGTCTCGCTGTGCAACGATGCGTCCGTCAACTGTGCGAGGGAGTTCATGATCGCACTTTACACCTTCAAAATCGCAGCTCCTGGTCGCCACACCAAAGCGCCTTTTCCGGTCCGATGCGGTCACAAAGCGAAAACGCTCGCGCAGCCCGTCTCAGCCCGAACCGCGCGGCTTGGCATGCGGATCTGTGAACGATCGACGACGTCGCGCTCGACCCCAGGCCAAACCCTGTCCAGAAAAATCGTAGGTCCAGACCGGGTACATAGGTGACAAGTTAGACCCGCAGTCCCCAATCACCCATGAAGGCGGTTTGCGTCGTCCTTCGTTGCGTCCGCGCCCAAAGAGCGCGCGCTCGGAGCCTCCGTGTCCGCACTGGCGCGGGAGCGGTTCCCGCGAGAGCGCCGTCCGCAGCTGCAGGGCGCCGCGCCAGCGCGGCACTCCCGTCTGCGCTGGCGGTTGACCGCGCTGGGGCCGGAGCGCCGTCCGCTCCGTTGCGCCCGCAAGAGGTAGCGGCAATCCCACCCGCTCCAGCGGGTTGCCGCGCCGGCCGCGCCAGCGCGGGAGCTCCCGTCGCTGGAGAGGGACGCGGCCTTTGATGGGAAGCGAGACGGAGCGCTCGAGGCCCGTTCACCACTTCTTGTACGGCAAAAACTTGCCGTTCATCGTCAGCTGTACGCGATCGCCCTTGGGGTCTTCGATCTTCTGAATGTCCATGGTAAAATCGATGGCGCTCATGATGCCGTCGCCGCACTTCTCCTGGATCAGTGCCTTAAGCGTGAGGCCGTAGACCTGCATGATCTCGTAGAAGCGGTAGATGAGCGGGTCGGTGGGTACGACTTGCCCGATGCTCTGCCCCTTCTGTGGATACTCCGTCAGCGCCACTTTCACCGTGTCCGGCAAGGACAGCGCCGTGCACAACTTCGCCGCCAGCGGCTCCGGCATCGAGTTCTCTCCGTAACAGCAGGAGGTGACCCAGACCTCGTGCGCGCCGACGTGTTCAGCGAGCCTGCCAAAGCTCACCCCGGCTTGCTTCTTCGCGGCCAGAATCATTTCGCTCATCTCTTGTTTGGTCATGTTCTCGCTCCAGACGTGGGAGCTTTCGGCCTAGCGCTGCGTCCAGGTCCGGAACGTTTCGGTCGCAAGGTGAGCGTCGCGGACTCCGGGTAGCCCGGCGCCCTGCGAACGCTCGGAAAGAGGGGGGCCGAACCTCCAGCACACGGCGCAGAGCGACACCTCGGGACAGCGCACGACGCCGTGCCCTACTCCACGCCCACGCGCAGCCCCGACAGGTCCACGGCGCGTGCGCTGGCCCGTGCCACGCGCGCCAGGTAGTCGTCGCGCGAGATCTCTTTGACGCCCAGCGAGCGCAGGTGGGGCGTGGCAAACTGCACGTCGAAGAGATCGATGCCCGCGCGGGCGAGGCTGCGCGAGGCCGCGACGACGGCGACCTTGGAGGCGTCGGTCTCGCGGTGGAACATGCTTTCGGCAGCGAAGAGCGCGCCCGATTGCACGCCGTAGAGGCCACCCACCAGGCGATTTTCTTGCCAGACCTCCACGCTGTGGGCGTAGCCCGCGTGATGCAGGCGCTGGTAGGCGACGCGCATCTCCGGCACGATCCAGGTGCCGCCCTTGCGGCCTTGACCGCAGGCAGCGATCACCTCCGCGAAGGCCAGATTCCACGTGACCGCGTAGTCTTTGCGGGCCAGGCGCCGCGCCAGGCTGCGCGACACGTGCAGCTCCTCCGCGGGCAGGTGCGCGCGCGGGTTGGGCGACCACCAGAGCACCGGAAAGCCTTCGTTGTACCAGGGGAAGATGCCCGCCGCGTAGGCGGCGCGCAGCCGCTCCGTCGACAGATCCCCACCGATCGCCACCAGCCCCTCGTCATCGCCGCGGCGCGGATCGGGAAAGACGGGCGGCGCGTCGGCGCTGAGCAGGACGGGGCGCTGGGGAGATCGAGTTCGGAACACGCGCTGTGGCTCCCGTTTCTGGCCGCGAATCGTGCCCGTCAGCCGCGGCCCGGTTCAAACCGCGCCGCCCGCTCCAGAACGGGCCCCAGGGGCTGCTCCAGCGGGTCGCGCGGAAAAATCTTACCGGGATTGAGCAGGCCGTGCGGATCGAACGCCTGCTTCAGGTTGCGCTGCAGCGCGATCAAGCCCTCGGACTGTTCCAGCGGCAGGTAGGGCGCCTTGAGCACGCCGATGCCGTGCTCGCCCGAGAGCGTGCCCCCGAGCGCAATCGTGGTTTCGAACAGCTCGGCAATGGCCTGTTGCACGCGCGGTGCCTCTTCCGGCTCGTCCCAGAGAAAGTTGACGTGCAGGTTGCCGTCCCCGGCGTGACCATACGCGACGCTGCGCACCGCCCAGCGCTCACTGAGCGCGGCCAGCCTGTCCAGCAGCAGACCGAGAGCACGCCGCGGCACGGCGATGTCCTCGCTCAGCTTGTGGCGCGCGCTCTTGCGCAGGGTAGCGCTCATGTTGGCGCGCACCTCCCACAAGCGCTCGCGCTCCGCGGCCTGCGACGCGACCCGGCTGCCCCTGGCGCCGCGAGCCTCGCAGGTGGAGACGACCCGGTCCGCACGCGCGGCACAATCCTGCTCGGAGCCGTCGACCTCGATCAAGAGCAGCGCCTGCGCGCCCGCCGCCGCGCCGAGCAGCTCCGGAGGCAGACTGCTGGCAGGCAAGCTGGAGAGCGCCCGCAGATCGAGCAGCTCGACGCAGCTGGGGCCGAGGCCGAGCGCCACGATGTCCATCACGGCGTCGGCCGCCTGCGACATGCGCTCGAAGGGCACCAGCAGCGTCAACGTAGACTCGGGCGGGGGCAAGAGGCGCAGGGTGAGCTGACCGAAGACCGCCAGCGTGCCCTCGCTGCCCACCAGTAACGATGCCAGATCATAGCCGGTAACGCCCTTGGCGGTGCGGCGCCCGGCAAACACCCGCTGCCCGCCCATCAGAAAGGCCTCGATGCCGAGCACGTGACGCCCGGTCACGCCGTACTTGAACGCACGCGGCCCGCCGGCGTTGGTCGCCACATTCCCGCCGAGCGTGCAGGCCACGCGCGAGTTCGGATCCGGCGCGTAGAAGAGCCCCTCGGCGCGCACGGCCGCCTGGAACACGTTCAGGATCAGGCCCGGCTCCACGACGGCCAGGTGCTCCCGGGGATCGATCTCCAGGATGCGCCCGAAGCCGACCAGATCGAGCACGATGCCGCCCTGGGTCGGCACCGCGCCGCCCGTCTTGCCCGTGCCGCCCCCGCGCGGCACGAGCGGCAGCTCCGCCTCGCCAGCGGCACGCAAGGCGAGCTCCACGTCGCGCCCGGAGCGGGCGAGCACCACGGCCGCGGGCAGCACCCCCTCGGCTTCGGAAGCGTCGCGCCGATAGCCGGCGCAATCCCGCTCGTCCACCAAGAGCTGCGATGGCCCAAAATGGCGCGCCAGTGCGCGCCGGGCGCGATCGCTCCGCTCGAGGTGCCGGCGCGCGAGACGCACGCGGGTGGTGGGGGCAACCCTCATCCTCGTGACACTCCTTTCAGCGACGACCTTTGAAGTCCATCATCTTCTGCACGACCGCCTCGCTCTCCTCGGCGATCGCTTCTTCCGCCTTGGCTTGATCCGCACAGGTCTCACAGACCCGGCGCTTCTTGCCGCCGACCGTCACGCTGAACAACTCATCGGCGTCTTCGCCGCAGGATTTGCATTCTGGCACCGGAAACTCTCCCGACACATGTCGCCCGAGCGGCGACGTTGGTCGCTGTAGCACGCGGCACGCTCCGTGCCCACTCGCCCGTATTGGCGCAGCCGAGACGGCGGCCGCCTCCCTCTGTGGAACCCCACCCTGCCCCTCTTGCTGGGGCAGACCGCCCGGCGTGTCGGCGCGTACGCGCCCCTGGACCGCCCGGTCAAACCAGGCTCGCTAAACTCCGGGGGGGAGTCAACCGTATCCGTGCCGCGGTGGGGGCCAAGCTTTCTTCGCGCGAGTTTTCCGGCAATGAAAGGCGTGAAGTCCAAACTGGTCCTGGCCCTCGGCCTGGTGGAACTCTTGACGCTGGCCACGGCGCTCTTGCTGTACATCGGGGCCCAGCGCTTCGAGGACGACGCCCGGCTCACGCGGCGCGCCAACCATGACCTGCGCGAGCTGCTCGCCCTGTCGCTGTCCGCGCACGGGTATATGGATGCCTTCGGGCGCTCGCTGGGCCAGCGCACCCTGATCGCCAATCGCCAGCGGCGCGATGCCGCGGCCGCCTTCGAACGTCGCATCCAGCAGATCCCCACCCAGCACTCCGAGTTTGGGCTCGAGCTCGGCCGCTGGCAGGAGTTGCTGCGCATCGCCAGCGATCTGAACTCCGGGCTCAAGGCCGCCGATGCGCTGCGCGCGCAGGGCAACTTCGTCGAGGCCGAGCGCCGCTTTGCCGAGTCGCGCCTGGTGGACTTCGATCGGCGCATGTTGCCCTGGTTTGCCGCGGCCATCGCGACCCTGAGCAGTGACGCCAGCGCGCGCGAATCTGAGGCCCAGCGCGCCGCTTCGCGGCTGCGGGTCACGGGCGCCGTGCTGGCGTGTGGTTCCCCGCTCCTGGCCGCGCTCGCGGTGCTCTGGATCTCGGGCGGAGTGCTGCGCCCGGTGCGCGCCCTGGTGGAGGGCGCAGAGGCGATCGGTCGCGGCGAGCTGGACCACCGCGTACGCCACAGCGGCGACGATGAGTTTGCGCTGGTCGCCGAGAGCTTCAACCGGATGGTGGACACGCTCGCCCAGACGCAGGCGAGCCTGGTGGAGAAGCACGAGAAGCTGGAAGAGGCGTACCAGATGCAGGCGGAGTTCATCTCGACGGTGACGCACGAGCTGCGCTCGCCCCTGCATTCCATCCGCGGCTACCTGGAGTTCGTGCTGGAGGATGAGCCCGGGCTGTCCGAGCAGAGCAAGAAGAACCTGGCCAGCATCGGGGACGGCGCCCAGCGGCTGCTGCGGCTCGTCAACGACATCCTGGATTACTCCAAGCTGGAGGCCAAGCAGCTCGACATCGTACATTCGACGTTCGAGCTCAATCCGCTGCTCGAAGAGGCCATGTACGACGGGCGCGCGCTCGTCCAGGGCCGCCCCATCGAGCTCGACCTGCAAGCGCCGTCGGAGCAGGTGTTCCTCGAGTCCGACTACACGCGACTGCGACAGATCTTGACCAATCTGCTCAGCAACGCAGTCAAGTTCACGGAGGCGGGGCGCGTCACGCTGGACGTGAAGCTGCTCACCGATCGCGTGCAACTGGTGGTGAGCGACACCGGCGTCGGCATTCCGGAGGGTCAGCTCTCCTTGATCTTTCAGCCGTTCAAACAGGCGACCGTGAACGGGGGGCGCGTCCAGGGTGGCACCGGGCTCGGCCTGGCCATCGTGGCGCGCCTGGCGCAATTGATCGAAGCGACCGTGTCGGTCCGGAGCGAACTCGGCAAGGGCAGCTCCTTTACCATCGTGATGCCACGGCAATTACCGAAAGCGAGTTGATGGCAACGATCCTGATCATTGACGACGACCCGATCTACGCAGGCATGCTCCAGCAACGCCTGGAGCGAGCGGGACATCAGGTGTCCCTGCACGTAGGCCCCTTCGGCAGCACGCTCGCCGCGCGCCGGCCGGGGCTCGATCTGATCATCCTGGACGTGTTCATGCCCGGGCTCGACGGACCGGCGCTGCTCGACCTGATCCGAAAAGATGGCGGCAGCTCCCGGCCCAAGGTCGTCTTTTGCAGCAGCATGGATGCGGAGTCACTGAGCGAGCTGGCCGCGCGCCACCAGGCAAGCGGTTTCATCGCCAAATCGGCCGCGCGCGAGCACGTGATCGAAAGCCTGGAACGGCTCTTGGGCACGCCGGCGCGCAGCCTGAAGCCGCAGCCATAGTGGCCCACATGCAGGGCAATGGCAGCGGGGGGAACGGGCGCTGGGGCCGCCGGCGCTGGGAAGCTGGGATCCTTTGCCTGCTCGCCTCGAGCGCCTGCGAGCGAGCGTGCCAGCGCGAGCCAGCGGCGGATCCGGCAAGCAGCGCAGCTGCGGCAGCGAGCCCCTCTGCCCAGAGCAGCTCTGCCGAGCATAGAGCCGCCGAAAACACCGCCGCCCATCCAGCCGCTGCGCAGAACGCGGCTGCCCAGAACACGGCGCCGGGCGCGCCCGGAGCGCTGCGGCTCGCGTACAGCGACTGGCCGGGGTGGGTGGCCTGGCAGGTGGCCATCGAACAGCGGTACTTTGACGAGCTGGGAGTCCAGGTGGCGTTCGAGTGGCTCGAGTACGTGCCCACGATCGAGGCGTTCTCCGAAGGCAAGGTGGATGCCGTGTGCATGACCAACGGGGACGCGCTGGTGGCCGGCTCGAGCGGCGCGCCGAGCGTGGGCATCCTGCTCAACGACTATTCGAGCGGCAATGACATGCTGGTGGCGCGCCAGGGCATCGACGGCGTGGCCATGCTCCGCAACAAGAAGATCGCGGTGGAAGTGGGCTTCGTCGACCACCTGCTCTTGATGCGCGCGCTCGAGAGCGTGGGCCTCCGGGAAGCCGACGTGGACATCGTCAATACCAAGACGCACGAGGCCCCCGAGCTCCTGCGGGCGGGCAGAGTGGATGCCATCGCCGCCTGGCAGCCGCACAGCGGGCGCGCGCTGGATGAGGCCGTGGGGGCCAAGGCGCTATTTACGAGCGCGAACGTGCCGGGGCTGATCTACGATCTGTTGTTTGTCTCACCCGCCAGCCTGAGCGAGCGCCGGGCGGACTGGGTGAAGGTGGTGGCCGCCTGGTTTCGCGCCGTGGACTTCATCCTCGCTCCCCAGCACCGGGTAGAAGCGATCCAGATCATGGCGCGGCGCATGGGCCTGCCCGAGGAGCGCTACGCGAAGCTGATGGCGGGTACCCATCTCCTGGGCCGCGAGGAGAATCAGCGCCGCTTCCGGCCCGCGCCGGGGTTCGAGTCCGTGCAGGGCTCCAGCGAGATCGTCGATCGTTTCAACGTGGCCAATCGCGTGTACAGAGATCCGCTGGTGGTGGCGCCGTATTTTGACGGCAGCCTGGTCGACGAGGCGCTGCGGCGCTAGCGGGAGCCCTGCACCAGGGTCACGAACCTGGATAGACCCTGCAGGTATTCTCCGAGCAGCTTCTGGATCTTCGGGTCGGTGAGCTTGCCCTCCGCATCAAAGACCTGGCCGGCGCCCGCCACGTACAGTTGCTTGCCCAGCCACGGATGCACACCGAGCGCGCGGCACACGGGCAGCCAGGCCGTCTGCGACAGGCGCGTCCCCGCGGGGCCGGGCGTGGCGCCGATGATGCCCACGGGCTTGTCGCCAAACACGCGCGGAATGTCCGCGCCGGGGCGGGAGAGCCAGTCGATCGCGTTCTTGAACACGCCGGGGATGCTCTGGTTGTACTCCGGCGTGACGAAGAGCAGGCCCTGCGCCGCGGCGATGCGCTCTTTCAGCGCGCTCACCGCTGCGGGCATGCCTTCCGCCTCGACGTCCCCGTCGTAGAGCGGAATGCCCGTGAGCGTGACGGCCTCGATGCGCAGGTCGGCCGGCGCCAGCTCGACGGCGGCGCGGAGCAGCGCCGTGTTGTACGAGTGGTGCCGCAGACTCCCCGAGATGCCGATCAGTGTGTTCATGTGCGAAGCCCTCGCCTCGCTATGTCACGACGCGCGCGGTGATGGAAGGGTGCCGTTTGCGACGGACGGCGCCCCGAGGGGTGCAGCGAGGCAACCCTAGTAAGAGTCCTTACTAGCAAACCTTAGTAAGGGTCCTTACTAGCAAAACCTTCCGCGACAGGGATTGGGTTACGCGATGGAATGGTTCGCGACGAGGCCGGAGGGGGTTTCAGGGGGCTGCGGAAGCTGCCGCGGCGGGGGCCGGGGGAAGGCAGAGGCCGCTGCGCTCGTTGATGATCAGGCCGGCGGGTTCGAGCGGTTCGCACACGTGAGCCGACTGCTCGCAGTCGCTCGCAGCGCTGCACAGCTCCACGCAGACCCCGACCGTGTTGGTTTGATCCACGGGCAGGCAGATGGCGTCGCTGCCGTAGCTCTCGCAGCCGAACCCCGTGGCCGCATCGCAGATGCCGGAGCAGGCACTGGTGGCGCCAAACGACAAACAGAAGTTTCCGCTACACTCGCCGGCGGCTACGCAGGCGCCGCCGATGGGGATGGCCGGCGCAGGGATGCAGGCGGCCGTGCCCGGATCGCAGACTTCCGCCGCGCCGCAGTCCGCGTCGAGCGTGCACGCGCCGGCGGGCAATGGAGGTAGGCAAGCGCCGGTGCGGGCGCCCACCGGGTTCGTCAGCGTCACACATTCGTAGCCCGCCTGCGCGCAGTCGGCATCGCTGCTGCAGAGCTCGATGCACAGACCGTCCGCCCCGGAGGTGGGCGCGCAAAACGCGTCGCTGCCGTAGCTTTCACAGCCCTGTAGGGTGCCAGCGAGGCAGGCGCCGGAACAGAAGCTGGAGCCGTCCAGCGGGAAGCAGAGGTTCTCGGCGCAGTCCGCGTCCGCCGTGCAAGCTCCACCGACCGAGATGGCCGGCGCGTCGATGCAGACGCCCGCTACGGTGTTGCACAGCTGGGCGCCGCAGTCCGCGTCGCTGGTGCAGTCGGGGGCCGGATCGACGCACTCACCGAGCGCCGCATCACACACCTGCGCGCCGCACTCCGTGTCCTCGACGCAGGACACGGGCGCATCCACACACTGGCCTGCCTCCGTGTCGCAGATCTGAGGCTCACAGTCCGCGTCCTCGAGGCAGGGCGCGTCCACGCACTCGCCTGCCTCCACGTCGCAGATCTGCTCGCCGCCGCAGTCCGCGTCCTCGACACACTCCGGAGGCGTCGGAGCAGCCGCGCACACGCCGAGCTGCGGCAGGCAGATGCGCCCGGCGCCGCACTGCGCGTCCGTCGTGCACTCGGGGACGGGGGCCGGCGCCGCCTCCACGCACAGGCCGGTGGCGGCGTCGCAGGCGCGCTCGCCGCAGTCCGCGTCGCTGTTGCACTGCGGCTGGCAGAAGCCTTGCGTGCCGTTCTGAGGGATCCGGCAGGCGAGCGTGGCTCGGCCCCCGCACTGGTTGGCCTCCCCCACGGCGCAGCCGCGCAGACAGAAGGTGCGCCCCGCCGCGCTGCCGAGGCACTGCGAGCCCGGATCGGGGCAGTCGGTATCCCGCGTGCAGGGGGCGCTGCAATAGCCGCCGGCAGGGCCTCCGCCGAAGCCGAAGGGATCGCTATCGGGAGTGAGGCAGGTGAGGCCGGCACCGCACTGCGCCGCCGTGGTGCAGGCGTTGCCCGTCGTACCCGGCGCAGCCCCTGGATCCGGCTCCACCGGGGCGAGCGGGTGCAGACAGACGCCGGCGCGACCGTCGATCGCCGTCTCCGGCTGCGTCACGCAGAGCGAGCCCGGCTCCGGACAGTCGGTGTCGACATCACACTGCGCGATGCACAGACCGCGATCGCCTGGGCCCTCCCCTGGCACTGCCTGAAAGAAGCAAGTGGCGCCGCTCGAGGCCTCGCTGCCGTCAAAGCCGCAGCCCGGCACGCCACGTGTACAAAACGCAGTACAGATCGGGGATACGTTCAGGTTGGGGTTGAGCGGCAGGCAGACGCCCCCCACGCAATCTTCCGGCGCGGCGCAATCACTGCCGATCGGCGTGCCGCTGCGCGGCGTATCGGTGCACAGGCCGCTGCTGAGATCACAACGCCGCCCGGGGCACGCCGCATCGCTCTGACAGCGGGGCACGCAGATGCCGAGCTGCGGCTCTTCCGTCGGCTCTTCGTCGCCGAGCGCCGCCACCGAGACACACGTGACGTCCTCGCGCGCCAGGCACTTGGACTGCCCTTCCGGCGCTTCTTTCGAGGCGCACATGCGCACGCACACCTGTTGGCCCGCGATCGTGGCGCAGCCGGAACCAGGATCGATCGACGTGCAGGCTTGCTGACTGCCGCAAGGAGTGCTGCAGTAGCCGCCCGCGGGTCCGCCGAAACCGAGCGAATCGGTGGTGGCTGAAAAGCACTCCAGGCCCGAGATGCAATCCTGGGCGTTGCGGCACTCCGCGCCGACCACGCCCTCCCCGACGACCGGACCGCTCGGACCGCCCGAGTTGCCCGGAGCCAACGGCCCCTGCCCGAGCCGCGGGATGATGACACGCCCGCCATACTCGCGGTCCACCGACGGGATCGCCGGCTCGAACCCGCGCTCCGGCGGACAGATGCAGGGCCCGTAGGACAGACCGTCGGCTGCGCACACCTGGTAACCGAGGAGCGGCGCGCCGCAAGCGCCCATGCACGCAAAGGTCTGGCCGGGGACGCAGCGCTCCGCACTGCCGACGCCGGCGTCGGGCGTGCTGAGAATCTGCCCAGTGGCGCGCCAGACGTCGCGATCTTCACAGTTCACGCCGACCACGGCCAGCGCCAGCACCCAGCCCATCCAGACCTTACTGCCGAGGGTACTCATGAGCTGTCTCACCTACTCCGTCTCACCCGACTCAGGCCGGAGAGTAGCAGATGGCTGCGCGCAGCTCTCCCCCTTTCCTCGCGCCCGAGCGCGAACGTTACCGCGGAGCTGGCGGGCGAGGTCACCCCTGGCAGGGGCTCGCCGCGGCCCCCTGCGCCGCCCCCGCGCTTGACGGGCCGCGCCGAGAGCGATAGCGCGGAGCCGGCCATGCCGGATCCCGCTGCCGTTGCCACGCTCACCCTGCGCCCCATCGGGGTCGTGCATTCTCCCTTTCGGGACCGTCTGAGCGCGCCCCGCCAGCCGCGCGCCGCCGGCGGGGCACTGGGCACGCTCGAGCTGTTCAAGGGCAACGGCATCGAGCACGCACTCGAAGACCTGGCGAGCTTTCGCTACATCTGGGTGCTGTTCTGGTTTCATGCCAATGAAGGCTTCAAGCCCAAGGTACTGCCGCCGCGCAGCAGCAAGCGCCGCGGCGTGTTCGCCACGCGCGCCCCCTATCGGCCGAACCCGATCGGGATGAGCGCGGTCGAGCTACTGGCAGTGGAGGGCTTGAAGCTGTCGGTGCGCAACCTCGACATGCTCGATCAGACGCCGATCCTGGATCTGAAGCCGTACGTGCCGTACGTGGACGCGATCGTCGAGGCCAACAGCGGCTGGCTCGACACGGAGGCGGCGGTGGCCGCGGCAGCGCCCGCGGATCCACTGCCCGACTACCAGGTCGAGTTCGGGCCGCTCGCGCTCGAGCAGCTCGACTTTCTCCTGGCACACGGGGTGTCGCTGCGCGCCCCCGTCGAGGACGTGCTGCGGCTCGGCGCGCAACCCCATGGCTACCGGCGCATGAAGCCGAAGGGCGACGGCTGGGTGCTGGCGTACAAAGCCTGGCGCCTCGATTTTTCGATCCAGGGCCCCTGCGTCACGGTGGCGAGAATCGTGACCGGCTATCGCCCGGACTCGCTCGCGAACGGCAAGGAGCCGGAGCTGGAGCTGCATCGGGCGTTCGTGCAGCGCTTCGGGTGAACGGGGAGACCCCCGCTGTGAGTGGGTCACCGACAGCGCCACCGAGCCGGCTGCGACACGGTTCAGAATCGTGGCGGGTGGTCGTTCTGCTGCCGGATGGGTCTACGATTGCTTCGGTTCTTCGCAGAGGCAGACAACCTGGGGGGCCTGGTGGCGCGCATGCGCCTGGCGTCCGTCGCGCAGCTCACCTCCACGGAGGCGGAGACCGTCGAAGATCGGCCCGAGATCGTCCAGCGCGTGCAGACGGCCTTCGACGAGGTCAAAAAGCAGTTCATCGCCGGCGAGCGCGACGAGAAGGCCGCGCCGTCGGTCGTCCAGCTGCGCAGCGGCGACGACCAGAGTCACGTGCTGCGCCGCCACCTCACGACCTATCTGGACATGATGTCGCAGCGCAGCCTGTTTCTGGGCGACGTGGACGCGACGATCCGCCGTGTCAACGAGGCCGCCAGCTCGACCCTGAACGTGGAGCGGGCCAGCGTCTGGTTCTGCGACGCGCAGCAAACCAAGATCTCCTGCGTCGATCTGTTTCAGCACAAGGAATCCCGGCATTCGGGCGGCACGGAGCTCCTGGCGCGCGATTTTGCGCCCTACTTCCGCGCCCTGCGCGGGCAACGCACGATCGCCGCACATGACGCCCACACCGACCCGCGCACCGCGTGTTTCTCGGAAATCTACCTGAAGCCACTCGGCATCTCTTCCATGCTCGATGTGCCCGTCTGGGTCGGCCGAAACATGGTGGGCGTCGTCTGCTATGAACACGTGGGCCCGCAACGCTCGTGGACCAAAGACGAAGAAACCTTCGCCTACCTGATGAGCAACTTCGTGGCCCTGGCGCTCGAGCGCGGCCATGCGGACGCCGCTCCCCGCACCGCCCGCCGCAGCGTCGGCGAGGGCGGAGCGACCTGACGTCGGCGCGCGGACGCGCACGACGGGCAGGCGCGTGAGCGCGTGCGGGGGCGAGCAGCGCGAGCGTGGCAGGCTTGCACCTGTTCCATCGTGGCGCTTCACCGCACACGCCCCGTGACAGGTGCGCGCCGGACCCGTGCAGGCTAGAAACGCCCCATGGTGCTGGCGGCGTCCGAGCAGAATTGGCCCTCCCGCCTGTGGCTGGTCCGTCACGGCGAGAGCGCCGGCAACGTCGTGCGGGCTGCGGCAGAGGCGGCTGGGCTGGCCATGATCGATATTGCCGATCGCGACATGGACGTGCCGCTCTCGGCCCTCGGGAGAAAGCAGGCGTTGGCTCTCGGGCGTTGGTTTGGCAAGCGGCCAGAGTCCGAGCGTCCCACCGTCGCGTTCATCTCCCCGTATGCGCGCGCCCGCCAGACCGGCGCGCTCGTGCTCGATGGCGCAGGGCTACGCGACAGTCCGACCCTGCGGGAAGTGGTGGATGAGCGGCTGCGCGAGAAGGAGTTTGGGGCCTTTCATCAGTTGACCAAGGCCGGCATCGCCCAGCAGTTTCCCCAGGAGGCGGCGCTGCGCGACCACGTGGGCAAGTTTTACTATCGCCCTCCCGGCGGGGAGAGCTGGTGCGACGTGATCCTGCGGCTCAGGAGCACGATCGACACGATCCAGCTGCAACATCGGGGCGAACGGGTGCTGATCGTCGCGCATGAAGTGGTGGTCTTGTGCATGCGCTATCTGCTGGAACGCATGACGGAGAAGCAGATCCTGAGCATCGATGCCGCCGGAGACGTGGCCAACTGCTCGGTGACGGAATACGAGTTCGAGCGCGACGAGACGGGCCGCGGAGTCATGACCTTGCGCTGCTACAATCACGTAGCTCCGCTCGAAGAGGCCGGCGAAAAGGTCACGGACGCGCCCGACGCGCCCGCGGCTCCGCGCTGAGCGGTGGGTGGTGGGTCAGGTCTGCCAGTGTTTGAGCTTCTAGGTGCCGGGACGGCGCGACCCAACGTGGGTCGCGTACGCGCACTGTCAGGCGGCGGACTCGGCGGACTCCGGCGTCGGGGCGGAGTCGGCCGGCGCTGCCGACACGGCGCCCGCGGGGCTGGCCGGGACGCTGATGTAGAAGCAGGTGCCGAGGGTCTTGCTGCTTTCGACGCGCACGCTGCCGCCGTGGGCGAGCACGATGCGGCGCACGACGGTGAGGCCCAGGCCCACGCCGCCGGTGGCGCGGCTGCGGCTGCGGTCGGTGCGGAAGAAGGGCTCGAAGACGCGCTCCAGGTCTTCGGCGGCGATGCCGATGCCGTGATCGCGCACGCGGATCTCGAGCGACGCTGGCTCCTGCCGCGCCTCGCCCGTGAGCTCGATGGCGTCGCTCGGCTCGGAGAACTTGGCAGCGTTGTCGAGCAGGTTGTCGAGCACGCGGCGCAGCAGGCTGGGGTCTGCAAGGAGCAGCGGCACGCCGGGCCCGAGCCGCCAGTCCAGCCGCCGTTCGGGGAAACGTTTGGCGAAGCGGGCGGCGGCGGCCTCGAGCAGCTCGGCACCCGGCACCAACTGGCAGCGCAGCGGCGGCAGGGCGTCGCTACCGGCGCCGCGTGCCAGATCGAGCCGCGCGGCGGTCATGATGTCGTCGAGCAGCGGCTCGAGCTCGCCCAGGTCCTCCTCGATGTCTTCGAGGTAGCTGCGGGCGCGGGCTGTATCACCGTCGCGCGCCAGCTCCAGCGCCAGTCGAATGCGTGCCAGCGGTGTGCGCAGCTCGTGCGAGACGTTGGCGAGCAGCTCTTTCTCCGAGCGGCGCAGGGCCACCACACGATCGGCCATTTCGTCGAAGGCGCGCGCGAGATCGCCGATCTCGTCGCCGCGCTCGGAGTGCGCACGAGCCGACAGGTCACCGCTGCCGAAGCGGCGGGTGAGCTGGGCGAGGCGCTCGACCGGCGCGCTGATCGAGCGCGCCAGCGGCATGCTCATGAGCGCGATGACGGCCAACGCCGCGACCAATTGCGCCGCGGCCGTACCAAACGGCGACCCGGGCGCTGGATACTTGATGCGCGCGTAGCGCTCCACGGCGCCGCTCGCTCCGCGCAACGCCACTACGCCGATGCCGTCGACGAACTCGGTCGGCTTCTGCTCGAGGCGCACCACTTCTTCCGGGCTGAGCGGCGGAGGCGGCGCGGCGGCGTTGGACACCAGGAGCCGGCCATCGCGCGCGAAGATGGACATGTCGGTTTTCACGCGCTGCTGCAGATCCGCCAGCTCCTGGGCGAGCACGGCGGGCTGATCGCGCAGGCTGTCCAGATGCCAGGCGATCCAGGCGGTGCTGGGACGGGTCGGCCCCTCGATCGCCGGCTTGAGCAGGTAACTGCCGACGAAGAAGCTCGCCGCAGCGGCCAGCGCCAGGAGCAGGATCCCGTGCAAGTACACGCGCACGAGCAGGCGCCGCGCGCGCCAACGCGCGAGGGTCACGACTCCTCCGCGGGGCTGAGCAAGTAGCCCGAGCCGCGCACCGTCTTCAATAGCACCGGGTGGCGCGGATCGTCACCGAGCTTCTGCCGTAGCCTCGAGATGCGCACGTCGATGGATCGATCGAAGGCCTCGTCCGCGTTGCCCTTGGCCAGATCGAGCAAGCGCTCGCGGCTGAGCACGCGCCCCGCGTTTTCCGCCAGGACGCGCAGCAGCGAGAACTCGTAGGAGGTGAGGCTAAGCGCGCGCCCGTCGAGCGTGGCGCGCAGACTCGCCGGATCGAGCAGCAAACGCCCGACGCGCAGCTCTTGCGCGTCCGGCCCCGCCCGCCCCTGCGCGCGGCGCGCCACGGCCTGGATGCGCGCCAACAGCTCGCGCGCGCTGAACGGCTTGGTCACGTAGTCGTCCGCACCCAGCTCCAGGCCGAGCACGCGATCGGCGACTTCTACCCGGGCCGTCACGGCGATGATCGGCACGTGCGACTTCTGGCGAATCTCACGGCAGACCTCGAAGCCGTCGCGCCCCGGCAGCATCAGATCGAGCACGATCACGTCGATGTCGGGGCGCATGCCCTCGCGTACGGCGGAGTTGCCGTCACTGACGGTGGTGACGACCAGCTCGTGTTGCTCGAGGTAGTCGCGGGTCAGCCGCGCCAGCTTGGCGTCGTCCTCGACCAGCAGCACGTGCAAGTGAGCGCGGTCCATCCCCGGAATATAGCCCCGCCGCGGGCGGCCAGGGCCACAGCCGACCGGCCTACACACTT
>Ga0315912_10001253_pt1 | contig 32629 bp, 37 predicted proteins | sample VfabasoilMG_FD_204469 | JGI IMG/M metagenome (GOLD analysis project Ga0315912, IMG submission 204469) | Garden soil microbial communities collected in Santa Monica, California, United States - V. faba soil | ecosystem: Environmental > Terrestrial > Soil > Garden | place: USA: California...
GAAGTAACGGTCGGGCAATATGCGAAGTTTCTGGAATCTACCAGTATATTCCCACCGGCGAAGTGGACGACGATGGACGAGCCGCCTCATCAGAAGCGCCCGGTTGTCAATGTCGATTGGGCGGATGCGAACAACTATTGCAAGTGGGCCGGCAAGCGGCTGCCGACAGAAGCTGAATGGGAGAAGGCGGCACGGGGGACGGACAGTCGTATATATCCCTGGGGCAACGATCCACCCGATCAGCTCCGGGCGAACTACGGGAAGGACAAGTGGGACAACCACAATGCACTGCTCCCGGTGGGGCAATTGAAAGACGGCAAGAGCCCCTATGGGATCTATGATCTAGCGGGAAATGTCTCGGAATGGGTGAGCGACTGGTATGACCCCGATTATTATGTGACCAGCCCATCGAAAAACCCGCAGGGACCTGAAGGTGGTAAATACAAAGTCGTGCGGGGAGGCTCATGGGACCTTGCTGCCGAGAACCTGCGATCTTCGCGGCGGGACTTCAACATACCCTCGACCACAGACTACGATTCACCGGCGTTTCGGAACTTCAACAGCGGGTTCCGGTGTGCGAAGAATCCGTAGGACATTGTTACCCAGGCTTGCTCGATGATACCGAGGACCACATGCAACCAAAATGCTCCGAGACAGCAGAACCGTTCCATATAGGTACGCAATAACATTGAATACCAGAGATAGCATTCGATGATCGGACGCGTAACCAAAAGGATAAACCGCTCTAAGACATTTTCCAGAAAAGGAGGGCTACCAATGACACGATCTAACACCCGAATCGCTCTAGCGCTGACAGGAGTTCTAGCCACGCTCCTGACCAGCACCCTGCCTCTCCAGTCAGCCTTCGGTGAAGGTGGGGCACGACGTGATGTCGTGCGGCAAGAGCAGCAGAACGTCAAAGATGCCCTCATGCACGCGACGGAAGCAGTGGAACACGGCAAACAAGGTCATGCCGAGAAGCTTGTGACCCATGCCGAAGCCTCGCTGCAGCATGCATTTAGAGGGGGGGAGGACCCGCATTTGACAGAAGCGATGACCAATCTGAAAGCAGCGATTGAGCATGGCAAGGCCGGTCATGCTGACGTGGCCACGAAACATGCCGAGACTGCCGTCACGCATTTATCTCAAATCAAGTGAAGAATGAACGCCTATCGCGAAGGGTGGTTTGAACGAGCGAGGCGGGACATGACCCTGACCTGCATAGACATGAACTGCCACACAAGACTTAGATGGGGGGCGTTATGTTAACGGCAAAAATAACAAGTTTCGTCCTATTTGCTTTAGCCCTCTCGCAATTCGGGTACGCCGAAGAGCATTACGGACCGAAGTCTATTGCCGATAGGCAAACGATGTCGAACCAGTTCTGGTGGCCCGAAAGACTTGATCTCACGCCCCTTCGCCAGCATGCAGCTGAGTCCAACCCAATGGGAAAACAGTTTACGTACGCTAAAGAGTTTAACAAGCTCGACCTGAAGGCTGTGAAGGAAGACCTCAAGGAGTTGATGACAGCCTCACAGGACTGGTGGCCGGCAGACTACGGTCACTATGGCCCATTCTTCATCCGGATGGCCTGGCACAGTGCCGGCACCTACCGCGTGGCTGACGGTCGAGGCGGAGCTGGCGGCGGTCAACAGCGCTTCGAGCCTCTGAACAGCTGGCCTGATAACGCAAACCTTGATAAGGCGCGGCGGTTGCTGTGGCCCATCAAAAAGAAATACGGGAGTAAGCTTTCATGGGCCGACTTGATGGTCCTGACGGGAAATGTCGCCATGGAGTCGATGGGCTTCAAGACCTTCGGTTTTGGCGGTGGGCGTGTGGACACGTGGGAAAGCGATTTAGTCTATTGGGGGCCTGAGAAGAAATGGCTCGCGGATGAGCGATACAAGGGCGACAGGGATCTAGACAAGCCACTGGCAGCTGTTCAGATGGGCCTCATCTATGTAAACCCACAGGGACCAAACGGTAATCCTGACCCACTAGCGGCGGCGAAGGATATTCGAGAAACGTTTGGCCGTATGGGGATGAACGATGAAGAGACTGTCGCTCTGATCGCGGGCGGCCACACCTTCGGCAAAGCCCATGGTAATGGAAATCCATCCAAATGCGTCGGGGCTGAACCCGCTGCTGCAGCTATAGAGGAGCAGGGATTTGGCTGGACAAACACCTGTGGGTCCGGCAAGGGTGCAGATACTATCACCAGTGGGTTGGAAGGCGCTTGGTCCGTCAACCCCGCTGCATGGACCAACCAATACTTTACGAACCTCTTCACCTTCGAATGGGTGATGACCAAGAGCCCGGCCGGCGCCACACAATGGATTCCCAAAGATGGCCAAGCAGCGACCCTGGTGCCCGATGCGCATGACAAAACTGTCAGACATGCTCCCATCATGTTAACGACAGACCTCTCACTAAAGTTGGATCCCAATTATCAACAGATTGCGAAACGCTTCCTTGAAAACCCGAAGGAGTTTGAACTCGCGTTCGCGAAGGCATGGTTCAAGCTCATTCATCGTGATATGGGGCCTCGCGCACGTTATCTCGGCAAGGAAGTCCCTCAGGAGGACCTGATCTGGCAAGATTCCATTCCTAAGGTCAATCACAAGCTGATCGGCACCAGCGACATTGCGAGTCTGAAAAAGACCATCCTTGCTTCTGGATTGACAGTTCCGGAACTCGTTCGCACAGCCTGGGCGTCCGCTGCGTCTTTCCGCGGTACGGATAAGCGTGGCGGAGCTAATGGAGCGCGTGTTCGCCTCGCGCCTCAAAAGGACTGGCCGGTCAACAATCCGGAGGAACTGGCCAAGGTCCTCACCCGCTTAGAGCGCATTCAAAATGACTTCAATAAGGCGCACAGCGACGGGAAAGCCGTGTCACTGGCGGATCTGGTTGTCTTAGGTGGAACTGCAGCTGTGGAACAGGCGGCGAAGGCAGCCGGGCACAGCGTGCAGGTCCGCTTTACGCCAGGACGCATGGACGCATCACAACTGCGAACGGATGTTGGTTCGTTTGCCGTACTTGAGCCAAAAGCCGATGGGTTCCGTAACTATTACGGCGAGGGCAACTCTATGTCCCCCGCAGAAATGCTCGTCGATCGGGCCAATATGCTGACATTGACAGTCCCGGAAATGACTGTTCTCGTGGGCGGTATGCGAGCGTTAAACGCCAATGCAGGACAATCCAAACATGGTGTTTTCACTCACAAACCTGGGACATTGAGCAATGACTTCTTCGTCAACTTGCTCGACATGTCTACAAAGTGGCAAAAGTCATCGCAGTCTGAAGGAGTTTACGATGGTGTGGATCGTAAGACCAATGCGATCAAATGGACAGCAACACCTGTCGACCTCATTTTCGGGTCGCACTCTGAACTTCGTGCTATCGCAGAAGTCTATGCGGCTGAAGATGGACAAGGGAAGTTGATTCGTGACTTTGTGACTGCATGGAACAAGGTGATGATGCTTGACCGCTTCGATGTCATGTAATCTTGCCGGTGCTCGACGTCAGTCGGACTAGGCTGCATCGGACGCCTTGGCCGCCAGACGGCCCTGTTCTACCGGTTCTCTATGGATCGAACGGTTGCGCTGGTAGATTCAGGCGCATCCCACAGCTGGCGATCGCCAACTGTGGGATGCATCGGGAATGGCCGGCGATGCAATGTGCCCGTCACTTTATCTTCCAGTTTCAGACTACAGCTGGCCCCCACAACAACCTGGGATGAAAGCCTCTTAGTATAAAATGCCGACAATCGGAACGGGGTTGGAAACAGTGATTATTACCGGCAGCAGTGGGCTGATCGGCAGCGCATTCCTTGCTCACGTCGGAGAACGCTACACGGAGCTATGCCTTGACTCCAAAGGGCCACCTCAGTTGTTTCCCAAGACGGCACGCATTATCGCGTGCGATCTGACCTCGGATGAAAACCTCCACCAAGCGTTGGACGAAGTTCGTCGGCTCGGCCACAGACGGATCGCCTCAATTCTTCATCTCGCCGCGTACTATAGTTTCGCAAGTGAGGTCAGTCCCCTGTACGAGCATGTAAACGTGCGTGGCACCGAACGATTGCTGTGCGGGCTGCGTGACTTTGAGGTCGAGCAATTCATATTTGCGAGTACCATGCTCGTCCACGCACCCTGCGAACCGGGAGCGCGTATCAACGAAGATTGGCCGCTCAAACCGAAATGGATCTATCCCAAGTCGAAGGTCGCGGCGGAGCAACTGATCTTGCGTGAAAGGGGCGACGTACCGGTGGTGTTCATGCGCATCGGCGCCGTGTACGACGATCGCTGCCATTCAATTCCCCTCGCACAGCAAATCAGGCGCATTTACGAAAAGCGATTCGTCGGCCGAATATTGCCCGGCGACGTCACGCATGGAGTCGCCTACTTACATATGGAGGATATGGTCACGGCGTTGGCACTCGCAGTCGAACGACGCAAGGAGCTTCCGCAGGTCACGCCGTTACTCATCGGCGAATCGGAAACGCTCAGTTACGACGAGCTGCAACGTACCATCAGCCGTCAGCTTTACGGCCAGGAATGGAAAACGTATCAAATCCCCAAGACATTGGCCAAGCTTGGCTGCTGGCTCCAGAACCTGTTGCCCGGCGCAGATCCCTTCCTCAAGCCTTGGATGATCGATCTCTCTGACGATCATTATGCGTTCGACATCTCCCGCGCACGCACACTTCTTGACTGGGAGCCGCGCCACTCTCTACGCACATCACTACCAAACATCATCAACGAGCTGAAGCTCGACCCAATCGGCTGGTACGAAGAAAACAATCTGAGGGCGAATACTCCTTTGTCTCAGTAGTGTCCGGTAAAACGCGATCCGATCTGGGATGATACAGTCAGAAAAAGGTTTCGTGGCGGATATGGTCAACCTGCATGCCTTTGTTGATGAGCAATTGTTTGGCCTCCTCAATCATGGGACGGCCTCCACACAGGTATGCGTCCGTGTTTGCGACCTGGTCGGCAGACACCTGTTCATTTATCAAGTCTGTGACACGACCCCGCAATCCGGACCAACCCTCCGGGTCTGGTTGGGAGAGGATGATGGTCGGTTCGAACCAGGGGTGGCTCTCTCTCAGATCGCTGAGCAATTTGGCATAAAAGAGGTCAGAGACATTCCGCAATCCGAAGAACAATCGGATCCGGCGTCTGCCGGTCTGTCCAAGAAGAGACAGCAGCATCGATTTGATCGGCGCAATACCGGTTCCCGTCGCAATCATCAGAATGTCTCGCTCTGATCCGTCGTCCAATCGAAAGTCACCGTAGGGGCCTTCGACCTGGATACAATCTCCTGGGCGGAGCCGATGAATGAAATTAGAACAGAACCCACCGGACACCGCGCGCACACAAATCTCAAAATGTGCCCTGTCAGAAAGATGTGAAGAAATCGAGTAGGATCGCCGAATGACTTTGTCGAGTCCCGGTACATGAAAGATCATATATTGGCCAGGACAAAATTTGATTTCCCCCGACTCGATCGCAAATCTCTGCTCACAGACCGTCAAGGTAAGTGGGCGATATTCTTCAACGCGTGCCTTGAACAAACCAAGTGAGGCGGCCCCGTGTTGCGTTTTCGCGCTCGCCCCCAGCGTGAGCATTCCGTGGACGTCCGCCAGACACAAGAGTCGATACTGCTTAGGATCCAAACCATTACTTTCTAGTGTCCGAATCTCTCGAGCTCTCTGCGGTCCTAAGCTCTCCTCCCCTTGCACAATCTGAGTCGCACAGGTGCCACAGGCACCAGCTTTACAGGCAAATGGGACTGACGCTCCAGCGGCCGCACACACGTCATACAACCATTGCCCCTCTTCGGCATCGTAAGTAATTCCATCCCGTTGAAAACTGACGCGGTGGATCGTTCTCATCGAGTGATATAGGCCATGGCAGATACGCACTCCACTTTGTTCAATATTATTGTCTTCCTGGTTGGAATTCTCATCAGCGCCGAACCCTTCGAACTCCGGGTGCAGAATGACATGGAGGGAAATGAGAGACAGTTCTAACGTTGACCGGCTAAATGCTTACATGTCAAACACGGCCGCCCCTCCCATCATTCATTTTCAGCTGTCCCCTTCATCTATGTCCGAGGCCTTCACGTCCCTTTAGGTGATCTTCCTCGGAGAACAGAGAGTTCATCGGAGGTGTCTTTGACCTCTGTGGTCTAACTGATCATCGCGTACGGCCTCAAGGAATTGCGACCTAAGGGACCGTTTCATCAAAACAAGTAGCAGGGCTCCCTCCGGAGATTATGTGAAACCATGTGTTCCTAGCCACCCACTCCTAGGGCCGTCCAAGCTAGTAGCCGGTATTTCCGGCGTTCGAGGAGGCAGCGGATCATTCGGAACTGCATGCAGTGATACGGCGAGTAGCGGGTCTCATCAAGTACTCGGCTGCCATAGCCGATCCAATACTGAACTAAAAGATCACCCCAGGTGGGCTGGTTTCATCGGTGCACGATAGCTCCGAGTAAACACCCTCATGTTCCAGCGCGCTCCGCTCGATCACGCGGCACCTGCTGCGGGAATGGTGGCAAGTAACTCACGAACTGTGCCGGCCTGAAGGAGCTGAGCTGCATGTGTCTCCGGCGCAGGCGGTCGGGCGACCGGTGAGCCTCAATCGGTTACGTGCAAACCAGGCATACGCCTTCACAACCAATGGCTCGACTAAAGAAAGACGGCTAAGCCTAGCCAAGAATCCCAGGCCGACTGCTTCCCACATAGCTCGGAACACATCGACGCCGGTGATTACGGTCCCGTCACCCCAACGGGCATGAATGATTCTCCCAAGTTCAGCGGGAGATATGTTCATTGATGTTGGGGCAAAGTCCGGCCGTGAGAAGTCTGAAAATTTCAACCTCCCACGTCTGTCCAAGCGCCTCATCAGGGCGATTTCTCGATCGCAAATAGGGCAGGCTCCATCGAAGAATACTGTGAGCGGGTATGATGCCATCTGATCGGCCTCTCCTGGTCACCCGCGAGGGACGGTGTGTCTTATCAAGCGATCCAGCCTGTGATCCAAGTCAGCGAAATTCTCCAGAACCGTAATATCGTACTTCATGAAAAGGTCACGCATGGCGAGCGCGCCATTTCCGCCGACGGCTAGATCGGAAGCGGGACGCACTTCATCGGCAAGGGCTTGAACCAGCTCAGCCGCATTGGCCTCGGGAAGTGCGACAGGAAATGACATGACGGTCAAATCCGGCTCCACCTGCTCACAGAGCCTGGTCAGTGAGGCGAGAGGCACATTGGCTCCCAAATAGTGAACCCGGCAGCCGCGAACACGACATCGATATGCCACTGCAAACGCGGCGATGTCGTGTTCCTCGCCAGGCGGGCAGGCCACGACCACTTTGGCGCCAAACTCAGCCACGGGAAGCTGATTCATGGCCGAGAAAACCTTCTGTTGGATTTGCCTCGTGACGTAATGCTCGATGGCCACATCCAGATGACCATCGTGCCAGAGCTCCCCCACCTGCTCCTGAAGCGGGAGCAAGATCCCATGCAGCGCTTCTTCAAAGGGAACTACCGCCACGGCGCCGTTCAAACGCTTTTCAAACATCACACGATTGAAGGGGCTCAAGCTAGACAGGAGTTCCTGCAGGAGTTTGCTGAAAGCATTGTCGACGAACGACACTTGCGGCGCACTGGCTTGTGCTCGCCTCAACAACTCCTCACGTCCTAGTTTCGACAGCTCTCCGATCGAGGCCCCCGTATCCAGCTGCTCCTTCAGGAACCTCAGCAACGCGACATCTTCATCGGAATAATTGCGATAACGATTGGCTCCTCGAGTCGGTTTTAGGATTTCAAATCGTCGTTCCCACACGCGAATAACATCTCGAGAGAGGCCCGTAAGTTTTGCAACTCTATGAATTCTATGATTATTCATATTCAATGTTTCAATCCTATTATAATGTTCAATGTTTGTCAAAATATCATTAAATAACACTTGACACATTAGACATTTTGGCTTATACATTAGACATACTTGTGACAAACATTGAATCACAATCCAATGGAGGTCATCATGGCAAGAGCGGAGCAAAAAGAGAAAGTCGGTCAGATGAAGAGTCAATCAGCTCTCTCTTCGGCACGGCTTCACTCATCCTGCCTGAGATGCGGCGGTTTTATTGTCAAGGAGGTGTCTGCGGATCTCCTGAACAGCGCGGGCGAGCTGGAATGTGTCACGACACGATGTGTGCAGTGTGGTGACATCCTCGATCCTGTCATCTTGCGGAATCGCGGCATTCGTCAACAGCCGATGACAGTCGAGCATGCAGGAAACTCCTTGCGGAGCATTTCTTCGATGGAGCATCGATAGACGTGTTGTCATCGGTGGGTGATTGATAAGTTTCAACTACGCTGATCCATCATGTGGAATTTCGGAAACCGATTTGCTTGTGTGAAGACTCAACCGGAGATGTGCACTTTGGATCATCTATTTTATTGCGACAATGCGATCGTGGACCTCGTCTTTTCGGAATCGATCCACTGCAGTAGTCATCAAGCCAGGGCGGTCCTGGTGTTCTAAACCAAGGGGGTATCTTATGCGGAGTCAAACAGTGTTTCAGGTCGGAGTAGGGGTGGCATTGATGGTTGGAGCCGTCACCGTTGCCACGGCGGCGGACATGCCAAGCGGCGAGAAGGACATGGTGCTCATCCCGAAGGGAGAATTCACCATGGGGAGTAGCGAACATTCAGATGAAGCAAAGCACCAGGTCGTGCTGGACGCCTATCTGATCGACAAGTTCGAAGCCTCCAATGCACGATACAAGGAGTTTATGAAGGCTAGCAGTCACCCCGCACCGGCCTATTGGGATGACCCGCGGCTGAACAAGTCGAGCCATCCGGTTGTCGGTGTGAGCTGGACTGATGCAAACGCATTCTGCAAATGGGAGGGGAAGCGTCTTCCGACTGAAGCAGAGTGGGAGCGAGCGGCCAAAGGCCCGCAGGGGGACAACCACTATCCATGGGGACACACGCTTGACCCGAAAAAAGCCAATTATGCTCAGAATGTTGGCCGCACAACGCCCGTGGATTCCTATCCAGATGGGGTTAGCGGATACGGTGTCTACAACATGGCCGGTAACGTCTTCGAATGGGTTGAGGATTGGTATGACCTGAAATACTACAAGGAGAGCCCAGCCCTGAACCCGCAGGGAGCCGAGAAGGGCTACAACTTTGCGAATCAAGGACCGGTACGGGTCCTGCGCGGCGGTTCATGGCTTGCGCCGGAAACCTCACTACACACGAGCCACCGATTCTGGAATCAACCGGACAATAACTCCTACGGCGTGGGTCTCGGATTCCGTTGCGCGAAGTCGGCCCAGACGGTGTCCGACGAAGCCGCGCAGACAGGCCGCGACTCATTCATTCAGGCGCTAGTTGCTATGGGTGCTGAGAAGCACGCCGATGCAATGGCTTCTATTGAGAAGGCATTGGCCTCGGATCCGGGGAACCAGGAGTACCTTGCAACCCGTGAACTGATTAAGAAGAGCATGAAGAAGAAATAGGAGCAGAACTGACGGAGGGGGGCCTTCGCCCCCTTCCTATGGGCCAGGTTGTGGGGGAGGTCTCTCGTGAATACGTCTGACACCACAGGGGCAGGTACATCGCCGGTGAATCCAGCAGCTATCCCGGGCACCTCTCTTATTCTGCTCACTGGTGCGAGCGGTTATATCGGTGGTCGACTGCTACCTTCGCTGGAAGAACAAGGCTACCGGCTCCGATGCCTGGCCAGGCATCCTGACATTCTGAGACAGAAGGTCAGTTCCACAACTGAAGTAGTCGCGGGTGATGTTCTTGACCGACCGAGTCTCGACAACGCGTTACGCGGAGTCGACGTGGCCTACTACATGGTCCACTCCATGAGTTCGACTGGCTCGTTTGAGGAGACGGACCGGCAGGCGGCGCGGAACTTTAGTGAAGCAGCGAAGGCAGCGGGAGTGAAGGGCCTCATCTATGTGGGAGGCCTGGGCAGCGATGAGGAAGAACTCTCAACGCATCTGCGCAGTCGACACGAGGTCGGCGACATCTTGAGAGAGTCAGGCCTCCCGGTTTGTGAGTTTCGTGCCTCCGCCGTCATCGGCTCCGGCAGCGCCTCGTTTGAGTTGATTCGTGCGCTGGTGGAACGCTTACCGATCATGCTCACCCCCCGATGGGTCAAGGGCAAAGCCCAGCCCATCGCCATCGACGACCTCTTGGATTACCTGATGGAAGCGCTTCGGATTCCCACATCCAGTTACCGCATTTATGAGGTCGGTGGTGCCGACGAAGTATCCTACGCGGAGATGATGCGTGCGTACGGGCGGCAACGTGGACTTAAGCCTCTCATCATCCCGGTGCCGGTCCTCACCCCCTGGCTGTCTGCTCTGTGGCTGGGATTGATCACGCCGCTCTATGCTCGCATCGGCCGAGCGATTATTGAGAGCATCGTCCATGTCACGGTAGTACGGGACAATGCTGCACTGACAACTTTCTCTGTACGTCCAATGGGAATCGACGAGGCAATTCGTCGGGCTCTGGCCCATGAAGAGACGCATTTCGCCGCTACACGCTGGTCCGACTCGCTCTCTTCTTCCGGCACGCAGAAGTCGTGGGGAGGCGTGCGGTTCGGCACGCGCATCGTCGATTCACGGACGTTGACGGTCGAAGCGCCGCCTGAAGCCGTCTTCAGATGTATTGAGAGAATCGGCGGTGACCATGGTTGGTACGCCTGCAACTGGCTGTGGCAGGTGCGCGGCTTCATCGACCTACTTCAAGGGGGTGTCGGCATAGGACGGGGACGGCCTTCTTCCACGACCCTCCGCGTCGGAGACACGGTCGATTCATTTCGTGTTGAAGCGATTGAGTCGAATCGCCACCTGCGGCTCAAGTCCGAGATGAATTTGCCCGGGCGGGCGTGGCTGGAGTTTGAGGTGACGGAGGCCGGCTCTTCAACGCAGATACGGCAGACGGCGATCTTTGATCCAGTAGGACTGACAGGACAACTTTATTGGTATTCCCTCTACGTGCCCCACGAGTTTGTGTTTAGGGGGATGTTGCGGGGAATCGCGCAAGCAGCGTTGCGAGAAATGAAGGATCTCGACATGGCGAAAATACCTACTGGGCAAACGGCAACGACCCACCGCCGCTGACCCTGGCGTAACGAGAGCGGCGAGACTGCTCCTAAGGAGAAACCAACTTGTGATGGAGGTCTGCAATGCATAGAGCAAGAATGATTGTCATCGCGGCGCTAGCAGTCGCATTGACACCAGTGAACCCGGCAGTCCATGCGCAGGAATCCCTGATCCCGAAAGATATGGTGTACATCGGCCAGGGACCTTCGATCATGGGACTCGACAAGGAAGGAGCCACTCAACAGGCTAACATTCCCGCGAGGTATCACAGGCGAAACAGAACGCCCGCTCCCACATTGAACGACGAAAGCCCGGCTCATATGGTGTTCCTCGATTCCTACCTGATCGATAAGTATGAAGTCTCCAACAGGGACTATGGAGATTTCATGAGAACGACGGGACACGGAGGGCCCGCATATTGGGATGATCCCCGTCTAAATGGCCCGACACAACCGGTGGTCGGCGTCAACTGGTACGACGCCCGTGCCTATTGCGAGTATCGCGACAAGCGGCTGCCGACGGAAGCGGAATGGGAGAAGGCCGCCCGAGGGCCTGATGGCAATCTCTATCCCTGGGGCAACGACTTTGATCCGGCAAAAGCCAACTATGGGAAAAATCACGATGGCACTAGGCCGATCGATTCATATCCCGATGGAGTCAGCTACTACGGCCTCCATAACATGGCCGGCAATGCGTTTGAATGGGTCTTCGACTGGTACGATCCCCGCTACTACAGCCAGCTGGAACCGCTGGTCAATCCTACTGGACCGGATAAGCCCGTCTGGATAGGAGGCACCGGGACCTATGTGGATCTGCTGACACTCGGAGAAAAACGAGTGATTCGAGGCGGATCCTGGGTCGCGCCAGAAGGTTCGGTCAGGTCGACGCACCGATTCTGGAATCACCCTCTCAATAACAGCTACGGCGTAGGTCTGGGATTCCGCTGCGCGAAAACTGCCCCACCACAGATCGATCAGCGAATTAAAGAGGCCTCCATTTTAGCCTATATCGAAATGGGGCGAGAACACTTCGCAGAGGCCCAGCAGGCCCTTGCTCAGGGATTGGCCCTTGACCCCAAGAATACGGAGCTGCTGGAGCTTCGGCAATTGATTGAGCAATCGATGAAGCGACCGTGAAGGGAGATTTCACGGGTTCCTGATTATGGTTTGATCGTGACGGAGGCGCACCGATGATACACAACAAGATACTATATCTAGGGATTGTCCTCATCGCCCTATTCGGGGCCTCATCCCTCTACGCCGGTCCCATCGATTCACCCGGACACGCACATCAGGATAAGGCCCAATTGGTTCATGCGGCCAATCATGAAGTCGACCAGGCATGGGAAATCTACCATCGAGCCGCGTTGGGGGGGACAGTGGCCTCGCCTGCCCTTCAAGCGGATATCGAGCAGCACCTGCACGAAGCCAGAACCCTCGTGACCCAGGCGCAAGAAGCAGCCGATCAGGGACATGAGCGCCAGGTGGAGGAACTTGTCAAACAAGTCAGATTCCATACCGCCCAAGCAATTGCGGGCAGCAAGGAGCGGAAGAAATGATCACTGGTCTGTGGCGCAGATCAACTCAATTCAACAGAATGCCGATCGCAGTTGTCACGGTCCTTGCGCTCATGCAGTCGCTCACCGTGGAAGCGTTGCCGGGAACGATAGGGCCGGACCCGGTGCCGATGGTCACGATTCCGGCCGGAGAATTTCTGATGGGCAGTCCAGAAGGAAAAGGCCGGGATGATGAGAGGCCGCAGCGATCTGTATACCTCGATGAGTTCACGATCGATCAAGTCGAAGTGACGAATGAACGGTATATGGCCTTTGTGAAATCCACCGGCCATCGCACACCACCCAATCCGTATGGCACCGGGCCCCTCCAATCCATTAAGGGCATTGAGCAGTTACCCGTAGTGCAGACGACCTGGTATGACGCCAAGGCCTATTGTAGCTGGGCCAAGAAACGGCTGCCGACGGAAGCAGAATGGGAAAAGGCTGCTCGCGGGACAGACGGCCGCCTCTTCCCCTGGGGAAATGACCCTCCCACGCCCAAACGGGCAAATTTCGATCGAGAGTGGGAGGATGAGCACACCTTGCACGCGGTCGGATCGCTTCCCAGTGGAGATTCACCCTACGGAGTGAAGGACATGGCGGGAAACGTCAGGGAGTGGGTCTCCGATTGGTATGACGCGGAGTACTATCAACATGCGCCCAATCGGAATCCACAAGGTCCCGACAAGAAGGGTGTGGTGCGATCGATTCGTGGTGGGTCCTGGCATAGTCCGGCGTCCGATATCACCGCATCGGCCCGTGGCCGCGGCGGGTTCGCTTTGCAAACGCATGGCACAGGATTTCGCTGTGTCCGTGGTCTTGAAGAAGTACTCCCGAAGAAGTGACTGGTTGCAGTGATAGTGCGAGGCAATACGATGGCAGCGACAGGAGTTCGGAGGCCGGTTTGTTTCTCCTGCAGAGGTGACGCCGCACTCCGCACGGCGTCGCCCGCTGAGGCAGCCAGGTCTCTCCCGGGTGAGAAACCTGGCTCCTCGGTGAACAGTGGAATCGATGTCCGGGCACATGGCTTCTGCCAATTTTGAGAAGGAGGACGGCTATGGATATGACCTTCACCATTTTGGTCGCAATGGGATTTCTCACTTCTGTTGTGATGGCTCAACTCTTTCAGACTGTTCCGGCTGTTGTTAGGCGACGGATCAGCGAAAAACCGACCCGAAGGTAAGACGCTATCGGCTTGCCAGGTGCATTGGTCGGCCTGTCGATGGCTCTTTCAGGAGACATGTCCATGAACATCGTAATAGCTGGAGGAACAGGATTCATCGGTCGTGCATTGTGCACGGCGCTCTCCCAGGAGAGCCATAGAGTGACAATCCTCACGAGAAATTCGGGGAGCGCCGAGCGGCGCTTAGATAACAACCTGTTGTCCGTCGAGTGGACTGGTCGAAATACAGGACCCTGGGAACAGGCACTTGAAGGAGCAGATGCGGTCATTAACCTCGCTGGGGCTCCGATCGCCGATGCCCGTTGGACGCCTGCTCGAAAACAACTCCTCATCGATAGTCGAGTCCACACGACGCGTATCATCGTGGAAGCAATGTCCCGCCGGCCTGCAAAACCGCGGGTGCTCATCAGCGCATCCGGTATCGGCTATTACGGTGCCAGCAATGATCGGGTGCTGGATGAGGGCACAGCGCGCGGTCAGGGATTCCTTGCCGACCTGTGCCTCGAATGGGAAGCGGAGGCGCTACGCGCTGCGGAGTTCGGCACGCGAGTCGTGCTGCTACGAACCGGAATGGTGCTCGGACAAGATGGCGGGGCCTTGCCCAAGATGCTGCTGCCCTTTCGATTGTTTGCAGGCGGTCCGATCATGCCGGGCACTCAATGGGTCTCCTGGATTCATCGGTGTGATCATATCGGTCTGATCCAATGGGCACTCGCAAACAATCATGTTTCTGGTCCCCTCAATGCTGTGGCCCCCGAGCCGGTGACGATGAAGACGTTCTGTGAAGTTCTTGGACGGGTGCTGCACCGACCGTCGTGGCTTCCTGTTCCAGGATTTGCCTTGAATATACTCGTTGGTGAGTTGGGCACATTGATGACGACCGGCCAGCGGGTGATTCCAGCGAAAGCCATGGCGCAAGGCTATACGTTTCAGTTTCCAACGCTGGAGCCGGCCTTACAAGCCATCGTGACCGGAACGACAGCAGCGGCTGCTCTAAGGACGGCATGAGCCACAGGGATATGACGGTGTATGGACAGCTCCGCAATCTATATAGCAACCGGACTGATCGCGGGATCTCTTGTGGTGGCGGCCCTATGTGTACTTGGATTGGTAGTCTCTATGTAGTCACCAGGAGGTGTACTGATGAAAATCTCAGGCTTTCAATTTGCGGCAGTATTGATGATGGGCCTGCTTGTTACCTCTTGTGCCATGGCCGACCAACACAAGGCCCAGGCTCCCTATGGGCATCGAGATGCGACAAAACTCGCTCATGGCATTATCGGCATATCTCTTCAGCTAAGTGCTGAGCGGATTGGAGAGCCGGCCATCCTCTATGTCGGCATGGTCCATCCTGGTGGACCTGCTCACCAGGCAGGACTTCGACATGGGGATGAGGTCGTCAGTGTTGATGGGGCTCCCGTGAAAGGAAAGAGTTATGACCAGGTGGTCAGCATGATACGAGGGGAAGTGGGAACTGTCGTGAAGGTTGGTATCAAGGGCGAGAACGGTCTTCGTGAGCTTTCAATCGAGCGGGTGGCGGGTGACAAGCTGAAACGACCGGAAGGATCCCATGGAAAACCTGAGTAAGAGAACATAACCGTTGCTTCGGGGATTTGTACCGGGATCGACTTGGTTAGTTCTGGGGGAGTCCATCTATGCGAGGAATAGTCTGGTACAGGAGGGATTTGCGCATTGCAGACCATCCGGCCTTGTCGGCGGCCTGCAAAGGCTGGAGCGAGGTAATCCCGCTCTTTGTGTTCGACGAGCCTTTGTTGCACTCCCATGTGTTCGGCTCCGCCTGTGTGAATTTTATGCTCGGATGTCTCCAGGACCTGGCATCGTCTTTGTCGGACCGAGGTCTCACGCTTCAGTGGCGACGCGGCGAACCGGTGGAGGAGGTCCTCCGCGCCGCTCGCGAATGGAAGGTTGATGCGGTCTACTGGAATCGTGACTATGAGCCGAGAGCGATTGCGCGAGACCGCATAATCGCGCAACGGTTGGGGCAGGCCGGCGTGGTCGTCCGCACGTTCAAAGATCATGTCGTATTCGAAGCGGATGAGGTGCGTGGCGCGACCGGCGAGCCGTTACAGCGGTACAGCGCGTATCGCGCCCGCTGGTGGACGAAATGGCATGCCACAACCCCAGCAGTTCTGCCGGTCCCTACCGCACTTGCAGAAAAGGTGGCTGCCCCGCGGCCCGTCTCAAGCCATCTCCCTACAGCCCCCGAGCTGGGATACGATCCGGTCGCATTGCGGTTTGAGCCGGGCGAGCGGAACGCCCTGAAGCGGTTGCGCTGGTTTGTGCAAGGTCCCCTGCATTCCTACGCGACAAACAGAAACCTGCCGGCGAACGATGGGTGTTCACAACTTTCACCACACTTCCGTTTCGGAACACTGTCGCCTCGCAAGGTCATTCACACGGCGTTGAACGCGCTGGCCAAAGGCGGGCGAGTGTCCCGGCCCGATGTTCTGACCTGGGTTGATGAGTTAATCTGGCGTGAGTTCTTTCATCAAGTATTGGCTTCGTTTCCACACGTTGCGGAGGGCCCCTTCCGCAATGTGGCCGTCCCACCGTCGCGTGAGTCGGGTCCGGTCCGAGACAGCCTGTTTCAAGCCTGGTGTCACGGGCAGACCGGCTATCCGATCGTGGATGCGGGAATCAGGCAACTCAATCAAACGGGATGGATGCACAACCGTGTCCGAATGGTCGTGGCATCCTTTCTCATTAAAGATCTTCGGATCGACTGGCAGAGCGGCGAACGATATTTCATGCAGCATCTCATCGATGCTGACGTGGCGGCAAACAACGGTAATTGGCAGTGGTGTGCCTCCACCGGCACGGATGCCATGCGGGGCTATCGGATTTTCAATCCTGCGCTTCAAAGCAAGAAGTTTGACCCGGACGGCGCCTACATCCGCCGGTATGTTCCGGAACTGGCCCATGTATCTGCGAAGCAAATTCATGAGCCGCATCGCATGACCGCAGAGGAGCAGGAACGCGCTCGATGCCGAATCGGGGACGATTATCCTTTCCCGGTTGTGGACCATCAACATGCCCGACAGGAATATCTCAACCTCGGAAAGCAGGAGGTAATGAGATGACGACCTCCCCGCTTCGCCTTGGAATCAGTCGGTGTCTTCTCGGAGATGAGGTACGCTTCGACGGAGGACACAAACGGGACCATTTCTTGACCGATGTATTGGGCCCCTACGTCGAATGGGTACCGGTCTGCCCAGAGGTGGAAGCGGGATTGGGCACTCCGCGCGAAGCCATGCGCTTGGTGGGTAATCCGCATCGTCCCCGGCTGATGACAATCACGAGCAAGCACGATCACACCGAGGCGATGGAGGCAATGGTCGATGGTCGGCTCGACTCACTCCGGACATTGGACCTCTCAGGGTATGTCTTCAAGAGAGGCTCGCCCAGTTGCGGGGTCGAACGGGTGCGCGTGTACACCATACAAGGCATGCCGAGCCACAGCGGCGTCGGAATCTTCGCGAAGGCCTTCATAGAGCAATTTCCACTGATTCCCGTCGAGGAGGAAGGGCGGCTCTCTGATCCATCGCTGCGGGAGAACTTCATCGAGCGGGTATTCTGCTATCGCCGGTTTCAGGATCTGGTGCAGAACGGAGTCACGAGACAAGCTCTCATACGCTTCCACACGATCCATAAATATCTGTTGTTAGCCCATAGCCAGGAGCATTACGAAACGATGGGCCGTCTGGTCGGACAAGTGGAGCGCTACCGCCTTAAAGAATTGACGTCGAAGTACGGTGAGCACTTCATGAAAGCCCTGACGATGAAGGCGACGGTGCGGAAGCACGTCAATGTGCTGCAGCATATTGTGGGCTACTTCAAGAGTCGGTTGACCACTGAAGAAAAGGCCGAGCTGTTGGGCGTCATCGCCGACTATCATCGGGGGCTTACGCCTCTGATCGTCCCTCTCACGCTGGTCAAGCATTACGTCCAGATCCTCGACGTCGGATACATTCGCGATCAGGTCTATCTGAACCCGCATCCGAAAGAGCTCATGTTGCGGAATCATGCGTAAGGGGGGAATGCAATGCCACATGTTGTCGTAGAAGAAGCCGGAGATCTGCAGGGCCTTTATCAGGTGTTCACGCCGATGGTTCACCGGACCGAAAACGAAATTCTTAAAGTTCAGGAATTCTATTTGTCCCGGAGCGGAAAAGACGCCCTGCTGGAGTCCGTGGCGATCGAGAAGGGTGCTGCGTGCACGTTCTTTGTCCAGCTCAAGTTGCACGAGAAAGCAATCACCGTCCGTTTGTTGCCGGCTACCGATCCTGAGAAAACCCCCGCGGTCAAGAAGCTGATGGCTCTCGTCGCCGGATTCATTCGAAAGGTGTACCCGGGAAGTCGCTATGGAAAGACCAATTTACAAGAATACCTCGAGGCAACAGTGCGTTCAACGTGAGGAGACACAGACGCGAGTCACAACAAGAGGAGTGAGGGATGGCGGCAAGCACACGAGGAGTGATTCTGGTCGGTCACGGCGGCATTCCGAAGGGATGCCCTCAGGATTTGGTCACGAAACTGAAACGGTTGGAGGCTCAGCGGCGTGCCGCAAGACTTCCGCCATCGGTGGAGGAACTTGAGCTGGATGCCAAGATCCGCCAGTGGCCGAGAACGGCCGAAACGGATCCCTACCAAGCCGGTCTTGAAACAGTAGCGGTGCGCCTTCGGGCTCAACTCGACGGCGCACTCTTTGCCGTGGCCTTCAACGAGTTTTGTGCGCCGACGTTGGAGGAATCGGTCGAGGCGTTGATCAAGCAGGGGGCGACTCATATTACCGTGACGACAACGATGTTCACGCCAGGTGGGTCGCATTCGGAAGTTGAAATTCCGGAAATCCTTGATCAGTTGCGGCCGCAGTATCCTGACGTGGAACTGCGTTACGCCTGGCCGTTCGATCTTGAGCTGGTCGCAAACACCTTGGCGGAGCAGGTGAAGCGTTTTTCATGACGATGGCTAGGGGGCGGTATCTCTACGTGCTCTTTGGTTGGAGGCAAAGCCCGTGCAACATCTCGCTCATCTTGCATTGAACCTGGCCGAACGGGGACTGTTCCCGGACGTGGTGCTCAGATGGGGGATCCGACAGTTGGTCACACAGCGCCTCCGGGAGATCAGGTCCGGCGACGCGCGAACAGCAGCGCTGCAAGAAAAGCGGTTTATCGACGAGATGCGCCGTGCGCCCATCGCGGTAGTGCCGGAGAAAGCCAATGATCAGCACTATGAGGTTCCGGTTGAGTTTTTTAGCCGGGTCCTCGGGCCGCATCTGAAATACAGCAGCGCCTTCTGGCCCGCCGATGCAAAGACCCTAGACCAGGCAGAAGCCGCCGGCCTGCGTGAATCCTGCCTCCATGCGGGCCTGATGAACGGGCAGACGATCTTGGAGCTCGGATGCGGCTGGGGATCTCTCACGTTATGGATGGCTGAGCAGTACCCCGACAGCCGTATCACGGCGGTCTCCAATTCCCGCTCGCAGCGGGCCTACATCGAGGCCCAAGCCAGAGCGCGCGGCCTACAGAACCGGATCCGGGTACTGACCTGCGACATGAACACGTTCGAGGTCGACCCAGGGCTCTTCGATCGGGTGGTGTCGGTGGAAATGTTTGAACACATGCGTAACTGACCTGATCTCTTTGTGCGCGTCCGCCGATGGCTGAAACCAGGCGGCCGGTTCTTCATGCACGTGTTCGTGCATCGCTCAACGGCGTACCTATTCGAAGACCGGGGGCCCGCCGACTGGATGAGTCGTCAGTTTTTCACGGGCGGGATGATGCCCAGTGATGGCCTGCCGCTGGTCTGTCAGGACCAGCTTGCCTGCGTGGACCATTGGCGATGGGACGGCACGCACTATGAGAAGACGGCCAACGCCTGGCTGGCCAATATGGATTCCGCCCGCGAGACACTGTGGCCGGTGATCGAACGTGTCTACGGCAAAGCATGCGCGCGAGTCTGGTGGTGGCGGTGGCGTCTGTTCTTCATGGCCTGTGCCGAACTATTCGGCTATGAGGAGGGCCGTCAGTGGGGAGTCAGCCACTACCTTTTCGAAAAACAGGTAGCGAGTGTGTCATGAAGATGAGCACCACCATGATCGTCAGCAACTTTGTCCTGTTTCAGATCGGCTGGTTTGCGTGCGTGTTAAGCGCCGCAGCGCATCAGCCCTGGATCGGCGTGCTGGTGACGACCGGGGTAGTGCTCGCACATGTGCTCCGCGCTCCCCTGCCGGAGGCGGAACTCAAACTGGTGCTCCTCTCACTCGGCTTAGGGCTCGTCTTTGACAGCCTGTTGGTTTGGCAGGGTTGGCTTCAGTATTCCTCGGGAATCCTGCTCCCGAACCTAGCCCCATACTGGATCGTGGCGTTGTGGGGGCTCTTTGCAACCCTCTTGAATGTCTCATTGCGTTGGATGAGGGGGCGCTGGGTCATCGCGGTTCTGTTTGGAGCCATCGGAGGCCCTGCCGCCTACTATGGCGGCCTCCGTCTTGGGGCGCTGGAATTCGCCAATATGCCGGCAGGGCTCATGGCCCTGGCCATCGGCTGGGCGGTGCTTACGCCGCTGCTGCTGGCGTTGTCTTCGCGCTTTGACGGCTATGCCGGTCTGCTGGAAAAGAAGGCGTCATGAACGTATCGCTCTATCTCTTGGGACTGGTTTCGACGCTGGGTCTGGCGACGCTGACGTGGGTGGTCAGCGTCCTCAAGCGCGATGTGAGCATCGTGGACGGCGCGTGGGCCTTCATGCTCCTCGCCGCCGCGACCGTGTACGCCACCGGTGCGGAGCCCTACACGGGGCGGACGATGCTCATCCTGACGCTGGTCCTGCTGTGGGCCCTGCGCCTGTCGGCTCATATCATCCATCGCAACTGGGGTGAGCCTGAAGACCGGCGTTATCAAGACATCCGCCGGAAATACGAACCAAATTTCGCACTCAAGAGTCTAGGCCTCATCTTCTGGTTTCAGGCAGTCCTGGCATGGATCATCTCTATGCCCCTGTGGCCGGCTCTCACCATTCCGGTCGACTGGGGGGCATCCGATGTACTGGCTGTCACGGTATGGACCGTCGGCATGATCTTCGAAGGCTATGGAGATTGGCAGTTGTCACGGTTCAAGGCCGATCCGGAGAACCACGGCAAGGTGATGGACCGCGGACTCTGGCGCTACACACGTCATCCCAACTACTTCGGTGAGTGCCTGATCTGGTGGGGCTTCTCCCTCTTTGCGCTGCCGGCCGGGGCTTGGTGGACGGCCGTGGGACCGCTGCTTCTCACATACTTGCTCTTGAAATTCTCGGGCGTGACCTTGATGGAGCAGACCATCGTCGATCGGCGACCTGCCTATCGAGCGTACATCGCCAGGACCAATGCCTTCATTCCCGGTCTGCCGAAACAGGATAACTATGCCCCCCTTCCAGGAAACGGACCACATGATTAGCGCGTCTTTCGTCAGCAGCGGGTTTCGTATGGCAGTGACCGTTCTCGGATGCCTGACATGCCTTGGATCTGCACCCCAAGAATCTTGGGGTGGCAGCTCTGAGACGTATGACTTCAAGGTCTTCCTCGGGAAAGATGAAATCGGACGCCAGCGCTTCGACGTCTCTACGGAAGGCGAGCGGACCCGTGTCCGGGTAGACGCGCAATTCACGGTCAAGTTCCTGTACATCACCGTCTATACCTATCGACATACCAACGTCGAATTATGGGAGGGAACGTGCCTGCGCGAGATTCGCGCGGAGACAGATGATAACGGCGAGTCCTTTTTCGTGACCGGCATCTTTCGTAACGGGCAGATGCAGGTGCAGACACAAGCCGGAAACTGGATCGGTGAAGGATGCATCAAGACTTTTGCATACTGGAACCCTGAGTGGATCAAAGGCGAGAGATTGTTGAATTCGCAGACCGGCGAACATCAGCCTGCGTCCATGCTTGTTGTGGGCGAGGAGACGATCTCCGTGCAGGGAGTCCCGAGTCGAACCACACACCGTCGCGTCATCACGGACAAGTTTACGATCGATCTCTGGTACACCTTAAACGGCCGATGGGTCGCGCTCCACTCCACCACGAAGAAAGGCGATACCCTTCGCTATACGCTCCAGTGAGGACACTATGCCATCTGTGATGCCGTCACTCTTCATGCCCGTTGTGCTGCTCACGCTTGCGGCCTGCAGCAGTCCACCGCCCATCCGCACCGCGACGACTGTGAACTTGGAGCGGTTCATGGGGGACTGGTACGTCATCGCCAGTATTCCCACTTTTATCGAGACGAACGCCTACAACGCCGTGGAGTCCTATCGCTTGGCCAAGGATGGCACCGTCCCCACGACCTTTAGCTTCCGCGAGGGCGGCTTTGAGGGGGAGCGCAAGACCTATCATCCGACCGGTTATGTCATCGATACGCAATCAAATGCCGTCTGGGGCATGCAGTTCATCTGGCCGATCAAGGCCGACTATCGCATCGTGTTTCTGGATGAGTCGTACAGTCAAACGGTCATTGGAAGAACCGCGCGTGATTACGTGTGGTTGATGGCGCGAACTCCTGAAATTCCCGATTCGGACTATCAACGGTTTCTCACGCTCATCGCCGAGGAAGGCTACGATGTCTCCAAAGTCAGGAAGGTGCCCCAACGCTGGAACTAATGTGCCCCGGGAAGTCATGGAACACGTCGATTGTACTGTGATGACAGACCGGGTCGGCACTCAACGCGAGCGCAGGGGAAGCATGCCGGGTCTCGATGGTATGGCGGGCTCTTTGGCAGTCCGGCCCGGTCTGAATCCGATCAACGAGGCATTGAAGACCGCATGAAAATCGCGATTGTCGGCACAGGCATTTCGGGAATGGTCGCGGCGTATCTCCTGCACCAGGATCATGAGATCACTGTCTTCGAGGCTGCTGATTATATCGGCGGACATACCAATACGGTCAAAGTCTCGATGGAAGGCCGAGGTTACGCCATAGACACGGGGTTCATTGTGTTTAACGATTGGACCTACCCGAACTTCATTGCCTTGCTCCGGAAACTCGGCGTGGAATCGGAACCAAGCGACATGAGCTTCGGTGTCAAATGCGAGCGAACCGGCCTCGAGTACAATGGGACGTCGCTGAACAGGCTGTTCGCCCAGCGGCGCAACCTGCTTCGCCCCACGTTTTACCGAATGATTCGGGACATCCTGCGCTTCAATCGTGAGTCGCTGGAACTGCTGACACGGCCGGAGCCAGGCCCTTCACTCGGGTCCTATCTGGAGACTCATCAATATTCAAGGGAGTTCATCGACCACTACATTATCCCAATGGGAGCCGCGATTTGGTCAGCTGGTCACGAGAGCATGTGGAAGTTTCCGGCCCGGTACCTCGTCCAGTTCTTCAAAAACCATGGCATGCTTTCGGTGGATGAGCGGCCGGCGTGGCGGCTTATCAAAGGCGGGTCGCAACGGTATGCCGAAAAACTCGTCGCGCCGTTCCGTAATCGGATTCACCTCAACTCCCCTGTCGAATCGGTGGGTCGTTTCCCGGATTACGTAGAGATCCGCAGCAAGATAGACGGGCGGGACGGTCGGGTGTTGCGTTTTGACCACGTGATCATCGCCACGCACAGCGATCAGGCGCTCTCCATGCTTGCCGATCCCACACCGACGGAAAAAGAAGTGCTGGGGAGCATTCACTATCAGGAGAACGACGCAGTGTTGCACACCGACACGTCGATGCTACCCAAACGGAGACTCGCCTGGGCCGCATGGAATTACCATCTGCTTGGGACCCAGCCTGATCGCGCGGTTCTGACCTACCACATGAACAAGCTGCAGAGCCTGACCGCACCCTGCGAGTTTTGCGTGACGCTCAATCACACGCACGCCATCAATCCCGCCACGATCCTGCGTCGCATCACGTATCATCATCCCGTGTACTCACCGGAAGCAGTTGCCGCACAGAAGCGCCACGGCGAGATCAACGGTGTCAATCGAACGTCCTATTGCGGTGCCTACTGGGGGTTTGGGGTTCACGAGGATGGAGTGAACAGTGCCCTGGCCGTCTGTAAGCCATTCGGGAAGGATCTCTCGTCATGAATAGCGCGATCTATACGGGACACGTTCGGCACCGGCGGTTCAGTCCGGTTCCGCACGCGTTCACCTACCGGCTGTTCATGATGTATGTGGACCTGGACGAACTGCCGACCGTCTTTGAGGATCGCTGGTTCTGGTCCGTTGACCGCACCAACCTCGCCGCCTTCAGGCGTAGAGACCATGTTGGCGATCCGATCATTCCGTTAAATGATTCGATCCGCCAACTCGTGGAGGAGAGAACAGGCAGTCGACCGGCTGGACCGATCCGCCTCCTGACTCACTTCCGCTACTTCGGGTACGTTTTCAACCCGGTAAGCTTCTATTTTTGCTATGACCGATTGGATCGTGATGTCGACACCATCGTCGCGGAAATTACCAACACTCCCTGGGGAGAGCGTCACTGTTACGTTCTGGGCACGAAGGACAACCGTGCCCGCGGCAGAAGGAAGCACTACCAATTCGACAAGGCGTTCCACATTTCGCCGTTTATCGACATGGACACCGTCTAGGATTGGCGATTTACCGAGCCGGCATCGCACCTCACCATCCATATGGCAAATCTTCGCGACGGGCGGCCTTTCTTCGACGCGACGATGAGGCTCGAGCGTCGGGAGCTCTCCAGTACATCCCTGGCGCGCGTGCTTGTGCAGTATCCCCTGATGACAGCCAAGGTCATCGGTGCCATCCATTGGCAGGCCTTGAGACTCTGGGCCAAGCGTATCCCTCTCTATGCCCACCCCGGGAAACGGAAGGAGCCGTCGCCTGCGGCGACGAGTCAGACACCATCATGAGCAACCAGATGATTGCACCCCACCTTGCGCACAACGATCGGCTCAGCAGCCATGAGGGGCTCTCATCGGGCGCAAGCCGGATCTCTCGGCTTGCACGCCGGCTCATCTTTTTCAAGCTCAACAAGCTGCAGCATGGCGCCATCACGCTCCTGGAGGGCAAGACACGTTATTCTTTTGGTCAGCTAACTTCACAGTGCCCACTCCAGGCGACCGTCACAATTCATGATCCCCACACCTATATCGACCTTGCGTCAGGTGGCACCGTCGGAGTTGGCGATGCATACCGTCGGGGGCTCTGGAACTGTGATGACCTCACGACGTTGATTCGCATCTTTGTGTTGAATCGATCGCTTCTGAACAACATGGAAGGCGGCCTCGCACTGGCGTCCAAGCCGTTGCTCAAGACGATCCATTGGCTCAATCGTAATACGAAAGCCGGCAGTGCGAAGAACATTGCCGCCCACTACGATCTAGGTAACGACTTCTTCCGGCTCATGCTTGACGAGACGATGATGTATTCTTGTGCCTACTTTGAGCGGCCGGACGCGACCCTGGCGGAAGCCTCATGCACGAAGAACGATCGCATCTGTCGAAAACTACAGCTGGTCGCCAGCGACCATCTATTGGAGATCGGTTCCGGCTGGGGTGGCTTCGCGATCCATGCCGCTTCTCATTATCGTTGCCGTGTGACGACCACGACGATCTCGCGGCAGCAGTATGACATGGCCGTACAGCGAGTTCAGGAAGCCGGCTTGAGTGATCAGGTCACGGTGCTGCTCACGGATTACCGGGATTTGCCGAAGCTTGGTCTGCAATTCGACAAGCTCGTCTCAATCGAAATGATCGAGGCCGTCGGGCATCAGTTTTACAAAGCATTTTTCGAGGTCTGTAGTCGCATGTTGAAGTCTTCCGGGCTGGCCCTCATTCAGGGCATCACCATCGACGAACGATTCTATGAGCAGGCGAAACGATCCGTGGACTTTATTCAACGCTTCATTTTCCCAGGCAGCTGCATCCCCTCCGTGAGCGCTCTGCTGCAAGGATCGGCGAAAGTCGGCGATCTGGGGCTGATTCATCTCGAAGATATCGGAATGCACTACGCTCCCACGCTGCAGGCTTGGAGGAGGAACGTGGCCGCAAAGCTTCCGGATATCAAAGCGCTAGGGTATCAGCCGGAATTCCTGCGTCTCTGGGAATTTTATCTCTGTTATTGTGAAGGCGGGTTCCTAGAACGGTCTCTTAGTGTCGTTCATCTCCTCTACGCCAAGTCGGGGTGGCGGCCCCACAGTGTCCACATCTGAATGTGTAAGTTCTTTGCTATGGTCCACATCGAAACCTGCGCACCGACATTGAAAGAAGCCGTGGAGAATTTGGTCGAACAAGGGGCAGCTTCTGATAACAAGAAACCGGTAGTCCGGGGGATACTTCCTCCATGACAGATCTCAAGAGGCTACATGCGGTTGATAACCGATTGTGACAGAAGTTCTTGTCTCAACGTGATCGAGACATGAAACACACCACTCCACAGGTCCTCATTATCGGTGCCGGTCTTGCCGGATTGGCCTGTGCGCGTCGTCTGACAAACGCCGGTCTTGCGTGCACAATTCTTGAAGCGTCCGACGGTATCGGGGGGCGTGTCCGCACGGATCGCGTCGAGGGATTTCAACTTGATCGTGGGTTTCAGGTCTTTCTCAGCGGATATCCGGAAGCATGCAGGTCGCTGAACTATGCCGAGCTGAATCTCATGCCTTTTCACCCAGGTGCGCTTGTCCGTTATGCCGGCCGCGTTCATGTGATGAGCGATCCCCTTCGTCGGCCGCAAGATCTTCCACAGATGTTGCTCGACCCCGTCGGCACGCTCGCCGACAAGTTCCGGATGCTGCGTGTTCGACGAGACACCCTCTGCTCTAAGATGAGAGACTCTCCACAGTCGACGCACGACATGTTGAAAGCCTATGGCTTTTCAGACGCCATGCTTACGCGGTTCTTTCGCCCCTTTCTCAGCGGCGTGTTTTTGGAGACGGAGTTAAGAACGCCTTGCTGGATTTTTGAGTTAGTCTGGGCGGCTTTCTGCCGAGGAGCAACCGCTGTACCAAGAGACGGCATGGGTGCCATCGCACAACAACTTGCGGCTCCATTACCTCCGGGGACGATCCGTCTAAACCAAGCCGTACGGCACATTCAGGCATCACGCGTGATGCTGGAGACCGGGGAACAGCTCACTGGTGATGTGCTAGTGATCGCGACAGATGACGTGACCGCGTCCCGCTTGCGAGGGGAGCACGTGCCGAGAGCCTCAGCTCGTGGCTCGATGACGCTCTATTTCGATGCGCCGGTTGCTCCGCAACGCGGCCCCTGGTTGATGTTGAATGGGGAAGGCGATGGGGTTGTCCGGACCGTCTGTGTCCTGAGTGAAGCGGCGCCTTCGTACGCGCCGCCTGGGCGAGCCTTGATCTCAGTGACCACGACTGAACAGATTGGGGCACACGATGATATTCCGCGCGCGGTGAAGATGTTTCTTCAATCCTGGTTCGGCTCGCAAGTCGACGAATGGAGTCATTTACGGACCGATCACATTCACCGTGCGCTGCCCCCAATAAGCGTCCTTCCATCCGGGGACCGTATTGCTTCCCCGCGCGTGACGGAGCATCTGTACCTTTGTGGCGATTACCGGGAAAGCGGGACGCTGGATGGGGCGCTCTTATCGGGACGGAGAGCTGCTGAGTTGATCCTGTCTGACTATGCGCTGTTGTGACTCCGACTGCCGGTGTTTGTTCGAGGAGTCATCTCACTTGCTCGATAATGTGCCAGACCCTCATTTAGGCATCTAACAGGATGCCGAAAAAGTCCGCCAGCTTTGTTCTCGCGTCGCTGGACGGCCATCTTGACCATCCTGCATGGCTGTTTGGTGTCGTCTCAACCATCGAGATTTGTGATGGCCTTAGAAGCCCACCTGAGTTTTTCCGCAGCCTGCTAAGTCCTGGCAACCCTTTAACGACCACAGACTGTTGTCATGAGCGCAGCAGTTGCTGTACCCGGAGCCGACCTAGCTAATTGGCCTGTGGCTCCAGTGCTGCGCCCTGCTGCTCCGGAACCCATGTGGTCTGCATACCATGTCGTTTTCACCGGTTGGCTTTTTCGATTCTGGCAGTCGTATTCCCGCACAGTGATTTTTGAGAGCGCCGGGCTGCCCCCTCCCGTCTGTACCACCTTGTAGTCGAACAAATCAGACATAGTGACCGTCTCGTCCGCCTTTCGAATACTGCCGTGATCGGCATAATAGGTGTAGGTCTCCGTCTCTCCGATCTTGGTCCACTCCGCTGCAGAGACTGGTGCGGAACCGGACGGCGTCTCACCTCCGGTGCAGGCTGTGATCCATCCCCCACTCAGCACCACCATTATCAATAGTCGCTGCATATTACCCTCTGCTATCTAGACGGAATCCCGACCGGGACTGTACGACAGGCCACCTTCATTTCAGCATCGTCATCACTCCCGGGAACCACGCGGGACCACTCACGCGTTGCTGGCGCAGCATACAACACGAGGCCTTGTGCCATGCCGTCTGGATAGTACCGAGCGCGGAGCGGCCGGCTTTTCCTCTGACTGCAGTCGTACTGACGTTTGATCGTCAGTGACCGATAGGGACCGCGCGGAATGGCTCGCTCGACACGAAAGTCCCGGAGTGTCCAGAGCGTGACCCTCTGCCCCGACACCCCAATGGTGGTCATATCCACATAGCGGTCGTATTTGTGGGTCCCTCCAACTTTTGCCCACTCAGCCGCTGCCAAGCTGGCGGCCAGTGTGTCATGCAGAAACAGCCCGACACAAATACCCATCGTGATACCTAACCGGCGCATCCACATTCCTCGTTCCTTCTCAATGCGCGGTTTCAGCTTTTCGCCAAGGCTTTTTCCACATCGGACAGAATGGTGGGCGATAAAGGGGTCATGCCGGGATCATACTTCCCGATCACGTTGCCGGATCGATCCACCAGATATTTCTGGAAATTCCACGTCACGCGGCCAGGGAAGGGACTCCGCTCAGTTAAATATTGATAAAGTGGGTGCTTCTCTTTTCCAACCACGCTGATTTTGGAAAACAGGGGAAAACTGATGCTGTATCTTATGTAGCAGAATCCTTTAATTTCTTGATTCGTACCGGGCTCCTGCTGCCCAAAATCATTAGCTGGAAACGCTAGGATCTCGAATCCCCGCTCCTGATACCGCTCATACATTTCCTGAAGGTCGGCATACTGAGGTGTATTGCCGCACATACTCGCAGTATTCACAATTAACAGCACTTTACCCTTGAACGTCTTGAGATCAACGAGATGACCATCGATGTCTGGGAGACGAAACCCATAGAGAGGCGCCATCGAGGTACCAGGACGCGACGCCACATTGGATTGTTCTTCCCTCGCATTCACGTCTGACTCCATGAACGCACAGAGCCCCAGCCCAAGAAATATGAGACCGGATAAGCCTAAGAGAATTTTTGAATAGATCGCCACGTGAATGCCTCCTGTTTTGGCCAGTCAGTAAGACCATACTACTATGCTGTCCACTGTTTGTCCATATTCTACTTGACAAACATTAGACATCATGGCAAATTAGCCACAAGCTTGAAATTGGCCTCATGAAAGGGGGAGCCCCTATGTCGGCAAATACTGTCCAGACCATGCGTCAAGTCATCGGAGCACTCGCGTTTCTCACTATCCTCCTACCAGGCTTAGCCAATGCACATGGGAATGTGGCAATGGAGGAGGATCCCTGTGTCCGACGGGTCGGCGGAAGCCTCGTACATTTCAACGCGTATCAGCCGCAGAATGAAACCAAAGGTCAGTACTGTACGGATATTCCCGGTGAAGGCGAGACCTTCCTCGTCCTTGATCTCATGGATCCGGGCCTGCGCAACATGCCGGTGAGTGTGCGGATTGTGAAGGGATTCAACGACACCGGAGATGATCAAACGGTGGCCTACTGGCCTCCAGCCATCCATCCAGACGGTGTGGCTCGAGGCGAAGCGAAGTTGGCCAAGGGGCTCTATACATTCATCATCACCCCGCAAGGGTTCAGCCCTTCATCCTATCTACTTCGAGTACAGCAACTTGATTACTCGGCCACTGCCAGACAAGCGACAGTCCCCTTGACCGTCCTCCTTCTTCTCGGCCTGATTGGCTATGAGCTTTCGAAATCAAAGCGACTGAGGGGCAGAGCGGCTCAGGGCCGCTTGCATATACCGATGAATCCGGCCACCGATTCCAAGCGAATCCGGCCCCCCGTCGGAGCCCCGCGACGCAGGGCCTCAGTTATCTGTCCGAAGTGGCCGACTTCCGTCCGATTTGGCTAACCGTTTGCGCATCGATTCTCCTTTCAACGTGATCTTATAGGCATTGTGTACGAGCCGGTCAAGAATGGCATCGGCGAGCGTCGGCTCCCCGATCGCCGTGTGCCAATGATCGATCGGGAGTTGACTGGCCACCAAGGTGGCCCGACGCCCGTGGCGATCATCGAGGAGTTCCAACAAATCGCGGCGGTGCTCGTCGGTCAAGGGCGCGAGTCCCCAATCGTCCAGGACCACGAGGTCGGTCTTGGCGAGACTCCGGAGCAGACGCCCATAGCGGCCATCGCCTTTGGCGATCGCGAGCTCCCGGAAGAACCGCGGCAGTCGCAGATACAAGGCGGAGCAGCCTAGCCGACAGGCCATCTGGGCCAGCGCACAGGCCAGATATGTCTTGCCGGCACCGGTCGGCCCCACGATCAACACATTGTCATGACTGCGAATCCATTGACCGGTCGCCAGGGAGGCGATCACACTTTTCTCGATTCCCCGGGGATGGCGATAATCGAGATCTTCCAACGTGGCGTGGCCGGGGAACCGGGCCTGGGCCAGCCGCCGCGCCAGGCGGTGATTGTCCCGGACCGTGCACTCCCGATCGACCAACAGCCCCAGCCGTTCCTCGAAGCTGAGCCGCTGCACGTCGGGCATCTCCAGTTGCTCCGCCAAGGCCGTGGCCATGCCGGTGAGTTTCAGGGTCTCCAGGGCCGTGAGTGTGGGATGACGTAACATCAGCAGTCTCCTTCCTGTTGGTAATAGGTGGTGCCGCGCAGATGGTCATGCTCGAACGGCAGCGGGATCGTCGGAGTCGACTCGGGAAGCGGCTGCTGGTCCAGTCCGGTCTTCAGGATCGACTGGACACTCTTGTAGGCGACTGCATCGATCGCCTGAGCCCGCCGACACGCCGCCTCGAGCCGCACGGGGCCGTAGTCTCGTTCCAGACGCAAGACCCCGAGGCACGAGCGATAGCCTTGTTCGGGATGCCGGCGGCGGGTCATGAGCGTGTCGACCACCGCGGCCGTGGCCGGCCCGACGGTCTCCGCCCACTGGATCAGGCGCGAGGGAGACCACGCCAGATACTGCTGATACGCCGACGGGAGATGCGCCACCACCGTCGTGTGCCGGCCTCGCTCCGCACTCCGCACGTGGCTCGCCACCCGCTGATTTTTGTGGAAGCATTCGACCGTGGTCACGGTCAGCCGCACATCGAGCGCCGTATGGACCAACGGCGACGGCACGCTGTAGTAGTGGCCCTCGATCTCGAGATGCGCATCGATATTGACCCGGGCCGTCCGCCACTCGGCATAGACGTACGGCTCGGTGGGCAGCGGTTGCAGGGCCGGACGATCGACGGCCTCAAACTGCGACTGCCGACAGCCGGGCAGCTTCTTGAACGGGCGGCGATTCAGCCGGTCCAAGCAGGCGGCGATCGCCGTATTGAGCTCGGCCAGGCTGAAGAAGGACTGATGCCGCAGACAGGCCAGGATCCATCGTTCGACGAGTAAGACGCCTGCTTCGACCTTCGCCTTGTCGCGGGGTTTACGCACCCGAGCCGGAATCACCGCGACATCGTAGTGCTGAGCCAGATCGGCATAGGTGGGGTTCAGCTCCGGTTCATACCGGCAGGCCTTCGTCACGCCGCTCCGTAAGTTATCGGGCACGATGATCTCCGGCACGCCGCCAAAATAGGCGAAGGCCCGGACATGGGAACCGATCCAATCGGGGAGCGTTTGCGTCCAGGTCGCCTCGGCGTAGGTGTAGTTCGACGCGCCCAGGACGGCGACGAAGATCTGGGCCGACCGCAGTTCGCCGGTCCGTCGGTCCTGGACTGGCACGGTCTGGCCGGCATAATCGACGAAGAGTTTCTCGCCGGCGCGATGCTCTTGCCGCAGGCAGCGATCCAAGGTGGCGCGCCAGGCACCATAGAGATCGCAAAACCGGCTGTACTGATAGCCGTCGGGATGCTGGGCTTTGTACTCTTGCCACAGCAGCGCCAGGGTCACGCCCTTCCGCGTCAATTCCTGATGCACGGTCGTCCACTCCGGCATCGCCCGCGGCGGGCCGGTCGGCGACGGGGCCGCCGGATATAGCCGGGTCTCCAACTGCTGATCGTCCAGATCCTCCGGGAACGGCCAGGACACTCCAGCCGCCTTGGCTCGATAGAGCGTCTCCGCTACCGTGCTTCGCGCGACCCCACAACCGGCCGCGACTTGTCGGTTACTGAGTCCGCAGCCCCATTTGAGTCGAAGAATGTCTTTGATCTTCCGCATGGTCACTCGCTCCGCTGGCATCGGTCCCTCCCTCATAAAATGGAAGGGACACGATACCTAGGTTGAGGAGGACCTGCGTCGCGAGTGACTCAGGGAAACGGACCGCTGGGGAATCACCCCGCCCCGGATTCCGAAGGATGTCGGCCACCGATTCCGAGAGGACTCGGAAAAGTGGCCGGCTTCACCTCGGAATCAGTGGCCGCGTTCCGTCGGAACGGGTGGCCGACTTGCGTCGGAATCAGTGGCCGGCTTGGGTCGGAATACGCA
>Ga0315912_10001254_pt1 | contig 32612 bp, 20 predicted proteins | sample VfabasoilMG_FD_204469 | JGI IMG/M metagenome (GOLD analysis project Ga0315912, IMG submission 204469) | Garden soil microbial communities collected in Santa Monica, California, United States - V. faba soil | ecosystem: Environmental > Terrestrial > Soil > Garden | place: USA: California...
AACAAGGACCAGCGCGCGGCGATCTTCGACTACTTCAAGAATCCCAGCATGGAGCCCGGCAAGAGCGTCAAACCCGCGCCCGGCCAGATGGGACCGGGCGGGGCGAGTACCTCGCCGATCAATCTGCGCGGCGGACTCGACGCGCCGAAGAGTTCGCAGGTGAAGACCGAAAAGATAGGCACGACGGTGATGACCACGCCGGCGCCGCCCATCGATCTCAAGACGCCCGAGCAGAAGGCGGCCGAGGCCGCAGAATTGCTGAAACAACTCGAGAAGAAGCAGCTCGACGCGCTGATGCAGGACCTCAAGGAGGCGATCGCCAAGAGCCAGGCCCTGCAGCCCTTCAAGGACCAGCTGCTGCTCGATATCACGCCCGAAGGCCTGCGCATCCAGATCGTCGATGCGCAGAACCGGCCTATGTTCGACCTGGGCAGCTCGCGTTTGAAAACCTACACCAACGACATCCTGCGCGAGGTCACGGGTTACCTGAAGACCGTGCCGAACCGCATCAGCGTCACCGGACACACCGACACCACGCCGTACGCCGGCATCAGTGGTTATTCCAACTGGGATCTGTCCGCAGATCGGGCCAACGCCGCGCGCCGCGCCATGGAGCAGGCGCAACTGCCGACCGAGCGCATCTCGCGGGTGGTCGGGCTCGCCTCGTCGGTGCTGTTCGACCAGGCCAATCCGCGCAGTCCCGTGAACCGCCGCATCAGCATCGTGGTGCTGACGCGCGAGGCCGAGCAGGACGCCAACAAGACCGATCTGCCGGCCACCCAGCGCGCGGCGGAGACCTCGGCCGCCATCACCGCGGCTCCGGCGGGCACCGCCGAGACGCCGAAAGAAGCGCCGCCGCCAGCCGGCTGACCTTTCCCCGCGGCCGGGCGTATCCTCGCGCCCAGGGGGTGGCCGCAATGCATTGCGCCCGTCAGGTCCGGTTTTCCATCGTGTTGGTTGCGATGTTGTTTGCCGCATGCAGTTCGGGCGACTACAACGCCAGCGAGCCGCCGCCATTCATTCCGCCGCCACAACCCGCGGCAGGCACACTCGGTGACGGCCGGCTCGGCGAAATCGTCGAGTGGGCGCGCGCCACGCAGAACGTGCCGGCGATGGGCGCGATCGTCATCCACCGCGGCCAGGTCATCGAAAGCGGCGTGTCAGGCGTGCGCTCGGTAGATAGAAACGTGCGGGTTGGCATCGACGACAAGTGGCACGTGGGCGCGATCACCAAGTCGATGACGGCGACGCTCGCCATGATCCTCGTGGAAGAGGGCCTCATCACGCTCGACACGACACCGCTCGATGTCTGGCCGGAACTCGTTGCCACCATCCATTCGGGTTTTCGCGCGGCCACGCTGCGTGACCTGCTGGCGAACACCAGCGGCATGAAACACGACGACGCGTGGTCGGGCGCCGCGGACACCGCGCCCGGGACAGTCATGGAGAAACGTCGCGCCTGGGCAGCACGGCTGTTGGCGGAAGCTCCGGATGCGCCGCGGGGAACCTGGTGGTATTCGAACGTCGGTTACATGGTCGCCGGTGCGATGCTCGAAACGCGCGCCCAGGCGCAGTGGGAAACCTTGCTGGAAACGCGCCTGTTCGCGCCGCTCGGCATGACCCGCAGTGGCTTCGGCGCTCCGGGTGTGGCGGGTCAGTTCGATCAGCCGCTGGGTCACAACACGTTTCCGACCTCGTTCACGGCGATCGAACCGGGCCCCGGTTCGGACAGCGTGCGCGCCCTCGGGCCTTCGAGCACCGTGCACGTGTCACTGGGTGATTTCGCGCGCTACCTGCAGGCGCATCTGGCAGGCGAAGAGGGCACCGCCGGAATCCTGAGCGCCGCTTCGTTCCAGGAGTTGCACACGGTGATCGCGCAGCCCCAGGGCTACGCACTCGGCTGGCAACGCATCGAACAACTCGCGGCCTTCGGCTTTCCCGCCTGGGGTCACAACGGCACCAACAACCGCTGGTTCGCCGTCATGTGGTTTTCGCCGGCGAAGGACGTGGGCGTGATGGTGGTGACCAACTGCGGTGGCGATCGCGGGGGGGAGTCGATTTCGACGCTGGACATCAAGCTGCGCGCCCGGATCCTCGCCAGCCCGTGAGGCGCGGGCGCGGGTTCAGGCGTCCGGCAGGCTGAAGTAGAACGTCGCGCCCTGGTCCTGCGCGCCGTCCACCCACACCTTGCCGCCGTGACGTTCGACTATCCGGCGGACGATCGACAGTCCGACACCCGTGCCTTCGAACTGGTCGGCTGAATGCAGGCGCTGAAAGACACCGAACAACTTGTTCATGTACTTCATGTTGAAGCCCACGCCGTTGTCCTTGACGAAACACACCAGCGTCGTGCCGTCCATGCGATAGCCGACCTCGATACGCGCATGGCTGCGTTCGCGCGTGAACTTGATGGCGTTCGAGATGAGATTGACGAACACCTGCTGCATGAGCCCCGGATCGACCTGCCAGGTCGGAAAGTCGGCCACCACGAATTCGATGTCGCGTCCGGCTCGTTCGCCCGGCATGCCTTCGATGACCCGCTGGACCACGTCGGCGAAGCGCACCGGCTGGCGATGAAGCGCCTGGCGGTTGAGCTGCGAAAGGCGCAAGAGGTCGGTGATCAACCGGTCCATGTGTGCCGCGCCGGCACTCACGTTCTGCAGCAGCCGTTTGCCCTCGTCGTTGAGCGCGCCGAGATGTTCGGAGAGCAGCGACTGCGTGAATACCGAGACCGCGCGCAGCGGCGCGCGCAGGTCGTGGGACACCGAATACGAGAAGGCCTCGAGCTCGCGGTTGGCGATCTTGAGTTCCTCGGTGCGCTCGCGAACGTTTTCCTCGAGGCGTTTTTTCTCGATGCGCAGCTGGCGCACGGCGAGCGCGCGTTCCAGCACCGGCAGTGCGGTGGCGAGCTTGATGGGCTTCTGGATGTAATCGAGCGCGCCGGCCTTCATGGCCGCGACCGCCGTTTCGAGCGCTCCGTGGCCCGTCATGATGACCGCGACCAGGGTCGGGTCGACGAGTTGCGCCGACTTCATGAGATCGATGCCGTTGGTGCCCGGCATCTGCAGGTCGGCGAGCAGCAGGTCGAAACTGCGCTCGCGCATCGCGGCCAGGGCGTCCGCCGCGGAGGTGTAACCGAAGGTCTGGTATCCCTCGTAATCGAGGGTGTCGCAGAGCGCCCGCATCGACGCCGGCTCATCGTCGACGATGAGCAGGGACAGTTTGCGAGCGCTTTCTACGGCGGTGTTTGTGCTCACGGTTCCTGTTGATGGTTCGAGCGCGACATAACCTGCGGCGTAGTTTCCGCCTCCTGTAGGCCGAAGGCCAAATGCCTAGGACTATCCCTCATTGACACTTGTCAGACGAATCTGACACGAGGTCAATGAGTATTTTCAACCCTCCGGACTATCTACTCGATACGCTCTTGTACGTGTATGCGGAATGCATCACAGGTTGGAAGATGAGGCGGGTTTACTTTGCGCCGGTATGCAGCGGTACGGGGGACGGAACCCGCTGCGGGCGCGGAGCGACTCACGGCATGAGCGCTTAAGGGGGCGGCAGGCCGTTCCGGTCGCGGAGACAACAAAAAGTGCAACCGGTCAGACTGGTTCTGGTGGAGGACGTCCCGACTGAGGCGGAGATCGCCGTGCGCCAGCTGGAAGCCGGCGGCTTCTCCTGCAAGTGGGTGCGCGTCGATTCCGAAGCGGCGCTTCGCAAAACCCTCGCCGAACACAAGCCCGACATCGTTCTCTCGGATTTCACGCTGCCCGGTTTCGACGGCCTGTCGGCGCTCGAGGTGGCGCGCGAGGTCGCGCCCGATACACCCTTCATGTTCCTGTCCGGGACCATCGGCGAGGAGAGCGCAATCGATGCGCTGCAACGCGGGGCCTGTGACTACGTGCTCAAGACCAACATGGCGAGGCTCGCGCCGGCCGTGCGGCGTGCCCTCGACGAGGCCGCCGTCCGGCGGGCGCGGCAGGGCCTGGAACAGCAGCTGCGCGACATCGTCGAGACCTCGCAGGACTGGCTCTGGGAGCAGGACGCCGACGGCCGATTCACCTTCAGCAGCGATTCGGTGCAGTCCATCCTCGGGTATTCGCCCGGAGAGATGCTCGGCAAACATGCCGCGCAGTTCGTGCATCCCGAAGACCTCGCGGCGCTCGATTTCGCGATGCACACCCTCGATGCCCGGCAGCGGACCGCGACCAGCCTCCAGGCGCGCTGGCGTCACCGCAATGGCAGCTACCGCTGGCTGGAGCGGAACATGCTCGTGCTGCTGGACGGGCGCGAGCAGGTCATGGGGTACCGGGGCAGCGAACGCGACTTCACCGAGCGGCGCCGCCAGGAAAAAGACATCGGCCGCCTGACCCGCGTGCTCAAGCTGCTGTCGGGTGTCAATGGCGCCATGGTGCGCATCCCCCAGCGCAGCGAAATCCTGGTGGAGGCCTGCCGTCTCGCGACCACGGTGGGTGAATACGCCAGCGCCATGGTGGCGCTGGTCGAGCCGGGTACGCGCACCGCGCGGCCTGCGGCCTGGTCGGGCGCGCTGGATCCGCAGGCCATCCAGCAGCTCACGTTCACGATCGGCGAGACGGAGCAGGAGGACTCGAGTGTCACCGGGCGCGTGTTGCGCACCGGGCTGCCCCTGGTCTGCAACGACCTGCAGACGCTCGATCTGCCTTACGAAGCGCGCACCCGCCTCATGAATGTCGGGTATCGCAGCGTCGTGGCATTCCCGCTGCTGGTCGACCGCACACCGGTCGGCGTGCTGATGCTCACCTCGTTCGACGTGGGCTCGGTCGGCGACGAGGAGCTGCGCATGCTGCGCGAACTGGTCGCGAATCTTTCTTTTGCCCTGCAGTACCTGCACAAGGAAGACGAAGTCCGATTCCTCTCCTATTTCGATCCGCTGACCGGCATCGCCAAGCGCAGCCTGTTCTGTGAACGACTGGTGCGCTCGCTCGAGCCGCGGATCGGCCGGCGCGGCACGCCGGCGGTGGCGGTGCTCGACATCGAACAGCTGTCGAACATCAACGACTCTTTCGGACGGCACGCCGGCGACCTGTTGCTGCAGCAGGTCGCCGACCGCCTCAAGCGGCATTTCGATTCGACCGAGCTGCTGGCGCACTTCGGCTCCGGAACCTTCGGCGTGCTCATGGAAGCCGCGGGTGACGAGGACGAAGCCGTGCACTGGATGCAGGAGCAGGTCATCGCGGTGTTCCGCACGCCCTTCACTGTCGACGGGCGCGGCATACCCGTGGATGTGAAATGCGGTTTCGCCCGGTATCCCGACAATGGCAACGATGCGAACGCGCTGGTGCAGAACGCCGAAGGGGCGTTACGCAGCGCCAAGAGCACCGGCGAGAAATACCAGCATCATCGTCTCGAGTTGTCCGCGGCGGTGGTGTCGCGCATGACCATGGAGCACCGGCTGCGCGGCGCGGTCGAACGCCAGGAATTCGAACTGCATTACCAGCCGAAGGTCGACGTCCGTTCCCAGGAGATTCGTGGCCTGGAAGCGCTGGTGCGCTGGCGCGACCCGGAGGCCGGCCTGGTGATGCCCGGCGTGTTCCTCGCCTTGATCGAGAACAGCGGGCTGATCGTGCCGCTCGGCGACTGGATCCTGCGCCAGGCCGCGGCCGATCTCAGGCGCTGGCAGGACGCCGGCTTCGTACCCGGCCGCATCGCGGTGAACATTTCACCGGTGCAGCTGCGACGGCGGCGGTTCGCCGATCATCTGCTCGACCTGGTGGGCGAGTGGCACAGCCCGGATCTGGGCATCGACATCGAGATCACCGAGGGCGTGCTGATCGACGATGTGAGTTCGGCGGTTTCGCAACTGCGCCTGCTGCGACGCGCCGGTGTGCGCGTGGCCATCGACGACTTCGGCACCGGCTACTCGTCGCTGAGCCGGCTCGCCGAGTTGCCGGTCGACATGCTGAAGATCGACCGCAGCTTCGTGTCACAACTGACCACCAGCGGCACCGGTCGCACCGTCGCCGAGACCATCATCGCCCTCGGCAAGGCATTCAGCATGACCACGCTCGCGGAAGGCGTGGAAACCCCCGAGCAGTTCGACCTGCTGGCCCACATGGGATGCGACCAGTCGCAGGGGTACCTGCACAGCCGCCCGCTGCCCGCTGCCGACGTCGAGCCCATGTTGCCGCGGAAGGGGAATGGTCACGCCACATTGCGGGAAATTCATGTGGCAAACATCTGAGGAACGTCCGGCGGTTACGCCGGTTGACCGTCGCTGACAACATTTTTCCGAGGGGAACGCGCGGGGTCCCGACTGATCTACACTTGTGTCGTGTAACAAACCCGCGGACCCGTCTTGCTCAAACATCTCACTCGCGCACGCCTCGCATGGCTGATCGCAATCGTCCTCGTCCTGCTGTTTGTCCTGTATCGCTGCACGGGCAGCGCTGACGACACGCCGGAATACCAGACCACCACCGCCGCGAAATCCAACGTGGTATCGCGCGTCAGCACCTCGGGCAGCCTGCAGGCCGTGGTCACGGTGGATGTGGGAAGCCAGGTGTCGGGACGCATCCAGGCGCTGTATGCGGACTTCAACTCGAAGGTGAAGAAGGGCGAGAAGATTGCCAAGATCGATCCCTCGCTGTTCCAGGCGGCGGTGACCCAGTCGCAGGCGAACGTCATGGCGGCGCGCGCCAATGTCACGCGTCTCGAGGTGACCGCCGAAGATTCCGAACGCCAGGCCACGCGTGCCTCGGAAGTGTTCGCGCAAAGGCTGATCTCCGAGACGGAACGCGACAACGCGGTAGCAACCGCGCGTGCCGCGCGGGCCTCCGTCGAACAGGCCAAGGGACAGCTGGCCCAGGCGCAGGCATCGCTCGAACAGGCGCGCACCAACCTGCAGTACACCGACATCCTTTCACCCACCGATGGCGTGGTCATCTCGCGCGCGGTCAACGTGGGCCAGACCGTGGCCGCGTCGCTGCAGGCGCCGGTGATTTTCACCATCGCGCAGGACCTGGCGAAGATGGAAGTGCATACCAACGTTGCCGAGTCCGACATCGGGCGCCTCAAGCCCGGCATGCGCGTGTCGTTCACCGTGGATGCATACCCCGGCGAACCGTTTCGCGGTTCGATCCGTGACATCCGCAATGCGCCGCAGGTGGTGCAGAACGTCGTCACTTACGACGCGGTGATCGACGTTGCCAACGACGATCTCAAGCTCAAGCCCGGCATGACGGCCACGGTCAGCGTGATCACGGATCGACGCCGCGACGTGCTCGCCATTCCGAACGCGGCGCTGCGTTTCCGTCCGGATTCGGCCGGTGGCGCGGGTGCAGGAGCGGGCCCCGGTGCCGGCGCCGGGCGCGAGCGCGGCGGGCCGGGGGGCGCAGCGGAGGCAGGGGGCGAACGTCGCTGGAATCGCGACAACGCCGGCGCGGTCAACGAAGGCGAAGTCGCGGCGCCCGAAGTGCCCATGCGCACGATCTACGTGCTGATGGACGGCAAACCCGTCCCGCGGCAGGTGACCGCGGGCATCACCGATGGCCGCGTCACGGAAATCACCGGCGGCGAGCTCAAGGAGGGCGACAACGTGATCGTGTCCGTCGCGGGCCAGAATCCCAACCAGCGCGGGCAGCAGGGTCAACGCGGCTTCCGGATCCTCTGAGCAGGGTACGCCGTGTCAGCCCTCATCCAGTTGCGTGATCTCGCCAAGGTCTATCAGTCCGGCGACGGCGAATTCGCGGCGCTGCACGACGTGAATCTCGGCATCGAGCGCGGAGAATTCGTCGCCATCACCGGTTCGTCGGGTTCCGGAAAGTCGACGTTGATGAACCTTCTCGGCTGCCTGGATTCGCCCACGCGCGGCAGTTATCTGCTCGCGGATCGCGACGTGGCGCAGCTCTCGCGCATCGAACTCGCCAAGGTGCGCAATGAGTTCATCGGCTTCGTGTTCCAGAACTTCAACCTGCTGTCGCGCACCACCGCGGCCGAGAACGTCGAACTGCCGCTCATCTATGCGCGCGTGCCGCCGGCCGAACGCCATCGCCGCGCCAGGGAAGCCCTGGAACGCGTGGGACTGGCGCATCGCGCCGGTCACACGCCGTCGCAGCTTTCCGGCGGTCAGCAGCAGCGTGTCGCCATCGCGCGCGCCCTCGTGACCCAGCCGCCCCTGATCCTCGCCGACGAACCCACCGGCAATCTCGATTCGGCCACCAGCGTCGAGATCATGAAGCTGCTGACGCAGCTGCAGTCCCAGGGCATGACCATCGTGTTCGTCACACACGAGCCGGACATCGCCGCGTACGCGGCGCGCAAGCTGCTGCTCAAGGATGGCGCCATCATCAGCGACCTGCGCCAGCAGCCGGCATTGGAGAAGGCCTCATGATCTCGCCCGGCGAAACCCTGCGGCTCGCGGGCCGTGCGCTGCGACGGAACAAGCTGCGCTCGTTCCTCACGACACTCGGAATCATCATTGGCGTCGGCGCCGTGATCTTCATCCAGTCCATCGGCGAGGGCGCCAAGTCGCGCGTGCGCGCGCAAATCGAAAGTGCCGGCACCAACATCGTCATGTTGTTCTCGGGCGCCAGCCAGGGACCGGGCGGACGCGGCGGCGCCGGGTCGCAGCCCACCATCACCTGGGAAGACCTGCGTGCCATCCAGACCGAGCTGCCGTCGGTGGCGGCGGTGGCGCCGCAGATCAACAGCAGTCAGCCGGTGATCTCCGAGACCAATACCTGGAACACGCAGATCACGGGCACGACGCCGGATTACTTCGTGATCCGCAACTGGCCGGTGGCGAACGGCTCGCTGTTCACCGCATCGGACCAGGCCAGCGCGGCGAAGACCGCGGTCATCGGGCAGACCGCGGCCGAGAACCTGTTCGGTCCCGGCGTGGATCCGCTCGGGCAGATCGTTCGCATCCGCGACGCTCCATTCACGATTGTGGGTGTGCTCGAGCGCAAAGGTCAGAACGCCATGGGCGTGGACCAGGACGACGGCCTCTTTATCCCGCTGTCGACCTTCCAGACGCGCATGCAACGCGGGCTGGGCAAGTTCGTGCCGGGCCGAATCTCGATCAGCGCCGTGTCGCCCGAAGCCATTCCGCGCGTGCGCCAGGAAGTCCAGCAGCTGCTGCGCGAACGGCATCGGCTGGGGCCGGACGAGGAAGACGACTTCTCCACCAGCAGCATGGCCGAAATGACCAGCATGCTGACCTCGACGCAGGACACGATGACGCTGCTGTTGTCGGCCATCGCGCTGGTGTCGCTGGTCGTGGGCGGCATCGGCGTCATGAACATCATGCTGGTGTCGGTGACCGAGCGGACCCGCGAGATCGGCATTCGCATGGCGGTCGGGGCGCAACCGGGCGACATCATGATGCAGTTCCTGGTGGAAGCCCTGGTGCTCTCGGCGGTCGGTGGCGCGCTCGGCGTGATTTTCGGCGTCGGCCTGGGGCAGGTCATCGCACCCAAGTTCGGCTGGACCATGGAGACCAAGACGCAGATCGTGTTCATCTCGCTGGCGGTGAGCGCCGGCGTGGGCATCATTTTCGGCCTGTATCCGGCGCGCAAGGCCTCCAGGCTCGACCCGATCGACGCCCTGCGATACGAATGACGGAGCCGGGCGGGTCGCGCGTCTGGCTCTGTGCGGCGCGTATACTCGCACCTCCTTCCATCTCATCGTACGGACCTTCCCGCCATGATTTCTCGTAGACAATTGCTTACGGCCGCGGGCGCGGTTGCCGCACCGCTGTTCGTTCCCTCGCGTGCCTTCGGCGCCAACAGCCGCATCACCGTCGGCCAGATCGGCCTGGGGCGTATCGCGCAGAGTCACGACATGCCGGGCGTGATCAAGTCGGAGCTCGCCGACTATGTCGCGGTCTGCGATCTCGACAGCAAGCGCATCGCCGACGGTGTGGCCATCGTCGACAAGTCGTACACCGACCGCGGCATGACGGGTCCGAAGATCCGCACCTTCGACAACTACCGCGAACTCATCGCACGCAAGGACATCGACGCGGTGGTGATCAGCACGCCGGATCACTGGCATGCCGAGGTGGCGCTGGCGGCGGTCAACGCCGGCAAGGACGTCTATCTGCAGAAGCCGTTCACCATGACACACGCCGAGGGCGTGATCCTGCGCGACGCGGTGAAACGCCAGGGCCGCATCCTGCAGGTGGGCAGCCAGCAGCGCTCCTGGGAGCAGTTCCGGCGCGCCGCCGAGCTGATCCGTTCCGGCCGCATCGGCAATGTGCAGCGCGTGGAGATCGGCCTGCCCATCGATCCCACCGCGCCCAACAACGCGCCCGAGGCGATTCCGGCGAATCTCGATTTCGGCCAGTGGTTAGGCCCGACGCCGGTCGCGTATTACACCGAGATGCGCGTGCATCCGCAGAAGGACTACAGCCGTCCGGGCTGGCTGCGGCACGAGGCGCACTGTCTCGGCATGATCACCGGCTGGGGTTCGCATCACTACGACACCATGCACTGGGCGCTGGAGTACGAGAACACGGGACCGTCGCGGGTCGAAGGCAAGGGCGAGTTCCCGGATCCGGATCGCATCTGGAACGTGCACGGCAAGTACGACGTGACGCTGCAGTATCCGAAGAATGTCGTCGTCAACGTCTCCGACAAGTACAACACCGGGCTCAAGTTCTTCGGCGACGAAGGCTGGTTGTGGGTGACCCGCGAAGGCACCGGCGCGACCTCCAGCGATCCGCAGGCCAAGGGCGACAAGCTGCCGCCGCTGGATGCCAGCGATCCGAAGATCCTCGATCCGAACGGGGTGACGCGACCGTTGCCGGTCAGCAAGTCGCATCACAAGAACTGGCTGGATTGCGTGCAGTCGCGCAAGCGGCCGCTGGCCGCGGCCGACGTCGCCCATCGCAGCAACTCGGCCTGCATCGTGAGCTGGATCGCGATGAAACTCGGCCGTCCGCTGGAATGGGACCCCAAGGCCGAGCGTTTCAAGAACGACCCGGAGGCCAATGCCATGCTGACACGCGGCGAACGCTCGCCCTACGGCGCGTTGCATCTCGCCAAGGCCTGAGCCCTGACAATGCACCGTGCGGGAGCCGGTTTCCCGGCTCCCGCTTCGTCCCGGTGCAAGTTGTCATCGAAAAGGCGTAAATGACGCCCCGGATTCCTGCACGAAACTTGCAGCCTCAAGGGATCAGACCCGTGGGATCAAGAAACAAGAGGGCGCCCCTGTGAGCACTCCCGTCACCAACTTTCCGAGTGCGGCGAGTCCGCCGACACAGATCGACGAAGATCGCGTTGCCCTCAGCAAGGAAGCGCTCAAACACGCCTTCCTCGACAATCTCTTTTATATACAGGGCAAGTTCCCGGCCCTGGCCACCAAGACCGACTACTACATGGCGCTGGCCTACGCGGTACGCGACCGCATCATGCAGCGCTGGATTTCGACCGCCGCGGCCTACACCAAGCAGGGCTCGCGCACGGTGTCGTACCTGTCGGCCGAATTCCTGATGGGACCGCACCTCGGCAACAACCTCATCAACCTCGGTATCTACGAGACCGCACGTACGGCGGTGGCCGAGCTCGGCCTGGATCTCGAAGAACTGCTGGCGCACGAAGACGAGCCGGGTCTGGGCAACGGCGGTCTTGGCCGTCTCGCGGCGTGTTTCATCGATTCGCTGGCGACGCTGGAAGTGCCGGCGCTGGGTTACGGCATCCGTTACGAGTTCGGCATCTTCCAGCAGGAGATCGTCGACGGCTGGCAGGTGGAGAAAACCGACAAGTGGCTGCGTTACGGCAACCCCTGGGAACTGGCGCGCCCCGAGTGGTGCGTGGCCGTGAAGTTCGGCGGACACACTGAAGTCTGGTACGACGAGTTCGGCCGCAAGCGCACGCGCTGGGTGCCGGGCCGTATCGTCAACGGCATCCCGTACGACACGCCCATCCTCGGCTACCACGTCAACACCGCGAATACGCTGCGGTTGTGGAAGGCCGAGGCGCCCGAGTCCTTCGACTTCGGCACCTTCAACCGCGGTGACTACTACGGCGCCGTCCACGCGAAGGTGGGCAGCGAGAACATCACCAAGGTGCTGTATCCGAACGACGAGCAGGTGAAGGGCAAGGAGCTGCGGCTCGAGCAGCAATATTTCTTCGTCAGTGCGTCACTGCAGGACATGCTGCGTATCTGCAAGGTGCAGAACATTCCGCCCGAACGTTTTCACGAGAAGTTCGCGGTGCAGATGAACGACACGCACCCGTCGATCGCGGTCGCCGAGCTGATGCGCCTGCTCATCGACGAAATGGCGCTGGACTGGGACCGCGCCTGGAGCATCACGCGCCAGACCTTCGGCTACACCAACCACACGCTGCTGCCCGAGGCGCTCGAGCGCTGGCCGGTGGACATGTTCGAGCGCCTGCTGCCGCGGCTGCTCGAGATCATCTACGAGATCAATGCGCGTTTCCTCGACGAAGTGCGCATGGCGTTCTTCGGCAGCGAAGACCGCATCCGCCGCCTGTCCATCATCGACGAGAGTGGCGGTCGCTACGTGCGCATGGCGCACCTGGCGAGTGTCGGCAGCCACGCCATCAATGGTGTCGCGGCGCTGCATTCCGAGCTCCTCAAGAGCGACGTGTTGAACGACTTCGCCGACCTGTGGCCGGAGAAGTTCTCCAACAAGACCAACGGCGTCACGCCGCGCCGCTGGATGGTGCTGGCGAATCCGCGCCTCGCGCATTGCATCACGCAGCGCATCGGCGATGAATGGATGCGCGACCTCGCGCTGCTGCGCCAGCTCGAACCGCTGGCGGACGACGCCGATTTCCGCGCCGAATGGCGCCAGATAAAACACGCCAACAAGGCGTCACTGGCGACGATGATCGAAGAGCGCACCGGCGTGGTGGTGAATCCGGCGGCCATCTTCGACGTGCAGGTGAAACGCATCCACGAATACAAGCGCCAGCACCTGAACATCCTGCACGTCATAGGGCTTTATCACCGGATCAAGACCGATCCGAAGTTCAGCATGGAGCCGCGCGTGTTCGTGTTCGGCGGCAAGGCGGCGCCGGGTTATTACCTGGCGAAACTCATCATCCGCCTGATCACCGCCGCGGCCGAGATCATCAATCGCGATCCGGGCGTGCGCGATCTCATCAAGGTGGTGTACCTGCCGAACTTCAACGTGACCAACGGCCAGCGCATCTATCCGGCCGCGGACCTGTCGGAACAGATCTCCACCGCCGGAAAGGAGGCCTCGGGTACCGGCAACATGAAGTTCCAGATGAACGGGGCACTCACCATCGGTACCGTCGACGGCGCCAACATCGAGATCTGCGAAGAAGTCGGCTTCGAGAATTTCTTCCTGTTCGGACTCGAGGCGCACGAGGTGGCCGCGAAAAGGGCCATGGGTTATCGCCCCGCGGAATACCTGGAAGGCAACGAAGAACTGCAGGCGATCGTGCAACTCATCCGCGACGGCTTCTTCTCGCGGGGCAACTCCAGCCAGTTCCTGCCGCTGATCGACAATCTCGTGTATCACGATCCGTACTTCGTGTTTGCCGACTACCAGTCGTATGCCGACTGCCAGACCCTGGTCGACCAGAGTTACCGCGACAAGGAAGCCTGGACGCGCATGTCGATCCTCAACTCCGCGCGCTCCGGCAAGTTCTCGTCGGATCGCACCATCCGCGAGTACTGCAATGACATCTGGCATGCGAAGCCGGTGCGCGTGCAGTTGCTGTCGCAGGAAGAAGTGAAGGCCGGACTGCTGCAATAGGGTATCGTTTGCCCGATGGAACCATCGGGAGCAGGGCATGCGTTGATCGCGCATCCCGACACGCCGGCGCGCGCGGTCGCCGGCGTGTTCATCACCTACGTCTGGCTCAGCGCCGCGGAATGGCGTTTCGATTTCACGGTCATCGCGCCGCCTACCGCCCTGAGACTTCCGGTGCCCGTTGCGCCGGCGCGTTCGGACGGTTTGTGGAAACACACCTGCTTCGAAGTGTTTCTCATGGATCCAGTCGACGGGTCGTACCTGGAGTTCAACTTCTCGCCGTCGGGCGAATGGGCGGCGTACCAGTTCGACGGATATCGCAAGGGCATGCGCGAACTGGCCGTGAAGACACCCCCGCAGATTTTCACGCTGGATCCGGCACAGATGGCGCTGGCCTGGAAGGCCCGCATGAGCGCGCTGGGACTCGGACAGGACTCGCCGCTGATGGCACCGCCGCCGATTCCCAACGTGCCGCGGCAGAACTTCAGCCTGTTCGCGACGTTCGAGAACAGCGGCCCGCGGAACGACGACACATGGCGCGCCGGCGTGTCGGCGGTCATCGAGGAGATCGACGGCACGAAGTCCTACTGGGCGCTGGCGCATCCGCCCGGCGAACCCGATTTTCACGATGCGGACAGTTTCGTGCTGGAGTTGCCGCCGCGTATGTGATCAGGACGCGCCCGCGCGCGGAATCCGTTAGTCGAACGTCAACAGGCGGCGTGGCAAGATGCGCGGCAGCCAGACAGGAGAATGAATCATGCGTCGATCGGGAATGAGCGCGGCCTTGTTAGCCGTCTGCGGATTGCCATTCGTCGTGCACGCCGACGCGCCGCCGCCGGATCCGAGGGCGGTCGAGCTGATCCATGAGCTCGCGCTTCCCGAGAGCGCGAAGGCACTGCGCGAGCTGTCCGGCTGGCGCACGCCGAAGCGCATCGTGATGGCAACGCAGAACCCTTACGGCACCAGCGCCCAGGAGTTACGCCAGGCGCTGGAAGCGGTTGCGCCTGGCGTTCAGGTGGTATTCGTCGAAGGTTCAGCCGAGCTGTTGAAGGAAGTGGCCGCTGCCGACGCCGTCATCGGCGGTGACGATGTCGTGTGTGACGAACGTGTGATCGGTGCGGCCAAGCGCCTGCGCTGGGTGGCCGTGATGTCGGCCGGCGTCGAAGGTTGCCTCGGCAAACCGGCGCTGCAGAAGGCCGGTCTGACGGTGACCAACATGCGCGCGGTGGCCGGACCGGTGATGGCGGAGCACACCATCGCGCTGATGTTCGCGCTGTCGCGTTCGCTCCAGGTGTCCGTCGGACGCCAGGCGCGGGGCGAGGGCTGGAGCCGCAACTTTTCCGGATCGCAACCGCAGGCACTTACCGGCAAGACGGTGCTGGTGGTGGGACTGGGCGGCATCGGCCTCGAAGTCGCCAAGCGTTCACACGCGCTCGGCATGAATGTCATCGCCACGCGCAACAGTTCGCGCGAAGGCCCGGACTATGTGAGCAAGGTCGGCCTCTCGGACGAGTTGCCGGCCTTGATCGGCGAGGCCGACGTGGTGGTGTCGGCGTTGCCGCTGGTGCCGGCGACCACGCATCTCTTCGACGCGAAAATGTTCGCGCGCATGAAGAAGACCGCCTATTTCATCAACGTGGGTCGGGGCGGCAGCGTGGTGACCGATGACCTGGTCGCGGCGCTCAACGCTGGCACCATCGCCGGCGCCGGGCTGGACGTCACCGATCCCGAGCCGCTCGAGCCGAAGGATCATCCGCTCTGGAAGGCGAAGAACATCATCATCACGCCGCACATGTCCGCGCTGTCGGATCTCGGCCAGGCGGCGCGCATGACGATCCTCAAGGAACAGATCCGCCGCTTCGCGGCCGGAGACAAGATGTTGTCGGTGGTCGATTTCAGCAAGGGTTATTGAAGCTCGACCGAAACCACCGACTTCGCGGGAATCACGAGCTTCAAGACGCCGCGTTGCATGCGCAACGAGTCGAGGGTAACGGGCGCGAGTGGATCGGGCTGTCCAAACGTCGGCCGGGCGTCCATGGCCGCGGCCGTGATGATGCGACCGCGAGCGCTGCGCACCTCGCGTCCCTGGACCGAGATTTCGAGGCGCGCGGCGCGAGCCGGATCCAGGTTGACCACGGAAAGGGTGATGGCGCCCTCCGCCGAGCGTGAGGCGCTGGCGCTCAGTGAAGGAATCTTCACCGCCTCCAACTCGTACTCGGGCGCGGCCACGCGCGTGGGCAGGAGTGTGGCACCCTGGTGTGCCTGATAGAGATCGAACACGTGGTAGGTGGGCGTCAGCAGCATCCGTGGCCCGTCCGTGAGAACCAGGCCCTGCAAGACGTTGACCATCTGCGCGAGATTGGCCATGCGCACGCGGCCGGCATGATTGTTGAAGACGTTGAGCGTGAGCCCGGCGATGACCGCATCACGCAGCGTATTCTGCTGGTAGAGATTTGACGGCCGGTTCTTCTCGCTGGTCCACCACGCGCCCCATTCGCTGAACGAGATACCGACAACCCCTTTCGGATCGTGGCGATCGAGGATGGCCGAGTGTCGCGCGATCATCTCGTCAGTTTTCCAGGTGCGTTCCATCGACCGTGCCCAGTCGGCGGCGCTGAAGCCGATGGCGGGACTCTTCTTTCCCCAGTCGTTTCCCGAGAAGGTGTAGAAGTGCACCGAGATCATGCTGATCTGCGGTTGTTTGCCGATGTAGGCCAGCGTCGTGGGGACGTCGGGCGGATGGCGATACAGCGCCCACTGCAGCAACGTTTCGGTCCAGGCGTAATCGTCCGAGTTGGCATCGGAGGCGATCAACGCGCCGTACGGCCGCAGCACGCTTGCATACTGCCGATAGATGTCCGAGTAGTACTCCGCCGTCATGTTGCCGCCGCATCCCCAGGTTTCATTGCCGATGCCGATGAAGGGAATCTTCCACGGCTCGGAGCGGCCGTTGCGCGCGCGTTCCTGTCCGGCTCCCGAACTCGCGGGGCCGGTGAGGTATTGCATCCATGCCTGGGCTTCGGCCGGCGAGCCACTGGCGACATTGATGGAAATGTATGGTTGTGCCCCGAGTTGCTCGACCAGGTCCATGAACTCGTGGGTCCCGAAGTGATTGGTCTCGACCTCGTCACCCCATGCCGTGTTCACACCGCGCGGACGCTGGGCCAGCGGCCCGATTCCATCGCGCCAGTGATAGGTCTCGGCGAAGCAGCCACCGGGCCAGCGGATGAGCGGGATGCGCACCTTGCGCAGCGCTGCGACCACGTCGTTGCGGATGCCGCGAGTGTTCGGGATCGGCGAATCGGGCCCCACCCAGATCCCTTCGTAAACGCCACGGCCGAGGTGTTCGACGAATTGCCCGTAGATGTTGCGGTCAATCACCGCGCCGGGCTGGTCCGCGAGGATGGTGACGCGACTCTCCATGGCCTGCGCCATCGTGGGCGCGCTCAGGAAGCAGGCCAAGCTGCAGGCGAGGGCGGCGAGATGCTTCGAGTTCATGCGGATCTGCGCCACGCCCGGTTACGGCAGCAGGACTGTGAGGCCCTTTAGCGGCTGGTCGTTTTCATCGAGAAAGCGCGCGCAGAAATCCGTGGCGCCGCCGCCGTTGATGATGGCGGCGCGAATCACGTTGCGGCCCTTGCGCAGGGTCACTCGGCGCGACACGCCGTCGTCGATCACGCTCTGGCGGTCGTCGTTGAGGGCGATCACGGGCTCGCCATTGAGCCACCAGCGGGATGCGGCATTCGAGCCGATGGCGAGGCGCACGTTCTGCATTTCACCCGGCGAGTCCACCGTCGTGACCGCCCAGAACAGCACATTGGACGTCGGCTTCGAGAGCGACCACGCGAAGTGGTACAGGTTGAAGTTGTACTGCAGCGTGTCGTGTGCATGCCAGGTGAGCGAATTGCCGTTGATGGTGACGGTTTCACCGCCGCTGGGCAGTGCATCGCCGGGCAGCGCGGCGGACTTCAACGCTTCCTGCACGGCGGCCTCGGTGAGACGACCGGGCACCGGTACCGGCTCCAGAACCAACCAGCGATGGATGAAGCCGCGCGCATCGACCGGCTGCGACGCACCTTTCGGTTGGGTGAGCGTGGCGGCGGCGGGGCGCGGCGCTTCCTGCTGCGCATGCGCGATGCCACACGCGCCCGCGATGCAGAACGCCAGGATCTTCGCAGCGTTGTTCATGGAGCCTCCAGCAGCCAGCGCTGGCGATCGCTCGCCGCGTCGAAACGGGCGAGCGTCGGCATGCTGCTGCCGACCGCGGAGAGGGCGAGCACGTCGCTCGTTCCCGGCACCGCCTTTGCGACGATGCGGTAGCTGCCATCGGTGAGCTGGTCGATGCGCCACAGCTGTTCGGGCAAGCCCGTGAATGCGGTGGCACTGACCTCGCCGCCGGCAACCGCGGTGAGCGAACGTTCAGTGCCGGCGATCGTGATCCGGAAGAATGGTGCGCCCGGGTAGCCGCCGCTGTTCGCAACCGGCGCGATGACCCACTTCTGCTGGGCCTGCAGCATCGCGGGCGCGAGACGAACACCCGAGGTGGCCGGCCAGTTCGCCGCGACCTGCGCGGGATCCTGGTCGGCGATGGGCGGGCCTTCGCGGGGTTCGGGTGGTGGGCCCGCGGGTGGCGCGCCGCCCGGCGGACCGCTGCCGACGATACCGCTGCCGGGAGGACCGCCGCGTCGCGGGCGGAATCCGCCCACCGGAGAACCCTGCACGGCGAGCTCGAGCACGGTGCCGGTACGCGCAGACTCGAGGATGTAGGTGCCCGGCACGAGATTGTCGCCGGCGATGGGCCAGCCGTCGCGCCACAGCAGTGGCCGAAGGTCGAGCACACTCACGCCACCGCGATCCAGATCGGCCTCGTAGTGCAGCGAGAACTTCTGCACGCCTGCGCCGAGGTCCAGCAATCCGAAATGGCCGGGACCCACGTGCCGCCCACGCGAGGCGGCGAACAGCTTGCCGCCGCCCTCGATCATGTCGACACCCATGTTGTCGAGATACGGCCCGGTCACCTTGCGTGAGCGGCCCATGCGGATGTTGTAGGTCGAGTTCGCGCCCTGGCAGCAGGATCCGTGCGTGACGAGCAGGTAGTACCAGCCGTCGCGGTAGATGAGGATCGATGCCTCGGAATTGATCGCGATGTTCACGGGAGCGCGATCCGGATAGCGGCGTTTTCCCGTCCGCGGATCGAGTTCGACCAGGCGGATGTAGCCGAAATAGGAGCCATAGGTGAGCCACAGGCGGCCATCCGGGCCGAGCAGCACGCCGGGATCGATGGCATTGCTGTCCTCGATGCCGTCCGACCATACCACAGGACCACCGTCCTCCCATTTGTAGTCCGGCGATTGCGGATCCAGCGTTCGCCCGATGAGCAGACCGATCGCTGACTTCGGCTGCGTCCCCGGCGCCGAGTAGTACAGGAAGAACTTGTCGCCGACGTGGATGATGTCCGGCGCCCAGGTGTTGTTGCCGCCCCTGGCAAGCACTTCGGGGCCTGCCTTGCCGCCGGGTACCGCGCTCATCAGTGACCCCGCTCGCTTCCAGGTCCAGCCGTCTTCCGAAGTCAGAACCGGCAGGCCGTTGCCGGTGCCATAGGTGTAATAGCGGCCATTGTGTGTGATCACGGTCGACGGATCGTGCACCAGGATTTCGCCGTCGAGTGCATGCACGGGCCCGCTCAGCGCGACGAGCGCTGCAACTCCGAATTTCATCCCCATGAATCCCCTCGTGCCGGTTACAAACCGCAAACTATCGGGCGACTTTCACTATGGCAATCGACTTTCACCAAATGGATCGCTGAATAGCAAAAGCAATATCACGGGTTGCAGTGTTAGCGATACCGTACGGTTTATCTCTTGACAACGCGAGTGCCCAGATCGAGCCTTCGCCACAAGAGCTGTTTCGATTAGTTAGGCAATCACTAAAGCTCGCAGGGGGAAAGTAATGAAGACGATCAGTAGTAGCCTTCTCCGGAAGGCTGTTCGCGGTGTTCTCATTTCCGCAACAACGCTGGCCGGCAGCGCGGCGTTCGCACAAACCGCCGACCAGTCCGGGCCGAGCCGCACCACGGAGGCCGAGGAGACAGATACCATCATCGTCACCGGCACCAGCATCAAGGGCGCCGAGGCGCCGATCGGTTCGAACGTCATGTCCGTCGGCGTGGACGAGCTGGAGAGGACGGCGGCGACCAACCTGTCCGCGCTCGTCAACACGATTCCGGCGCTGACCACCAACGGATCACTCGCGCAGGGCGAGAACCTCTGGTCTTTCTACAGCCCACAGATTCACCAGCTCGGCGGTTCGTCATCGAACACCACGCTGGTCGTCATCGATGGCATGCGTACGCCGGGCGGCGGTGCGCAGTTCAACCAGACCGATCCCAACATCATCCCGACTTCCGCCATGCAGCGCGTCGACGTGCTGGCGGACGGCGCATCGGCGGTCTACGGCTCGGATGCGGTTGCCGGTGTCGTCAACTTCGTCACGCGGCGCACCTACGATGGCCTGCAGATCAATACCCAGTTCGCGAATGCCGACGAGTACGAAACCTGGGACCTGAACGGCATCTGGGGCACGACCTGGGACACGGGTGGCGTCTACGTCGCGGCGCAGTACAGCCATGCCTCGGACCTGTGGGTCAAGGATCGCGACTGGGCGGCGCGCGGCGACTACCGTCCGTACGGTGGCTCGAACACCAACAACTTCACCTGCGATCCGGCGACCATGCGCGTCACGGCCGTCAGCACCGGCACCGCCCCGGGCAGTGGCCAGGTTTTCCTCAACACGGGTTCGACCACGCCGGTGCCGAACAACACCGCCACAAACGGCGTCTGCAATCTGTCGGTCTACAACGTCTTCATTCCCTCGCAGTACCGCGCCAACGGCGTGATCCGCGTGGTGAACGATTTCACGGATGACCTCTCCATCTCCGCCTCGTTGCTCTACAACCGCAACCAGACGCACCAGGAGTCCGGTCCAGGCCAGCTCAACAACGCGACGGTGTTCGGCACCGGCGCCGGTGTGGCCGGCCAGCAGAACCCGTTCTTCACCGCGCCCGCCGGCGCGCCGCTCGCCACCACGGAAATCATCAGCTGGCTGGCGACCCGCGAAGATGGCAAGTACGGTTTCACCGAGTCGCAGCAGGACGTGGTGTATGGCAACGTCGTGCTCGACTACCAGATCAGCGACAAGTGGTCGATTACCGCGTCGGACTCGATCGGCTGGAACCGCTCGTCTCTCGACGGATTCAAGCAGTTCTGCGGCGCGTGCGCGATGCTGGCGCTGAACGGCACCACACAGGCCGGTGGCAGCACGACGGCTTCGAGCATTCCCGGCCAGAATGTAGTGGTGCTGCAGCTTCCGCTGAATACTTCCAACGCCCTGGACGTCTGGAATGCCGGCGCTGCCAATCGCACCAATCCGCTGTTGCTGGACAATCTCTACACCGCGAATACGCAGAACAACAACTACAACACCTTCAACCAGTTCCGCGTGGTGGTGCAGGGCGAGCTGTTCGATATGCCCGCCGGTGCGTTCAAGATCGCCGTCGGCGGCGAGCACATGTGGCAGGAACAGCAGTTCAAGATCAGCGGCAGCAACAACACGGGTCCAACCACCACGGGTTCGGGTTATCGCGTGTACAACTTCGATCGCGACATCGTGTCCGCCTTTGCCGAAGCGGCCATTCCACTGGTGTCACCGGACTGGAACGTCCCGGCGCTGCACAAGCTCGACCTGAGCCTGTCGGTGCGCTATGACGACTTCTCGGACGTGGGTGACACGACCAATCCTCGGTATGCCATCAACTGGGAACCGCTCGAAGGCCTGCGCCTGCGGGCGAACTACGCCGAATCGTTCGTCGCGCCACCGATCGCGGTGATCGGCGATGCTTCGCAGGGCTACCTCTACGCTTCGGGCAGCGTCACCAGCACGGGCACGCTGAACGTGCCGGTGGCCGCTTATCCGGATGTGGTCAATGTTCCGGGCGCCGTGGTGGTCAACACCAACACGCCCTGCACTTCGGCCGCGACCACCTGCACCATCGGCCAGAACAACTCGGCGATGCGGCGCCAGCTGGGTGGTGGCTTCTCGCAGATGGGGCCCCAGTTCGGCGAGAGTTATTCGATCGGCATCGACATCATTCCGGCCGCGCTCGAAGGTTTCCGCTTCTCGGCGACCTACTTCCACAATGACTTCACGGGTGGCGTCAACTCGCCGTCGCCTGCGTCGATCACCGCGTCCGGGTCGCCGTTGCTGCAGCTCTGCGCCACACCGACGGGTTGCACGCAGGCGCAGATCCTCGAGTTCGCCAACGTGGCCAATGGCGCCACGATCGGCGGCCCGATCCCGACCAACGTGTACTACCTGATCGACCAGAGCGCTCGCAACTGGCTGAACCTGTCCATCGCGGGCTACGACGCGCAGATCGACTACGCGTTCGGTATCGGCGACAAGGTGAAAGCGCGTGTCGGCACCTCCGGTACGTACTTCACGGCGTTCGATCAGTACTTCGGAACGAATCCCGAGTTCTCGGTGCTGAACACGTCGGGTTTCAACGGCGTGTTCCCGTCGATCCAGGCGAAGGCACGCACGTACTTCGGCGTGGACGTGCAGAAGTTCTCCGCGGACCTGTACTGGAACTGGATCGGCGACTACAAGAACTGGGGCGGCAGCACCTTCACGCCGCTCATCCGCGACGCCAATGGCAATCCCGTGGGCGGCGGCGATACGGTGGATGCCACCAACACCTTCGACCTGAACCTGGCTTACAGGCTCGAGCTCGGCGGCGTGATGGAGGAAATGGCCCTGTCGCTCAATATCCGCAACATCACCGATGAAGATCCGCCGTTCTTCAACGGCAACCAGGGCGGATTCATGGGTGGCGCGTGGGGTTACGACAACTACACCGCCAACCCGGTCGGTCGTCTGATCACACTCGGCATTCGCACGCAGTTCTGATCGATACGGATCCGCCCCGCTGAGAAGCGGGGCGGATTACGTCCTGGCTGATTTCCTCATTCGCTTCGCAACACAAGCGCCGGCGTCCTTCGTGCGCATGGCGCAAAACACGGAGAGTTCCGACATGCAAATTCCATCACGCAGTCTTCCGGCCATGCTCGCCTCCCTGGTGTGCCTGGCCTTCGTCAATACCGCGGCCTCGTCCGATGAATCGAACCGGCATGGGGCGCACCAACCGCGGCTGTCCGGTGAAGTCCTCGCTGCCGAGATATACGATCCCACCGGCCTCGTTGCCCGTGGACCCCAGGGACAACTGCACCTGCAGGCGACCGGGTTCAGCTTCACCGAGGGTCCCGCGGCCGATCGGCGCGGCAATGTGTTCTTCACGGATCAGCCAAACGACAAGATCTACCGATGGGATGCCGGCACCGGCGCGGTTTCGCTCTGGCTGCAGGGCACCGGCCGCGCCAACGGCATGATCTTCGACAACGATGGGAACCTCATCGCTGCTGCCGACATGCACGGCGAACTCTGGAAGATCCGCCCGGATGGCAGCCACAAGGTGCTGATCGACAACTACCAGGGCAAGCTGCTGAACGGCCCGAACGACGTGTGGATCGATCCGGACGGCGGCATCTATCTCACCGACCCGATCTTTCCGCGGGACTACTGGGATGCCGATGATCCACGCCGGCAGGGCTGGGAGCCGACGCACTCGGAACAGGCCCCGCAGGGCAAGGGTGGCCACGTCTACTACCTGCCGCGCGGCGCGAAGAAGCTGGTGCGCGTCACGTCCGATGCCATGGGCTGGGAGTCCGATGCTTGGCCGAACGGTGTCGTCGGCACGCCGGATGGCAAGAAGCTCTACGTGAACAAGTGGTACTACGACAATCACGGCGGCACGTGGGTGTTCGACATCAAGCGCGACGGCACGCTCAAGAACATGCGCAAGTTCTCGGACTGGGGCGGCGATGGCATGTCAATGGACGAACTCGGCAACGTCTACATCAGCAATGGCGAAGGCGTGCTGGCGTTCGACCCGGACGGCAACAACATCCTGAGGATCCCGGTGAAGTACGGCACCGCCACCGGCGCCACCAACAACACCTTCGCGGGACGGGACGGCAGGATCCTGTTCATCACCGGACCGGCGAACTCGGTGGTTGCGATCCGCATGAAGGTGAAGGGCTCGGACTATCGCTGGAAAGGCCGGGATTGCCGCTGACATTGATCTGCTGATTCGGCCCGCGGTACGTTCGTGCCGCGGGCTTTTCTTTTCCGCGGAGGCCAATTGAGGCAGATAGTGATCGTCGGAGGCGGTGCCGCCGGGTGGATGACGGCCGCCGCGTTGTCCCGATTGCTGAAGGCGGAGCAGGCGTCCCTCACACTCGTCGAGTCCGACGAGATCGGGATCATCGGCGTGGGCGAGGCCACGATCCCGGACATGCTGCAATTCAATCTGTTCCTCGGCATCGTCGAAGCGGACCTGATGCGTGCGACGCATGCGACGTTCAAGCTGGGCATCGAATTCGTCGACTGGTCAGGCGGCGGCTCGCGCTATTTCCATCCTTTCGGTTTTCATGGCGTCGACATCGACGCGCTGGATTTTCACCAGTACTGGCTGAAGTGCCGGGCAGAAGGGCATCCGCATCCGATCGGCGACTATTGCCTGACGGAAATCGTTGCGCGCAAAGGCAGGTTCGCGTTTCCCGACATGCGGATCGCAGGCGCGCCGGCTTCGTACCTGCGCTACGCGTACCACTTCGACGCAGCGCTCTACGCGGCCTTCCTGCGGCGTTACGCCGAGGCGCGCGGCGTCCGCCGCGTCGAGGGCAAAGTTTCCGAAGTGCAGCGCCATCCCGAAAGCGGCGATCTCACGGGCGTCAAGCTCGTCAGCGGTCAGGCGGTCACCGGCGATTTCTTTTTCGACTGCACAGGATTCCGCTCGCTGCTGCTGGACAAGACGCTGGGCGTGCCGTGGGTGGATTGGCGCCACTGGCTACCCTGCGACGCGGCGCTGGCGGTGGCCTGCCGGCACGATGGGCCACCGCGCCCGTACACGCGTTCGACCGCGAAGTCGGCGGGGTGGCAATGGAAGATTCCCACGCAGCATCGCACGGGCAACGGACATATCTGGTGCAGCGAGTTCATGAGCGAGGACGAAGCGACGTTCGTGCTGACGCGCGGACTGGACGGAGAAATCATGGGTTCGCCGCGACTCATCCGGTTCGCGACCGGCCATCGTGAACGCTTCTGGGAAAAGAACTGCGTCGCGATCGGCCTGTCGTCCGGTTTCCTCGAGCCACTGGAATCCACGTCGCTCTACCTGATTCGTCAAGGCATCAGTCGTTTCATCGCGCTGTTTCCCGATTCCACGCTGCCGCCGGTCCTGCGCGACGAATACAACCGCTGGATGCAGAAAGACTTCGAGCAGGTTCGTGACCTGCTCGTGTTCCACTACTTCGCCAATGGGCGCGACGAGCCGTTCTGGCAGCACTGCCGGAACATGACCCTTCCGGAAAGCCTGCGGCGGCGGGTGGAGTTGTTTGCGGCGGGCGGGCGGTTCCTGCGCAACGAAGGTGAGCTCTTTCCGAACGCCAGCTGGGTCGCCGTCATGCTCGGTCAGAACATCATCCCGCGGGCGATCGATCCCCTGGTCGCCGGCAAGCCCGCCGCGGAAATCGAGCCGAAGCTCGCGGCGCTGCGCCGGGCCATGAACGAATATGCCGAGGGACTGCCCTCGCATGCCGAGGCGCTGCGGCAGTATTGCGGCTCCGAGGCTGGCGCCTAGCGAGCATATTCTCAGCCATGGTTCAGGCCTGGCTCGTGAAGACTTCCTGCTTCTCGATTTTCGCGGCATCGAACTCGATACCGAAGCCGGGCCTGTCCGGCAGTTGGACCTGGCCGTTGCTGGCGAGCGGCGGATCCTTCAGAAACCACAACTTCTCGGGCACGTTGTTGATCAGGTATTCACCCACCGGGCACACCGCGGGCGACTGGCTCGCGACCACCGCCAGCGCCGCGTGAACGTTGTGGCAGTGGGGCAGAAGTTTCACGCCATGCACCGAGGCGAGGTGCGCGATCTTCAGCGTCTCGCTCACGCCGCCGCACCACTCCGGATCCGCCTGGATGTACTGCAGCGCATTGGCCTTGAAGAATTGCTCCACTTCCCAGCGGTTGTAGACGTGTTCACCGGTGGCGATGGGTACGGAGGTCGACTGCGACAGCCGCACGAAACTCTCGAGGTCCGCCATGGGCACCGCCTCTTCGAGGAACCACGGGCGATACTGCTCGACCTTGCGGCACCACTCGATCGCGTACTGCAGGTCCCAGCCCTGGTAGGCGTCGAAGCCGAATTCGACATCCGGACCCGCCGCGGCGCGCAGCTCGCGCATCAGGGCGACGTTCAGGTCCATGCCTCTCTTGCCATCTGAGGGTCCGTAGCCGAGGAACCACTTCTGATGGATGAAGCCGTCCTTCTTGAGCTGCGCGGCGCGTTTGCCGGCCAACGCCGGCTCGATGGAAAAGCCCAGGCAGCTGCCGTAGACGCGCACCGGCTGCTGGGTCGGGCCGCCGAGCAGGCGGAACACCGGCACGCCGAGAAATCGGGCGCGCAGGTCCCACAGGGCGTTGTCGCAGGCGCTGATGCCCATCATGTAGTGACCGGCGCGTGCATGCCGGTTCGAGCGGTACATCTGGTCCCAGAGTTTCTCGATGGCCAGGGCGTCCTGGCCGATGAGCAGCTTGCGTAGCGGACCGAGCACCGTGGGCAGCGCCTCGGCGTCGATGTAACCGTAGACGCCTTCCTGGCCGCCCTGGGTGCGGATGCGGATGTAATTGTGGCGCGCGGTGTAGGGTTCTTCGCGCGCCGGTCCCTCCTTGAACTCGGGCGGCCGGCGATCCGGATACAGGTGCAGTGGATTCACCTGGAACTGGCCGGTGACGCCTCGCACGGCGGTGCGCGGTCCGCTGAGGCGCAGGATCTCGACTTCGCTGATCACCAGGTCCGGCAGGTTGAGCGACGCGGCAAGTGTCTCGCGCATGGCCAGTGGCAAACAGGAGAGGGCGGCCCCGGCGCCCAGGTGCTGCAGAAAATCACGTCGTCTCATGCGAGATCCTTGTAGAAGAACACGGTGCTGCAGAACGGCCCATCCGGCAGCAAGGCGAATCGTGGCACCGTGCCGACGCGCTGCCAGCCGCTGCGTTCGTAGAGACGTTCGGCCTCGGCGCTGGCCGTGTCGAGCACCAGCAGGGTGCGACCAGCCTTGCGCGCCGCCTGTTCGGCGGCGGCGAGCACCGCGGCTCCGACGCCGAGCCGGCGCGCGCGCCGGTGGACCAGCATCTTGGCAATGTCCGCGCGATGCGGCTGGTTCTCAGGTCCGGCCCAGATCGCCTGCGCCGTGCCGATGACGTTGCCGTCGGGATCTTCAGCGACGATCAGTGCCCGGTCGCCGCGCGTCAGGCCCTCGGCAACCGTACGCCAGAATTTCTCCGCCTTGGCGGGTGTCATGGGCCACATGAAATTCACCGACGCGCCGCCCGCGACGCAGTCGGTAAGCACGGCACAGAGACCGGCGAGGGCGCGCTCGTCGATGACCTGCAATTGCCGAACGGTGAAGGCGCTCATGGGGCGCCCAGTATAGTGGAGCGGCGTCAGGCCACGCTGGCGCGGGAAGCGCTGGCCGCGGGTTCGAAGGGCAGGCCGACGTAGTTCTCCGCCATGCTGGTCTGCGCGGCGCGCGATTCGAACAGGTATTCCAGCTCGACCTCCTGCATGCGGCGCGCGAAGGCATCGCCGGGGAACAGGTGCAGCTGGCGCGTCATCCACCAGGAAAACCGTTCGGCTTTCCAGATGCGCCGCAGGCAACGCGGCGAGTACTCATCCAGCGGCGTCTCGCTGCGCTCGCGGAAATGGTCGCGCAGCGCTTCGTGCAGGTAGAAGACGTCGCTCACCGCGAGATTGAGACCCTTGGCCCCGGTGGGTGGCACGATGTGGGCCGCATCGCCGGCCAGGAACAGCCGGCCGAAGCGCAGCGGCTCGACCACGAAACTGCGCAGCGGCGCGATGCTCTTTTCTATGGACGGCGCGGCGACCACACGGTCGGCGACTTCTTCTCCGATGCGACGCCGGAATTCGTCCCAGAATCTCGTGTCGCTCCAGTTTTCGACGCGGTCATCGAGCGGACACTGCACGTAACAGCGCACGCGCGTCGGCGATCTCAAGCTGGCGAGCGCGAAGCCGCGCTCGGAGTTGGCATAGATGAGTTCGGTCCACGGCGGCGGCACGTCGGCCAGCACACCGAGCCAGCCGAAGGGATACTCACGTTCGAAGGTCTTGCACCGGTCGGATGGAATGCTGGCGCGGCAGATGCCGTGGTAGCCGTCGCAGCCGGCGATGAAATCGCAGGCGATCTCGTGCGTGGCGCCATGCTTGCGGTACGTGACGCGCGGCGCCGCGCCGTTCCAGTCGTACAACGTCACCTCTTCGGCTTCGTAGACGGTGTCGCCGCCGCTCGCGGCACGCGCGTCCATGAGATCGCGCGTCATCTCGGTCTGGCCGTAGATGGTGACGGCCTTGCCCACCAGTTCCCTGAGCGCGATGCGATGCCGGCGTCCCTTGAAACCGATGCTGACGCCATCGTGCACCAGGCCTTCCTTGTGCAGACGCGTCGAGACGCCGGCGTGGTCGAGCACGTCGACCGTGCCCTGCTCGAGCACGCCCGCGCGTATCCGTCCGAGCACGTATTCGGCGCTGCGGCGCTCGAGGATGACGGCGTCTATACCCTCCCGGAGCAGCAGCTGCCCCAGGAGCAGTCCCGCGGGACCGGCGCCGACGATGACGACCTGTGTTCGGGTGCGAGTCACCGGGTGACGGTATGCAGAAGGTCAGGGCTTTTCAATTGCGCGTATTGAAATTCCGTTATCTCTCCCGTTGATACCTCTGCATGTCACGCGGTGTCGATGGCGTGCAGCGCGCGGCATGAAGTCGACGGTGCGCACAACGGAAAGCACTTCCGTGTGAGTGTAGTTAGCGCTCACATTTTCATCCCGGGAATCGAGGCGCATGTCCGTTGCAGGATATTCAAATGCACATAGCCACATACCAATACGGAGAGCGTGTTGCCTTAGTAAAACCGTGCTGTTAGCGTCGCAGCGAATCGAAGTTTCGGGGCGCGTTCGACGCCTCGTGCCAGGGGGAATCAAATGACTTCACGTGCTTGTTTTCGCGCGTCCTTGATCGCGTTGGGCGTCGCAGCATCTCTCGGTTACAGCCCGGCGTGGGCGCAGACCGCCGGCCAGCCCGCGCAGCCCGGCGCGGGCAGCGACGGCGAGGAGATGGGGGTCATCACGGTGACCGGCTCGCGCACGATCACCGAGACGGTCCGCTCGCCGACACCCATCACGTCGGTCAACGTCGAGGAGCTCGCGGTGACCACGCCGAGTGACACCGCCGATGCGCTGAACAAGCTTCCCACGATCATGGGCGGTCGTACGCCGCGCACGCAGGGTAATGGCAGCACCAACAACGGCGGCAACACGCTTTCGCTCCGGAACTTCGGACCCCAGCGCACGCTGGTGCTGATGAATGGCCATCGCATCGCGCCGAACAACCAGGACGGCTCGGTCAACATCGACGTCCTGCCGCAGATGCTGGTCAAGAATGTCGACATCGTGACCGGCGGCGCTTCGGCGATCTACGGCTCGGACGCCGTCGCCGGCGTGGTCAACTACGTGCTCGACACGGAGTTCACCGGCCTGTCCGTGAAGGCGGACTACGGTATGTCCAAGTACAGCGACGGCGACCAGTACCAGGCGGGCGCCGCCTGGGGCACGGACCTGTTTTCCGACCGCGGTCACTTCGAGGTGGCCGCCCGCTTCCGGCACCAGGACATGATCCCGATCTCCGAACGCCCCTATGGTGAAGACGGGCAGGCTTGGCTGCTGACGGGCAACGGCACGGTCGCCAACCCGTTCACGAACACGCCGTATTCACGCGTCTTCAACAGCGGCCCCGATGCCGGCAACATCATTTGCGGCACGCAAGCCGTCTGCCTGTACAACAACTACACGGTCGACGCGGCAGGCAACCTGGTCCCGCTGGTCCATGGTGTTGCCACCGGATCGCCGCCGGTCGAGTCGGGTGGCGGCGGTGCGTACATCAAGTACGGCACGTTCCGTTCCGAACTCGAAATGAAAGATGTGTTCACGCGATTCGACCTGGACATCGGTGAAAACACCAACTGGTACGTGCAGGGTGGCTGGGCGCAGGCTGAAAACGCCTCGAACTGGATCCAGTGGGTAGTCAGCCCGTCCGGTGGGCGTCCCAATTCGATCTTCGTCAACAACCCCTACATTCCCACCGCCACCCAGGGGCTGCTGGGATCGGCCGTCGACTGTTCAGTCACGCCGGTTCCGACCGGCCGACTGTGCCTGCCCCTCAATCCGGTCACGTCGCCGCAGACCGGCAGCACGCCGCCGCCGCCGCCGGGGGTGGGACAGGGCAACGTCCCGTTCATTCGGGTCCCGTCCTACACCTTCAACACCGTCGGCGGTCAGGCCGCCGACCAGAATCCCATCCGGTTGTACCGCACCGAAGGCGACCAGAAGCAGTGGAACGTCGAAACCGGCATCACGGGATCGTTCGGCGAGTGGAATTGGGACGCCTACTACAACCACAGCAACAGCGAGTTGACGGTCACCAATCCGAACAACACCGACAACGCGAAGTACCTCGCGGCGCTGGATGCCGTGAATGACGGCGGCACGATCCGCTGCTGGGTGAGCACGCAGCCGCAGTTCGCGAGTCTCTATCCGGGATGCGTCCCGCTGAATGCCTTCCTGCCGGGCGGCGTCACGGATGAGGCTTACGAATATCTGCGCACGCCGACCTCGTGGAAGCTGACGCAGGAAATGGACGATGTGGGCTTCTCGATCGGCGGCAGCCTCGGCTTCGGCCTGCCGGCGGGCGACATCATCGCGAACGTGACCCTCGAAGCCCGCTGGCTCACGTACCAGATGGAAAGCGATTTCCTGCCGAGCGATTTCGTCAATTGCACGGGCCTGCGTTTCTGTCTCGCCAACGGCGCCGCGCCGCTGCGCTGGGTGCAGAACACCAACGGCGAAGTGGACGAGAAGGACAACGTGTACGAGTACGCGTTGGAATTCAACGTACCGCTGGCCAAGGACATCCCTGGGCTTCAGGACGTGTCGCTGAACCTCGCGGGTCGCCGCGCGAACTACGAGAACTTCGACTCCGGCGATTCCTGGAAGATCGGCCTCAACTGGCAGATCGTCGACTGGGTGCGCTTCCGCGGCACCCTGTCGTCGGACTTCCGCGCGCCGAACATGAACAACCTGTACGAGCCCATCGGTGTGACGTCGACGGGTTTCCAGGACCGGCTCACGGGTGTCAGCAACCAGGGTATGCGGCTGTTCACGGGCGGCAACCCGAACCTGACGCCGGAAACGGCGAAGACGAAGACGGCGGGCCTGGTGTTCACGCCCAGCTTCATCGACCGGTTCAGCTTCGCGGTCGATTATTACGAGACGCGTTTGACCAATGCGATCACGCAGATCAGCTACCAGAGCGACGTCATCCAGGGTCTCTGCCTGGCCACCGCGCCCCGGTACGATTCGCCGTTCTGCGGGTTGGCGATCCGTCCGATCACGGACGTGAACGACCCCAACTACACGCAGCCGGTCAACGCGCCGACGGCAATCCGCAACGCGCCGACCAATTCGGCGTTGGTCAAGACCCGCGGATTCGATTTCCAGATCGACTACGCCGTGGACCTGTGGGGCGGCCAGTTCTCCTTCCGTCACCTGGCGAACTACCAGCCGACCAATTCCACGCTGAATACGCCGGTATCGACCTTCTACACCTGGGCGGTGCAGCCCAAGCTGATGCAGACCACGTTCATCAACTGGCGCAACGACAGCTGGACCGTGGCCCTGCAGAATCGCTGGCTGAGCAATGTCAACCTCAAGACCAGCGACAACACCCTCAATGCGCCGAACGGTGGCAACCAGAACTACGTCGATTCGAGCCTCGACGCCTACGATGTCGTGGACGTCACGGTCGGCAAGCAGTTCGAGTTCGGCGACAGCACCATCGACGCCTACCTCACGGTGAACAACCTGCTGGATGAAAGGGTCCCGTTATACGGGTCGAACTCGGGTCTCCCGGGCCTGTTCTATCCGACGCTCGGCTTCTACGACGACATGGGCCGGTACTTCACGCTCGGCATGCGGGCGAAGTTCTGAGGGAGAAATATATGGGACGGGTCCTCCTCGTTGCGATGCTGCTCGCGAGCGTGTGTCGCGCCGAGGAGGCCGGTGAGTTCCAGCCGGCGGAAACCAACGTGTGGGGTGCCCAATACCCGCGCGTTGATTCCGCCGGTCGCGTGCAGGTGCGCATCAAGGCTCCGGAGGCCAACAAGGTCAAACTCAACTTCTGGAGCGGCCCCAAGATCGACATGGAGAAGCAGCCGGATGGCTTCTGGACGGTGACCACCCCGGCACTGGTTCCCGGTCTGCACTACTACGTCATCAATGTGGACGGAGCCGACCTCAGCGATCCCGGCAGCCGCGCGTACTTCGGCGGCTCGCGTTACACCAGCATGATCGAGATCCCCGAGCCGGGATCGACTTACTACTCCATCCAGAAGGTTCCGCAGGGCCAGGTACGCGACGTCTGGTACGACTCGACGGTCACCGGTTCCTGGCGGCATGCCATGGTGTACCTGCCGCCCGACTACGAGTCACAACCGAAGAAGCGCTACCCGGTGCTCTATCTACAGCACGGCGGCGGTGAGGATGAAACCGGCTGGATCCGCCAGGGACGCGCCAACTTCATCCTCGACAACCTGATCGCCGCGGGTGAAGCGAAACCGATGATCATCGTGATGGCGTACGGTTA
>Ga0315912_10001255_pt1 | contig 32608 bp, 22 predicted proteins | sample VfabasoilMG_FD_204469 | JGI IMG/M metagenome (GOLD analysis project Ga0315912, IMG submission 204469) | Garden soil microbial communities collected in Santa Monica, California, United States - V. faba soil | ecosystem: Environmental > Terrestrial > Soil > Garden | place: USA: California...
ACTAGCCCCTATTTTTTTTTACTTATGGACCCGTTAAAGACCCCGGAAACGCAGGACAGCAAACTTCATTTTCTCGACTACTGGCGCATTATTCGCGTTCGGAAGACAGTTATTTTGGCGGTATTCTTGTTAGTGGTCATTACCGCCACTTTGGTTACGTTCATTTTGCCCGAGTCATACGCCAGCACGGCGCGCATCAAGGTTGAGCGAGATAATCCAGACGTTCAAGGCCTTAACAGCGATCGAGGCTTTCTCGGCGGCTACGACCCCTATTTCATCCAAACCGAGTTCGAAGTGATCCAATCGGAAGTGATCCTTAACAAGGTCATTGATGCCTTGGACCTCAATGTGGTGTGGGGACGCAAATTCGGCGCTGGCGGAGCACTCAAATCGGACGAAACCCGGACCATGCTGAAGGGCCGTCTAGACCTGCGGCCGGTGCGTAACACGAGCTTGATTGAGGTTCGGGTTTTCAGCGAAGACCGGCAGGAGGCAGCCACCATTGCCAACGCGGTGGCAGATGCGTATCGAGATCACCGCTTAAGCCAGCGGCGGGAATTGACCCTGGGCGGCATCAAGACACTCGAAGCTCGTTTTGATGAACAAGAAACCAAGGTCAAAGCCGTGCAAGATGATATGGATCGTCTTCGCAAGGAACTAAAGATCTCCGAGATGGACGCCGCCGGAACAGCGCCCACGCCGCAGGTGGAGGCGGAAACGTACCGCAATTTTGAACGGCTGCGCATCGAAGGAGAAATTGCCTACATCGGGCAGGAGAAACAGATGGAGAGCCTAAAGCTGCTCAGTCGGGAACAGCTTCGGGAAGTGCTTCCGCGCACTGTGCCTGACCAAAACCTTTCTGAGCGCGTCAGCCAGCTCGATTTGGCCAGCCAGCAGCTGGTCCGCCTGCGCAAGGATTATGGTCCAGATCATCCGGATGTCATTCGCGTGCAGGCGCAGGCCGATGACCTTAACAAGAAAATTGAAGCCAGCCTGAACGGTATCATGTCCGCGCTTCAAAACCAGCTGGACGCCTCGAAGGCTAAGATCGACAGCCTAAAATCAGCGGTTGAGGAAGCCCGGCGAAAGGATGTGGAAAAGGCCGAAAAGAGCCGCCCCTACTTTGACAAGAAACGCGAATTTGAAGAAGCCGTACGTCTGCGAAATATCCTCAATATGAAGATCGCGACTGAGCGCATTGACGTATCGCTTGGCCGCAGCACCGTGGTGGAAACGGTGGATCGAGCCACCCCTGGGCTCAAGCCGGTTCGCCCCAATAAGGCGTTGAACATTGCGCTTGGTGTCATTATCGGTTTGGTGGTGGGCGTTGGCCTGGCCTTCTTCATCGAGTATCTCGACACGTCGGTCAAGACCATCGACGATGTCGAACGCACCCTGGGTTCCCCTGTGCTGGGCGTGATTCCGCAGAACGTTGGCTACCTCATTGAAGAGGGATCTGAAAGCCCGCATGCCGAAGCTTATCGCGTCCTGCGCACGAACCTGCTGTTCTCGCGCAAGGATGAGAAACTCAATACCATCGCCGTAGTCAGCGCCGGGGCGGGCGAAGGAAAATCCACGACCGTGTTCAACCTGGCCACGGTCTTTGCGCAAAGCGACCAGCGGGTGATCGTGGTGGATTCCGACCTGCGCCGGCCCACGTTGCACAAGATGGTGCGGGTTACCAACAACCTGGGTCTGACCAATTATCTGCTCAAACAGAATACTTTGGATGAAGTGATTCAAACCACCAGCCTGCCCAAGCTCGACTTCATGGCGAGCGGCAAGCTGCCGAGCAGCTCGTTGGGCATCCTGAGTTCGAATCAGATGAAGGATCTGATCACCGATCTCAAGCAACGTTACGATTTCGTGTTTTTCGATTCACCGCCCATCATGGGCGTGAGCGATGCCTCGATCCTGGCCAGCGAAGTAGATCTTACCCTCCAGGTCATCCAATATCGCCGGTACCCGCAGCCCATGAACCTGCGGGCCAAGCAGCTCATCGAGAAGGTGGGTGGCAACTTGATTGGTATTGTTCTCAACAACATCAACATGTCCCAGGACGAGAGCTACTATTACTACAGTGGCTACTACCACGATTATTACTCGAAGAACGAGGATTCCGAGCCGGTCGCGGCCCCGGCGTCCGGCGACAAGGCGAAGGTCGAGATAAAACAAAAATACTGAGATTCAATTCGGAATAGCTAAATGAAAACGGCAAGTCAGTTTGTTTGGGGTCTGTGCGCGCTGGTGTCAGCTGCGTTCGTGCTGGTCGGATGTCAGTCCACGCCGCCGCCGACTTTCAGTTCCGGGTTCGATATGAATGATCCCTTGTTCATTAGCGACCCGTTGGTTAGCGGTGGCACCAACGGGCTTGGCCGCACTATGATCAAGCCGGAAGATTCAATGACGGTGACTTTTCTCGGCCCGGAAGGCCAGGTGCTGCCACCGTTTGAGGGTCGCGTCTCCGAAGAGGGTACGATTACGCTGCAATTGATCGGGGCCGTCAAGGCCGCCGGCAAATCCGCGGGCGAACTCCAAAAGGATATCCATGACGCCTACGTGCCAAAGTTTTTCCAACGTCTTACCGTCACGGTGCGGGAACAGGAACGTTTTTATTATGTCGGTGGGGAAGTGAAGACGCCCAATCGCTACGTCTGGGCCGGGGAGATCACGCTGACCAAGGCGATTCAAACCGCCGGTGATTTCACGGATTGGGCGAACAAGAAAAAGGTCACCATAACGCGGGCCGACGGCAAAGCGGTTGGTCCCATCAACTGTGTGCGGGTGTTGGACGGCAAGCTTGCCGACCCTCGGGTTTACCCGGGAGACAAGATTTATGTGCCCCGGCGCGGGTTCTAAATGGTTCAAATCCAAATTCTGAACGGGAAGAAGGCGGGCGTCACATGGACAGCCCGCCGTTTTCCTGTACGCCTCGGGCGTGGGGAAGAGAATGACCTTCAGTTGGAGGAGACTGGCATATGGGAGCGGCACTCTACGATTCAATTGGGTGACAACACCGGCTTTACCCTGCACGCGGAACCAGGAGCTTTGGTGAGGGTAAATCATCAACCGGCGAGCTCGCAGGCATTGCACCCTGGCGATGTGATCGAGATCGGCTCCACCCAGTTGCGTTTTTGGCTGGCCGAACCAGCCCGCCGCAGCTTGCGAGGCAGCGAATTCGCCGTCTGGGCATTGCTCGCCGGCGTGCTGATCGTGGAAGCGTGGGTGCTATTTGGACTCTTGAGCTAGTCGCCCTCAATGGCGGAAATGCCGCGTTCCGGTGAAGGCCATGGCCATGCCGCGCTCGTCCGCCGCTGCAATCACTTCCGCGTCGCGAACTGAACCGCCGGGTTGTATCGCACAGGTTGCCCCCGCATCCGCGGCCGCGATCAAACCATCGGGAAAGGGGAAGAAAGCGTCACTGCACACCACGCTGCCTTGCAACGGAAGGCCGGCTTCGCCGGCCTTCCAGACCGCAATCCGGCTGGAGTCCACGCGACTCATCTGGCCGGCGCCCACGCCCAGGGTACGATCTGACCCAACGTAAACAATCGCGTTCGATTTCAAATGTTTCACCACGCGCCAACCAAAAAGCATGGCGCGTAGTTCTGCGGCTGTTGGTTGCCGCTGGGTAACCACTTTGAGGTCAGCCGCTGTCGTGATCTTCAAATCGCGTCGTTGCAGCAGATATGAATCCGCGCCCACGCTGCGCACATCCAGGAGCGTATTTCCATGCGGCGACTTCAGCAGCTTTAACAGCCGGAGGTTTTTCTTCTTTTGGAGAATGGCGAGTGCCTCCGATGCAAAATCTGGTGCGACGATGACCTCGCTATAAATCTCGGCAATTGCCTCCGCGCAACCGGCGTCCAAGGTGTGGTTCACTGCGATGATCCCGCCAAAAGGCGCTTGTTTATCCGTGGCGAATGCCTTGTCCCACGCCTCGCGCAGGGTTGTGCCCTGTCCCACGCCGCACGGATTCGTGTGCTTGAGAATTGCCAGTGTTGGCTCATCGCCATTGAATTCGTGGATCAGCGCCGCCGCCGCCGTGAGGTCGAGAATGTTGTTGTACGAAAGTTCCTTGCCGTGCAGTTGCTGGTAATGCTCGTGGAATTTTCCGTAGAGCGCCGCGGCTTGATGCGGATTTTCACCATAGCGCAATGGCTGGGCCAGGGTGGCGGAAACCGTGAGCGTCGGCGGCAACGTATCCTTGGTTCCGGAAAACTCCCGCAGCAGATGTGCGGCAATCGCGCCGTCGTAGGCTGCAGTTCGCGCATAAACTTTCGCTGCCAGCGTCCGGCGCAGCTCCAGCGTGGTCTGGCCCTCCCTTGAAACCTGGTCCGCCACTGCCACGTAATCCGCCGGATCCACCACCACCGTCACGCTGTCATGATTCTTCGCGGCACTGCGCAGCATCGAGGGGCCGCCGATGTCAATGTTCTCGATCGCGTCGTGCAGGGAAACATCGGGTTTGGCCACGGTGGCTTCAAACGGATAGAGATTCACAACTACGAGATCAATGGGGGCGATATCGTGCTGTTTCACCGCGGCCTCATGCTGGGCGTTGCCCCGGATGTAGAGCAATCCGCCATGTACTTTCGGATGCAGTGTCTTGACCCGACCATCGAGCATTTCGGGAAATCCCGTGTGCTCACTGATGTCCTTGACGGTCAGTCCGGCCTCGCGCAATGCTTTCGCTGTGCCGCCGGTGGAGATCAGTTCAACTCCGGCTGCCGCCAAAGTTTGAGCGAAGGCGACGAGGCCGGTCTTGTCGGAAACGGAAAGCAATGCGCGCTGAATTTTTGTCATGCGCCGGACAATCTGCGGATGCCGCTTTGTGAGTCAATCGGCAATTCACCGATTAGCCCCAAAATGCGTAATTCATTTTGAGTCGGGCGACGTTCCATGCCATGCTCGACTGGCTTATGAACCGCAAGCAGCTCCTCGATTTGTATTACCTCGACGCCCGGGCCAAGCTGATAGACCTCGCTGCGTTTCTCGACCGATTGGACCGCGCGGAGGGGGAAGCAGATTTCCGCCTGGTCGCGTTTCATCAGGCGTTAGCCGAGGTGCAACAGAGCGCGTCCGCGCGTGCTGAACGTGTGCTCACCGCCTTGAGTGACCCAACCACCGAACCTATTCCGATGGTGACAACAAAGGCCGCTTGTGGTGCGTGGCCGGGGAAGAACTGAGCCACCATGCGCTACATCGAACCCCACGCCCACATGGTCAGCCGGGTGACGGATGATTACCAGGCGATGATGCTGGCCGGCTGCGCTGCGGTTTGTGAACCGGCGTTTTGGGCGGGCTTTGACCGCAGTTCCGCTGCCGGCTTTCATGATTACTTCTGCCAGTTGACAGAACACGAACCGCGGCGCGCCGCCAGGTTCGGCCTGCCACATTTCTGCTGGCTGTGCATCAATCCCAAGGAATCCGAGGACGTGGGACTCGCCCGTGAAGTCATTGCGCTTATCCCGAAATTTCTTGAACGCGGCAATGTGCTCGGCATCGGGGAGATTGGTCTGAACAAGAATTCGCGCAACGAAATGGCCGTGCTCGAAATGCACGTGGACCTCGCGGCGCGGTACAATCAGCTCATCCTCGTTCACACGCCGCATCTGGAGGACAAACACAAGGGCACGCGGCTGATTCTCGACGTGCTGCGCGCCGATTCGCGCATCCAGCCGGAACGCTGCTTGATTGATCACGTCGAGGAGCACACGGTGAAGCTGGTGCTGGATCGTGGCTTCTGGGGCGGCATGACCCTGTATCCCGAAACCAAATGCACCGCCGCTCGCGCCGTGGACATGATCGAGCAATTCAGCGGTGAACGGCTCTGGATGAACAGCGCCTGCGACTGGGGTGTGAGTGTGCCGCTGGCCATTCCGCACGCCGCGCTGGAGTTGCGGCGGCGTGGTCATAACGCTGCGGCGATCGACCGGTTGATTTACCAGAATCCCATTCGCTTCCTGAACCAGTGCCCGAAGTTCAAGTTGCCGGACGAAAGCCGGTGACCACGAAGCCGCCTCGTCCGAATGATTCTCAACCACGGCCTGCATCTCGCTTATTGCACGAACGTCCATCCCGGCGAGGATTGGACGCAGACGTTCCGTTCGCTGACGGAACATACCCTGAAAGTGAAGGAGCACGTTCAGCCGCGCGGGCGTTATGCCATTGGCTTGCGCCTGAGTGACCGCGCTGCTTTCGAGCTTTCCGAACCTACCACGCTGCAAGCATTCCGTCGGTGGCTGGAGGAGCACGATTGTTACGTTTTCACAATTAATGGGTTTCCCTTTGGCGCCTTTCACGGCCGGCGAGTGAAGGAGAATGTGTATCGTCCGGATTGGACCGATATCCGACGGCTGGAATACACGAACCGGCTTTTCGATTTGCTGGTTGAACTTCTCCCTGCCGGCGTGGCCGGAAGCGTCAGCACGTTGCCCGGTTCGTTCAAGGATTTCGTTACCACACCCGAACAACAACGGGCGATTCGGGACAATATCTGGGGTTGCGTGGAGCACATCGCCAACCTCAGCAAGCGAACCGGTCATCAGCTTCAGCTCGGACTTGAACCGGAGCCCTTCGGTCTGTTCGAAAACAGCAGCGAGACGGTGCAGTTCTTCGATCAAATCCGCGACGAACACCCGAACGAGCCGCGCCTGATGACCCACCTCGGGGTCAACTACGACACCTGCCATCTGGCAATCGAATTCGAATCGCCAACCGACGCCCTCGCGCGCTTGCAAAACCACGGAATTTGCGTCAGCAAGCTTCACCTCAGCAACGCGCTGGCTTTGCGTCCCACGGAATCGGCCTTGCGTGAACTAGCGGCGTTTGCCGAGGAGGTTTATCTGCACCAAGTCATCGTGCGCCGCTCAGATGGCTCGCTGCATCGCTTTCGGGATCTCGCGCCGGCGCTGGCGAGTGAACTCGCCGCCCGACCGGGGCCTGACGACGAATGGCGCGTACACTTCCATGTCCCCCTCCATTGGCAACCCGCGGGTCGGCTGGCCACGACGGCTGGTCATCTGGAAGGGATTCTCGACCAAATCCAGGTGAATCCACAGCTCTGTTCGCACCTTGAGATGGAGACCTACACGTGGGCGGTATTGCCCGAATCCGTACGACCGCGCACCGTCACGGACCAAATTGTCGCCGAGTACGACTGGACACTGGCGCAGCTTCGCGCCCGCGGGCTCGCTTGAGAAAAGAAACCGTGCAAGCGCCAACGTCGCCAAATCTCATTCGCACGCTGCTGGTCCTCGGTCGCGTCTCAAATCTGCCGACTGTCTGGTCGAATTGCCTTGCCGCGTGGCTGCTCAATCACGGCGCAGCTTGGAACGATTTCTACGTGCTGCTTGTCGGTGCGACATTGCTCTACGTTGGCGGCATGTATCTGAACGACGCTTTCGACGCCGCGTTCGATCAGCAACACCGGGTGGAACGTCCCATCCCGGCTGGAAGAATCTCCCGCCGGACCGTGTGGCAGATTGGCATCACATTTTTGGTCCTCGGCTGGATTGGATTGGCGCTGCTGGGTTTGCTGACGGCAATAATCGGTCTGCTGTTGGTAGGGGGCATCGTGCTCTACGATGCGGTCCACAAACGAACGTCGTTTGCCCCGCTGTTCATGGCGGCCTGCCGGTTCCTGTTGTACCTCGTTGCTGCGGCTGCTACGTTGCGCCCGATTGGTGCGCCGGTGATGGCGCATGCCTTGGCAATCGCAGCCTATATCACCGGACTCAGCTACCTGGCGCGCGTGGAGAGTGCCGGTTCGTTCGTGAGCCGGTGGCCACTGGCATTGTTGTTTTCCCCGGTAGTAGTTGCCGTCTGGCTTACAACCGCCCGAGCGGAAATCGCCTGGCTGGCTGCTGCGGCTTCGGTCGTGTGGATTTGTTGGTGTCTGCGCGGCGTTTTAAGTCCTGCTTCGCGCCATGTCGGCCGAACGGTCGCGGGCCTGCTTGCTGGCATCGTGTTGGTGGACTGGCTGGCAATCGCCTGGCCGACTGAACAAAATGTGGCTTGGTTCGTCGGACTGTTCGCGCTGGCTTTGGTTATGCAGCGGAGAATTCCGGCGACTTGATTCCGATTGCGTCACCGGATTTGCGCTCTGCGCTTGCCACGATCGCAAAATTTCTGGGAAGCTGAGTGGATTGCGGGCATGGACTCAATCGAACGGACCATACAAGTAAACTGGCAGCATCGCGTCATTTTCGCGGACGACATTTTTAACCCGGCCAATCTCGTTCTGCGTGACGTGCTCGCCCGCGAACCTGAGGCTGCCCCGCGCCGGGCATTAGTCATTCTCGATGAAGCGCTCGCCCGTGCCCGCCCAGAGCTCAGCCCGGCCATTCAGGGTTATTTTGCTGCGCATCCGGAGGCGGTCTCGCTGGTTGGCCCGGCCCAACTTTGTCGCGGCGGTGAGGCGGCAAAGGCATCCTGGTCGCTGGTGAATGAACTTCACGCGGCGATTGATCGGCATCACATTGATCGTCATTCCTACCTCATTGCCGTTGGCGGTGGGGCGCTGCTCGACCTCGCGGGATTGGCGGCGGCTACGGCGCATCGCGGGGTGCGGCATATTCGCGTCCCGACGACGACGCTCAGTCAGTGTGATTCTGGGGTGGGGGTGAAGAATGGCATCAATGCCTTCGGCAAAAAAAACTTCATTGGCACGTTTGCCCCGCCGGTTGCGGTGATAAACGATTTCCAACTGCTCCGGACGTTGCCGCCCGCGGATCTGCGCGGTGGCTATGTGGAAGCCGTTAAAGTGGCCTGCATTCGCAGTGGTGAATTCTTCGCGGCGCTTGAACGTGACGCTTCCGCGCTGGCGCGATTTGAACCTGCGGCGATGCGACAACTTATCCGGCGCTGTGCCGAATTGCATGTGAACCACATTGTCCACGGGGGCGATCCGTTTGAATCCGGTTCGGCCCGCCCGCTGGACTTTGGTCACTGGGCGGCCCACAAGCTGGAACAGCTGTCCGGTTTTGCCTTGCGCCATGGCGAAGCGGTCGCGGTTGGGCTCGCACTGGATGTAATTTATTCGCATCGGGCTGGATTTCTGCAAAAGGACCGGGCGGAGCGGGTGCTCGGGTTGTTGGAGACCATGGGCTTTGAACTGTTTCACGCCGATCTGTTGCGCGCCAATGGCGGGCGACTTGAGGTGCTGAAGGGCTTGGAAGAATTTCGCGAGCACCTGGGCGGACAACTCGCGATCACGCTGTTGCGGGAAATTGGCGAGGGATTCGAAGTGCACGAGATGAATCCGGTCTGGGTTCAGGAATCCATCGCCGAACTGGAATTGCGTCATCAGGCGCGCCACAAGTCATGAATCGCACGGCGGTCATCAATGTGGTGGGCTTGTCCGAGTCCCTGCTGGGACCGCGTACGCCGCAAATCAACAAATTCCGCGGGCAGGGGGCTCTGCGTCGGATTGAACCGGCCTTTCCGGCGGTCACCTGCACCGCGCAATCCAACTACCTCACCGGTCAACTCCCCGCCCAACATGGCATCGTTGGCAACGGCTGGTATCATCGTGAACTGGCCGAAGTGCAGTTCTGGAAACAGTCGAACCACTTGGTCGCGGGCCGGAAGATCTGGGACGTGTTGCGAGAGACGAATCCGCAGTTCACGTGTGCCAAGCTATTTTGGTGGTACAACATGTATTCACGCGCGGACTGGTCCATCACACCGCGACCGATGTATCCGGCCGATGGGCGCAAGCTGTTCGATGTTTACGCGTGGCCATTTTCAATCCGTGAGGTGATCAAGCGTGAGCTGGGCGTGTTTCCGTTCCCGGCGTTTTGGGGGCCGGCCGCAGGTGTGGATTCCTCCCAATTTGCGGCGGACGCGGTATCCAAATGGATTGCCGAGTCAGCCCGCTGGATTGAGCACAAGTATTCGCCCACGTTGAGCCTGATTTATCTACCGCATCTTGATTACAACCTTCAGCGTCTTGGGCCCAAGCATGCGACGATCGCGGATGATCTTCGGCGCATTGACGAAATCGTCGGCAGCTTGATTGATTTTTTTACCCGGCAATCCGTGGCGGTCGTGCTGCTTTCCGAGTATGGCATCAGCGCTGTGGATACGCCGGTGCATCTGAATCGTGTCTTTCGCGAACGAGGCTGGCTGACCGTGAAGGAGGAGATCGGTCACGAATTGTTGGACGCCGGTGCAAGCCGGGCGTTTGCGGTGGCGGATCATCAAGTCGCCCACATCTACCTCAATGATCCGACGATTGAAGGCGAGGTGCGAGCCCTGGTGGAAAGTCAAACCGGTGTGGCCGAGGTCTGGGGGGCGGAGGAGAAACGTGCGCAGGGTCTGGACCACGTGCGCTCCGGCGATTTGATCGCCGTCGCCAAAGACAACGCGTGGTTCACTTATTACTATTGGCTGGACGACGCCCGCGCCCCGGATTTCGCCCGCACGGTGGACATTCATCGCAAGCCAGGCTACGACCCGGTGGAACTGTTTCTCGATCCTGGGCTGCCATTTGCCAAGGGACGCATTGCCTGGCGTTTGCTGCAAAAAAAACTGGGCTTCCGCATGTTGATGGACGTGATCCCCTTGGACGCCTCGTTGGTGAAAGGTTCTCACGGAAGGCGGCCAAGCAATGTCCAGGAATGGCCGGTATTGATTGCCGGGCAGGGTGCGGAGTTGCCGGAGCGGCCCTTAAAGTCCACAGAAGTCTTCGGCGTGCTTTGTCGGCAGGTAACTTGATTTGACGGTTCGCCTCCGGTCCCAGCGTGTCATGCTTCCCAGGAGGAATAAATCTGCGTGCATCGCTCCACCGAGTTGCTAGCTTTTCCAGCGCATCAACCACCAGACAGCATGAAGAAGAACCCCACGCTCCTCACGGCGAAGTATTTGCTGATTTTCTCGACGCTCATGTCCGTGGCGTTGGGCGCGGATGAGCCCGCGCTTTCCACCGGTTTCAGTCCCGAAGAGGCCGCGCAGCGAATGACGTTGCCGCCCGGGTTTAAGGCCACGTTGTTCGCCGGTGAGCCAGACGTGGTGCAGCCGATTGCATTTGCGATTGATGATCGGGGCCGGTTGTGGGTGGCGGAGGCGTACACGTATCCGATGCGCGCCAAGGCAGGAGAGGGACGCGATCGCATTTTGGTATTTGAGGACACCGATGGCGACGGCAAGTTCAACCGACGTACGGTGTTCATGGAAAAGTTGAATCTGGTCAGCGGCATCGAAGTGGGCTTCGGCGGCGTATGGGTGGGGGCGGCCCCGGATTTCATGTTCATTCCCATTGCCGATGGCGACGAACCCAAGCCCGCCGGTCCGCCGCAGATTCTACTCGACGGCTGGGGTTGGCAGGACACGCACGAGACCTTGAACACCTTCAAGTGGGGCCCGGACGGCTGGCTTTACGGCTGCCATGGCGTGTTCACCCATTCTAACGTTGGCAAACCCGGCGCGTCCGACGCGGACCGCAAACGCATCAATGCCGGCGTCTGGCGTTATCATCCCACGCGGCATGTGTTCGAGGTATTTGCCGAGGGCACGAGCAATCCGTGGGGCGTTGATTTTGATGCCCAAGGGCAGTGCATAGTCGAAGCGTGCGTGATTCCCCATTTGTTCCACATGGTGCAAGGCGGTCGCTTCGCGCGCCAGGCGGGCACGCATTTCAACCCGCACACTTATGACGACATCAAGACCATTGCGGATCACGTGCACTGGGCGGGCAATCAATGGTCCGCGGCCGACATCACCAAGAGCGCAGCGTTGGGCGGCGGGCATGCCCATGCCGGCCTGATGATCTATCAGGGCACCAACTGGCCTGCCGAATTCCGCGGCAAAGTGCTCATGAACAATATCCATGGCGCGTGCTTGAACATGGATGTGTTGGCGCGCAAGGGCTCGGGGTTCGTGGGCACGCATGCGCCGAATCCGGTCCGGTTCAATGATGCCTGGTCGCAGATAGTGAATTTTGAAGCAGGTCCCGATGGTGGAGTGTACCTCATTGACTGGTATGACAAGAATCAGTGTCACCACAACAATGAGAGCGGCCATGATCGAAGCAACGGGCGGATTTTCAAGATCAGCTTTGGCGAGCCCCGGTTTCCAAAGGTCGACCTCGCGTCGCGGTCCACCGATGACTTGATCAAACTGGCGATTACCCGAACCGACTGGCTGGGGAATCATGCGCGGCGATTGCTGCAGGAGCGGGCCAGCAAAGATCCAAAAACCAGTGAGGCGGTTGCTTCAGCATCTAGCCTGGCAACCAATGGGTTGACGAAATTGCGCTGGCTTTGGGCGCTGCATGTGACCGGGCGCAATGTCAGCGAACGAATCCAGCAATGCCTGGGGGATGACGATGAATACGTGCGCGCTTGGGCGGTGCAATTGCTTTGCGAGCAACAGAACGTTTCGCCGGCGGTAATGAACGAGTTTGCACGCCTGGCGCGTGAGGACAAATCGCCGGTGGTCCGGCTGTATCTTGCTTCGGCGATGCAGCGAATGCCCGTGGAAGATCGTTGGGACGTGTTGAGCGCATTGACGGCGCACAGCGAGGACGCGTTTGATCACAATTTGCCGTTGATGGCGTGGTATGCCGCGGAGCCGCTGCCGGCAAAGGATGTTGAGCGCGCATTGAAGCTCGCGGAGTCATCCAAGCTGCCGAATATCTTGAACTTCATGGTGCGCCGCGCGGCGGCTTTGAATACGGCCGAAGCCCTGGCGGCCATCGCAAGTTCGTTGACACGAGTCGAAGATGCTCCGCGTCAGACGGAAATTCTTAACGGTCTCAACATTGCGCTCAAGGGGCAACGACGGGTGGTGGCGCCGCTGGGTTGGGATGCGGCGGCGGCGAAACTTGCCGCCAGCCGGGATGCCGAAGTGCGCGTAAAGGCGCAGTCCTTGTCCCTGACTTTTGGGAACACCAACGCGCTGGCGACTCTCTACCAGGTGTTGCAGGATCGTTCGCTTGATGCCGGGGCCCGCAAGCTGGCGCTTGATGCCCTATTGGCGGAGCGTGACGCCGCGCTGCCGGCGCAGCTGCGGCAATTGCTGGCGGACTCGGGGTTGCGCGGTGCGGCGATTCGGGCGCTCGCCCAGTTTGACGATGTGCTAACGCCCGACGCCCTCATCGGCGCGTACCGAAAGCTCTCTGAGGCCCACCAACGGGACGCGCGCAATGCTCTGGCCACCCGCGCCAGCTTTGCCCAGCCCCTATTGCAAGCGGTCGAAGCCGGGAAGATACCGAAAACGGACCTCACGGCGGACGTCATCCAGCAGTTGCGCAACTTGAAGTCACCCGAGGTGGACGCGCTGTTGAAGAAGGTTTGGGGAGTGGCCCGGGATAGTGATGCAGACAAGCAGAAAGAGATTGCGAAGTATCGGGACATTTTTCGAGCGGGCGGGTCGCAACCCGGCGACGCTTCGCGCGGACGAGCGGTGTTCAACAAGGTCTGCACCCAGTGCCATACGCTGTTTGGCGCTGGTGGCAAAGTGGGGCCGGACCTCACCGGCTCGAATCGGTCGGATTTGGAATACATTCTCCAAAACATGGTGGATCCCAACGCCGTGGTGCCGAACGATTATTTGAGCTGGGACATCGAAACGAAAGACAATCGGATGTTGACGGGCCTGATCACGTCGCAGACGGAAACCGCGGTCACGGTGGCCACGGCCAACGAAACACTTACCCTGGCGCGCAGTGAAATCGACACGATGCAACAGAACCGGCTCTCAATGATGCCAGATGGATTGCTACTCCCCCTGAGCGATCAGGAGGTGCGGGACTTGATCATTTATCTGCGCCAGCCAGCCCAGGTGCCGTTGCTCGCTACGGCGGACACGCCGGCGCAATTTTTCAACGGCAAGGACCTCAGTCATTGGGATGGCAATCCCGAAGTCTGGCGCGTGGAACAAGGCGAGATTATCGGTCAGTCCGCGGTCGGGCTCAAACACAACGAGTTTTTGAAAAGCCATTTTGTGCTGACCGATTTTCGGTTCACTTGTGAGGTGAAGCTCACTCCAAATGCCGCGAACAGCGGAATTCAGTTTCGGAGCGAACCCTTCGAAGCATTTGAGATGCGCGGTTGTCAGGCGGACATCGGACAGGGTTGGTGGGGGAAAATCTACGAGGAAAACGGCCGCGCGCTGATCTCGACCCGCCCGGGTGATAGCTTTGTGCGCACGAACGACTGGAATACATACGAAATCGTTGCCGTTGGCAACCGGGTGCGCACGGCGCTGAACGGTCAGCTCTGCGCCGATCTCGACGATCCCAAGATCGCGCGCAACGGCATCATTGGGCTGCAGGTCCATTCCGGTGGCCCGACGGAAGTTCGCTTCCGGAATCTGCAAGTGGAGCTGAATCCAAAGTTGGAACTGAAAACTTTGAAATGATGTCGCGGGCCGCGCTTGGGCTATTCTACAAAACTTGCCTTCAGGTGCAGCCGAAGTCTTTGTCATTGAACTGAACGTGCGGTTCGATTAACTGGCGGCGTGCCGTTCGATCGGGAACACATTGCCACCAGACTCCGCGCGCTTGCCGCGCAGGGCGTTTTCATCGGTACCTCCTCGTGGAAATATCCCGGGTGGCTTGGCACGATTTACGAGCGCGATCGCTATGTCTGGCGCGGGCGGTTTTCCGAGGCGCGCTTCGAGCGCAACTGCCTCGCCGATTATGCCCGCACGTTCTCCACTGTTTCCGTGGATGCAACCTATTATCAATTCTTCAAACCAGCCATGCTGGCGGATTTGGCGGCGCAGGTGCCGGACGGATTCCAATTTGGTTTCAAAGTTTGTGGCGACCTCACGCAAAAGCGTTTTCCGCAACTGCCGCGTTACGGCGCGCGCGCCGGCATGGTGAATCCGCACTTTCTCGATGCGCGGCTTTTCGCCGACGCCGTGCTCGCGCCCTATGAAGGCATTCGTGGCAAAGTCGGCCTGCTGATGTTCGAGTTCTCCCGGTTCAGCCCGGGCGAGTTTGGGCGCGGCGGGGAATTTGTCGCGGCGCTCGATAAATTTTTTGAGGGCCTGCCGCGCGGCTGGCCGTATGCGATTGAATTGCGCAACCGCCAGTGGCTACAGCCGGAGTATTTTGCGGTCCTGGCCCGGCACGGAGTCACCCACATCTTCAATGCGTGGACCGACATGCCACCGCCAGCGGAACAGATGAAACTGGACGGCAGCATCACGAATCCTGAACGACTGGCCGCGCGGTTTCTGTTGCGTGAAGGCCGTTCGTACGAACAGGCGGTGAAGCAATTCAGCCCGTATGCGGAAATTCGCGATCCGAATCCCGAGGGTCGGGCGGCGGCGGCGCACCTGGCCCGGCGGGGAGTGCGATCCGGCGGCAAAACCAAGGTGACCATTTTCGTGAACAACCGCTATGAGGGCCACTCGCCGGGAACCATCATTTCGATCCTTGATCAATTGAGCGCCGAGGTGGAAGTGTAGCGGCGCCGGACCGGCTTAACCACCCTTGTTCGGCTTGGCGAAATGCCCGCGGCTGACGCGCCACAGTTTTTCCGTCCATTCGCCCTTGTTCGCCAGCGGATCGGCGTCCGTGCCCCAGAGCTTTTTCACCATCTCCCGTTGGGGCACGAAGGGGCATTTGCTCTTCGGTCGCTTGTGCGCATCGTCAATCTGGCGCAGCGCCAGTTGCGCGCCGGTCATGACTGCGGGTTTGTCCGACTGACTGAGATTGGTATTGAGCTGGTGGGTGGCGGCGTCGAGGGCGCCCCAACGTTCCTCGTGGGTCTTGCCCCAGAGCGTCGGCTGGGTGTCGAGCCGCACGAGATTCCAAAGCGCAATGCGAATCTGTCGCACCGGCTTGAACGCGTGGCTCATCATGTCCCGGAACAATCCTTCCAGGGTGGCATTGATGACTGAGTTCTGAAATTGCGCATGCTGGAACCGATGGCTGCCGCCGGTTTCGGTGAAATCATTGAATCGGATGCTCAGGCTAAGTTCGCGTGCCTGCATTTGCTCGCGCCGCAGCTGCCCCACCAGCCGCGTCGCCTCGCTCAAGGTGAACGTCAGCGCGGCTTCGTAATCTGCTTCATCGTAGGGCAGGGTGGTGCTGCTCGAGATCGTCGTGCGATCGTTGACTGTGAGCAGCAGCGGCTCCTGCCAGCGGCCGTTGGCGAAGAGCCAGAGCTGTTGTCCCCAGATGCCGAACTTTTGTTTCAGCAACATGGACGGCAGCTTCGCCACATGGCCGAACGTCAATGCGCCGAGCGCGGCCAGGCTGCGTTGCCGGTTTTTGGCCACGCCCGAAAGCTCGCGCACCGGCCGGTCTTTGAGGAATTCCTTTTCCGCTCCCACCGGTAATTCGTAGAAGCCCGGTTTGACCACGTCGGTCACCAGTTTGGCCAGCTTCGATGAACTTGCCAGGCCGCCGGAGACGGGCAGCCCCGTGGCTGTGCGGATGTGTTCGCCGATCTGCTTCATGTAATCCGTCGGCGTGCAGCGCCGCCATACGTGGCTGTCCATCGTGGTGAGATCGAGGAATCCTTCATCAATGGAAATCGGCACGAGTACCGGCGAATACTGTTCGAGCACGCGGAACATCTCCTGCGAAAGCCGGCGGTATTCGTCGTAATGCGGCCGACAGAGCACGCCCTTCGGGCACAGCCTTTGGGCATCGAAGCACGCCATGCCCGTGATCACGCCAAACTTTTTGGCGATGCGATTGGCGGCGATGACGATACCGTCGCCGCGCCGCCCGCCGCCCACCCACACGGGCCGGCCCTCCAGATTGCGGTTGAGCGCGATCTCGCAACTGGCGAAAAAGCTGTCCCCATCCATGTGCAAAATGCGGTTGTTCCGGCTCATGCGGCAATTGGCAACTTAACCGGCAAACCAACCTTGCCAAGAATCAAAGATGGGAAAATTTACGGAGCTTGGACGTTATTTGGCCAACGCGTCGGGGCGGCAAGTTTGGCTAACTTGTCGGGGCATTTTCCGCGCACTGCCGGCAAACCTCCCGGACCACGATGGTCTCTGGATGGGTACCGCAGTAGTTCTCCATGCCGGTTTCGTTGCCGGTTTCGTCGCGCAGCCGGCGGCATTGCGGGCAGAACAACAAATGCCCCACCGACGTCAGAAGCCCGACCGCAGAATTTGCCGGCAGGTGGAGATCCAACTCCGTCTGGGTCTGGCTGCCGGCATCTCTGGTCGACAAAAGCCACAGGTCCGGATTCGCCTTCAACACCTCCAGTACGGCCGACCTCAAGTCGCTCAAATCATGTTTGAACACGTAATCGGTCGCGCCGGCTTCATACATTAGCGCGACCATGTATGGGTCATTTGACCCGCTGACAAAGATGAACGGCAGGTCGGGTCGTTCGGCGCGCGTGATGGCCAAGGCGTGAAATCCATCAAACGAAGGCAGCCCGTGGTCGGATAAAATCAGGTGCGGCGGTCGCAGCGACAGTTCCTGCCGAAATTCCGATTCGGTTTCGATGCGGGTCAGGGCAAAAACCAGCCCGGACGCTTTTAATTCGCGGGTGATCAGTTCGGCATCCGCGGCAGCGTCTTCGATCAGAAGGATTCGAAACCTTGTTTTCAAGAGACGGAGAAGACTCTATCTTCTTAAGTCCGGTCGGGGATTTGTTCAAGCGAGGAAATGGGAAATTTTTCCACCGGCGATGGGGCCAATTGGCGGGTACCGCGGCCGTGGGGCGCTGAAAAATTGGTTGGACATCACGCTTGACCTGCCCGGTGCCAGGGAGCATTGTCATGCTCGATTCATGAGCCACGCCGTAACAATGCAACGTCTGACGCGAGAAATCGCGAGCGCCGGCATTGTCCGCCGCGACCAGCGCATGTCCTGGCAGGTGACCAAGAATTACCCGTCAACCGGCAGGCAGGAGGAACAAGACTGATTTAGCGACCCAGAATTTTCCAACCCTGCTTGCCAACGGTAAGCAGGGTTTTTCGTTTCCATGAATACAACCCAAATCATCTCCAACGAACGCGAGCCATCCTTGCTGGCGAATTTGCGCGCGCTGCCGCGCGCGGCCTGGGTGTTGTTTCTAGGCACGTTCATCAACCGCTTCGGCGGATTCGTGGTGCCGTTCCTGACGTTGTACCTGACGGGACAGGGTTATTCTGTCACCGCGGCTGGACTCGCCGTCAGCGCATATGGCGCTGGTAATTTGCTTGCCTCGCTGGTGGGTGGCCATCTCGCCGACAAGCTTGGCCGGCGCGAAACCATCGTGCTATCAACCTTCGGTGCGGCCGTGGCCATGCTGCTGCTCTCGCAAGCGCACGCACTGCCACTGATTGTTTTGCTGACCTTCATCACTGGGCTGGTCAGTGAAGCATATCGCCCAGCCGCGTCGGCCCTGCTGACCGATTTGGTGAAGCCAGAGCAACGCTTGACGGCGTTTGCGGCATTACGGGTGACCTTTAACGCCGGTTTCGCCTTCGGCCCGGCCACGGCGGGTTTGCTCGCTGGCTTTGGTTACATCTGGCTATTCCTGGGCGACGCGCTGACCTCGGCGCTATTTGGACTGGTGGCGTTGCTGGCGCTGCCGCGCGTGGCCAAGAGTCACACGAATGGTGCGAATTGGAGCGATGTAATTTCCGTGGTGCGCGGCGACAAACGGTTCCAACAACTCCTGCTGGCGAACTTCGCGGTATCGCTCGTGTTTATGCAAATGGCCTCCAGCTTCGGGCTGTTTGTCACGCAACTTGGGTTCTCCACCGTCGTTTATGGCGTGGTTATTTCATTGAACGGCGCCTTGATTGTGCTGTGCGAATTGCCGCTCACGTCGTTCACCCGCCGCTTTCCCGCCCGGAAAATAATGGCGCTGGGATACGCGTTGATTGGGGCCGGCTTTGCGCTGAATTACTTTGCCCACTCCGTGCCCGCGCTGGTCGGGTGCATGATCATCTTCACTATCGGTGAAATGTTCGCGCTGCCGATGGCCTCCGCGTATGTCGCGGACCTAGCGCCGGCCCACATGCGGGGACGTTACATGGGTGTCAACGGCATGACGTGGGCGCTCGCGCTGATTCTTGGTCCGGCCCTGGGTATGAAGCTGCTCGCGTATTCAGCCGGGGCGCTGTGGCTGGCCTGCGGAGGGTTGGGATTGGTGGCGGCGCTGGTGATTCTGATGCCGGTGAACTCAGCTGAGCCCGCCATCGCGCTGGCAAACGAAGAACAGGTCTGAGCGTCAGGCCAATATTTCTTCAATGACTCGCGACGACCGGACGCCCGTGAGCTTTTGATCCAATCCCTGAAAGGGGTAGGTGAGCTTGCGATGTTCGAGCCCAAGCAGGTGCAGCAATGTCGCGTGCAGGTCGCGCACCTGCACCGGTTCAGTGACCGGGTGATAACCAATGGGGTCCGTTTCGCCGAGACTGAAACCACCCTTCACGCCGCCGCCGGCGAGCCACATCGTAAAGGCCGCCGGATGATGATCGCGCCCGATGAAAGCCATCTCCACACCGCCGCGGTTCTCGCGCATGGGCGTGCGGCCGAATTCACCGCCCCAGATTACCAACGTGTCATCCAGCATCCCCCGCACTTGTAGATCCGTCAGCAGGGCGGCGATGGGTTGGTCAATTTGTTTGCATTTGTCGGACAAACCCTGATCGAGCGAAGTGTCTTTGCCGGTGCCGTGTGAATCCCAGCCCCAATCGAACAATTGCACGAACCGCACCCCGCGCTCCGCCAGCCGCCGGGCGAGCAGACAGTTGTTGGCGAAACTCTCCTTACCCGGTTGCGTGCCGTACAGCGCGTGCGTCTCCGGCTTTTCCTTGGTCAGATCAAACGCGTCGGACGCGCTGACCTGCATGCGGTAGGCGAGTTCATATTGGGAGATTCGCGTGAGGGTTTCCGGGTCGCCAACGCGCTCGTAGGTTTTTTGATTCAACGCCGCGATTGCTTTCACCACGTCGCCGCGCAGTTCGCGGTCAACGCCCGGCGGATTCTCCAGATACAATACCGGCTCGCCCTTCGAGCGGCATTGCACTCCTTGATACACGCTCGGCAGAAAGCCAGCGCCCCAGAGTGATTTGCCGCCATCAGGATTGTTGCCGCCGCTCAGCAGGACGATGTAGCCGGGCAGGTTTTCATTTTCCGAACCCAATCCATACGTGACCCACGAGCCGAAACTGGAGTAGCCGAGATTCTGATTGCCGGTGTGGACGAGCAATTGCGCCGGCGCGTGATTGAACTGGTCCGTCTGCATCGTGTGAATGAAGCAGAGCTTGCTGAAATGTTTTTCCAAAAACGGCATGCGGTCCGTGACCCACATGCCGGTCTTCGCCTCCTGATGAAACGGATGCACCGGGCCGAGGAGCTTCGGCACGCCGGTGATAAACGCAAACCGCTGGCCGTCGAGAAATTCTTTCGGACACTCCTGGCCATCCAGCTTCGCGAGTTCGGGCTTGGGTTGAAACATCTCGAACTGGCTCGGCGCGCCGGCCATGTGGAGGAAGATGACGCGCTTCGCCTTGGGGGCGAAATGCGGTGGCAGAACCCCCAGCGGCTTGGAACTGTCGCGCCGGCTGCCCCCGGCATTCGCAGCCAAACCCTGACTGGCGAGCCAGAGCGTGCTCATGCCAGTGGCGCAATTGCGGAGAAAATGCCGGCGGGTGATCTGATGCAGCGTGTCGCGTTCGAGATGGCGTTGGATTGGGTTCATTTGGTCAACGAATCATCAAGGTTCAAAAGCGCACTGGCCACCAGCGTCAATGCTGACGCTGGGGCGGAGCCGGCGAGTTTTCTTGCGAGTTCTGGATTGGCTGCGTAACGCGCCAGCGCAACCTTGTGCAATTGCTCAAGCTGACGCAGCGAATCCGTCGCCGCCCGGCCAGTGGTCAGCTCGTAGCCGCGGGCGATCTGTATTCGCACATCGTCGCCCTCACGCCGCATCCGGGCGGCAAGGGCCACCGCGCATTCTACGTAGACCGGGTCATTCAAAGTCACCAGTGCCTGCAAGGGCGTGTTGGTCTTGATGCGGCGGGTGACGCAGACTTCGCGGCTTGGCGAATCGAATGTCAGGTAACTGGGATAGGCTGCCGTGCGTCGCAGCAGCGTATAAACAGCGCGGCGATACCGGTCCTCTCCTGTGGCCGCTTCCCATTTCGCTCCGCTGTAAACGACGTCCCAGACACCGTCCGGTTGAGGTGGCATCACCGGCGGGCCGAACATTTTGGTTCCGAGCAATCCGGAAACCGCCAGAGCCTGGTCGCGGACCATTTCAGAACTCAGCCGGGTTCGCGGGCCGCGCGCGAGCAGGCGATTCTGCGGGTCCTGACGGGCGAGTTCAGGGGAAGTGCGTGCGTCCTGCCGGTAGGTGGCGGAAAGGACGATCTCGCGCAGCAATTGTTTCATGCTCCAATTGAGCTGGGTTTGGAAACGAACCGCCAGATGATCGAGCAACGGTTGGTTGATTGGTGGTTGACCGGAACTGCCGAAGTCCTCGACGGTTTCCACGAGACCCACCCCGAAGAGTTCGTTCCACAGGCGGTTGACCGTAACGCGGGCTGTGAGCGGATTTTCCGGCGATACCAGCCAGCCGGCAAACGCGAGTCGGTCCGGTGGCTGCGGAGCGCTGGCTGGATGCAACAAGGCGGGAAGTCCTGGCGACACCAGTTCTCCCTTGGCCAGCCAGTTGCCGCGTTCGAACACAGCCGTGGGCCGGCGGAACGCGGTTTCCTGTTCGCGCATCACCGGCAAGCTGACGGTCGCGATGGCAGCGCGCTCTTTTTCCAACTGTGAAATCTTCTGGCGACGATGTTTGAGCTCGGAGCTCTGGGCGAATGCCAGCCAGTTCGTGGCGGGCGTGGCGGCGAGGCGCAACCGGCGGGCCACCAGCGCCGCGGTGTCATTCGCGCCTTGATCGTGCGAAATGGTCAATCGCAGTCGCGTGCCGGCGGGCAGCGCAGTCAATTCAGCGGGCACAAAAACCGCGCGACGGACTTGCGTCAGGCGCGGGTTGGCGCCCCAACCGCTTTTATCGGGGCGCACGGCGGTGTCGTCGGCTTGCGCCGGTTCGGATTCATCGCCGAAGCAATGCGCCAGCTTGATCTCATTTGTCGGCGCGACCAACGCGAGCTTAAGATCCGTAATGAGAAATCCCTTTTCTGGCGTGAGACGGGCGGTTACCGGGTTGTCCGGCAACACTTCAACTTGCAACGCGCCGAGCATGGCTAGTTGCTCCGGCACGGGCAATTCGAGGATAAATTGCGAAAACGTTGCGACGGTGCCGACGGTGCGGACTTCCGCGCCGGCATCATTGGTTACGATGGTGAGTCTGGTGCCTTTGGTGGCGGAGGCGTGATCGGGCGTGAGTGATAGCCAGTCGTTGGTGGAATTGAACAAATGTTCCCGCGCTGTGAATTCGTCGCGCCGCAACCGGCCAATAGATTCGTCGAGCTGCCGGGCGCGGGCAAAATTCGTTTCGCTCAACGGCACGCGCAAGGTGGGCGAGTCATCAGGCAAATCCCAGTCACGCGTGGTGTTAAACAATGCAAACGACTGGTAGAACTCCTCGTGCCTTATCGGTTCATAGGGGTGGGAATGGCATTGGACACAGCGCATGGTCGTGCCTTGCCAGACTTCCCACGTGGTGTTCACGCGGTCAATCACCGCAGCCACCCGGTACTCCTCGTCGTCCGTGCCGCCCTCTGTGTTGACCTGGGTTTCGCGATGGAAAGTGGTGGCGATTTGGTCTGCCAACGTGGCGTCCGGCAAAAGGTCGCCTGCAAGTTGGCGGAGGGTAAACTGGTCAAACGGCAAGTCGTCGTTCAACGCGCGGATCACCCAGTCCCGGTGGGGCCAGACAGTGCGGAGCGGGTCTTTCTCGAAACCCATGGAATCGGCGTGCCTTGCCGCGTCGAGCCAGGGCGAAGCCCACCGCTCGCCGAATCGAGACGACGCCAGCAGGCGATCCACGACTTTTTCATAAGCCAGGGATGATTTGTCGGTCTTGAATGCTTTGATCTCTTCCGGCGTTGGCGGCAGGCCAGTCAGATCAAAAGTCACGCGGCGTATCCATTGGGCGCGGTCAGCTTCGGGCGACGGTTTCAATCTCTTGCTGTCGAGCTGCGCCAGGACGAAGGCATCGAGCGGCTGGCGAATCCATTTTGGTTTGGAAACCTTTGGCACCGCTGGCGACGTGGGTCTTACCCAGGCCCAATGTTCTTTCCACGCCGCGCCTTGCCGAATCCACTCGCGGAACAGGCTGATCTCCCGTTCCGAAAGGCGCGGACCGTGTTCCGCCGGTGGCATGCGGTCGTCCTCGTTGGTCGTGGTAATGCGGCGAATGAGTTCGGAGGCTTCGGGATCACCAGGATGAATTGGCTTTGCGTCCGTCGCGTTGGTGGCAACGACCACGTCGCGATAGATGAAGGAGATTTTGGCCGCGCGTTTCACGCCCCCGTGACAACCAACGCAGTGTTTGTTGAACAGCGGACGAATGTCGCGGGCAAAGTCCACGCTCCCTTCAGGGCTTCCCGTCGGCGCGGCGCTCGCACTGAATCGCAGGCTGATCGCGAGCAACAGCGCGACAATCAGGCGGCGACACGAGGCGAGCGACATGCGCCAATCTTGACGCGAAAAGCGAAACGAGGCACCCCCAAATTTGGGTGACTCCAACGTTTGCTACTTGCCGCCTGACAAAAGCCAACGGGCGCGGATGGTGATCCGCGCCCGAGGCTAAGAACAAAGCTGTGTGCGATCAGTTCATTGTTTGGGAGGATTCGGATCGCCGTAAAGTTCGACTTCCTCCGGGGTGAATGGGGTGTTCTCGCGGAAGCGTTTGATATCGTCCGCAGCAGCTTCCCGCTGCGCGGCGGCGGCGGCCTTTTCCTCGGTTTTGTTCAGCTCGCGTTCGGCGGCGGTCACGCCCGGCAGACGACGCTTCTCGACGTCCACCTGCATGGCAGCCAGTTCGGGCGTGCGGAGGACCGTCGGACGCATTAGGACGATGAGTTCCGAGCGCTGGTTCGCCTTGCTCGTCGTGCGGAAGAGATTGCCGAGAATAGGAATGTCCTTGAGATAGGGAACGCCGGACTTGTTTTTGGAATCATAATTCCGAATGAAGCCGCCGAGGATGATGGTTTCGCGATCGCGCACGGCCACTTCCGCTTGCAACGTCCGACTGGTGGTGTTGGGGACTTCGCCGACATTTTCAATGGTGGTTGAGCCGCTGATCTCATCAATGGACTCGCTGATTTGCATCACGACCAGGCCGTCGGGGTTGATAAACGGCGTGACGTCCAGCCCGATGCCGACCCGCAACTGTTGATACGTGGAGCCAGGTCCGCCGCCGTAGCCGCCGTAGTAGCTGCCCGTGACATACGGCACGGTGCTGCCGATGAACAGCGAGGCCGGGGTCGCATGCGAGGTCTGGATGCGGGGCTTTTGGATGACGTTGATCCGCCCGTCGGATGCCGCCGCTTCCAGGGAGACATAAATTTCGTCGTTTACCTTGCCGAAATACTTGAGGCCGCTGCCCACGAGGTCGCCGAAGGCGTTGGTTCCGGATCCAGCAAAGTCAAAGAACTTGTTGGCATTCATGCCGCCGGCGCCGGTGAAGTTGCCGTTAAAATCCTTTTGGGCCTGCACTGCGGACACGCCGAGCTTGAAGGTATCGTCGTTGGAAACATCCATGATGATCGTCTCAATCAGCACCTGGGCCAGCACCACGTCCAGCTTGGCAATGATGTTGGTGATGGTGTTCATGTCCGGGCGGGTGGCGAAAACGAGCAGCGCATTCATGCGCTCGTCGGAAATGATCTTGGTGGTACCCAGGAGCGTGAGGTCACCCGAAGACCCCGTGGCCGCGCGATTGATGATGCGGTTGAGCCGGTCGCTAAAAGCATTACCGCCCGAGGGCGTGCCCATGGCGCCGCCGGCTGGCTGGCCGATGCCCGTTTGCTGCTGGCCGAATCCGCCAGTGTTGCCAAGTCCGCCGCCGCCGCCGTATCCGCCAGCGCCCCCGAGCCGGTTGGCTGCGCCGCCCGTGGCCGCGCCACCGGTTCGTCCGGCGCGCCCGGAACTGCCGCCCACCGAGGTGCTGCCGCCGCCGCTGCCGCTCAGGCTGTTGAGCGCGCTGGCGATGTCGGAGGCCAGCGCGTATTTGATCGGAATGACCTCGGAGATGAACTCAGATTCATAGGTCACGTCGATCCTCTTGATCATTTCCAACATTCGCTTCACGTTTTCGGTGTAGTCGCGGAGCACGAGAATCTGGCTCGCATCAATCGGCAGGATGCTGTTGGGGATCTTGGCGAAGGGCTGGAGCGCCGGCATGATTTCCGTGGGCTTCACGTATTTCAACTGCACGACGTGCGTGACGTACGAGCCAATGGCAGGCAGCTCGGTCGAATCCATGGACATCAGAGGGGCGCCTTCCTGGCCGGACTGCGCTTGGGGAACCACCTTGACGAACTTGCTATCCACGTGGACGAGGGTTATGCCGTTCAGGCCGAGCACGGCTTCAAGGGCCTGGATGACTTCCCGTTTGGTGAGCGGGGTCTGAGTTTTGAGAACGATATCTGGCGAATTGAGATTTGCGGGGCGCAACAACGTCTTGCCGACGAGTTCGGCGTAGATCTTCAACACCTGATCCAGCTTGGCCGCGACGAATTCGATGGCGCCGGCAGGCATCACCTCATCCAGCGGACCGGGATTCTTCTGCGCCGCGGCGGAGGGTGCAATCACCACGTCGTCGCCGGTGACGGGGGCCGGCGTGGCGACGCTCCCGGGCGCCGGAGGCAGCGTTGGGGTGGCATTCGTTTGGGCACGCTGAGCGGCGGCGCGAATGGCCGCTTCCCGATCGGCGGGCGACCGTGGAGTCGGGGACGGCGGGGGCACTTGGGCGCTCAGCGTCAGGACGCTGAGCATCAGGAGAGCGAGAATCGTTTTCACAGTTTATGGACGGTTGCGGGTGGACGCCGCGGTGGTCGCGGCCGGCGCAGCGCCGGCTGGACCGGGTTTCGCCGGCGTTTTCTTCTGGTAGCTGGCCACCAATTTGAGACTACCGTTGATTTGTTGGCGGGCTGGGTCGGGTCGCATGACGAGATCCCGCACGCTGATGAGCGCATTGTTGGCGCTGAGTTGATGTAGAAAGTTCACCAGGTTTTCTTCCCGCGCCACTACGGTTAGGGCTTGCGATTGTTCGATGAAGAACTGGTCGTTGGTCCTTGTGCCGGACTGCGAGCGCTGGCTGGTCAGAATGTTCACACCGGTCGCGATCGCGGCATTCTGGATGGTGCGCAAGAACTCGACGGCTTGCTCTTCCTGAGGCACGGATAAACCGCCGCCCTCGAGTTCAGCGACAGCCTTCAGGAGATTGGTAGATTGGTTGATCTCGGTGCGGTAGGTGTCCAGTCGCTTCTGCGCATTGGCCAGCCGGCCCTTGACCAGACCCCAGTCCTTGAACCGGGGACGGACAAACAGGAGGTTTAACACGATGAACACCACCACCATCACGCCGATGACGAAGCGGCGTTCGAGCGAAGTGAGGTTGGCGAGTGGACTGTTCATTTGGCCCCCATGCGTTGAATCTCCAGGCTGAAATTCCAGTTTACGTCACTGGCGGCACCGCCGGCGCCCGTGGCGGGGCGATAAGCAAACTGGTCGCCCCCGTCGCTGAAAATCCGGGTGCCATCGGACCGTGTAGCCTTGCGCAACTTGCTGCTGAAATCGAGCGTGGCTTGCACATCGTCCTTGGGACAGCTGCCGTTCAGACTGAGCTTTCGGCCGTCGTTGAAATTGAACGAGTCCAAGCGCGAAGTTTCCGGCATCAGCTCGGCCAGGCTCTTCCAGCAGTCGAGCGCCGAGTACTTCAGGTCCGCCCGGTCCTTGAGGACGCGGTGCTTTTCTTTGAGTTTGATGGAATTGGTGTATTGCGGGCCGAGGGCCAAAACCTGGGTATCGAACCGGCCGACGCGGTAATTCTGCACGCCCAGCAGCACGAAATAAATCAGCACGCCGATCATGTAAACGCCACCCACGGCGAATAGCCCGCGCATCCACAGCCGGTCCACAAACGCCTGCTGATAGCGGACGAGGTATTCGGCCGGAAGCAAATTGACCTTCAAGTCACTCTTCAGGGCGCGCCGGGCCGTCAATGCGGCCAGCGCGTCCGCGCCCAGCGGGGAGGTGAGCCGGAGCGAATCGCCCACTGTTTCCGTGAGGGGGCCGATCCATTGCGCCGCGGTGGCGTCATCGGCCACCAGCGTCCACGTGGGCGGATGCGTGAGCCAGCCTTCGAGTTCCCCGGCCCAGGTCATCTGGTCGGCTTGATCCTTGAGCGAACTGTCAGCCGTCTCCGGATTAGGCAGGGTGAGGATATTCAGGTTGCGCAACATGCCGCCATACCACCACGCCACCAGACCGACATTTCGCCCGCCCCAATCGCCCGGATATATCCACGCGCCGTCGCTGGTGATTTCGGTGGCGATCACCTGATCCAGGATTGGCAGTTCAAGCCGATCGGCAAAGAAACCATCACTTTCGAGCTGGCCGAGGTATTCTTCCACGGCCTTGCGCTCGGCGATGATTACCACGAGGGTTTGTAACTCTTCCGCGGGCTTGGTGTCTTCCGGCAACGCCGGTGGTTGCGGCGGCGCCGCCAGCACATGGGCGCTCCAGACCAGTTGCGTAAGCGGGATGGGCGAGAGCTTTTCCAGCTGCAGCTCGACCATCGTAATGGTTTCGCTCGCCGATGCCTTCGGCAGATGCACCACGCGGAGGAAGACGTTTTCCGGCGGCAACCAGGCGACATTCAAACGTGGTTGCCAGAGCGAACGCCACGTTTTGCTCGTGGCGCTGGTGGCAAGCGAACTGCCCGCGGGAATGGACTGGCTGCGCCCCGGCTTGACGTCGCCCTTGCTGGCTTCGAATTGCCAGAGCTGCCGGGCGTCCGGGCCGGGCTTCAAAATGTTACAAGAATTCCAGCGGGCCATGTTAGGAAAGCGCGAAAGAGTTCACACTATTGGGTGCGTTGCAAAATCGGCGTGCGTTCGCCTTCCATCAGTGAGTCGAGGTGCTCCTCGATCTGCGTCACGCGCAGGACTTCTTCGATGGTGGTCACACCGTTCTTTACCTTGGTCCAGCCGTCAATGCGCAGGGTGCGCATGCCTTGTTCAATGGCCTTGGCGGCGATGGTGGAGGACGCGGCGCGAGAGAGAATGGCCGGGCGCAGCGATTCGTTCAGCACGAGCAATTCATAAATCGCCAGCCGGCCTTGATACCCAAGCTGCCGGCAGTCTTCACAACCCACGCCGTGCATGAATCGTGTGGTTGGAACGTCTTCCTCGGGGAACCCGATTTTCTTGAGGTAACTGCGCTCGACCTTTTTCTCAGTCTTGCACACGGGACAAATCGTACGCACGAGGCGTTGGGCCATGACGGCTTCCACCGAGGACGCCACGAGGAACGGCTCAATACCCATGTCAATCAAGCGCGTGAAAGCGCTGGGGGCGTCGTTCGTGTGGAGCGTGCTGAACACCAAGTGACCAGTGAGCGCGGCACGAATGGCGATCTCGGCGGTCTCTAGGTCGCGGATTTCGCCGACCATGATCACGTTCGGGTCCTGGCGCAGGATGTGGCGCAGACCCATCGCGAATGTCAGACCAATTTCCGGACGCACGGCAATCTGATTGATGCCCTTCAACTCATACTCGACCGGCTCTTCGATGGTGATGATGCGTTTATGCACCGAGTTGATCGTGCTCAACATCGCGTAGAGCGACGTGGACTTGCCCGAGCCCGTCGGCCCGGTGACGAGCATGATGCCGTGCGGCTTGATGATGAGTTCGCGCAACGCGGTTTCGTCCTGGGGCGCAAAGCCCAACTTATCGAGGCTGAGGAAGATCTTGCCGCGCGAGAGCAAGCGGAGCGATGTGCTTTCGCCGTAAACGGTCGGCACAGTGGAAACGCGGATGTCGATTTCCTCGCCCTTGATCCGGACGTTGATGCGTCCGTCCTGCGGGAGCCGTTTCTCGGCAATGTTCATCCCGCTCATGACTTTGATACGGGAAAGAATCGACGCCTGGAAACGCTTCAACTGCGGCGGCATCGGCGTCTGGTGCAGGATGCCGTCAATGCGGTAGCGGATGCGGAGTTCGTCCTCTTGCGGCTCGAGGTGAATATCCGTGGCGCGATCCTTGTAAGCTTCCCAGATGACCTGGTTGACGAACTTGATGACGCTTGCCTCCTGGTCGCCTTCGGTGATTTCCTTGTCCGTGGGCAACTCCAGGTCCATCGGGGCTTCCTCGTCCATCTCGTCGAGGGTTTCCGCGCCGACACCGTAATACTTCTTGAGTGCCTTCTCGATCTCGACCCGGGGCGCCAGCGCAAACTGCACTGGCCCGTGGGCGTCGTAGCGGACGGCATTGAGCATGGCCGCATCGAACGGATTGCTCACCGCCACTTGGACCGCCCCGTCCTTAATGGCGACAGGCAGGACGTTGTATTGGAAGGCGACCTTGGTGGAAATCTTGCCCCGCGCCTCATTTTCGACTGTCATTTTGCCCAGCTCGAGGTACGGCCATTTAAGGGCATCCGCCAGTTTATGGAGGAAAACATCCTCGGCCACCCCGCGTTCGCGGCATAGGAAGGTGAGGAAGGAGTCCTGCGAGCCGTTGTCGGCGGCGACCTGCCAGGCTTTGCGTAATTCGTCGAATTGCGCGGGCTCGACGCCCACCACCGAGGCAAACAGATTTTTGACCGAATTAAACGCCATTAAAAGTTTTCCAGTTCTTGGACATGCAACAACACAGGCTAGAAAAAGTTGCGCCGAGGGTCAAAGGATTTGCCGGAAATTTGCGCCCAGTTTTCCGCCATTGAATCTATGCGATCACTGGCCTAGCATCGGCGCAGTCGAAACCAGTCAACGACAACATTACCATGAAGTCCTTTTCTCGCCGACATTTTCTCCGGACGCTGGCTGCGGGAGCGGCCACCGCACCGTTCGTTAACCTCAATGCCTTTGCCAAGCCAACCCAGAAGGTCCTGCGCCATGCCTCCTTCGGCGCGGCCGGCATGGCGTGGAGTGACCTGACGCAGATTGCGGAGCACCCGGATGTGCGCATCGTGGCCATTTGCGACGTGGACCTGAAACGCCAGAAACAGGCCCGCGAAAAGTTTCCCGACGCGAAGTTTTATCAGGACTGGCGGGAACTGCTCCGCAAAGAGGCGGACCACATTGATTCCGTGAACGTCTCCGTGCCCGATCACATGCATGCGCCGATCGGCATGTCGGCCATGCGATTGGGCAAGCATGTTTATGGTCAGAAGCCGCTGGCGCACGATTTGCGCGAAGTCCGGCGCATGACCGAGTTCGCCAAAAAACAGCGCTGCGTCACGCAAATGGGCATTCAGATTCATTCCGACCGCGCTTATCGGACGGGCGTAAAGCTCATCCAGTCGGGTGTCATCGGTAAGGTCAAGGAAGTGCATTCGTGGTGTCCGAAGTCTTGGGGCGATCCTGAAGCGTTACCCGATCGCGTTGATCCCGTGCCGGAAAATCTGGATTGGAATCTCTGGCTCGGAGTGTGTGCGGAGCGTCCCTACATTGGGGAGAGTTATTATCACCCCGACAACTGGCGCAAGCGGCTCGACTTCGGCACGGGTACCTTTGGCGACATGGGGTGTCACATCTTCGATCCAGTTTTCAAAGCACTCGAGTTAACCACGCCGATTTCCGTGTTGTCGGAAGGTCCGGCCCCAAACGCATGGAACTGGGCGATTGATTCCAAGATTCATTACACGTTCAAGGGCACGAAGCATACCGCGGGCGATACGCTCACGATTCACTGGTATGACGGCAATTCACATCCGCCCAAGGAAATCCTGGATTTGCTGGAAGGCGATAAGCTGCCCGGCACGGGCTCGATTTTTGTGGGGACCGCCGGCGCCATGGCACTGCCTCACTGGTCTCGACCGCAGTTGTATCCCGACAAGAAGTTCGGGAACTATGAGTTCAAGATGGAAACGACGGTGAATCACTGGCACTCGTTCGTGGACGCGTGCCTCCGCCGGGGCAAGACCTCGGCGCACTTTGGGTACGCCGGTCCGCTTACTGAAGCGGTGTTGCTGGGTGGGGTGGCCACGCGTTTTCCCCAGACCAAGCTGCTGTGGGATGCACGGCGGATGACTTTTGATATTGCCGTGGCCAATGATCTGACCGCGCGCAAATATCGAAAAGGCTGGGAAGTAAAGGGCTTGTGAACCGCACCTCGGCTTGGTCACTGCGTGACACTTGGCCGTTCGTCCCATGAAAATCATCCGCTGTCAGGATCGTCAAGGGGTAGTGCATTTTGCGGCCCAGCAAACCGATGGCTCGGCGCTGAAGCTTACGGGCGACATTTTCGCCACGCCGCAATTGACCGACGAGCGCGTGGAAGTGGCCAAACTGCTCGCCCCCATTGAGCCCCGGGCGATTATTTGTATCGGCTTGAATTACCGCCGGCACGCGGCTGAGACCAGCGCCAAGATTCCCCAGTATCCCGTGGTGTTCTTCAAGAATACCGCGGCGTTGCAACATCCTGGCGATCCAATCGTCCTGCCCACAAAACTGCGAAGTGACGAGGTGGATTACGAATGCGAACTCGCCGTGGTGATCAACCGAGCTTGCAAAAACGTTTCGCGCGCCGAGGCTTTGGATTACGTCCTCGGCTACACTGCGGCCAATGATGTGAGTGCCCGCGATTGGCAGAAGTCAAAAGGCGGCAGCCAGTGGTGCCGCGGCAAAATGTTTGACACGTTCTGCCCACTGGGACCGTGCCTCGTCACTCCGGACGAAATCCCCAATCCCAATTCGCTAACGTTGCGCACAGTGATCAACGGCGAGGTGCTGCAAGATTGGAACACGAACGACATGATCTTTGATGTGCCGACGCTGATTGAGTTTCTGAGTGGGAGCACGACCTTGCTGCCCGGTACGGTGATTCTCACCGGCACGCCGCACGGCGTTGGGATGGCCCGCACGCCTCCGCGCTGGCTGCGATTGGGTGACCTAGTAACAGTGGAAGTGGAAAAGATCGGCGCGCTGACCAATCCGGTTGTGACGGAAGCTTGAGGGGCTACGGCGCGCCGGGTGGTGGCGGCACCGCTGGCGCGGGCGGGGGATTGCGCGTCGGGATCGTTTGCAGGCCGGGCGTTGTTACGGTGGGGCGGGGGAGAGTTACGGCCCCGCCGCCAGGCACGGCTCCCGGCATCGGCAACGCTGCCGCGACCGGTCTGACGCCATCTTTCTCAAACGTCCGGGTTTCCTCAACGCCGTGATTACGAAACTTCACCGAGCCGGCAGCTTCCACAATTTCGAGCACCTCAATTTCCTCCTGCGATTCGCCCACGCCCAGGATCAGGGAGCTCTTGCCGGCCGGTTGCGGCGGGCGGGCCGGTGTTTCCACGTCAAATAGCACCTGCTTCCGGCCCAGCACCGTCGCAATGCCGCGCAGCTGAATCTTGGGCGGCGGCGGTTTGTTATCCTCGGGATTGGGCGGTGGGGGCGGATCTTTCAGGCCGAAGACATTCCGGGCCACGATTCCCTGATACGGATGGTCCGCTGCCGCCGCGATGGCAAACGCGCCAACCAGCAGCCAGCCAATCAGGATTTTCCTTATGCCCATGATATGATTATACGAAGCTACCTTTCCAACACCA
>Ga0315912_10001256_pt1 | contig 32594 bp, 28 predicted proteins | sample VfabasoilMG_FD_204469 | JGI IMG/M metagenome (GOLD analysis project Ga0315912, IMG submission 204469) | Garden soil microbial communities collected in Santa Monica, California, United States - V. faba soil | ecosystem: Environmental > Terrestrial > Soil > Garden | place: USA: California...
AGGGATTGATATTGCGCATTGTGTTTTTTAGCGATTAAGTAAACTTTTTGGATCTCGCGGAACGAGTGGCAAATCCTTGGCGTCCAACCTAGCAATTCAGACACGTGATGCGGAGCACGTGCCGTCCACTTAGAAGGAGAACGTCATGCGCGTTCGATGCATTCCCGCGTCCGCGGTCGTTATATTGACCGCTTCTATTTATGCCGCTTCCGATCCGGCGATGGTGCCGGTGGATAGGGGAATCAAATGGCTGGCCACGATGCAGGGCTCCGACGGAGGCTGGGGACAGGACGGCGGGGCGACGTCCCATGCACGGTCGACCGACCGGCAGGAGTCCAACCGTAATGACGTGGCGAATACGGCTACGGCGGTACTGGCGATTCTGCATGCCGGTAACACAGCAACGAAGGGGGAGTATCGGGCGGCGGTACGCCGGGGTACATCATTCATTCTGGAACAGGTGGAAAAGAGTCCGGCGGAGGGCCTGGCGATCACGGATTTGCAGGGCACGCAGATACAGCGAAAGTTAGGGCCGTATATCGATACGTTCCTGACTTCGATGCTGCTTTCGGAGCTGGATGGGCAGATGGGCGATGCGGAGTCCAACCGGCGGGTGCGGGCGGCATTGGAGAAGTGCGTGAAGAAGATTGAAGGGGCGCAGATGAAGGATGGCAGTTGGAATCTCGCCGGAGGGTGGGCCCCGATTTTGGGAACGTCGATGGCATCGCGTAGCCTCTATCAAGCAAAGGATAAGGGCGTGAAGGTAACGGAGGCGTCGATGGACCGGGTGGAGGTTTACTCGGCGGCGAATGCGGAGAAAATCGTCGCCGGCGCGGGGGCGGGAAGTGGGACTGGATACGGGTCGGGCCGGGCCTCCGGGGTTGGAGGCGGGGTTATTGGCGGGGTTGCCGCCGGCCGTTCGCTGGCTGTCTCTACAGCCAGCGCCGGCGTGGCGCTATACGACCAGGCGCAGACGCTGGAGCAGTTGACGCGAACGGAAAAAGACCGGAAGAAGAACGCGGCAGCGATACAGGTGATCGCCAAGGAAATTACGAAACCGGAAGTCGTTGCCGGCTTCGGGTCGATGGGCGGGGAGGAGTACTTCAGCTATCTGAATGTGTCCGATAGCTTGCGGCGCACGGGCGGGGAGCCTTGGCGGAAGTGGAACAACGAGATCAAGGCAAAGCTGGTGAAGATGCAAAACGCCGATGGCACCTGGGCCGGGCACCATTGCATCACCGGGCGCGTGGCGGTGACGAGCGCCGCGGTGCTGACATTGACCGCGGATCGACAGCCGGCACCGGTTGAGATCAGCCAGAAGCGATGAAACGGCGGACATTGCTGGGCGCGTTGACGGGCGCAGTGGCGCGGGCCGAAGGGAGCGCCGGCGCGCTGCGCCGGGGATGCGACTATCTTTGGAGTTGTCAGGGAAGCGACGGCGGGTGGCACAGTTCGACCTATGGCCTGCTGCGGTCCGGTCACTCGCTAACGCCGCTGGTATTGCTGGCGCTGGCGTCGGCGGCGGAACGCCGCGACCGGGGCTTTCCGCGAGGTTTGCGATTTGTAGAACGGACCGCGATGCGCAGCGGCGAGGACTATCCCTGCTACGCGACGGCGCTGGGACTTCGCACGATTATTCGGATCGGCGGGCGAGGCCACCGGCTAGCGGGCCCGATGGTGGCGTGGCTAAAGAACCAACAGATGTCTTCGGCGTATGGATGGAAGCGCGATGACCCGGCCTTTGGCGCTTGGGGACTGGGGAGCGCGCAGCCGCTTGAGGCGCCGCATGCCGGACATATCGACCTTTCGATGACCCGCTATGTAATGGAGGCGTTGGCTACGGCGGGCGTGCCGCCCACCGACGAGAGCATGCGGAACGGATTAGTGTTTGTGCGGCGATGCCGGAATGCAGATGGCAGCTATTTCTTTTCGACAACGGAAACCGGCGCCAATAAGGCTGGCGAGTCCGATGGCGGGTTTGCCGGTTATGGGACCGCGACCGCTGACGGAATCCTGGCGCAACTGGCCGGCGGTGATGCGGCTGTGGCGGAGTCGATTGGCTGGCTGCGAGATCGCGACGACCCGGAGTTGCCTCCTGGCTTTCCTGCTCCGGCGCGGCTGCGTTACGCGGAAGGATTGCGCTACTACTGGGCCGAGAGCGCGACACGCGCGTTTGGCGCGGCCGGTTACCGGCGCGCGGTCCCGTTTAGGGAGAGACTGGAGGCCGCCCAGCGCAGCGACGGAAGCTGGGCGAATTCGGAACCGCTGGTGAAGGAGGACGACCCGCTGATTGCGACGGCCTTCGCGCTGGCAGCTCTCAGTAACTTGTAACTTTTTTCATTCAGTGAGAACCTAAATAGGAAGGAGCTGACAGATGACATTACTATACAAATCCGTGAGTGCCACTTTACTGGCGGCGGGTCTTGCTTCCATGGGATTCGGCCAGGAGGCGGCCAAGGCTACCAAAGATGCCGCTGTCAAAACCGGCCAGGCTACAACGAAAGTCGCCAAGAAGACAGCCAGCGCTACGGCTGAGGGTGCGGAGAAGACGGGTACCGCGGTAGCAAAGGGAACTAAGACGGCGGCCAACGCCACCGCCGAGGGCGCCCAGAAAACGGGCAGCGCGGTCGCCAAAGGCAGCAAGACGGCGGCGAATGCCACGGTGGAAGGCGCCGAGAAGACGGGAACCGCTGTAGCGAAGGGTACCAAGACCGCGGCGGGCGCTACGGCCGAGGGCGCCCAGAAAACGGGCAGCGCGGTCGCCAAGGGCAGCAGGACGGCGGCGAACGCCACAGTGGAAGGCGCCGAAAAGACCGGAACCGCTGTAGCCAAGGGAACCAAGACGGCGGCGGGCGCTACGGCCGAGGGAGCGCAGAAAACGGGCAGCGCGGTAGCCAAGGGGAGCAAAACGGCGGCAAACGCCACGGTGGAAGGCGCCGAGAAGACCGGAACCGCTGTAGCCAAGGGAACCAAGACGGCGGCGAACGCCACAGTAGAGGGCGCCGAGAAGACCGGCAGCGCGATCGCCAAAGGCACAAAGAGCGTCGTTAGCAAAACCGCCGGTGCCGTCGGCAAGGGCGCCGACAAAGTCAGCGACAAGACCAAGCCCAACTAAAACGTAGCGATCGGGTTTAGCGGCGCGCCCGTACCCAAAGGCACCACCAGAGGCGCCGCGGTCAGCAGGAATTCCCATCTTCCCCGCTGTGCCGCGGCTTCGCCCAAGCCCTCCAGATCGCAGTTGTCAAACATGGGAACGCCCATGGCGATCAGCATAAGCTGGTGCACAGGGTAGGGAATTCCATCCACCGGCGAGGGCATCAGCTCGCCATGGACATCGCTGCCGAGCACCGCGATTTCCCGCTGTTTGAACCATCGGGCGCAAGAAACGTGCAACCCCGCCGATGCTTTATCGGTATCCCACGGACCTTTCTCCAGGCGGCGGGCCCAGCGCCCGGTGCGGATAAAGACGATGTCCCCGGAACGCACTTTGATACCGGCTCGTTTCTCCCAGGCTTCCAGGTCGGCGGGGTAAATGGGAGTGCCGGGTTCGAGGTATTTGACGCCTTTTAACCGCGGAATATCCATCAAAATTCCGCGGGAAAAGAAGCCGTTTCGATAGGCGTCGACCGCCAGTTGATGGGCGCCGGTGGCATTGATTTCTTCCTGGGAGTACCCGTTGTAAAGCTTGCCCCGATAGACCATGTGGGAGAGCGCGTCAAAATGCGTGAGCGACGCGCCATGGAAGCTGATGGTATAGGTGTCCATGGCGAACATCGGGTCGGGGTCGATGCCGCTGGAGATCATTTTACGTTCGAAGGGGCGGCTGTTGTCGACGGCGCGAACGGAGTCCGCGCTTCGCGAGAGCGAGACGGAGACGCCCTCCTTAACCAGGCGGGCGGCGCGGCGGCGGACATCGGGTGTGATGAAGTTCACGGCGCCCAGTTGATCGGTGGCGCCCCACCGGCCCCAGTTGGAGAGATCCTTCATCCAGGCGTCGATTGTGGAGCGGTCGACCTTTTCCTGTCCGGCGAGAGCGATGGCTGCCAGGCACGGGAGAGCGTAGCGGAGGCGCATCGGCTTACTTCCGCGGGCGGTACGGGTAGCGTTTGCTGAGGTAGTCGACGAGCACGTCTTTGTTCTCCGGTGTCACGCGGGCGCCCCAGCGCTGCATCTTCTCCACTTCGCGTTCCCATTGCGTTCGATTCAGCCGCTGCTGCGCGATGGCTTCTTCGCCGTGGCATCCCAGGCAGGTCTGCTTGTAGGCGGCGGGCGCATCGGCCGAGGCTGGTTCCGGTGCGGCCGCGGCGAAGGGTTTTGGTGTTGCGGTAGCGTTCAAATGAATGGCGTGAACGACGTTGTGGGAGTAGCCCGACGGATTCCATTCCTGCGTCATGGGCTGCATCTCGCCGGCCACATTTCTGGCGCGGGCCATCACGGTGTAGTAGGCAGCCTGCGAAGGCGTCCAATCGTACTCCCATTGCCGCCAGCCGAAGCGGGCCGTATCCTTGCCCAGACGGGCCGCGCGCCACTGGCGTCCGCCGTCGGTGGACACTTCGACGCTCGCAACCGGCGACTCATTGGACCACGCCACGCCGCGCAGCTTTGCGGGGCCGACGGAGATATCCTGGCCGTCCATATGGCTGGCAATGATGCTCTTGATCTGCAGCGTTGTTACGGGTTTCATCTGCGCCGGATCGACGGCGGAACCGGGTGCGACGGGCTTGCCGGGGTGACGGTAGCCGGTCTTCATAAAGAAGCCATCGAACTCGGTATCGCGAACTTCGATGCGTGTAATCCACTTGGCCCAGGAGTCGCCGGCCCAGCCGGGAACGATCAGCCGGAGCGGGAAGCCATGCTCTTTGGGCAGTGCCTCGCCGTTCATTTCGTAGGCAAGGAGCGTGTTGGGGTCCATCGCCTTATTGAACGGGATGCCGCGTTGAAACTCCGGTTGCTTGGCAACGGCGACATCGGCGCCGTCGAAGAGAACTTCAATGGCGCCGGCTTGCGCGCCGGCTTTTTTCAGCACGTCCGCCAATCGCACGCCGGCCCAACGTCCGTTGCCCACGCTGCCGTAGGTCCACTGCAGCCCGGGCATGGACGGCTCGTAAAGGCCGCGCCCGTTGCCCGCGCATTCCAGCACGCTTACCAACTCGACGCGGGGGAGTTTCTTGAGCTCTTCCAAGGTCAGGGTAAGCGGCGATCCCACCTTGCCATCCACCTTCAGCCGCCAGGCGGCGGTATCCACTGTGGGCAAATAGTGATGGCTGCGAACGAAGAAGCGCTCGATAGGGGTGATGTAGGACTCCAGGAAGCCTTCGAGCGGCATCTCCAGGTCCTCGGCACGGGAGGACTTTACGATCATTCCCCGTTTGGGGGCGGCTGTAAGCGTTACCGCGGCGGCGGCCAGCCGCAGCGCGGCGCGGCGAGAGGGGGCGAGAGGAAGCATCCCCTATAGTTTTACCAATTCGGGTTCAGACTGATAGTGGCCTCAGCTCGCATCTCGAAGCTTCGCGTAAATGTGGGCTTGCCGGGCATGGAAAGTGTAACCGTGTGTTTACCGACTATCAGCGGAATGAGGGCCGGTGTTTTCTGCGATTGCTCGGCGCCATCGATGGTGATGGTCGCTCCCGGCGGGTCGGTGCTGATTTCCAGCATCCCCTTTCTCTTTTCGAGATTAACGGTAACAGCCAAATCCTGCGGAACGTTGAAGATCCGGAACTCGGTCTTGTACGTTTCCAGCATGAAGGTGGCGGTATGGCGGCCTTTGGTAAACTCCACCTGGCAGGGCGTGGTGCAGGGCGGCATCTTGCCGTCATCCAAAACAACGTTTGCGCCTTCCGGCGTAGTTCGGATCGCGACTGCGGTGCCGGCCGCGGCTGTAGACGGGGGCGGCGCTACGGGCGGAGTGGATCCGGAACCGGCTCGCTGCTTTGGCGGGTCGATGTTCTTGGGCTCCGTTTTCGGCGCTGGCACGGCGGGGACGGGATCGTCCGCCTTTTTCTTCTCTTCCGGCACGGCGGACCCGCCGATGGGCGGCTGGGACGAGGCCTGCTCCGCGGCGTTCTTGTCGCTTTTCAGCTTTAACCCGATCGCGGCGGCGCCAAGCAGCGCGGCCACGACCGCGACGGCAATGATCGCGGTCGAATTGAATTTTGGTTTCGACGACGGCTTCTCGGAACTGGCGCGCTTCGGAGGCACGGGCGAAGCTACGGCCGCGGCCGCGGCCGCCGGCGCTGGATGAAAGGGAGCGGCCGGCGCCGCAGGCTTTGGCGCCGCAACCGGAGCTGGAGCCGGTACTGGTGTGGGAGTTGGCGCGACAACGGCGGGTTTCGGCGCGGGCGGTTCCGGCGCTGGAACGACCACGGGCTTAGGGGCGGGCTGGGGGACGGGCGCGGCGTGAGTAGCCTGCGAAAGTCCGCCGCCGCGGATGAGCGTCGTCCAACCGGGAGCATTCTGGCAGGCGCCTTCGAGCGCCCGGATGAATTCCGAGCACGTCGGGTATCGATCATCCGCTACTTTGGCCAGAGCCTTTTGCAAGACTTCGTCGATAGCGGGGCTCAACGTCGGATTCAGTCGCGCTACGGGCTGCGGCGCTTCACTGACGACGCGGAACAGGAGCGTCGGCAAGGAGTCGGCGACGAATGGTTTTTCGCCGGTGAGCACCTCATAGAGCATGACCGCCAGCGAATACTGATCGGCCCGCCCGTCCACAGGCTTGCCCGAAATCTGCTCCGGCGACATGTAGTTCGGCGTGCCCAGGATCTGTCCCGTTTGCGTGAGAGAGTGCGACTGCATGCGGGCGATACCGAAGTCGGCGATCTTGGCCATGCCGTCGCGGCGGACCATGATATTGGCGGGTTTGACGTCCCGGTGTACGATGCCGCGTTCGTGCGCATAATCGAGCGCTTCGGCCGATTGTTTCATGACGCGGAGCATGAAATTCTTGTCGATGGCCGTATCGGTGAGCAGCAGCTTCTCGAGCGTATCGCCATCGACAAACTCCATGAAAATAAACGCCGTGTCATTTTCGTGTTGAATGTCGTAAATGGTCACGATATTCGTGTGGGAGAGAATGCCGGCGGCCTGCGCTTCGCGCATCATCCGGTCCTGAACGTGTTTGATCTCGCGTTCGTCGTTAAACTGTCCGATCCGGATCGTTTTCACGGCGACCGTCCGGCCAATCGCCGGATCCTGAGCGCGATAAACCACACCCATCGCTCCACGTCCCAGTTCGCCCTGAATAACGTAGCGCCCGATTTTCCCTTGCGGGGCAGTTTCCATCGTGATCCTCTCATGATAACGCGTTGACCGTGCGGCAAATCCCTCCTTACCCATCTCGGTAAAAATTTCGCTTGGTATCATGGTTTCTCGGATGATTTCTTCCATATTTGGCTCTGGGGAAGGCGGCGGCAGCCTCTTAGACCGGCTGAAGCAGGGTATCGAGAAGACCCGTGCCGGCCTGGTAACTCGAATTGAGGACGTAGTTCTCGGGAAAAAGGAGATAGATTCCGATCTTCTCGACGAACTGGAATATGCCCTGATCACCGCCGACGTCGGCGTCCGTACGGCGACCGACGTGCTGGAGGCGATCCGCCAGCGGGTGGACCGGAACCTGGTGGCCGATGCGGCCGAACTGCGCACGCTGATCCGCCAGCATCTGCTGGAGGTGCTGCAAGCGGCCGAGCGCCCGGAAGCGCGCGCCGCCGAACCGCCGCTGGTGATCATGATGGTGGGCGTGAACGGGGCGGGGAAGACGACCACGACCGGCAAACTGGCCCGCCGCATACAGGAACAAGGCAAGACGGTGATTATGGCGGCCGCCGACACGTTCCGCGCCGCGGCCATCGAACAACTTGCCGTATGGGCGGAACGCGCCGACACCGACATCATTCGCCAGGCCCAGGGCGCCGACCCGAGCGCCGTCATCTTCGACGCTCTGCAGGCCGGCCGTGCGCGGAAGATCGATGTGGTGATCGTCGACACCGCCGGACGGCTGCACAACAAGGAAAACCTGATGGCCGAACTGGACAAGATGCGCCGTACGGCCGGCCGCGTGATTCCCGACGCGCCGCACGAGGTCTACCTGGTGCTGGACGCCACCACGGGCCAGAACGGGCTGGAGCAGGCGCGCAGGTTCACCGAGTCCGGGGGCGTGACGGGTATTGTATTGACTAAGCTCGATGGAACGGCAAAGGGCGGAATCGCGATCGCGATTTCGCGGGAGTTGAATGTGCCTATCCGCTATGTGGGCGTGGGAGAGAAGGTGACAGACCTGCTCCCGTTCGACCCCGAACAGTACATCGCTTCGTTGTTTGACTGACATCACATCTATGACTCCCGACTACATGGCCGAGGCATTGGCCGAGGCGAAGAAAGGCCTTGCGCAGACCAGCCCCAATCCCGCCGTGGGCGCCGTCATTGTCAACGGCGAGACCGTAGTAGGCCGCGGGCATCACATCTACGCCAACCGCGATCACGCCGAGATCGTGGCCCTGACCGAGGCGGGTGACCGCGCGCGCGGAGCCACGGTCTATGTAACGCTGGAACCCTGCTCCCACGAAGGCCGGACCGGTCCCTGCGTTGAGGCGCTGATTGCCGCCGGAGTCGGCGAAGTGGTGGCGGCGATGGAGGATCCGAATCCGCTGGTTTCCGGCCGGGGCTTCGCACGGCTGCGGGCGGCGGGAATCGCAGCAAAGGTCGATCCGCGGTACACGGCCGAGGCCGAGGAGTTGAACGAGGCGTTCTGCTTCTTCATGCGCGAACGGCGGCCGCTGGTAACGTTGAAAAGTGCATTGACGCTCGATGGAAAGATTGCCGCTCCGGATGACAACGAAGGGTGGATCACTTCTGAAAAGGCGCGCGCGCACGTTCAGCAACTGCGGCATCGCACCGATGCGATCATGACCGGAATCGGCACCGTGGAAGCGGACGACTGCGCCCTCACCGACCGGACAGGCTTGCCGCGCAGCCGGCCGTTGCTGCGGATCGTGGTGGACTCGCAGTTGCGCCTGCGGCCGGATTCGCTGATGGTACGTAGCGGGGCGCGGGAATTGCTGGTGGCTTCCACCACGGCCGCCAGCGCCGAGCGCCGGCGAGTTCTGGAGAAGGCCGGCGTCGAAGTGGTGCAACTCGACGGGCCCGATGGACGAACGAACTTGCGAGCGCTGGTGGAGTTCCTGGCGGCGCGAGACTACCAATCGCTGATGATCGAGGCGGGCAGCAAGGTGAACGGCGCCGTGCTGGATGCCGGGATTGTCGACAAGATTTTCTTTTACTACGCGCCAAAGATCTTCGGGGGCCTGCAGTCGCTGCCCGTCGCCGGCGGGCGCGGACGTAGGCGCAGGTCCGACGCGATGCTGTTTCGCGATGTGAAACTGCACACGATGAGTCGCGACGAATATGCCGTTGAAGCCTGGACGGTGCGCGGAGCCCGGGTCTGATGTTTACCGGGATTGTGGAGGAGTTGGGCGCGGTGGAGTCGATGGAGCGGCGCGGCGAAGGGGCGCGGCTGCGGATCGGCTGTTCGACGGTACTGGCCGATGTGTTCCCGGGGGCGAGTATTGCGGTGAACGGTGTGTGCTTGACGGCGGTGGATTTGCGTCCGGGGAGTTTTGCGGCCGACGTCGCGCCGGAGACGATGGCGCGCACCAATATCGGCAACCTTGGCCCGGGCCGGCGCGTGAATCTGGAACGGCCCATGTCGCCATCCGGGCGCCTGGGCGGGCACATCGTGCAAGGGCACGTGGATGGAACGGGCGAGTTCCTCGGGTTGACGTCGATCGGCAATGACAACTGGTGGCTGCGGATCCTGGTTCCGGAAGAGTTGGACCGCTATCTGGTGTGGAAGGGCTCGGTGGCCATTGACGGGATTAGTTTGACGATTGCCTCTATTGAGAACCGGGTCCTGGGCGTGACCATCATTCCGCACACGTTTGAGAAGACGACGTTGGGGGCATACCGGCCGGGCGAGCGCGTGAATCTGGAGACCGATGTTCTGGCCAAGTATGTGGAGAAGTTGATGGCATGGCGGGGCGGGGAACCGCTGACGGTGGAACGGTTAAAGGACGAGGGGTTTTAGGCGTTAAAGCGGACCGCCCTGGCCTTAAGCAGCTCTACGAGCGCGGGATCCATGAACCGGTATTTGTCGGGGATGTCCAGGCAGACAACCTGCTTGTTGGCCAGCGCTGCAGGAAATCGGGACGCCAGTTTCGATTTGTGTTTCCGCTCCATTACCACGATTATGGTGGCCCAACCCAGCAGTTCGGGCGTGAGCGGAGAGTCGGCGTCGGCACTCACGCCGGCCGAGGCGCACTCGAGCCCGGGGTAGGCGGAGGATATTTCTTCGGCCGTTGGGCTGCGCCACCGGTTCCTGCCACAGACGAACAGGACGCGCCTCAACGCCCTGCCTTATTCGATTTCGTCATCCGCCAGGAGACGGCCAACAGATCGCGCAAGGCGTCCGCGCTGATGCTGGCGAGCCGCACCAGCACGACCGGATGGGGGCGGTAATGGTCGGTCAGGTAGTAGGTCTCCGGCGCTTCTTCCAGCAGACACTGACGGTCTTCCATCTCCGCCCGGATGACCAGCGAGCCGGGTTCAGCCGACGGATGGATCGCCATGCCGGCCAGGAATTTGCCATTCCACTTGAGCACCGGCGAGCCGTCGTACTTTGTCTCCGCGGTGACGCCCGGCAGCGTGAACCCGGCGGACTGGACGGCTTCGAAAGCACTGTAATCAGACATCGGTGAGGGTTAGCGGGCGGGGCGTCTTGCCGTCGATGTCGGTGAAGCCATATTCAGACGCGACGGCTGCGGCCACCAGTACCTTGCCCGAATGTCTGAGGACATCGGGATCGCCAGCGAGCGCCGCCACAGCGCGGCCAATGAACTCGGGCGATTCGGAGTTGCTCATGTCCAGCCACGCCGCCGCCTGCATCACCTTTTCGGTCCGGACCAGTCCGGGATATAGCGAAACCGCGGTGACGCCGTGCGGCCGGAGTTCTACGGCCATATCCGCGGTTAGTTTGTCGGTGGCGGCTTTGGAAACGCCATAGGCGACGTTGCCGATGTGCTTCTGCGCCGCCCAGAACGAGATGTTCACAATCAACCCGCTGCCGGCAGTGACCATGTGCTTCGCCGCCAGTTGGCTCGCCTGATAGTGCGCGCGGACACCAGCCGTGAACATGGCGTCCCAGCGCCACAGCGGCTGCTCCCAGAACGGTTTGGACCAAGTGAAAACGCCATTTTCGATCATGCCCTCGTAGCCGCCCCACACGTTGTTGACCAGGATGTCGATCCGGCCCGCTTCGGCTATGACGCGATCAAAGGCAGCGGTCACCTGTTCGTCGATACGGTGGTCACAGGGAATGCCGGTGACTCGTTCGGTGCCGGAAGCTGATCGCCCCGTGACGAACACCCGCGCACCGCATTCGGCCAGTACGTTGGCGACCCCGCGCCCGACGCCGAATGTTCCGCCCGTTACAACAGCAACCCGGCCGTTCAGATTTCTCACTCGCACAATCTTCGCATGCCGGATCAATGTCCCGCTTTGGGCTTCTCTCCTTTCGGCGCGTGCGCCTCCGGCGGAGGCATTGCCGATGGCTTTGTGCGCTCCGGCGCGGCTTCGGTTTTTGGCGGCGCCTTGGGCGGCAGTACGATTTTGGGAAACGGAAGAATGCGGGAACGCCCGGGGGCCCGAAGACCGGCGCCGCCCGTATTCGCAGGCGCCGCCGGCTTGGGGAGGTAACGAGGGAAGAGCGGCGGCGCCGGCAGCGCGACCGGCGGCGGGACTACGGACTGCGCGTTCGGCGCTTCGATTATCTGATACACAATTTGCACGGGCTCTTTCGCCGGGGTAAGCGGCGCGAAAATCGCCCGCGCCGAGTCCACGCGAAGCCGGAACTGCAGTTCGGGTGTATTGACGCCTTGCCATGTGGAGACCCGCAATCGCGCGACGTAGTTCCCCGGTGCGAGTTTCGACGGGTCGATGCTGATGCGCAACAGGTCGCCCTCGAGCGATGATCCTTCGGCGGGCACTGCGCCATCGCGCATCGACGCCTGCAGCCAGGGGCCGTCGACAATTTCAACGTTGTATGCCCGGCCCGGCGCGGAACCGGATACGCGGACCAGCCCGGCGGCGAAAGGCGCCGAACCCTGCGGGCAATGAAACTCCTGGACATCGGCTTCGGCGACGAGCATCGGAGCGGGTAGCACGCGGATCGTGCGCTGGTCCAGGTGCTTATTACAGCCGTCGGAGGTCTCAACCGTAAACTCATACAGCCCCGGTTCGGTTGGCGTGCCGCGTACTTCGCCACGCGTTGAAACGTGCAACCCCGCCGGCAGATTACCGGCCACAAACCGGGTCAACGGAACCGGAGCCAGGCAGCGGCCGCCTGCGCGTTGCCACGCCGCCTCCCCCAGATAGGGACGGTTCAGCCAGGCATCGGGTAGCGCGAGCGCCAGTACGAATAACCACACACAATCCTCATCGCCCCATCCCCCAATTTTCTTAAACAAATCCGCGCGGTCTCCGATGAGATTTTCATGCGGATATTCGTAAATGTGATCTTTGCCGCTGCCTGCCTGGCCGCGGAACCGGAAACCGCCGCCCTGCCGCGCCATGTTTTGACCAACGATGGACTGATCGTGCTTGCCCGTGCCGGGTTGGGGGATGGGCTCCTGGTGGATCTGGTCCGCCATAAGCGTACTCACTTCGACACCAGTGCCGACGCGCTGGCCCTGCTTGCCCGCCAGGGGCTATCCGAGAACGTGCTCCGCGCCGTCGTCGAAAAGCAGGAGCAAGTCCAGATGCGCAAACCGCGGCTCACCGTCAGCCCGGTAACGCCCAACGGCGCCGTGAACCTGGAATCCGGCGAAATGCTTCTGGTGCCGCCAGTCCCGCCAACCGGCAAAGCCAAACAGGAACCGGACCGCTGGTATAAGGTTTCGATGCGCTAAGTGTGCAGCTCGGCCACTATTTCCCGTGCGGCCTTCCGGGCGTCTTCCACCGCGCCAACCGGGAAGCTGATGGCTCCCACCTTCGGGTGCCCGCCGCCGCCGTAGCGCTCGCAAATTGTCGCCAGATTGTGCGTCACCCGCTCGCTTTGCCATGGGTTGGAACCCACGCTCACCTTGGTGCGAAACGAAGAGGTGCTCACCGAAACCGTATAGATGTTGTCGGGGAACAGGTAGTAGGGAATGAACTTGTTGTACCCCTCCATGCCGTCCGCGATCAGATCGAAAAAGACGACTTTTCCATCGGCATGAGAGCGCTGACGGATGATATCGATCGATGCCAGATGCCGATTGTGCAGCGGACGAAAAATAGTCTCAATCTCCGGCAGCGTAATGATCTCATCCAGCGGTAGAGACCGCATATGCCCGATGATTTTCTGCACAATTTCCGAGCCCTTGGCCGATTCGATGACCAAAGTCAGCTTCATTGCCGCCGCGCCCAGCGCCACAGCCTCGTCGGCGCTTTTGTACTGCGCGCCGTCGATGATATCGGCCCACCGAACGAGTTCATCGAGCGCCGGGTTGTGGTAGCCGAACTTTTCCTTGGCCACGGTGGCGATGAACAGGGTGCAGGAGCGGAAGGTGGGGTCGAAGAAATAATTGCCGCGCCGCTGCGTGCGGAAGTGCTCGGCATCCGCCGAGTTCAGAAACGCGCTTTGATGGTGATCGAACCACCACGTTAGCGCCGGGTGCGGCGAGTATTTGAAGTCGACGATTGCGTTCTCATCGCCGTCGAACAAACTGTCTTCGAATAGCTGGTCAGCCTTATGGGCCATTCCCGTATACCGGAAATCGGCCTGCCCATCCACATGGTCGTGGTAGAACTGGCTGAACAATGCAGCCGAGGCCGAGCCGTCGAAACAATGGTCGTGGTAAAGGACGCGAACGCGTTTATGCATTTTTGTTCGGGAAAACTACACAGGGTGCCACATGCAGGCATGTGTTTGCAAGTTTGCCACCGATTTTTCACATTCTTTGCCTACAATAACTGCATGCGTTTCTGGTTTTTCCCGCTATTTTGCGCGGCCGTTTTTGCGCAGACCAACCAACGCCCGGTCCGCGCCGTTACCGATCCCGGCGTGGTCACGACCCGTCAATCGATCAGCCCCGCCGGGGTGCCGACGATCTTCAATGGGCGAGTCTACGGCGTGCAGTTCCGCTCGTCAACTGAAGTGCAAGTCCTAACGGCGCTCGGCGTTTACCGAATGGACTGGCAGCAGAACAAGGTACTCCGCCATACCGAGACCAAGGGCCGCGGCGGCATTCAGGCCATCGACGGCGCCGATCCGGTATGGCTGTTCCAGCGCGAGAGCAAAGTGTGGCTCCATCGCGGCGAGGAGACGCGCGGCGTGGAGTTGGGGCGCTATCAGGCCGGCGCCGTTCGCGAGCGCGGCGGGCGGGTATTTGCCGCTCTGGCCTTCGAAAACAAACTGGCCGTCGTCGATTCCAACGGCGCCATCGCCGCCAAGATCGAAACCGGCATCGCTCCGGTTGGGCTTGCCGTGGATGCCAAGGGAACGGTGGCCTACGTCGGCAACTGGGGCGGCCGCGTACCCAAGGACGGCGAGGTGACCGCGCCTACGGGCATGGCGCCAACGGCCGACAAAGTGCTGGTGGATTCACGCGGCGTTGCTTCCAGCGGAACCGTTTCCCGGATTGACATCGCCGCCGGCAAGGCCACCCACACCATCGCGGCCGGCCTGCATCCCACGGCGCTCGCCTGGGATGAAGCGCGATCCCGGCTCTATGTGGCGAATACGAACTCCGATTCCATTACAGTGATCGACACACGCTCGCAACAGGTTGTGGCCACATGGCCCCTGCAGCCCTTCGCCCGCAAGGTGTTCGGCATTGCGCCCACGGCCTTAGCCGTATCCAGTGACGGCGCGCGTCTATTCATCGCCTGCGGCGGCATCAATGCGGTGATGGTGATCAAGACGGCGACCGGAGCCTCCGAGGGCGCTATCCCGACGTTCTGGTATCCGAGCAGCCTGGCCCTCAGCCCCGATGGCAAGCGTCTGGCCGTCGGCGCGCTTCTCGGTATCGGTTCGGGCTGGAGCGACAAGCCCGACCGCCGATTCGTCCACGCCAATCGCGGCGCAGTGCAGGTGATCGATGTGCCCGCGGCCACCCAGTTGGCTTCGTGGACTACCGCTGTCGCCGAAAACAATCATATGGCCGGCGCCGGCACGCCCGTGGCGCCTTCATCGATCCTCGTCGCGCTCCCCGCCCGCAGCGGCGACCCGTCGAAGATCGAGCATGTCGTCTACATCATCAAGGAAAACCGCACCTACGATCAGGTCTTCGGCGACATCGGCAAGGGGAACAGTGAACCTTCGCTGGTGATGTTCGGGCGTGATGTGACGCCCAATCAACACAAGCTCGCCGAGCAGTTCGTGCTGCTGGACAACTTCTACGCCACCGGCGGCAACAGCGCCGACGGCCACCAATGGGCCACGCAGGCCAATGAAACCGCCTACTGCCTCTGGCCCGGTTACGACGGACGCAGCTACCCCTATAACGGCACCGATCCGCTGGCGTATTCCTCCAGCGGCTTCATCTGGGACAATGCTTTGGCGCGCGGAAAGACCGTTCGCGTCTATGGCGAATACGCCGGCGCGCTGCCCGACGATCACAAGGCGAGGCAGGAGCTGCTGGCCGCCTGGAAGCGCGGCGAAAAGTTCCGCGGCCGTTGGAACATCAAAGCGCCGATAGCCAAACTGAATACCATCCTCGCGCCGTATTTCCCGAGCTATTCGCACGGCATCCCGGACGTGGTTCGGGCGCAGCTTTTCCTGGAGGACGTCGCCCAATGGGAAAAGGACGGCAAGATGCCGAACCTGAGCATCATGCTGCTGCCAAGCGACCACACCGCGGGCACGCGCCCCGGTTCTTCGACGCCAAAGTCGATGGTGGCCGATAACGATCTGGCGGTCGGCCAGATCGTTGAAGGGCTCACCAAGAGCCGTTTCTGGAACAAAATGGCGATCTTCGTGGTGGAGGACGATGCGCAGAACGGCGTCGACCATGTCGATGGGCATCGCACGGTCGCCCTCGCCATCAGCCCCTACATCAAGCGCGGCCACATCGATTCCACGTTCTATTCGCACCAGAGCATGCTGAAAACCATCGAACTGGTACTGGGCCTGCCCACCATGTCTCTCTTCGATCTGATCGCCAATGAAATGCGCGATTCATTTACGGAACAGCCCGATTTCACAACCTTCACCGCCGAGATACCTAAGCAGACGCTGTTTGAAATCAACCCGCCGCTGACGGCGCTGAAAGGCAAGGAACGAGAGGGCGCCAAGGCATCGATGAAGATGCGCTTCGAGGTTCCGGATGCGGTTCCCAGCGAGAAGCTGAACCGTATTCTCTGGGGCAATGTGCGCGGCTGGAACACGCCGTATCCCGTGCCGCCGCGCGCGGTCTTCGCGCCGATTACCGTGGAGACCGACGACGAAGAGGAAGAGGAAGAAGAGCGCAAGAAGCGGTAGTCGAAAACGATTATTGTGCCATTTCGGGGCAGTTGATAACCTGCCCCGGCATAGCGTGATGATCCTTTCACTCCGATTGTTGAGCGCGGCGTCCCTGCTTGCCTGCCTGCTTCCCGTTTCCCTTGCCCAGGAACCCGCAGGCGCAGTCAGTGGCACCGTACTCGATCCCTCAGGCGCCACCGTTCCCCGAGCACGTGTCGCCATCAAGCACAAGAAGACCGAGCAAACCCAACAGCGAACAACCACCGATTCTGGTGCCTTCATGTTCCCCTCGCTGGCCGCCGGTGACTATGAACTTCTCATTGAAGCCGATGGCTTTGCCCCTTTGCGCTTAACGCAAATCAAAGTGGAGATTGATCGCACCGCGCGCCTCTCGCTTTCCCTCGTCATCACGGGCAACGAGCGCGTCGTAGTTACCGAGAATCTCGAACTCATCGAACGCGATTCCAGTTCTCTCGGCCAAACAGTCAATCAGCGCCAGATCACCGATCTGCCATTGAATGGCCGCAATTTTACCCAACTTGGCCTGCTGCAGGCTGGCGTGGCGCCCCTGACCAACGGGCTCCTCAGCGCTGGGGGCTCCATCAAAGCCACGCAGGCATTTGTTGTCAACGGCCAACGCCCGGAAGCGAACAACTACCTGCTGGATGGCGTCCGCAACGTCAACCGCATGGACGGCGGATTCGCCATTCGCACGCCCATCGACGCCATCCAGGAGTTTCGCATTCTGACGCACACGGCGCCGCCAGAATACGGCAGCGTCAGCGGCGCATCTGTCTCGGTAATCACACGTTCCGGCGGCAACGATCTCCATGGCGCCCTTTACTACTTCGGCCGCAATGACGCCGTAGACGCCCGCAACTTCTTCTCCGCCGATGTCGAGCCGTTGAAGCAGCATCAGTACGGCGCCACGCTCGGCGGCCCAATCCGGCGCAACAAGCTGTTCTATTTCGGCTACTTCGAAGGCTACCGGAACCGGCAGGGCATCACCAAAACGGCGACCGTTCCCACGCCCGCCGAGCGCTCCGGCGACTTCTCCGCGCTGCAGGATCCCAGTACCGGCAACCAGCTCATTAACTTCCTCACCGGCCAGCCCTATCCCGGCAACAAGATTCCCAGTTCCCAGTTCAACCCCGTCTCGCTTCGCGTACTGGATTTCTATCCCTTGGGCAACGTCTCGCCCTCTCTCTTCCGCGCCACGCAGGTGCAGCGGAACGACACGGATCAGGGCGGCATTCGCATAGATGCCATCGCCAGCGAAAAGGACCAGTTTGCCGCCCGCTATGCCATTTCAACGGGCGCCAATTTCAACCCGCTTTCGGTCCGCGGCGCGGATGTGCCCGGTTTTCCAACCGGCGATGACATTACCACCCATTCCGTCACCCTATCCCACAACCACGTCTTCAGCCCCAGCGTGTTGAACCACCTGCGCGCCGCCTTCTTCCGTCACAAGTTTCTGTTCGACCAGCGCTTCAACCACACGACGCCGAGGTCCCTGGGCTTCCAGTATGACAACACGTTCGAGCCAGCCCTCGGGCCGCCCTATTTCATCGTCAACGGCTATGCCAGCGTCGGCAATCCCATTACCGGCCCTCGCAACAGCGCCCAGAACGATTATGAAGTCTACGAGTCGCTCTCCGTCGTCCGCGGCCGGCACACCATGAAATTCGGCGGCGATTTCCGGCGCACGCAGATCAACATCAGCCAGGGCATCGCGGCCAACGGCTTCTATGTCTTCGCGCCGTTCCCGGTCAACAACGCCTTCGCTAACTTCCTTACCGGCTTCCCCGTGGTGTTCTTCCAGGGCGGCGGCGATTTCAATCGCGGCCTGCGCAGCTTCGAGATTAGCGCCTATGCCCAGGATCAATGGCGCGTTTCCCGAAAGCTGACCATCAACTACGGGCTGCGCTACGAGATCAATTCGCCCTTCGCCGAAATTCGGGACCGCCTGAATCAGTTCTCGCCCGGCGTGCAATCTCAAGTGGTTCCCACGGCGCCGAAGGGAATTCTTTTCCCAGGTGATGCCGGCGTTGCCAAGCGAATCCTGAACATCTACTACAAGGGATTGATGCCCCGCGTTGGCCTCGCTTTCGATCCCACGGGCCGCGGTCGGACAAGCATTCGCGCGGCCTACGGCATCTTCTACGATGCATTCTCCAACGGCTCCAGCATGCCCATGCAAGCCGCCATCAGCGCCATACCCTTCTTGCAGGCCGTGCAACTCAGTCCGCCCGCGCTGAACTACACCAACCCCTGGGGCGCCACGGGCGTGCCCTTCAAGCCCGGCTTTTTCCCCAAGCCGGTTACCATGCTCACCGAGAGCCAGTATGGCCGCCCGCCCTACGCACAGAATTGGAATTTCTCGGTTCAACGGGCGATGCCCGCGTCGCTGCTGCTGGAGGTTCGTTACGTCGGAACCAAAGGCACCCGCGTGCCACGATTCGTCGAAGGCAACCCCGCCGTCTACACGGCCGCCAACGCCTCGCTACCGCCCGACCAGCGGCGCATTTATGCCAACTGTCAGCCCTCGGGCGGCTGTGACTTTGCCTCCGTCGGGCTGGTTTCTTACTCCACTAACTCGACGTATCACGCGCTGCAATCCACGCTCTCCCGCCGCTTCGACCGCGGCCTGAGCTTCAACACCTCTTACTGGTATTCGAAAACCCTGGACTACGTGTCTTCGATGAACGTCGCCGGCTCCGCGCCGCGCCTGGTCTCAGGGGAGAACGACATCGCCCAAAACCCATTCGATCTGCGCGCTGAACACGGGCCCTCACTTTTCGATGCCAAACATCGTTGGACCGGCAGCTTTACCTGGGAACTGCCGTTTCGCCAGCCGGTGCTGCGGGGCTGGCAATTGAACGGCATCGCCACGCTCTCATCCGGTACGCCCTTCACCGTCTACGACACGCGCAACGTCGCTCAGCAGGGTTCGCACCCGGAGATCACCGGTTTCGCCGGCAGCCGCCCGGACCTTATCGGCGACCCGAACGGCGGACCGCGAACGGTCGAGCAGTGGATCCTGCCTTCCGCGTTTCGCCGGTTGGATGCGATCCGGGAGGCGGGGAATTTCGGCAACAGCGGCCGTAATATCGCCCGCGCTCCCGGTCAAGGCACCCTGGATCTATCGCTGTTCAAACAATGGAGCTTGTCCGAACAGGTTCGGCTGCAACTGCGAATCGAAGCCTTCAACGTCACCAATCACGCCAATTTCGGGGTGCCGGTCAACGACCTTGCATCCCCGAATTTTGGCCGGATATTGGAAGCCGGCTCGCCGCGCGTCTTCCAGGCGGGGCTCAAGATCCTGTTTTAGCCGCCTCAATGTCGAGGCGGATAGTGACTTCATCGCCCACCACGGCGCCGCCCGTTTCCATCAGCTTGTTCCACGTCAGTCCGAACTCTTTCCGGCTGATCTTGGTGGTCGCGCTGGCGCCGATCATCAGTCCGCCGCTGGGCCCTTTCACTTCCGTCGTCGGGCCGTCCACGTCCAGCACCACTGGCTTCGTAACGCCATGGATGGTCAAGTCGCCGGCGATCTTCAGCTTCGCGCCCTCCTTGTACCACTTGGTGGAGCGGAACGTGATGGTTGGAAATTTTGCAACGTCGAAGAAGTCGGGCGATTTTAAATGGGCGTCGCGCTTGGGCTCCCGCGTGTCGATGGTGGAGACATCGACCGTCGCCTCCACTTTGCTCGCCGCCAGGTTCTTCGGATCGTAGCTGATCTTGCCGGCTACCTTGGAGAAGGTCCCCGGAACGGTGGAGACCATCATATGGCGCACGCCAAAGGAGGCCGCGCTATGCGCCGAATCGATCGTGTACTCCGCGCCGTATGCGGCCGCGGCGAAGAGGAGACTGGATAGGATTCGCATGGGTTATCAACCTTTGTTGTAGTAGAAGCGTTCCCGGACGACCTGGCCGTCCTTCCAGGTTCGCACGGCTACCTGGGCCAGTTTGTAACGCGCGCCGCCTTTGAATGTAACGTCCATCATCCATTCGCTGAAGCTGGTGTCGCCGTTAGCGGCCGACGCCACGACACTGGCGCCGTGAAACTCGGCGATCGAGTCCACGAACTTCTGCTCCCGCTCCCGGTTGGTGGCTTTGCCAACAAAGGGCTCGTCGGAGTTCTCCTGCATCACCACGTCCTCGGAGTAGTACTTGTCAAAAGCGCCCATGATATCTCCGCCGAGCACCTGTTGGTTCAGCGCATTGTCTAATTCAAACGTCGTCATTTTAGTCTTTCCTTTCGATCAATCAACTCGGGATAGCGGACCAGATCGAGCAGATCGATCAATTGATCGATCTGCTCGCCGGATAATCCGCGAAACAGAAACTTGTATTGCGTCCGCGCGGGTTCATCCAGCTCTTCGAGCAATTTGAGGCCCGCGGGCGTAATGGTGCAGAAGACCTGGCGCCGGTCGGTCGCGCAGCGGGCGCGGCAGATCAGCTCCTTGGCTTCCAATTTGTCGACAAGGCGCGTGATGCCCGGATTCCGCTCCAGCAATCGCGCCGCAATTTCCAGTGTGGGCAGGCCCTTTTCCCCGGCTCCGCGCAGAATCCGCAGAACGTTGTACTGCTCGGCCGAAATTCCCGTGGGAGTAATCAGCGCTTCCGCGAATCGCCGCGATTCATCGGCGGTTCGCATCAGTGCGAGCATCGCCGCGTGCGCGCGGTCGTGAAACGGCTTCGTTTGCTTGATCTCTTCCCGGAGCCTCTGGATAGCGGGCCGTTCCATGTATTTACTTTACATGTAAATAGTTTACTAGTCAAGTATTATTTTGAGCGTCAGACGTCGATCGCCGCGGCCGACCGCACCCGTTCGCGCAGCACGAACTTCTGGATCTTTCCCGTTGACGTGCGCGGGACAGGTCCGAAAATCACGCGCTTCGGGGCTTTGAAATGGGCCATGTTCTCGCGGCAGTGGGCGATGATCTCGCTTTCGGTGGCATCGGCGCCGTTCTTCAACTCCACGAATGCCACGGGCGTTTCGCCCCACTTTGGATCGGGCTGGGCCACCACGGCGCAGGCCATCACTTTGGGATGCCGATGAATGGCGTCCTCAACCTCCAGCGAAGAAATATTCTCGCCGCCGGAGATGATGATGTCCTTCGAGCGGTCCTTGATTTTGATGTAGCCGTCCGGATGCATCACCGCCAGATCACCCGTGTGGAACCAGCCGCCCGCGAAGGCGGCTTCCGTCGCTGTGGGATTCTTCAAATAGCCCTTCATGGTGATGTTGCCGCGGTACATGACTTCACCGATGGTTTCGCCGTCGGCCGGCACAGGCAGCATCGTCTCCGGGTTCAACACGGTCATTCCCTCTTCCACCGAGAACCGCACGCCCTGCCTTCCGTTTAACCGCGCCCGTTCGGCGGTGGGTAACTCGTCCCACTTCGGATGTTTGGAGCACATCGTCGCGGGCCCATAGGTCTCGGTCAGCCCATAAATATGGGATATCCGGAACCCGCGGCGCTCCATGGCCTCAATCACCGCAACGGGAGGCGCGGCGCCCGCGATATAGCAGTTCACCGTGTGGCTGATGCCGGCAAAGCACTCCTCCGGCGCGTTCAGAAGCATGCTGTGAACGATTGGCGCACCCCCGAAATGCGTCACACGATGACGCGCGATCAGTTCCAGCATCGCCAACGGGTCCACCTTGCGCAGATAGACATTCGTCCCGGCGCGCGCCGCCACCGCCCACGCATGGCACCAGCCATTGCAATGGAACATCGGGACGGACCACAGGTACACAGGGAACGACGGCATGTCCCAGGCGAGAATGTTGCCGATCGCCGCCAAATACGCGCCCCGGTGATGCGTCACCACGCCCTTGGGATCGCCCGTAGTGCCCGACGTATAGGACAGCGCGATGGCGTCCCACTCATCCGCCGGCGGCCGCCAAGGAAATTCAGGATCGCCCTCCGCCAGCAACGCCTCGTACTCCAGCGTACCGATACACTCGCCTGGCCCGTCATATTCCGGATCGTCGACGTCGATCACAGTTATTGCCAACCCATCGATCGCCTTCGCCATCACCGCCGAAAAGCTGCGGTCCGTAATCAGTACCTTAGCGTCGCCGTGCCGCAGCATAAAGGCCAGTGCGTCGGCGTCCAAACGCGTGTTCAACGTGTTGATCACGCCGCCGGCCATCGCGATGCCGAAATGCGCCTCGAACATTTCCGGCGTATTGGCCAGCATCACCGACGCAGTCACATTGCGCGTGACGCCTATCTTCGCCAGGCCCGAGGCCAATCGCCGACAGCGCGCATAGGTCTCCCGCCACGTGAACCGCCGTGAACCGTGAATGCCGGACACGCGCTCCGGATAGACTTCCGCCGCCCAGGCCATAAAACTCACCGGCGTCAGCGCGGCGTAATTGGCCGCATTGCGGTCAAGATGCGTGTCAAACGGGCTGGAGGGCATTATTGGGTTGGAGTGTTCTTCTTTAAGTTGGCAGCATCGAGTACCCAGCGGCGGAAGATCTGATAGCCGCGATCCTCCGGGTTGTAGCGCCTCCCGCCCTGGTGGCCATCCTCTTTCCCGGTCTGCACATTCAGCGGTTTGCGCAGCAGCTTCGAGTTCTCTACGTCCGTTTCATTGACCCGTTCCAAGAGGATCTTGTAGTTGGCCCAAACGTCCTTGGGATGCAGGAAGCCGCGATTGTCGGCGGGCTTGAACTCCATGGAAGGCACGCGCCCCGCCACACTGTGGCAGGACATGCAGGCAAACTCGTCATCGCGATTCGGCCGTTGCAATTCCGGCACCACCCAGTCCCGGAAATACTCATAGTTCTGCTTCCACGCCGGGCTCAGCGCCTTGGCGTCGGCGACATCCGGTTCGTAAAGCCCAGGCTGAATTTTCTCCAGCGCCGCCTTCACCGTGGGATGATTGCGCACCACGGTATTAGCCGCGGCCAGCCCCATCGCTCCCCCTCGTAAACGGCCGTCCACCTTTCGGTTCAACTGTGCCGCAATCAACTCCGCCGAACGGTCGCGCTCGGCGCGGAAAGCGTCCTGGGCTGGTTTGGCGCTCCGCACCTCCGGCAGAGGCGTCCGCCACGTCAGCATCCATTTGGCCGCATCCAGCCACAACATCTCCTCCATCGGCGTCTTGTACTTGGCGGGCATGCGGCGTACCAGCGCTTCGGTCTGCAGGTCCGGATTGTTGTGGATCACGCGCCCCATGGCGCGCGCCAGATACCAGTCCTTGCTGTCCTTGTCCATTTGCAGCAGCACGCGGGTGTTCTCTTCCAACTTGCCGCGTTCTTCGGGAAATTCGGGCAGGATCAGCTTGTAGAAAATGCTCTGCTGCTCCTCGGTCTTCGGCATGTTCCAGCGGGCGCGCGCGAACAATTTCAATATCGGGTTCACCAACTCCTCGCGCCGTTCGGGCTCCCCGGCGCCGCGCGTCACCTGTTCCATCAACGGCTCGACGAACTCCTGGGCCGCATTCAACGTGATGACGCGCGGATCGGCAAGCGACGTCGCCGCCAGAGTCCGGTACTCCTGCGGTCCATTCGTTGAATAGTCCAGCAGCTTCTTCTGCAGCGGCTCATAGATCACATTGGCCGCCGCCTCCAACGCCAGCCGTAACGCATCCTTCGGCCCATCGGCGGCCAGCCCGCTCCAATACGCATAAACAGCCTTGCCCACCGCGTCGCTCGACTTCGCGGTGACATAGCCCATCTGCCCCGGCCCGCCGTCGCCGCCCGCCTGATTGTAGAACGTCGCGGCGATGTTCACGACGCGATCGCGCAGCACCGGATTCGGTTTATCCAGCCGCTGGCTCAGCGCGTCGAACAGCTTGGTCAACTCCGGATACTGATGCTCCTTGCTGCCGTTGGCGCGTTGACCGTTGGCGATAAAGAGCGCCTCCGTCTGATAACGCTTTGCATTTTCCGCCAGCGCCGACGTCTCCGGACGCTCCATCATCGTAAGGAACGCATCGTTCAAATCCATGCGCACCGGCGGATTCCAAACCCACCAATTCCAAGCCGCGCGGGTCGCCCACGCACGAACTGCCGGATGCGGATCGTCGATCATCATCCGCCGCAGCGCCGCCGTCAATCGCGGCCAGCCGACCGCCGAGTGTGTCATCACCGTATCGGCGCGCATCACCAATGCGCCCGCCGCCCATTCGCGCGTCAAGTCGTCGGCCTTGGCCAGGGCAGGGAACAGGTGGTCCCAGCCCTTGTCGTCGAGCAGCGTCTGCCGCATGCCCCATCGGGCAGCCTCGCGCACCATCTTTACCGGATCGCCGAGTCCGGCGATCTGCTGCTCAACCGCGCGTTCATCGTGGATCGCGCCCAGTGCCACGTAGGCCCAGTAGCGCACCAGCGGGCTGGTGTGTTTCGCACCCGCCACGGCGATATCCAAAAACTGCTTGTCTTCCGGCGAAAGGCCCAACTGCGCCAGCGCGCGATAGCGGGCAATCGTATCGACCAGCGATTCCTGCGGCACCGCCTCAAAATCCTTGCGCGCGGGTTTGGCGTCATTGGCGGGGAACAGCCGCGCCATCGCCTGCAGCGTGTAAGCGGTAGTTACAAAGCCTGTCAGCGCGTGCTCATTCCAGCGGCCGAACGGATCCTGTTTGCGCAGCATCGCGTCAACCGCCTTGGAAACCTGCGGATCCTTTTCATTGGCGCCCATGGCGTGCAGCGCCATGATGGCAAGCGCCGTGGGAGCCGGATCGACATCCTTCTCATCCGGTTTAACCGTCCACTTGCCCGCCGCCGCGTCCAGTGTACCCGGATCGAACTGCCACATGCCGTCAGGCCGCTGTGTTTGACGCAGCCGCTTGGCGTCCTCGGCAATCTGGTCTTCGATCTCCTTCCAGAACTTCTTGGCCTCGTCGGTCTCCTCGCGCAGTTGCACGTAGTTCGGCGGGAACACTTCCTTGAAGAACAAAATGCGGTTGGACATATCGTCGGAGAACCGCGGCCGTACCTTCAGGCTAAGCCGTGCCTTCTCCTCCAGCGCGTCCAGATACTTGGGATTGCGCGTGTTGAGCCAGGCCCGCTTCAGAATTTCACCGGCGAACCGGTAAACCAGCGCTTGCCCGATATTCGATCCCGGACCGGCGGCATTGATGCCGCTGGGGTCGGCCGATTGCAGCACGAAGTTTGCCGCCCGCACTTGCTGTGCCGAATGCAGGCGCCGCGGCGCCACGACCCCTTCCAGCGTCGTCACGTTGAACCCAGCCACGCGCGTCCCCGCCGGCCCGTCGCCCAAATCCAATGGCGCCAGGCTTGTATTGTTCGCCGCCTCCGCCAGCACGTTCGTCGGCCGCATCGACTCATACGCCAGGTTCGAAAGATGCCGGTAATTGACGACATTCTCAATCCGGTACCCATACTTCAACGGCCCCGACGGCCCCCATACGCCGGACTGCGTATGGCAGCTCATGCAATGGGTGCCCAGCAGGCTGCCGGTGTCGCGAATACGGCGATCCACCGCCGCGCCGCGAGGCCGGTTCAATAGCCAGGCATCCACTTGGCCCAGATGATCGTACATCGCCTGGCGAATGGCGGCGCGCGGATCGGTGTACGGCGCGGGCTTGCGAATGCGCAACTCCACCTCGTATCCCGGCGAGTTCGACTCGACCTTCAGAAAATAAACTCCGCCCGGCTTCAACGTACGCGACATCGCCGTCCGGTGCGCTTCGGTCTGTTGATGAACACGCTCGTTCGGATTGGCGCCTTCGCGATACTCCTTGCCGTCGGCCGTATAGAAGAGAAGCTGCGCCACTACAAACGGGTCCGGAAGCCCAAGATTGGCGGTGAACAGCCGCGGTTCCTTGCCTTTGTACTCGATGCGGAACCAGTCCAGGCCGCTGGTGCCCACATCGCCGTTGTCGAAATACTCCCCATCGTCCGCGCCGCCCGTGATATGTAAATTCTCGTCGTTGCCGGACGCCCCGATCTCAATCGGCTGCGCTTCGGCAATCGAATCGTTCGGTTCGGCCTCCACCACCATCCCGCGAGCCGATTTCCCCGGATTTACAGGCTTGATCCACGTCCGGAGCTTCACCGATTTCCCGGCCGGCCACGGTGTGCTCTTCGGGAACGGCGTGATTTTCTCAATCGACCCCGTTTCGCGCCACCGCGGTTTGTTGAACAACGCGTCCTCGTTTTCCACCTTGGTCAGCTTCAGCGTGTAGCTGCCCGTTTTCGGCGCTCGATAAACCAGGAAGAAGTCCGGATCAAACGCATGCAACACTTTGCGATACTTGCCCCATTCGACGGCAATACGCCCATTTGGCGGCAGTTCGGACGGCGACGGCAGGCCAGCATACACCTCCACCAATTGTCCGGCCGCCAACTGCATGGACTGCGTGTGCGCGCCCGAAAACGATGCCGTCTGTCCGGCCGCCACGGCAGTCAGTAAAACCAAGAGCAAAATCAGTAATCGCATGATCCTTCGAAAATCCTATCAAATGGACTCAACGATTCCCCACTTGGAAGCGTATACAGTGCAGGCAGCGGAATGAGCGTTTCCCAGATCACAATTCGGCTCCCGGAGGTGCGGATGGACGACCGCGCTCTGATCGTGCGGGCCAAAGCCGGAGACGAGCAGGCTTTCGAAGCGCTGATGCGGCAGTTTGAGCGGCCAATTCTGGGCCTTTGCACAAGACTGTTGGGCGCCGGCGGCGAGGCCGAGGAGGCTGCCCAGGACGTCTTCTTTCGCTTCTTCACACGCCTGTCGGATTTCGATGAACAGCGTGCCGTGGAGCCCTGGCTCTTCCGCATCGCCTGGAACGCCTGCCGGGACCGTTTGCGGCGCCGCCGTCCCCAGACCGAGTTGAACGACCGCTCCGCTATTGTGGCTGCGCGTGGCGATACGGGCCTCATTCTCGCCGAGCTTCGCGAGGCGATCGAACGCCTCCCCGATAAAGAGCGCGCGGCGCTGCTGCTCCGTGAAGTGGAAGGGTTGGAAACCGAAGAGGTGGCCATACGCATGGGAAGCTCCCCGGTCACCGTGCGCACGCACATTTCCAGGGCCCGCGCCCGTCTGCGGGTTTGGTTAGGAGGGAAAAATGTCTGATTGGTTAAGCAATCCGGTTTCGCCCGAAGCGGCGGGGCGCGTTCGCAGCGGTGTGATGCGCCGAATTCACCGGCGGCGGCAAGTGCGCCGCGGCGCGGGCGCTCTGTTTGTATTGGCCGCTCTTGCCTTCCTCTTCCGCCCATCCACTCCAGAGCTGGAAACAATCGCCCTCGTGCCGCCGCCGCCCCCCGCGGCCCCGGTCTGGACTCCCCCGCCAGCCCGCCCGGCCGTCAAGCGAGTACCCATGTTAATGGCGAAGGCCGCATCCAAGCCCGCCGAACGAATCACAATCTTGACCGACGATCCCGATGTCGTCATCGTGCTCGTCTCCGATGGAGGAGAATCATGAAATTCCTGTTGCTGACCCTGATTTGCGGTGGCGCCTTATTCGCCCAGGACGTCTCACGAGTCGTTCAAGTCAAAAACATTCATCCGGACCACACCACCGCGGTGCTCGACGTCCTTTCCGCGGGCAAGGTTCGATGGAAGGTCGACGGCAGTCTCCGGATCATCGCCATGTCAGGGCCTGGTGACCTCGTCGATGCCATGGAGGCCGCTATCAAGAAACTCGATGTTCCCCACACGCCTCCTCCTCCCAGGAAGAACATTGAGGTCACCTTCCACATGCTGCTCGCCTCGCCGCAGGGAGACGCCGCCGCCATTGCTCCCGAACTCACGGCCGTCGCGCAACAGCTCCGCAGTGTCTTCGGCCTGAAAGCGATTCGCGTGCTGGAAACGGCCGTTCTGCGCGGACGCGAAGGCACAGGAGCCCAGACGAATGGCATCATGGCGTCGCCCGCTAAAGTCGACGCGCAGGCCACCTACAACATCCGCTATCAGCACTCCGGCATCGCCGCGACGGATAAGGGGATTATCATTAATCTCGGCAACCTTGGGTTCAATGCCAAAATTCCCCTCCCGGTCGGCGGCGGAAACGGCCTGCAAGGCAATACGCAAATCTACGACACATCCATCAGCACCGATGTCGATGTCCGGGAAGGTCAGAAGGTAGTCGTCGGCAAATCGAGCGTCGACAGCGGCTCTCAGTCCATCTTCCTGGTTGTGTCGGCGAAGGTGGTTGATTAAGACGAGTACTTCGCGCAAACCTGCCGTAGCTTCACCAAATGGCCGGGAATCGCCGTGGTGGCGTTCTCGGCCGCTTCGTATTCCAGCGCCAGATATCCGCGGTACTTGTTGGCCACCAGCACCTTCGACACCCGGTCCCAATCCGACGGAGAATGCTTCCCGTCCTCGGTAACCTCCACCTTCACCTGTACATTCACCGCATGCGGCGCGATCAGTTCAATCTGCGGATATATCTTCGTTTTGAAGTTCCCGGTGTCAAGATTGATGCCAACCCACGGCGAGTTCACCCGTTTGACGATATCGACAATCGTCTCCGCCTTATCCGTGATGCCGCCGTGATTTTCCAGGCCCAGAATCACTCCCTTCGATCCCGCATACTCCGCCGCGCGGCTCAACACCTGAACCACCCAGCCGGCCGCTTCCGCGTCGTTCGAACCCGTGGGCACCTTGCCGCCGAACACGCGAATGTGGCCCGCGCCCAGCTTCGCCGCCGCGTCCACCCACTTCCGCACTTCGGCCAGTTCTTTGTCCGCCTCCGGCCCCGGCCGCTTGCACATGTCCGTGCGAATCGAGATCGAATAGATCTCCACGCCCAGTTTGAACGCCAACTGTTTCAAGCCGAACAGGAACTTGTCGTCCGTCGAAGGGAACCAGTAAACCGTCAAGTCGACGCCGTCCAGCTTGTGCTCGGCCGCATAGCGGATCACGTCCTCATACGACATTTTCTTGCTTTCGAGTTCTTTGCGGAACGAGTACGCGCAGAGCGCCGGGCGCAGCCGCGGGCCGGGCTCCACAGCCAGAATCGCGGGCGCGGGCAGCAGGGATAGGAAGTGACGGCGGATCATAGCCGTCATAATACACCAGCCGGCCGCCAATACTGTGGTACAACATTCAAAAGGCAATTTGTTTGAATGCATCGTCCGCTGCTTTTGCGCGGCGCCCGCCAACTGCTTACGTTGCGCGGAACCCCTGGACCCCGGCGCGGTACCGGCTGTCTCGATCTTGGCATTATCACTGACGGATCCATCCTGATCCGGGATGGGCGCATCGTCTGCGTTGGCCAGTCCCGCCGCATCGACAATCTCGCCGAGGCTCGAAACGCCATCGTCCACGAAGTCAACGGCGCCGTCGTCATGCCGGGCTTCGTCGATGCGTCCGCTTGCATCCCCGACAACGCCTTGCAGTCCCGCCGGCTCTTCGAACTCGCGCTCGCCCATGGAACCACGGCCATGGCCGGACGCGCTTCCTACTCCGTGCTGCGCGGCCTGGCCGCGGACCTGCCCCCCTTCCTCGCCCTCGATACCGTGATCAACGTCGCCAATGGCTTCGACCCCGCACAAATCACCCGCGCCGTTCGCCGCAAACTCGCTTCCGCCCTTCGGGTCGAACTGCAGGCCCACTCCCGCGCCGACCTCCACTACTTCCACTCCCTGGAAGTCCCCATTCGTGCCCACGCCGCCAACACTCACAACCCCGATTGGGTCGCGCTCGCCGTAGCTTACGGCGCCGCCGTCGCCGAGGTCGAAGCGCCCCTGAACCGGGCCCAACTCGCGCTCTTTGCCGACTCGCCCATCGCGGCCGTACTAACACCGGCAGCCGCCCCCGCGGCCCGCGCATTGATTGACGCCGACGCCACCGTGGCCCTCGGTTCCGGCTTCGGATCCCCCGGCACGGCCACATGCAGCATGCAGGCTGCTTCGCTCTTCGCCGCTCGCGACGGCGGGCTCGATCTCGCCGAAGCCATTACCCTCTCCACCATCAACGCCGCCTACGCACTCGGCGTGTCCGGCGACTGCGGTTCGCTCGAAGCCGGCAAGCGCGCCGACCTGCTGGTTCTCCACCTTTCCAACTACAAAGACTTGCCTCAATTCTCCGGAGTCAACGTAGTCTCCAAGATTTTTCGCGCTGGTAATCTGGTGGCATGAGCGGTAGTGACCCCCTTGTAGAGTGTGTCGCCAATTTCTCCGAAGGCCGCCGGCCCGAGGTCATCGACGCCATCGTGCAATCCATTCGCGGCGTCGAGGGTGTCGCGGTCCTCGATGCCGAAGGCGACCCCGACCACAATCGCACTGTAGTAACTTTCGCCGGTTCTCCGGAACTTGTGGGCGAAGCCGCGGTCCGCTCCGTCGGTATTGCCGCCGAACTCGTCGATCTCAACCGGCAGGATGGCGTTCATCCACGAATCGGCGCCGCCGACGTCATTCCCTTCGTCCCACTCCGCCGCATCACCCTCATCGAGTGCGGATGGGTCGCCCACAGCGTCGGCGCCGAAATCTGGAACCGCTTCCGCGTCCCGGTTTATCTCTACGGCGAAGCGGCCGTCCGGCCCGAACGCCGCCCGCTTCCCAACGTTCGCCAAATCGGTTTTGAGCGCCTGCGGGAAGCCGTCAAGACCGATATCCTGCGATTCCCCGACTACGGCCAGGCCGAGCTCCATCCCACCGCGGGCGCGGTTGCCGTCGGCGCCCGCAAAATTCTCATTGCCTGGAACATTGAGCTCGAAACTCCTGACGTGACCGCGGCCAATGAGATATCGGCGATCATTCGGGAAGCCAACGGCGGCTTGCCCGGCGTTCGCGCCCTGGGGCTGGAGATCGCCTCCAAAGGCATCACGCAGGTCTCGGTCAACATTACCGACTACGAAGCCACCCCTCCCCACATTCTGCTCCCGCGTGTCGAGCAACTGGCGGCCAAACGCGGGGTGAAGGTGCTCGCCACGGAACTCATCGGCCTCATTCCGCGCCAAGCCCTGGACTGGGCCGTCGAAGCGGGCGTCGATCTCCGCATCCGGAATCTGAGGCCCGACAGCACCATCGAAGCGCGCCTGGCCGCATCCGGGCTGTAAACTGTAATTAGTGCTCGTCACCATCCAGTCCAAGCCCGAACGGCCCAAGTGGCTGAAAGCGCCCGCGCCCGTTGGCGAAAACTATCGCCAATTGAAATCGCTGGTACAGGAGCTGAAGCTCCATACCGTCTGTGAATCGGCAGCCTGTCCCAACATCGGGGAATGTTGGAATCAACGCACCGCCACGTTCATGATCCTGGGCAACATGTGTACGCGCCGCTGCGGGTTCTGTGCCGTGAAGAAGGGCGCCCCGCTGGAAGTCGATATGGATGAACCGCGCCGCGTGGCCGAAGCCGTGGCGCTGATGGGCCTGCGGCACGCCGTCATTACCAGCGTGAACCGCGACGACCGCAAGGATGGCGGCGCCGAACTCTTCGCCATGACCATTCGCGCTATCCACGAGCGCGTGCCCGGGTGCCATGTCGAAGTCCTGGTGCCCGACTTCCAGGGCAACTACGACGCCATGCAAATTGTCATGGACGCCGGTCCGGAAATTCTGAATCACAACACCGAAACGGTGCCCCGCCTGTATCGCACCGTTCGTCTCGGCGCCGATTATCCCCGTTCCCTCGAAATGCTCGCCTACGCAAAGAGTATCCGTCCGCAATCATTGACCAAATCCGGCCTGATGCTGGGCTTGGGAGAAACCATCGACGAGGTACTGCGCGTCATGGGCGACCTCCGCGCGCATCACGTCGACATTCTTACCGTCGGCCAGTATTTGCAGCCCACCAAGAAGCACCTGCCCATCGTGCGCTACGTGCCGCTCGACGAATTCGCCATGCTCAAGAAGGCCGGGTACGAAATGGGATTCGGCCACGTGGAGTCCGGCCCGCTGGTGCGGTCCAGTTACCACGCGGCCGATGCGCAAACCGCGATTTCGGCTTAAACCTGCCAGCGGCCTGCCAAGCCCAACTTCCAATAGGACGGCATCACCCTGTATCATGGCGACGGCCTGGAGTTGCTTACCGAGGAGACGCCAGAGAGCTACGACCTAGTGTGACGAGTCAGTAATTCGTTCGCAGTAACGCTTGAGCGAGTTCAGGATTTGGTCGGCTGTCTTTGTCCAGACGAACGGCCGGGGATTTTGGTTGTAGCTATCCAGGTATCCATG